>Ga0268266_10000682_pt1 | contig 45840 bp, 40 predicted proteins | sample KBSS13metaG_FD_190356 | JGI IMG/M metagenome (GOLD analysis project Ga0268266, IMG submission 190356) | Switchgrass rhizosphere microbial communities from Kellogg Biological Station, Michigan, USA - KBS S1-3 metaG (SPAdes) (version 2) | ecosystem: Host-associated > Plants > Roots > Rhizosphere...
TCAGTGGATCGCAGACGGTTTCTCCCACTGCAACCACCACATATACATTCATCGTCACCAGTTCTTCAGGAACGACGGCTCAGGCTCAGGCCACCGTCACTGTAGGTTCGAGTGGTCCTCCTTCCGCCGGAATTGTCGCGAACCCGACCCTGATAGCGCCGGGCGGCAGTTCGACTTTGACATGGACGACAAATAACGCGGCAAGCGCCGATTTGAACGGTACAACGGTGGCATTGAATGGCTCTCAATCGGTCTCACCCACTGCGACAACGACCTATCGCATAACGGCTAAAAGTTCGACTGGCGCGACCGACTGGGGACAGACTACCGTCAACGTGACCACCGCTGTAATCAACGCGAGTCCGAGTACCATTGCCTCTGGCGGCAGTTCTACTCTTACCTGGACCACGACCAATGCGGTGAGTGCAACTCTGAACGGCGCGTCAGTGGCCGTCAATGGATCGCAGACGGTCTCGCCTACGACGACCACTACCTACACTTTGGTGGCCACCAACTCTGTTGGCACATCTGCCTCAGCGCAGACGGTGGTAGTAGTCGGTTCGAGCGGTTCTCCAACAGCCGGTATCAGTGCGAACCCACCTTCTATCGTCTCCGGCGGAAGTTCCACACTTACGTGGACGTCTACCAACGCAGCAAGTGCGACCCTGAACGGTGCATCGGTGGCTGTCAATGGATCGCAGACTGTCTCGCCAACTGCAACCACTACTTATAACTTTGTCGCTACGGGCTCTTCAGGTACAACCGCGTCGGCTCAGACAACAGTCACAGTCACGTCCAACGGTCCTCCGACCGCCGGGATCTCCGCCAACCCGACGTCCATCGTGGTCGGGAATAGTGCCACATTGACATGGACAACAAACAACGCAGTAAGCGCTGATTTGAACGGTGTGACGGTCGCGACGAATGGTTCCCAGATAGTTTCGCCCACCACCACAACTACCTATCGCATTACCGCTCGCAGTGCATCAGGTGCTACCGATTGGGGGCAGATCACAGTAACAGTAGCAGGAGCTGGCACTGTCACGGGCCAATGGGGGCCTGTTCAGACCTGGCCCTTTATGGCCGCTCATGCTGCCCTCCTTCCGAATGGAAGCGTGTTGTTCTGGCCGTCGTTCCTTAATGGGAACAATCCATATCTATGGAATCCCGCGACAAACCAATTCACCGCCGCGCCAATGGCGTCGTACAACATCTTCTGTTCCGGTCACGCATTCTTACAAGATGGGAAGCTTTTTCTTGCCGGAGGTCACGCGGGTAACCAGAGTGACGGACTTATCAACAGCACCTTCTACGATCCGAGCACAAATACCTGGACAGCGACGGCTAACATGAACGCACCGCGCTGGTATCCCACGAATACCACCCTGCCGAATGGAGATGTCCTGGTCGTCTCCGGCTACACCACCACCGGTAACTTCAACACTCTGCCGCAGGTTTGGCATCCCGCCGACGGCACATGGAGAAACCTGACCAGTGCGCAGTTGATGCAGCCGCTTTACCCGATGATGTTTGTCGCGCCGAATGGGAAGGTCTTCAATGCAGGCCCCGACCGAATCACAAGATACGTGGATACCACTGGAACGGGCACGTGGACAGCTGTAGCTACTATTAATTACACCGGAACTCGCGATTACGGCTCCGCCGTGATCTTCGACGGCAAAGTTATGATCGCTGGCGGCGACGGGGAGACGGGCGCTGCCACCAATACGGCGGAGCTCCTTGACCTGAATGCGGCCAACCCGACATGGCAGAACACATCGCCTATGTCGATCGCCCGTCGCCAATTCAACCTCACGCTTTTACCAGACGGCAAGCTTCTGGCTTCCGGTGGAAGCGGCGGCTTCGGCTTCGACAACTCTGCAAAACCCGTCTACCCGTCGGAGATGTGGGACCCTGCCACTGGAAACTGGACCACGATGGACAGCATCACAGTCTATCGCGGCTATCATTCCACCGCGCTGCTGTTGCCCGATGGTCGCGTACTCTCCGCCGGTGGGGAGATAACAGGGGCCAGCGCGGAGATTTACTCTCCTCCATATCTATTCAAAGGTGCTCGCCCAACCATCACCTCCGCGCCTACCATCGTGCAGTATGGGCAGACCTTCTCTGTCAGCACACCGGACGGTGCAAATATCAGCCAGGTGACGTGGATACGTTTGAGCGCGGTCACCCATTCCTTCAACCAGAATCAACGTCTCAACCATCTTCAGTTTGCGCAGGCCACAGGAGGCTTGAATATCACTGCCCCTGCAAATGCCAACCTAGCGCCTCCGGGGCATTACATGCTGTTCCTCGTCAATGGCAACGGCGTTCCATCGGTGGCAAAGATAATCCAGATCACTCCTTAGTGCGAATACTCCCCAGGACCGATCTCTTCGGGAAAGAAGGAGACCATGAGAATCCATACTTTTAAGTGCCTTGGCGCCTTATCCGTTCTTCCGCTGCTTGCTTTCGGTTCAATGCTGGGTGCTCAATCCTATAGCGTAGTCGATATAGGTGCATTGCCGGGCGGCAACATCGTTCCTACAAAGATCAACCAGTCAGGTCAGGTCATCGGACAGTCCGGAAAGATGTACGGCGTTCGCACCCACGCTTTCGTCTTCACCGGCGGCAAGCTGTTCGATATCGGGACACTGCCAAGCGGAGAGTACAGCTCTGCCTCCGACGTCAATACCAAGGGCACAGTCGTTGGCGAATCCAACACCGCCACCAACATCCACGCCTTCATCTGGGATTCAACCGGAGGCTTACAGGATCTCGGCACCTTCTCTGGTGATAACGGAAGCAGGGCTTTCGGCATCAACGACTCCGACCAGGTAGTTGGGTATTCCAGTGGAGCTCACGAGCCGATCGCCTTCCTATGGACGAAAAGCACAGGCATGACCAGCCTTGGTACGCTGCCTGGAGGCGACCATAGCGAAGCCTACGGAATCAACAACTCAGGCACGGTCGTCGGTGTCGCTTCCACCGACTCGGACCAGAAACACGCCTTCGTATGGACCGCCACAGCTGGCATGCAAGACATCCAAACCCTGCCCGGCGACATCGCCAGCGAGGCGCGCAAGGTCAGCGTGACGGGTATTGTGATTGGTTCCTCCATCGGAGCCAATGTGACCCACGCATTCTTGTGGACTGCTGCAAACGGCATGCAGGACATCGGGACCCTGAACGGCGACTCCACCAGCGCTCTCGACATAAACAACAAGAGCGAGATCGTTGGCACGTCAAACGCATCGATGTCGGGCCATGCCTTTTACTGGTCCCCAGCCACCGGCATCAAAGACCTGAATGACTTGATTCCTGCCAATACCGGCGCCATTCTTACGTCGGCCACGACCATTAATAACGCCGGTTGGATTTTAGCGTTGGGCGCAGTAACAACCGATAAAAGCCAGCCGTTGCAACTCGATGATACGCACCACCACGCCGGGCCAATTCACGCGTTTTTACTCAAGCCAGTTCGCTAAAGGTGACAAGCATTCAACTGCCGTATGAACTTGTCGGCACACGATCGTTGAATCCGAAAAACGCTGAACCGGGAATCCCGCGGGCTTTCAAAATGTCGGCAGAAGCGGAGAGAACGGATGTAAGACATAACCCCACCAAAAGTGGGGTTTCTTTTTACCCATCTCTCACTTCGCTCGAACTGGCATTATGAGCGTCGAAAGATTAGCGATCAATATACTGTGCCTTTTGATCTATGGGTTGATGCAACCTGCTCTAATTCGGCAGCATACGGTTCATATATAAATTGATGAAACGCTCTGGATCCGACTCTAAACATACAAACGCGTTCGGCTTACGCGCCCCAATCGTGTAAATCCAGTGTCATCGATCGTGACATGCATCTCTTTCACCGGACATAGTCTGATTAACCGCGAACTCTATCGTCATCGCATCGTGAAGCTATGGAGTGCCGCGTCCCCACTGCTGGCACAAGATCAGCAGTGGATCCGTGAATGGCATGTCTAATCTGAAGAGTATTTGTCTGTTGACTTCATCTAACTTAAGCCGCGTGGAATTCGAAGAAATCCTAAACAAGGCTGGACGCTGAAAAAAGATGTTTGTTCATCGCAGTACTCCTCAAGCTGGAGCATTGGCTTAGATTTCTGCGGGGCGGCCATACCCTGACATACAGCCAGCATGTCGGTAGCAAATTCTGAGATTTTTGTGCCAGCACCTGGAATAACACCAACCTCTTGCCATGGCGTAGGTTAGCGGCGTCATGCAGAAAGCCTCTACCTCGACCCCGCCGCACGCCCCAGCTTGGGATACGCTCACGGATGTTCGGATGCGGACATCGGGCAATGTTGGCTTATCCAGTTCATCCAACTATGTTGGCGTCAGCATCACCGATCGAAATTAGCTCGATGAGTGCTTCGCACTGAAGTCGGCAATTTCACGACTTTCTCAGCTTCCCTGTCACTCCGACACACAGGATGGAGGCAACTCAATGTCCAACTTGCCTTATAGATTCGGCAGGGAGGGGCCGCAACGCGTTTGACCTTCCCATCGCGTCACGATAAGAATCTCTATACGAAAGGTTTCTACCCCTTGACGCGTCCAACCTCAGCCCCGAAACTCGCCGATATCGCTAAGCGAGCACAGGTGTCCATTGCAGCTGTGTCGATTGCCCTTAACAAGGGTGAGTCGACACGCGTCAGCGCGGACCGCCGCAAGAAGATTCTTCGCATCGCAGAAGAGCTGGGCTATGTGCCTAACGAGCTAGCCAAGGCTCTCGCCGAACAAAAGACTCACCTCCTTGGACTGGTCGTCCCGCTGCGCGATCCTATCTTCTTCAATCACTTCATCGCACAGGCCCTGTCGGGGATTCAGAGCGCCCTGATGCGTCGCGGATACCACCTGCTGGTCTACTCGCCATCAGGCAAGCCCGGTCGTATGACGCGCGACCAGATACTCGAGAGCAAGTTTACAGATGGGCTGATCTTCATCAATACACGATCTTGCACCGCTCAGGATGTGAGTGACACCATCGAAGAGCTTCAACGTGCTCAGATCAGGTTCTCGATGATCAACTCCTACTATGGCCGCGCTCCGATTAACTACGTCGGTGTCGATGATACCGCGATTGGTGCAGCAGCGGCAGAGTATCTCATCTCGCGCGGCCATCGTCGCATCGCTTTTCTCAGCGGGCTGGCGACCCTGCCAGCCCATCAGCACCTCGTAACAGGGTTGCGTCGCGGGCTGGCTGAGCGTGGCCTAACCCTCCCCTCCGACCGCATAGGTTGTACCGGTTATGAGAAGGGAAACGTGCGGTTGATCCTAGACGAATGGTTTCGGACGAAGCGCGATCGCCCATCCGCCATCTTCACTGCTGATGATCAGCTGCTGATGCACTTTTACGACTATGCCGAGCAGCGTGCACTAAAGCTGCCTGAGGATGTTGCGGTACTTGGCCGTGGCAACGCTGGCCTGAGTGAACACCTTCGTCCACGTCCTACAACACTGACAATCCCAACATTCCGCATGGGAGAGCTGGCTGCTGATCTGTTGATCGATTCCATTGAGAATCCGGACACACAGCCGCAGCGCGTCTTTCTACCATACGAGCTGGTGCCAGGCACAACCGCCTGAGCTGCGGTTCAAACCAGCCTTCCTTATTGATATTTCTTGAGAGCCTGCTCCACTATCGGAGTCAGTAGCGCATAACCTGCATCATTTGGATGAACGCCATCTGTAGTCAGGTTCTGTTGCATGTGGTGATCGGGGCCGGCCAGTGCTGGATTCAGATTAATCAGAGTCCAGCGATGCTCCTTGCACATTGCGGCCAATAGCGCATTCAACTCTTGGATACACTCGATTGTTCTGAGCCCAGAAAGCGGCCGGAAGCAGTCGCAGAGAGGCGTCATCGTAACTACGAAGATAGCGACATCATGCGCCTGTGCAAGTTCTCCCAATGTCAAAAAATTGTCACGGATCTCTTCGGGCGTGAAGCCCAGCCGCATGTCGTTTCCGCCGCCTTCGAGCACAATAGCCTTTGGGTGCAGTGCAAGAGCATCATTTCGCTCGCGCAGAATAAGCTGCGAGGTTGTCTGGCCGCCAATCCCACGGTTCACCCATCCGACGTGCTGAAACCACTTGCCGGAGCGTGAGCCCCAGTAATCGGTGATGGAGTCTCCCAAAAAAACTACAGTGGCAGAGGCTCTCTTGTTGGCTGTTTTGTATCGAGCCAGTTGGGCAAAGTCTGCGGCCGCAGCATTCGACGGAACCGGAGTCTGGGCACAAGCCATGAAAGAGGCGAAAAAGACCGGATATGCGAGCAGGTAAATCTTCATGAAAGACATGGTTACCAGGTAACTCAGCTATCAAGAATGCAACAAGATTAAACGCTTGACAAGCGGACTTTCACGTATCTACGATTCGACCGTTCCTCGTTGTCCGACTTTTGAGGAAGTTTAGAGGTCAATAAGTTAAACGCCTTACATTGAGGCATAGAGTACTTATGAATGCTTGCAAGCTGGTTTTATCGATGGTCGGGATGCGAGGTATTACAGTCATCCTTGGCGTCGTTCTCCTACAAAATCTGTGTGGCCAAACGGCTTCAGCGCAGCAGGATGTTGGACGTATCAGCGGTACTGTAACCGATCCTGCGGGCAACCTGGTCAGTGCAGCCAAGGTCCACGTCACCAACACCGCGACAGGCATTACGCAGGATCTAACGACGGACGATAGCGGCCACTATCAGACGCAGCCCCTTGCTCCTGGAAGCTACACCGTTTCGATCACTGCGGAAGGCTTCAAGGCGTTCAACATTCAGAACGTTATTGTTGACGCCGCTGCGCACGTTACCTCAAACGCCCAGCTTGCTGTCGGGAGTACGACAACGAGTATCGAAGTAGAATCAACACCGCCTGCGCTTGATACTGTCGACGCACAGATCGGCAATACCGTCGATCAGCGTGCTGTACAAGAACTACCTGTGAACGGAGGCAGTGTGCTGGCACTCGCTACGCTGAGCCCCGGTGTTGTCTCCGCCGCCGGTGCCACAAATCAGGGCTTTACCAATCGTGGAACACAGGCTTCGGCGATTCGCATCTCGGGCGGTGTACCCGGTGGTAACAACAACCTGCTCGACGGGGTTAGCAACCTGCAGAACTATCTCGGCGAGGTAGCTATCAACATCAAGGCCGACTCCGTACAGGAGTTCAGAATTATGACTGGCGTCATTCCGTCGCAGTTCGGCTATACATCCGGCGGTGTGATCAATGTCATCACCCGCTCAGGTGGCAACCAGTTTCACGGCTCTGTATATGAATTTTTCCGCAACGATGCACTCGACGATCGTCTCGCGTTGCCCTACTCTGCGGTCAAGCCGGAGCTGCGGTTCAACAACTATGGTGGGACCTTTGGTGGTCCCATCAAGCGGGACCGTGCCTTTTTCTTCGGAAATTACGAGGAGTATCGCTACATCACCGGTTCACCTGCTTACTACACTGTTCCAACAGTGCAGGAGCGCGGCGGCAACTTCAACGATCTTGGCCGAGTAGTAAACGGAGCCTGCGTACCTTACAACATCTACGACCCTGCCACCGGCGCCGCGACTACGCAAAGAACGGCGTTTCCCGGAAATGTCATTCCCGCATCGCGGTTGGATCAGGTGTCGATCAATGGGATGAACACGTTCATCCCATTGCCGAACAATACAGTAGGACAATATGACCCCTGTACCCACGTCAACAACTACCTCGCAAATCCGAAGGTCATCTCAAATGAGCGAACTGTTCTGGGGCGCATAGACTATCGTCTCTCTGATAAGGACAGCATCTTCGCCCGCTACGCCTACTACCTGAATTACACCAACAACGGCACCGGCGGCTTCGGTCCTCTCTACTATCGCAATGACACGCTTGCAAACTACGATGCGATGATCGATGAGACGCACACCTTTTCGACCACCATGCTCAACGACCTTCGTGTGGCGGTCCTTCGCTCCGACTTTCCCTTCCAGGCGGCGACAGCCAACCAGGGGTATGCTCAGAAGATAGGTTTGCCTGGTGTAGGACCTGATGTCGCTCCGATCATTAACATCAGCGGTCTTGCTGCGTTGAACGGGACGGTTGGCTTCCGGGCCTCGACGACGATCGAATTGCTGGACGATCTGACGAAGGTTTTTGGCAAGCACACCGTTCAGTTTGGTTACGACGGGCGTTTCGTGGAAGGCTATAACCTACAGTCGGGTAACGCCTCCGGCTCGTACAGTTTCTCTGCAAATCAAACGGCCCAAGGTAGCGACGCGGCGATTATAATGGCTACCGGCAACGCATATGCCAGCTTCCTGGCTGGTGCTGTCTCCAGTGCCAGCGTTGGGTTGGCCGCAGGAAGCGCCTACAGGCAGTATCAGCATGCGGCGTATGTTCAGGACGATTGGCGTGTGAACCAGCGTCTGACTGTCAACGCAGGACTTCGCTACGACCTTCAGCTGCAGGCCCATGAAAAGCATAACGGTCTCGACGATTTTGACATCACTCGTATCAATCCCGTCAACGGATATCTCGGTGCAGTGCGGTATGCAGGACTTAACGGCGAGGGTGGCAACTTCGTCGGTGAGAATTGGCACGACTTTGGTCCACGTCTCGGCTTCGCGCTTGTGCTGACGAACGATAGCAAGACCGTTATGCGCGGTGGTTATGCAATCTACTATCCTACCGTCGCACAGGTCTCTTACGATCAGGCAGCGGGTTACCCCAATGGCTTCGGCTCGGCCAGTACAGGCTATACAGCCTCGACATCCTATGGACAAGCCTTCAAGTTCAGTAACGGTGTACCTTACGCGCCAAACCAACCGCTAGGGGCAGCTGGCGGCCAGAATGCCTTCCTGGGACAGACGGCGTACTACATCATGCCTGTGGCAAAGACGCCGCAGTCGATGCAATATACCTTGACGCTCTCTCGCGAGTTGCCGTTCAAAACCGTCTTCGACGTCTCCTATCTGGGTAATCACGGACGCAACTTCAACCTCGGAAGCTTCAACTTCAACACGCTAGATCCGAGCAACTTCCCGCTCGGGCCTACATATCTGAATACTTCTGTGGCCAACCCTTACGCTGGCAAAGTGCCAGGTACTCTAGGAAATGCGACGATTACCCGTGCCAATCTGCTGAAGCCGTATCCCTATATGCAGACTGTAGCGCAGAGCAATCCGCGGGCGGCACATTTTGATGGCAACTTTCTATATGTGACTATGCAACGTCGTGCTGCGCAGGGCCTGCAGTTCCAGGGTGCCTATACCTATGGCAAGTTGATGAGTCTTCCCATCTACACTGACATTGCCACTACGGCTGGCATTACTTCAACATCGGGGGCCCCGCAGAATTGGCGTAACCTCGACGCCGAGTACAGTGTGGATGCCGTGGACGTTACACATCGCGGTATCGTCGCGGTTTGTATGATCTTCCCTTCGGCAAAGGCCGTCGCTACCTCAACGGGGGTGGGTGGATGGATCGCCTCGTTGGCGGCTTCCAGTTAAATACCACAGCTACGGTGGAGTCAGGCCGCTTGGCCTTCTCTGGGGGCGGCAGTTCGCCTGTAGCAACACGTCCCAACCTGGATCCCAGCAAGCTGAGGCAAAATCCCACATCCTACGCTCTCAACAAGCTGCGACGCTTCAACTACGAAGCGTTCACCGATCCCGGATATGCAACGTCGGGCACTACAGCGAACTATGCCTATGGAAATGCACCCCGTTATTACTCTAAGCTGCGCAGCCCTGGTGTACTCAACTTCGATATGTCAATCTTCAAAACAACTAGGATCACGGAGAAATCCTCACTCGAGCTTCGTCTGGAAGCATTCAACGTCTTCAACCACACGAACCTCGGTGCGCCAAGCACTGGTTTCAGCGCCGGAACGGGTGGTGTTAACAGCAACAATCAAATGGGTGTCGTTACAACCTCGCTAAACGCACGTCAGGTACAACTGGCGGCCAAGCTCCACTTTTAGAAGCCATTCAAGAACACAGGCGGTCATATGTGTAACTCTCTAATCCTGCCCCCAAAAGGATCGTCATGAAACATCTGCGTCGCGCTGCACTGCTCACCCTCCTTGCGTCTCCCTTTATAGCTCTCGCCCGAGCCGCAGAACGCATCAGCCTGGACGGCGGCGGCTGGACCTTCCAGACAACGCTTAGCGAAGAACCCGAGCCCGTCACTGTCCCGCATAGCTGGCCCGCCTCCGAGCAGTATCACCGCTACATCGGCCACGCGATCTATGAGCGCGACTTCGACTCCCCAACACTGAAGACGGGACAGTTTGCACGCCTGCACTTCGATGCCGTCTACGACGTCGCCCGCGTTTGGGTCAACGGCAAGATGATCGGTACCCACGAAGGCGGCTACACGCCATTCGAGTTCGACATCACCAAATTGCTGAAGCCCGGCGCGAATCACCTGCTCGTCGAGGTCGACAACACACCGACTCTCACTTCCATCCCTGCATTGGCCACCAGCGTCGGTTCAAACTTCACCGGCCCATACGGCTCAACCAATCGCACAACCATCGTTGGATGGATGCCCTATGGAGGCATCGTGCGGCCCACGAGCATCGTCATCACCGACGCCATCTATCTGCGCAACATGAAGATCGACGCCAAGCCCGATCTCAAATCCGGCACGGCTACCATTACGCTTCACGCATGGCTGCACAACGCCGGCTCGACAGCATCCACCACAACCGTGCAGGGCGAGATCGCCACGCTGCCCGTCCATCTCAAGCCCACACGCATCGCAGCCAACGGTGACGCCGAGGTGAGCTGGACCGGCACGCTCAAGAATGCGCATCTATGGAACACACGCGATCCGTATCTCTATCCCGCGAAGCTCTCCATCCCCAATGACGAACTCACCGCTAACCTCGGGGTGCGCGAGTTCCGTATCGAAGGCACAGAGCTCAAGCTCAACGGCAAGACCGTCCATCTCTACGGCGCCAATCGTGTCGACGAAGACTCTTCAAGACTGAACGACCCAAGCGCGACTCATTGCATCAACAAAATGAAATGCCCACTCGCACAGAGGGCGTTTCATTTTGCAATATCACTATACTGTGTCATTCCAAACCGAAGCGCAGCGTAGCGGAGGAACTAGCTTTCTTCCACTATGCCACCCGCCTATCCAACATAGACTAAACCTCACCTGGCTGAGCAGCTTGCAGGATCATCGAGCGTCCCTGCTTGTACACTGGCCACAGCAAGGCAATCGCAATCGGATGCAGAATCGCCATCAGGAAGAATACCGGCGTGTAGCCGCCATGCGTCACCAGGTAGCCCACAACCTCACTCGACAGCATCCCACCGAATCCCCGACCCCATTGCAATCAATCCCGCAGCCTTGCCCACCTGCTCCGACGGATAGCAGCATGCTCGATGTTGTGGATGAGATCAATCGGCAGGAATACAAGGAATTCGGCGACCCTGAGACCGTAAGCCGCATCGCCCAATACGAGATGGCCTTCCGAATGCAGATGGAAGCAACCGACACGATGGATATCCATAAGGAGTCCGCCGCCACGCTTGCGGCCTATGGAGCCAGGCCTGGGGAGGCGAGCTTCGCAAATAACTGCCTGGTAGCGCACCGCCTTGCAGAGCGGGGCGTGCGCTTCATCCAGCTCTACCACTGGGGTTGGGATTCGCACGGAGCGGCCGCAAAGGAAGCTCTCAATCTCGGCTTCCAGGATCGCTGCCGCGAAACGGATCAACCCATCGGTGCTTTGCTTGACGACTTGAAACAGCGCGGCATGCTGGAGGACACTCTGGTTGTCTGGGGCGGAGAATTTGGCCGCACCTCGATGAAGGAGAACCGCAACGGTGGCTCACCGTTTGTAGGACGCGATCATAACCCCGGAGCTTTCACCATCTGGATGGCGGGTGGCGGCGTAAAGTCTGGATACGCTCACGGCGAAACCGACGCGATGGGTTATGAGATCGTGAAAGACCCGGTGGAGGTGCGCGACCTGCACGCCACCATGCTGTATGCCCTGGGATTCGATCACCGCAAACTCAATTATCCCTACCAGGGACTGGAACAGAAACTAACCACGGTGAATCCCGCACGCGTCGTTGGCGAGGTGCTTGCGTAAGAGGGATGGCATTCTCACGACGTCAATTGATCTTCGCCCGCGGACACCGGTTGGTCGTACTTGCGCCCATACTGGTACTCGTCTCTCTGCTTCTCGTTTTTCCTCCAGATGGCCAGGAGCATTCCCCGTGGCTGCTGTTCGCGGGAAAATTTCATTTGTTGACAATCCATTTCCCGATCGCGCTTCTGTATCTCGTTCCACTGCTGGAACTGATCGGAAGGCATAAACGCTTTTCCCATCTAAGAGCTTCGGTCGAGTTCATGCTGATGCTCGGTCTCCTGGCAAGCCTGTTTGCAGCTTCGCTGGGATGGGCACTTGCCCGCAATGGTGGTTACTCCGGACGCATCGTCGCGCAACACATGTGGGCAGGGCTGCTCACGGCCTTGGCCTGTTGGTTGTGTTGGGTACTTCGTGATCATGTAGCATCGCGACGCGGCAATATCGCCTACTGGACGGCGCTCGCAACCACGATCGCATTGGTTTCCTGGACGGGTTATCGCGGTGGTCAACTTACGCAAGGTGAGAATCACCTGACCGAGGGAATGCCCGCTCCCTTGCAAAGCCTACTCGGCATAAGTACCGATGAGAGTGCCGCCACGGGCGCAACCACTGTTGCAGTCGTCGATCGCAACACATTCTATGGCGCACGCGTTGAACCGATCTTTGCGAAGAACTGCTATTCCTGTCACGGCCCAAACAAGCAGCGAGGAAAGTTACGCCTGGACAGCTACAAAGCAATCCTGCGCGGTGGCAAGCACGGCTCCATCATAAAATCCGGCAACGCAGTCGGCAGCGAGCTATTTCATCGCATCAATCTCCCGCAAACAGACGACAACGCTATGCCGTCTTCGGGCAAACGGCGACTCAGCCCAGACGAGATCAAAACAATCGAAGCATGGATTAAAGCCGGAGCGAGTGAGACTTCGCCACTGAATGCAGTTCGGGGCGCGCCCACCAGCATTGCAACGGCCCCCAAAGAAATTGAGCTGCCGGAGTAGGATCCTTCCATTGCAGATCAGGCCCGTTCCACGCACGCTGCCGATGTAGCTTCTCTTCTGAAGCGTTATCCGGATCTCCTGCAATATGAGTCTCGGACCTCCGCTATGCTTAGCTTGAATGCCTCGTTCGTCGGTGAAAAATTTGGAGATAGCGACCTTGCATCTTTCAAGCCAATTCTTGAGCAGATCAGGACTGCCGACTTCTCTGGCACCTCAATCACCGATCACTCCAGTGACCTCATAGCCAGTATGAAAAATCTTCGCCTTCTTCGGCTTTCACGCACTCGCGTTACAGACGGTGGAGTGATGCGATTGCATGGCCTCGCGCACTTGCAATCCATCAATCTATTGGGGACGCAAGTTACACCTGCGATGCTTGAGGCGCTCGCGTCCATGCCGAAAATGGAACATCTCTACGTTGCAAATACAAGGATCACGCCGGCGTCAGCGAATACTCCGACACTGAAGCAGAAACTAATTTTCTAATAGGAGCAACTTATGTCGAACCTATCTGGATCCGTGACACGTCGCAGATTTCTTACCTGCGGTGTCGGGACGGCCGCCATCGCTTCGCTCGCTTCGGATGAAATGTTGTATGCAGAACAGTCCCTCGCGGCAGATGAGAAGACGTTCGTCACCGGAAATGGGCAGTGGCGCTACAAGAAGGACGACGCATTCGGCCACCTTCCAGCCCGGCAGCAGTCCGGAGGCACACATGGCGCCATCGCAACGGACAAGGCCGGCAACGTGTATGTCAGCACTCAAAGCACCACAGGCATCATCGTCTACGACCATCAGGGACAATTTCTAAAGACAGTGGCACATCAGTTTCCTGAGGTGCACTCGATGTGGCTTACCGAAGAAGGCGGCACAGAATACATCTACGCCACAGTACAGAAAGGTACGCCCGACGAAAACTGGCTCTTTGTAAAAATGAAGACCGATGGTACCCCTGTCCTAAAGATCAAGGCCCCGGCTGACGCAGGATTCAACCAGCCAAGTGCCTGGCGCATCACATCGGCTCTTTCAGCACCCGATGGTGATATCTGGATCGCGAATGGCTATGGTGATTCGCGCTTGTTCCGCTTCGATTGGAAAGGCAACTTCAAAAAAGCCTACGCGGGCAAAGGCACCGAGGACGGAAAGTTCCAGTGCAATCACGGAATTGCGATCGACACACGCTACGACCAACCGCTAATGTACGTCTGCGACCGCGAAAATCGTCGTATGGTGCACATGGACTTCGATGGCAACTTCGTTCGCACGACAATCTCGCACCTCCGTCGCCCCTGCCAGATAGGTTTCCACGGGGACTACGTTGTCATCTCAGAACTCGAAGGCCGAGTTGTCATTCTCGACAAAGACAACGTTCCAGTCGCCTTCCTTGGTGATAATCCTGACCAGGCTCAGTGGGCAAAGTATGATTTGCCGCCTCAGAACATTTCCTTCGCATCATTCAGCGCATCCCACGGTTGCCATGTGAACTCAGCAGGTAGCATCTACATCTCTGACTGGAATAAGACGGGACGCGTCACCAAGCTCGACCGCCTAGGCTTCTAGAAGAAATCTCGCTTATCCTCCAATCCGTTAGTAAAAAAGGCTTCCAAGCCGATTCGGATCCTCTTGTAAGTCAGAAGTCGGTCGCATTGAAGTGTCTTGGTGGGCCCGGAGGGATTTGAACCCCCAACCAAGGGATTATGAGTTTTCGGACATCCCTATAAGCCTATGATAATAAAAGAAAAACGAGCGTAATTTAGCGTGGCCCTAAGTAGTTGAGCGACCGTAATTTAGAGCAATTTATCTAAGCCGGCGAAAGCTGATGAGTGTACCGCTGTTGTACTCGGAAAATCACGTTTTCGCTCCAATCAAGTATGCACTTGAAATTCTGAAGACCGGCCGTTCCCAACAACCTACCTACGAGACTGAGGTTCGGGACACTCCTCAATGAGCGCATCGCCCTGTTCTCGAAGAAGGACAATCGGATGCATTTGTCCAGCTAGTTCGTTTTATATTCCCCCTTTTAACAGGGGGCCCGTGGAAAGTGCCTTTCCGGTCAATCATTTGGGCAGTCAATGTGCTCAGGAGAACCAGACCCACAGAAATCCAGATCACTTGGCGGTATCCCGCCAGAAAGGCTTCGTCGAAGGCGCGCTTAACGAGCACATTGCCGATCTGAGCAGCCGCCATTTTCGATCGCTGAGCTTCAACGCGCCTCAGAAGGGGATAACTGCATCTGTGCGAGGCTGCGATTGAGCGCACGATTGAATCCGGCCGAAAGAACCAGACCAAATACTGCGATGGCCAGGAGTCCGGCGACGCGCGACATGGCATATTGACTCCGGATGCAACGCCAGCTTCACTGGAGGGAACCGATTCCATCACCGTGGTCGTTAGCGGAGCGACGCTGATCGCCATACCGACGCCCAGGACAACGATGGCCGGGAAGAAGGTGGACCAGTACGAGCCACCTGTACCCGCCCTCGAAAGTAGTGCGAAGCCTAGTGCAACTACCAGCGTTCCGATTGTGAGTGGCAATCGTGCGCCATATCGAGCGACCAAGCCGCCTGAACAGTGAGAGAGCACAAATATTAACAGGATCAGCGGGAGCAAGGCGGCTCCGGCCTGAGTTGCCGTGTATTTGTGGATTTGAATCAGATCAAGCGGAAAGAAGAACAGGATGCCGGCAAGAGGCGCGTAGAGCAGAAAGGCTAGGAGGTTGGCCCCAGAGACACCCCTTACCTGAGATTGACATAGAGGAGTCAGTACCGAGATGACCATGATGAGGCAACATGCGGCGAAGTACGAAGGCACAGGGTTATTATTTCCGACTTCAGACATCTTTACGTCTGGGTTTACACGCCACATTTTCATGAATCTGCAGATGGATGGCCGGGCCTTTCCCTGGCCAACCAACGTGCGAAGGGGAAGAGGAGAAGGATACCAACGATTGCGATCATGACAACCATCAGGACCACCCGGGGATCACTAAAGTTTTGTTTGGCAACCACCAATGCAGCAGCGATATTGCGTTGTGCAGTCGCTAATGCCATGACGCTTCTTGTCCCAGCGCCAGGGCCTCCGAGAAGCCATCCAACAATCGAACCAGCCACAAGGAAGAGGATGCTGGCAATAACTCCGCGAGACCCGTATAAACCCACGATGTTGCGAAAATTCAAAACAACAAGGAGCAGGAGTAACAATATCAGTGAAAACGTTGACACCTTGCTGAACAAGGGCTGGATGCGGGTCGCAATGCCGTCGAGCCAGGCCTTCACCGCGAGCCCCACGCCTAACGGAAGCAACATGAGAAGGAGCAGGGAACGGGCGATCTTTGCGGGATCAACCGAAACTCCATCGAGCAAAAGCGGCAATACCAGTGGCATATAGACAATGGAAAAGACCATGAGCAGCACGGTCAAGCCGACGGAGAATGCAAGATCACCTTTGGCCATTCCAGCCAGTACAGGAATGAAGGGAGCACCAGATGCCGTCCCGAGCAATATCAAAGCGGCGGCCAGGGGACCGTCGAGTTGCAGCCATCTCGCGATGGCCATTGCCGCCAAGGGCATCAGGACAAAATTTGCCAGCAGTGCGAGGGTGACTAATCTAGCATTTCGCAACGGGGTGATGATCTGGCTCACGGTGAGGCTCAAGCCCACAGCAAGCATGGACGAAACGACAAAGACGATCATCGTGAGAGAGGCTGCTTGATTTAGTAGTTCCACGGATCCGCTCCTACGACGAGCTTCGTCTCAGAACCGGAAAGCAGCGGTCTGGTTCTCCGGCGTGGGCAGTTATCTTGTACAGCATGAGATTCGCAAATTCTCCCCAGACCTATCCATGTTTTCTGTCTTGCGTAGCTATTTGGACTCAAGTGGGGTCCTCGCAAGGTTTCGCCAGAAATTCTCCAGTGACTCTACACCGCCAAAAAGCGTCGTAAATATGGTGGAATCGGCCAAGAGAATGTCGCCAGCCCGATCTCCTGCGGGTGGCATCCAAAGGAAATTATTGAACTCGGTATTTCCTGCTTCTGTGAAGGGATGCGGCCTGGACAGATCGATCGGTTGCGTCGTCAAAATGCGAATCGACTGCGTATCGTCCGCGGTCAAAGCATAATGCGGCAGATGCGGATGAAAGTTGAACGTGGTCACATCCTTAAGCCAGCCCCGCGAATCCAAATCTCTTATTGCGTTGAGTGGCGCGATCTGATTCGTTCCATTGACAACTGCGGGACGGAGGCCGTATCGATTTTCGACAGGCACTCCCAAGCCTCTCATCAGGGAACGCGTGTACCTTCCAAAGCGTTGCTGACGGGGCACCAAAGGATCGCCGTGGTGGGCATACTCCATTGCGCGTTCCTTCAGGTCGGATGAGACGCCCACATCATGATGCGGACCAATAATCAGGCAGGCTCCCTCCCGTGTGAGGAACTGTCGAATCGCCTCGATCTCTTCTTGGGTGGCCTCCTGCTCCGTCACCATGTGATCCAGCCCAAACACCATCAACGTGTCCGTGTCTGCGAGCAAACCCTCATCGATAAGGCATCTTTGCCCAGCCTGATCGATCCTCTGATAAACCGCGACCGGTTGATCTGTTACCTCGCCGACCACTTGCTGAAACGCCAACGTCGATAGATGGAACAATTCGAGCGTTCCGGAGATTCCTTGCAAGAACATCTGCGGCGAAAACGCAGGGGTCTCGTAGTTTGGCCACGCCACGCGGCGAACTTCGGTGATAGTCGAGAACCGGTTGTCCAACTCTGTCACATCGCGATTAGCCTCCCATGGATAACTCCACGTCCAATAAATGCTGAATCGCCGCTTGCCGACAGCATACTTTCGCCGTACCTGTATCTGGTTATAGGTACGCGACCCAGACTTTGAGTGACTCATCGCGATACCCTTTCTCCAGCATTTTGTGCGAAACGTGCCCGCTTCGGCCTTGCAGGGTGGCAGATGTCGGCGCGCTGATTCTCGGCGAGGAGGAGTGAACCCTTACCTCGCACGTCATAACCACCGGCGGACGCTGATATTCTTCCGATCTGGCGTTGGGATCGTCATGTCATAGTTTGAGTATGTCCTGACATCCTCCGCAACGCCACTAGGGATTAACCTAGTTCTCTCTCTGTTTGGCTACGGGTAGCATTTAGCAGGCAACTCGTTACGACTGAACAAGACATGTACATCCGTAGATGAGCGAACTAAACGATCTCCGATGATCAACCCTCGTTCGTTCACTTCCTTGGTTCATTCACGAAGGAGCTTTCGATGGAAATCAAACCGCAGGCGATGGCATTACCTCAAGACATGTCAACGCTACCCCAAGGTAAGTATGGGCCAGTGTTTCCAAAAACACCCGCGTGCTATGGCTTCACGATTATCGCGAAGATTATTCCAGGCCGCGAACCGGCTTTTTATCAGTATGCGAAGAACATCGAGGCGGCCGTGGCGGCAACGCCGAATTATTTAGCACCTCTCAAACTTCATTACCTTCGCTGGGTGCTGTTTCCAATCGACGGAGTGACCTACTTTATGTATCAGGGCATCTTCGATACGGACTTTGACAAATATACGGAGGACGCAGTCGCTCTTTTCATGGGTGCCGGTCTCAATACTGTGTTTGAGAACTTGGAAGGGTTTCCGACCGACTGGAATACGAATCCCGAAGGCTTCATCAAGTTTGTCCGTGCCCATCAATGCCCTAGTTTCCTTGAGTATGGGGAATACCCGTTTGTCAGCGCAGACGAAATCAAGAAAGCTCTGAATGTGAAGTCGGCGGTATCGGATTTATTAGATCAAATGCAGTGACAAGGAAGAAGAAGAGCACGAGGAGGAGGGCACTGATGAGCAATGCTGCGGGTACTGGTCACCGGGGGGACATCAAGCGCAAATACGCAGCGAGCAAGTGACGCCTCCGTAGGTATCGGAGTTGGAGTACTTTTAGCTCGATCAATTTCGCGACACTTTTGCGGACACCGATAGAGCTAAAGCAACTGTTAAAAGAACCCGGTGGCGATGTAATTAGAAAGGTAAACCGCAAATCTAATGCTTGAGCTCAACGACATACAAAGCGGTGTACTTCGTCCGCGACCGACGCCTTACGTAGCTACCTACATAGGACTTCGCATCGATGATCGCCGAGCGGGACGTGAGCTGATGCGACGAGTCTCGACTGCTGTGACCTCGGCAGACAATCCCAACAGTCCGTTAGCCGATATCTGGGTCAGTGTGGCTCTAAGTTACAACGGGCTCATAGCGCTGGGCGTGCCGCGAGAATCACTGGATAGTCTTTCCTGGGAGTTTCGACAAGGTATGGCTGCACGAGCAAAAGACTTGGGAGATGTCGGTGACAGTGATCCGCAGAATTGGGAACATCCATTTCGAAGTACAGATGTTCACGTAGTCATTGTGGCCGTCTCACCCAATGAAGAACATCTCGAAGCGGCAGTCGCGCGAGCACGAGAGGCCTATCAAAGCATGACCGGGATTGAAGCTGTATGGCGTCAGAACTGTTACGCGCTGCCAAACGAGAAAGAACCATTCGGTTATCGCGATGGGATCAGTCATCCCGCTATTGAAGGCAGCGGGATTCCCGGAACGAATCCACACGAAGTGCCGTTTAAAGCCGGGGAATTTGTACTTGGCTACTCGGACGAACTTAACGGAATTCAGAAGACAACGCCTGAAATCCTTGGTCGAAACGGAACCTACGTTGTCATCAGAAAGCTTCATCAACACGTCGCCGACTTTCGTAAATTTCTAAAGAGTAGTTCCAGCAATGTGGAAGACGAAGAGTTGCTCGCGGCGAAGATGATGGGGCGTTGGCGCAGCGGTGCGCCTCTGGCACTGTGCCCTTTCCATGATGACCCCGAACTCGGAGCGGACCCGCGGCGCAACAACGACTTTATGTTTGAGAAAGAGGACAAAGTGGGAATGAAAACCCCCTGTGGAAGTCACATTCGCCGTACAAATCCGCGTGATTCTGGCATCGCCGGCTACGCTAGGATACATCGCATGATTCGGCGTGGCACGGCATATGGCCCACCATTGCCCGAGGGAGTGACGAATGACGACGGCGCCGATCGCGGAATTGTATTTACTTTTGTCGGAGCGAACATAGGTCGTCAATTCGAGTTCGTTCAATCCCAGTGGATCAATGATGGAGCCTTCATCGGCGCGGGCGAAGATAAAGATCCGATCATGGGATCGAGTAGTAACAATGCAACTTTCACTATCCCCCGCAAGCCAGTTCGACGGAAGCTTCAGGGTATCTCTACCTTCGTAGTCACGCGTGGAGGGGAATACTTTTTCATGCCGGGGTTGAGCGCCCTACGCTGGCTCGCCGATCTCAAAACATAATTACGAGAGCTCACAAGACGTCACAATTCCGCAAGGCAGTTATCGAGGGAGGTCAACATTGGCTTCAGGTATGCCTCCGGCGCAATCATTATTCTATTGATGTACTCGGGGTGACAGTGAAAGAGACCAAGGTTGATGTCGTGGTCATTGGCGGCGGCCCCGCTGGGATGACGGCCGCGCTCCGCGCGGGAGACTTGGGCGCGAAGACCATGCTAGTCACGCGTGACGATTTTGGAGGCATGGCAGCGAATGATGGGCCGGTACCTGTAAGGACACTGGCACACGCCGCGCGACTGCTCCGGGATGCGCGCCCGCTAGGGCGCTATGGCATCGAAATTGCGGAACCATTGCTCGATTACTCACGTTTACTTTCCCGCGTGAACGATGTGGTCGAGGAAGTACGCGCGAATTCAACCTTCCGCTCACAACTCGACGCTGTGGGTGCAGTCGTCAATGAGCGTTGCGGGTCGCCCGCTTCGCAAACTTAAACACCCTGGAGACCGGGAGCGGAATGCGAGTTCGTGCGGACAAATTCATTATCTGCACCGGCGGTGCAAGTCGCCGGCTACCGGTGCCGGGGGCGGAGCTGACTGCTACGCATAGTGATGCCTGGGGACTTACTGAGGCGCCGACGTCGATGATCGTCATAGGCGGCGGAGCTACCGGTGCGCAGGTCGCTTCGGTCTTCAGTGCCTTCGGCTCACGAATCCAGCTTTTCCATTTGGGCCCGCGGATTTTGCCAACTGAGGACGAGGACGTATCGGCGGCGGTAGCAGCCGCCTTCCGCGACTCTGGCATCGAGGTAAGGGAGGACTTTGGAACTATCGAATCTTTCGAGAAGACGATAAGCGGCGTGCGGATGCTTTTTTCGAAAGACGCGCGGCGTGAAAGTAGCGAAGCGGCGCTGGTCGTGACTGCAATTGGCTGGACCGCGAAGACTGGCGATTTGAACCTCAACAGTGTCGGTGTCGAGATAGACTCCAGGAGTTTCATCCGGGTTGATGAGTATCAAAGAACCTCCGCGCCCCGCGTTTTCGCAGACGGCGATGTCACGGGGCGAATGATGATCGTGGCGCAGGCCGTTCAGGAGGGCTTCGTGGCTGCGACCAACGCGTTGCGGGGCACGGCGATGAAGACGATCGACGGAGCCGCACCGATAGGTAGTTTCACCGAGCCGGAATACGCCCAGGTTGGTTTGACTGAGACGCAGTCCCGTGGCAAAGGCGAGATAGTGGTCGCCAAAGTTCGGTTCGATTCAACCACTCGGATGATCATAGGCGGAAGGACGAACGGCTTCTGCAAGCTAATTGTAGACAGTTGGACTCACCAAATTCTGGGCTGCCACGTGGTCGGTGAGCGTGCGGTCGAAATAGCTCAAGTGGCGGCTGTGGCGATGTCCGCCGATATGCGTGTGGGTGATCTCGCGCAAGTCCCGCTTTCATTTCCGACGTACGCGGGAGTGCTCGGCCGCGTTGCGGCGCAGGCTACTCGCCGACTCAATTTAAATGTGAATTGGCGGACCAGCGTAATGGAAAATTCCTAAACAACGGTAGCCGACGTTTTGCTCTTGCGTACCAGTACCTTCGGCAAAGCCACCAGCCTTATAAAACCAGTCGGGACCGAAGTATTTTCGTAGCCGCTCTAGCACCGTCCGCGCTTCTGACCAAAGAGACTCAGTCCAGTAAAAGGATAGTATGAGTCGCGACGCACACCACATCAGAGTAGTAACAGTTCATCGCGAGATATTTGTCGTAGGCCGCGGGGTTCGCCGACGATACCGAGTCAGCAAACGCCCCCAGTATGGACTTGTGCCTGTGGCGCTCATCTGTGTAGGGTGAGTAGGCTGGAGGTTCATGTCTTTAGCCGGAAGAAAAGGCTCCCAGCGAAACGCCAGCGTGGAGAGTCAGCCGCGTCGACATGTGGATCTCATCTTCAAGGTAGGCACCCATGTACTTTTGCCGCGGATAGAAGATGGCCGGGTTGCCTTGGGTGAACGTGCTGGGCACGCCGAGCAGGAGGTCAGCTAACGCGAGCTTGCCGGCAGAGCCGTTGAAGCTAAAGGTTCCGTTAGCGTTGTTAATGTTGTTGTAGTTCAACTGATTGTAGATACCATTGAACCCGAACATCAGGTGATGATTCTTCTTTTCGATGTCGACATCGTCGGCAATTTGCACTGCGTTGGTGATGTAGTAGGCCGGAGCCGCGCTGCCGACGGAAAAGAAGCCCGAAGCATTGATCTGGAGATAGTTCTGAGTGGGCTGGTAGATGAGGACGTTTGGCGTGATGGACCACGTGTGGCCGAGAATGGCTGCGTCGACGAAGTTTTCGGTGCCTACCTGCGTGGTGTTGATGACGTTGTTGTTGAATGCCGGAGCGGCCTGATTAAGGTGGGCCCTGAAGTATCGGCTGAAGAAGGTTTGTTTCGTATTGATGGTCCAGTCGCCGCGGCCGATGTATTGATATTCATCCGTGCGGTTGGGGAGCGAGTAGTAGTTTTTCCCGCAGGCATCGGAGCTAGTGGGCACATAGGCAAACAGCGCCACGGCTGGGGCGACGAAGCGATTGGTGGGAATTTGATTGTTGACGAAGTTGGCACCGGTGGCGGGGTCTTTGAGCTGGACAGCCCCGGTGGTGACGCAGGCCTGCGCTGGTGATGGCGCTAAAGTCTCCGGCGAGGACAGTGGCATGATCGAAGCGGTGGTAAGCAAAATTGGAATAACTTGAGCTTGTACGCCGATCCGGAGCAAAGCAACGGGAGACACACAATCGAGCGCCGCAGCTCCCTGCATCGGATGCACTTTCAAACCAAGCATCTTCCCTCCCACCTCACGTTCGCAGACCTCTTTGTCACCCACAAGGGATACCAGTTTTGACGGATGTCATAACTCTCGAGGTGATCTAAGATGAACAAAGCCCTCTCCTTGATAATCGAGGAGAGGGCTTTTGAAGTTGTAACAGATTTAGTCTAGGTCAGCCGTAGTGGGGGCGGCCTTCTTGAAGTCACTTGGCGGACGGACCGTCTTCTCGCCAGGGTAGGGCCGCTTGAATCCGGTGGACTGATACCAGTTCAAGTGATTGACCGTGTCCGGATCTTCGGCATCTGGTTTGGTAAGCTTCCCGGAGAAGATCTGCGACTTCTTTTTCATCCATGCTACGCGCAGCGCTTTGACCGAGGTGCTTTCCATTGCGTTGCTGGCAGTAGTCGTTTTGACACCCTGGTCCAGTGGAACCTGGTTTAGTTCGTGTGTCCAGGGTTTGAAGTTCTCTGGTGGAGCGTCGCCTTCGACAAAAGCAGTCCTCATAGGCGAAGCTACGAGATCGAACTGGTTCATGGGCGGCAGGCCGAGGATCTGCTCGATCGTCCGCGTCATGTTTACCTGAGTGTAGTAAGTGTGATCGGTGGGACCATTCTGTACTGTGTAGGGGCTTATGACATAGCCAGGGCTGCGGTGGCCATCAACGTGGTCAACGCCGTTCTGTGCATCGTCCTCCTCGACGAAGATTGCCGACGAGTTCCACACCTTGCTGTGGCTGACGTAGTCAACGATGCGTCCGATGGCCAGGTCATTATCGGCCTGTTCTGCATCGGCGTTTGGTGGGCCACCGGTATGGTCGCACATAACCCAAAGAATACTTAGTGAAGGTACAGTACCGGCAGCTTCGTCCTTCTTGAAGTCCTGTAGCCATACGTCCACGCGGAACTGATCGGGGATGCCCAGGTCGAAGAGTGGGAAGTTTTTTACCAGGTGATCGGCTACAGCCGGAAGGGAAGAGTACGCCTGGATCGTGTTGCCGTAGTACAGCGTATTCTCGAGCCCAGCTTCGAATTTCTGCGAGTCAGCGTAGAACTGGCTCCAGCTTGGTTCGCTAGTTGACCCGTTCGGCTGCTTGTACGTGTCGTTCTCGACATATTCACCATAGATCTTTACAGGTAGACCTTTGGCTGCTGCCTCAGAGAACAAGAAGCCTTTATTCTGATATGCAAGTGCATCACCAGCGCTACCGCCTGGATAGCTGCGGACCCAGTCTGGTGATTGGATATCGTCGGAGTAAGGCGCCATGCCCTCGGTAATCCACTGATGACCATCTGCCGACTGACGGCTCGGATCATAGAAGTTATCGAAGAGTGGGAAACGCTTCACCAGTGAGTGTGCATTCGGCGTATCTTTGCCGCCAAATACTGCCAGGGTACGATCGCCATCACCTTTGGGCACATCACCCAGAATCTGATCGTAGGTGCGGTTTTCACGAATGATCAGGAAGACATGTTTGATCAGCGAGGGATCACCGATCTTCTTCGGGATTGCCACTGGGGTCGCATCCTGACTGCCACCAGAGGCTGCCTTGATATTTTCAGTCAGATCCCAGTGATTGTTCTCAAAGACCTTCTTCGTCATCGATTCTAGCTTCTGATTATTCGGTATATGGACGATGCTGACCGTGCCGTTGTCCTGATGTGTGTTGTAATCGGTAACGCCAAAGTCGGTTTCGAAGGAATTGCGCGCCCCGATGCCCTTGTCATTGGCAACAATAAGAACTTTCTGGGCTTCATCCAGTACCACCGAACTCGGTGCATACGCTACAGGAATCATCCCCAAGACGGGATTGACTCCGCGAGCAAGGTTGATCACACCGATTGCGTTCGCGTTATAAAGCGCAACATACGCTATGCCGTTTTTTGCGTCGATCGCAATCGAGTTAGGAGCAGCACCGTAGATCGAGTTCTTTCTGCCGGGCAGCTTGATCGGAAGTCCGAGATCGATTGTGCGGTCTACTTCATTAGTGTCCGTGTCGATCACCGAAATGGTGTCGCTATAGGCGTTGGCGACCAGCAGGTCCTTTCCGTAAAACGCCATCCCCGTCGGGTGCAGACCGGTCTGGATCGTGCCGGTGACCTTCATCGTGTTCAGGTTCACCACTGAAACAGTACCAGTGATCGCAGCGCCCACCTGTGGATCGGCAACGACTTCAGTGCCGGCCGAGTAAATCTGGAAGTCACCTTCCGTAGCGGGTCGACCACCCTCATTGCTGATGTAGGCTGTTTTTCCGTTGCTGGAGATTACGATGCTGTGAGGTGCGTTGCCGACGCGGATCTGCTCACCCTGCGTCGGAGTTGAGGCAGTCAGGTCGATCTTGGTGAGAGTATTGTTCTGGTTCAGCAGCGCATAAGCGGTCTTGCTATCGAGCGAGACTGCGACGCCGCCAGGGTAGGAGGTGCTTCCGGTCCAGAACGTGCCGCAAGGAACACCATCGCCCGCAGGGCTGTTCGCAAAGCAGTTGATAAAGGAATTGTTCGCTGGGACCTTAACTTGGGCATTGTCTTGCAGCAGGCCTTCATCGGAAACATTGGCAATCGTAACGTTGCTGCTGTCCTGACTGAAAACGAGGTATTTGCCGTCTGGAGAATAGGCAATACCGCTATAGCTACCACTTGAATCCTGTCCGAACGGAATGTAGTTCTGCAGCACATCGCCGGTTTTGGTGTCGATGATTTCTACAGCCTGTGATGCTCCCATGGAGAGAACGGCAGCGGTGTGATTATGTTTATTTGGATTCAACGCAAGAGCTTTTGCCCGAACCCGAATACCGAGATCGACTTGCTTGCCAGCTGGCGTAATGATCTGGCCACTGCTGACAACCCACGATCCATTCGGCTGCGGACCGGTGGAGTAGGTCGGAAACTGTTGGGATTGACCAAAGAGGGTTGGAGCGCTCATTATCGTCGCCAACAGGCCGGCGAGTGGGCGCAGACGGTCGAACCGAGAATTGGTTCGGGGAGAGTTTCGAAACGTCTTCCGAGACATATACCGTTCTTCTCCTAAAAATTTTCATCACGCAGCCGGAATTGGCCGTGAGACATGATGGGTTGGAGGTAAAAGCAGCACCGTTGCACATCGCGGTTACAGATTTTTGGTGACGGAGTACAGCGGCCCATGAACTGCGTATAGAGGCGAAGGTAAAAAGCCGTGCCGCACAGCAGCATGACGGCAAGATTACGGATTTGTCATCTTGAACCGCGCAGTCAGATCGGGCGCTTCGTCAGGGAACAGCCCATTCTGCCGTCGTCATCCTTCGTGTGATCGAAACGCTGGCTGGCAACACTCTTGTTCGTGATCGTCGCGATTCAAGCGGTGTGAGGTCTAAGGACCAATCATGACAACTCGATGAAAATCTTCGAAGAAATTGGTTTTGATGCAGCGTTAACATGTATGTTACGCGGCTCTCACGATCTCCCGATAATTACAGATTTGTCACTTTATTATTTCCGGTGCACGAGAGCCGGTAAGACAACCTTGTGGCAAGAATGCCATGATACCTCCCCCTTCTATTGCGCTTGGCGTACCGATTTTTCAAATGTGAGGCTGTATGCATCGTAGTGTGGAGCGTGCTCTTCCGTGCGCCGGAAGACATCTCAAGCTTCGAAACATCTTCGTATTTCTGATGTTCAATGCTGTCTTCTTTCTATCCTCATCGTGCTTCGCACAGATCGATCGTAGCGGTTTGACCGGGATCGTTACCGATCCTTCAGGCCAGTTGCTCGCTCATACCCATATCACGGCCGTGGACAACGCAACGCAGTTGCGGCGCGATACGGTATCTTCCTCGGATGGAAGCTATGACATCCCCGAACTGCCGCTAGGCACTTACACAATCACGTTCGACCATATTGACTTCAAGCCGCTGATCTTCGTCGAGGTGAAGCAGGTGATCGGGCAAACACGTACTCTCAACGCAACGCTGCGGGTTGCAGGGCGCGAGGAGAGAGTACTAGTTTCCACTAACTCTGAACAAATTGACAGAACCTCCGATGCGTTGGGAGCGCACATAGAAAAAGTGCAGGCGGATAAACTGCCGCTCAATGGTCGCAATTGGGCTACTTTGACTACGCTTGTTCCTGGTGCCGTCGATACCGGCGGTAGCAATCAACGATCAATCCGCTTCGCTGGAAGAGGTCGCGATGATGACAACTTCACGCTCGACGGAGTCGATGCGACCAACGTTATCAATCAAGCGCAACAGCCCTATGTGCGGCTTTCTATTCCCTTGGACGCAATTCAGGAGTTCCGTATCGACTCGATGCTGGGGACCGCAGAAGCTACCGGGACCGGAGGGCCGCAACTGGCCGTCAGCTCCCCCTCCGGAACCAACCAATGGCATGGAAACGTCTTTGAGTTTCTACGCAACAATGTCTTTGACGCTAAACAGCCCGTACCGGTGACGACGGTGCCGCAGCAACCGTTGCGACTGAATCAGTTCGGCGGGTCGCTTGGTGGTCCAATTCGATCCGACAAGACGTTTTTCTTCCTGGCTTATGAAGGGTACCGGCAACGTTGGGGATTTCCGCTGGGCGGTTACGTGCCGAGCCGGGCATTCCGCGCCAAAGTCCTTGCCGATTCGCCCGAACTCGAGCCGATCATTAATGGCTATCCGCTTGGCCAGGTGTCTACCACCGATCCCAACACGGATCAGTTTGTCAACGAAGGCACACAGGTGGTGAATGAGAACTCGGCCATGCTGCGGCTCGATCGGCATTTCTCTGAAAAGACCACAGCCTATGTGCGCTTCAATCTTGATCGGGCGGTGAACACGCAGCCGCTGGCAAGCTCCGGCAACTATCTTGAAGATCTGCAGCAGCTCACATCGGCGCCTGTGAATGGAGCCATCGAATTGCTTCATATCTTCAATCCCAATCTGGTGAATGAACTTAAGGCCGGGTTTAACCGCGGCACGGCGAATACCTATGACATCAATCACACCGGCAGTCCTTATGCTGTATCGGTCTCCGGATTCACCACATTGAACAACAACCGCATCAGCACAGGCGTTGGCAACTCCTTTTCTTGGATCGACAATCTGACGTGGATCAAGAGTAGGCATACATTGAAGGCGGGAGTGGAGATCCGACGCATTCAGTTGAATCAGGGAAACACCCAAAGTGGCGCCATCACTTACGGTTCGACGGGTGCCTTCGATACCAACAGCGTAAGTTCCGCAACGCTCAATGGTACTCTGCCTGTCAACGGCCTACGAAAGACCCAATTTTATGGGTACATTCAGGACGAATTCAAATGGACTCCGAATTTCAACCTTAACCTCGGTGTGCGTTACAGCTTCTTCAATATCTTTCATGAGGTGTTAGGGCGGGCGAATCCATTTGACTTCGATACATGCGGGGCGCAAGGGTTGTGCGGTGTAGGTGCCAGCTTCGGTCAGCCCAATTACGGCGATATCGATCCGCGCGTCGCATTCGCGTGGACACCGGCAAGGGGGCGAAACACGTTGATCCGTGGCGGATTCGGAATCTATCACGAAGACGGACAGCTCGACGACCAGAACCTTCCGATCAGCAATGAAGTGTACGCATACTCCCTGTCGAACAAAACCATTCCGAATCTCAGCTATCCCATCACCCCGTTCTTATCCGATACCGCCGGAATCGTCTCGCCCCGTGCGAATGACCGACGACGCAAGGACACTTACATAGAGCAATGGGGACTCTCAGTGCAGCATTCTCTTCCTGCAGAGTTCGTGGGCACTCTCTCATACGTTGGAAGTCAGGGTGTGAATCTTCTGGCTCTCTCTGCAGTCAATGTTGTGAATGTAGCTACAGGAACTCGGCCATATCCAAATTTCGGTCAGGTGAGTTGGAGAGGCAACAAAGATACCAGCAGCTACCAGGGATTTTCGGCAGCGATCAAGCGATCGTTTTCACGCGGATTCCTGTTCGCAGCCAATTACATGTGGTCGCATGAGATCGATGACGGCTCGAACGGTAGTGGAGATGGTGACTCGCTCGTTCCTCAAAACGTGGCTTGCCCGCCGTGTGAGCGCGCTAGCGGCATCTGGGATACGCGTGATGTCCTGAATGCCAATGCAATCTATGAGCTGCCATTCGGTGCCCACAAGGCGTATCTGAACCGTCCTGGTGTTCTCCGGGCGATCGCTGGCTCGTGGCAGCTGGCTTCGACCACACAGGCCCGCACCGGTTTTCCCATCAACGTGCTGGTGAATCGCTCATCGGCGAGTGTTCCGGATGGGAACAGCACCGATCAGAGACCAAATCTCGTACCTGGCATCTCCCTGACGCCTCCAGGAGGAAAGAGGATCGCGCAGTGGATCAATCCAGCGGCATTCGCTATGCCCGCTCCCGGGACCTTCGGCAACGCGCCAAGAAACCTCGCTCGTGGCCCCGGAGCATGGCAGATCGATCTCGGCCTTACAAAATCGATCTCTTTGGCGGAGACGGCGCATCTCGAGTTTCGTTCGGAGTTCTTTAACATCTTTAACCATCCGCAGTATGGGCTACCACAGGCCGTGTTCGGAGTTTCCGGCTTCGGTAGTGTCACCCAAACGGTGAACACTACAACTCCCGTGAGCCCGGTCGGGTCTGGAACGCCGCGGGAGATTCAGTTGGGTCTGCGTTTGGCATTCTGATGTTCGCTGGCAGATTCCAAGCAGCAAGCCGCACAAGCGTTTGCTGCTTGGATTGACTCTCTAAGATCAAAGCCGGTTGGTTTGCGGCAGCTGTTGAATCCTTTTACGGTGCCGGTATGTATAGTGTCACCCGTGTACCATGCCCCAGTTCACTCGCAATCTCCACCCGACCGCTATGAAGCGCCATAATGCTCTGCACAATCGACAGCCCAAGTCCGGTGCCTCCTGACGCTTGGGACCGCGATTTATCGACGCGATAAAACCGGTCAAACACCTTCGGCAACGCATCTTTGGGGATGCCCTGGCCCGAATCGGAGACTTCGATGCGAACGGTTGTGTCGTCCGCATTCGCACGCAGTATCACTGAACCGCCCCGTGGTGTATGGGCTACGGCATTTGCAATTAGATTCCCCACAGCCCGTTGTATGAGTGTGCGATCTAATTTCGCCAATACCGGTTCGACAGTCGAAGCCGTGGTGAGCGAAACGCCGGCCTCCACAGCCGAGGCGTCGTAGTACTCGCGCACGCCCCCCAACAATTCGCTAACGTCCACCGGCACACGATTCGGATGGGCCAACGGGCTTTCAGCTCGGGCAAGAAACAGGAGGGCACCGATGAGATCGGATAGACGTACCGCCTCCTCCAGGCACGACTCAAGCACATCCCGGTATTCATCGACCGTTCGAGCTCGTGCCAGAGCAACCTCGGCCTCCCCGCGGATGTTATTCACCGGCGTGCGCAGGTCATGTGCAATATCCGCAGAAAATCTCGAAATCCGCTCGAAGGATCCCTCCAGTCGATCCAGCATTTCATTGAAGGTGTCGGCCAATGAGGCCAGCTCAACGGGATATCCTGTCGTAAGAATGCGCTCGCGTAAATTGGTAGAGCTGATATGCCGTGCCGTAGTCGCCATGTCTTCCACCGGACGAATGCCGCGACGCGCGATCTGATATCCCGCGACCGGAAAGATCACAAACGCCCCCAACATAATTGCCCCAAACCAGTTTCGGTAGTGCGCCAACAAGGCTTCTTCCTGCGAGACATCCACCGCAATCTGAATAGTGTCCGTATCGGTAGGGGAAGAATTCACGGGTACCTCCACACTCGTCACTCGAAAGGCCTGCCCTCGCAGGCCTTTCATGGCAACGGCGCGGTCTGAGCGCTTATGAGCCAGAACAATAAATTGGGGCAGGTCCAGTTGTTCCGCCATCTTCGGCGTCGCCATCAACGGATGATCTTTTTGATCTAGGAGACGAATATAAAACCGTTCATAGCGTCGCGCCGCCGATTCCAGTTCAATCTCTTCTCGAAGTGCGTCTATGTCGTCTGGACGGTCCCGCAGCATTGTGCGAAGAACGTTGATCTTATCCGCAATAAATAGCTCGGTACTTCGTTCAAGCTCTGAGACCAGCACCACATAAAGACTCGCTGTGGCCAAAAACACCGTGAGCAGGCCAGAAATCGCATACCCCGCTGTCAACCGGAAGGCGAGAGTACCCCACCATTTTCCAGAGAGCGAGAGACTCTTAGTCACACTCCATGACATAGCCCGCGCCCCGCACAGTATGGATCAACTTCAATGGAAATGGTTCATCTACTTTGGCGCGAAGCCGCCTCACATTTACATCCACCACGTTGGTGTCGCTGTCAAAGTTCATGTCCCAGACAGCTTCTGCAATCAAAGTTCGTGACAGCACCTCGCCTGCTCGGCGCGCAAGAAGTGTTAGGAGGAGGAATTCCTTGGAAGTCAACTCCAGCCGTTGACCCGCTCTCGTAGCGCGCTGGCGTAACAGATCAATCTCCAAGTCGGCCATGTGGATATTTTCCTGAGCTCGAACTGGCACGCGGCGCAACAGCGAGCGAACCCGTGCAAGCAGTTCTGAGAAAGCAAAGGGCTTTACGACATAATCGTCGGCTCCGAGTTCCAATCCCTGCACGCGCTCGCGTATTGAATCTCGGGCGGTTAGCAATAGGACAAGCGATCTTCGGTTCGATTGGCGTAGCTGGGCAAGTACCTGCCACCCGTCCAGGCTAGGCAGCATGACATCCAGAATGATCAGATCGAACTCCATCTCCTTGGCCGTGTGGATACCCTCAAGGCCGTCTCTGGCAACATCCACCACGAAACCCGCTTCATTGAGCCCCTTCTTCAGGAACTTGGCCGTTTTAACTTCGTCTTCGACAATCAGAATCTTCATATAAGCAATGGCTTCCGATCGATTGAATCGTCACATTTCGCAGCAACAACGGCGAAGAGTTTTCCAGATGAATAAACGCGGTTCGGCCCCTTCTCTTTAGCCAAGCAAGACGGTCTCTTATCGCAAGTCGTCGACTCCGAAAAAATACACAATCCAAACAGGATAGTTGCGGATGATTAAGGAAATAAGACAGGACCGTTTAGCGTCAATAAAATGGGTCGGCTGCGCCCGACGAAATTCATCCCAATAATGTTGGCGAATGGCTGCCGGAACCAGACGGCCGAGCGAAAGTTATCTACGAGAATTCATATGCGCTTCAGCACGTAGCTAGAGTTCGTGCGTCCACCCGAATGAAGCCGCTTGTGTTCGATTCGTTGCTCGATATCGAAGGGGGTCCAAAAGTCTTCGACCACGATGTGTTTCCGCAGATCTGTGAGCCCCATTCGTTCCAGTTGTCGAGACACAGATTCTTGAGAGCGATGTAATCCGTTCGTGAGTATGGCTGACGCTCGTTGATGTAGGGTATGTGGGGCAGGATCTTGAGATTGTCATATCCCTTCGGGGCCTGCGATGGATCGGTACGCGTAGGTGCGACAAGGTAGATTGTTGGATCGGCAGGCAGCGTGCAGCAGCTGATGAATACCCCGGTCTTCACCGTGGTCTGTGTGCTAACACTGGCGCTTGGCATTGGCGCGAACACGGCGGTGTTTAGCGTGATGTATGCCGTACTGGCGAAGATGCTTCCTGTGCACGATGCGTCCCAGGTTGTGTAGGTCCACACGAGCGCACTTCCCGATGGCGCGTCGAACAGCGGTGATATGAACACATCCTTCTCCTACGCGACGTATCGCGATTTGCGAGAACACAGCGGCCTTGAGGAAGTTATCGGTTTTATCCCGATGCCGACCACGGGAAAGGCGCCGGTGCGGGTGACCGAACTCCCGCAGGAGGCTGTGGGCGACATGGTGAGCGGTAACTACTTCAGCGGACTGGGGTCGGCACCGAGCTAGGTCGTGGTTTGATGCCGAAAGACGAAGACGATCACGCTGCGGTTACGGTGGTCAGCGAAGACTTTTGGGCGACGCACTATGCGCGCAGCCGCGATGTGATCGGCAAGACGCTCTTCATCAAGTCGCACCCATTTACGATCGTCGGCGTTGCGGCGAAGGGTTTCGAAGGTACTGAGGGGAGGCTGCCACTGGACTTCTGGATTCCGCTGCAGAATCATCCTGACTTCAATGCGTGGGGCCGTCCTGTGTCGGAGCAGCGCAACTATCTAACGACTCCTCGCTTCTGGTGCATGCGGCTGATGGCACGGGTCCATGCCGGAGAGAACCGTCAGCAGGCGCTTGTCAAGGCGCCGAGCGTCTTTCAACAGGCAGCGTATCTCGGCATCGCGCAGAAGCGTGCGGGTGAAAAGGTCCCTCGGCTCTCCCTTTTCCTGCGGAACAGTTCGACGGACAGGATGATTCGTTTGCGCGTTCGCTCAAGACGCTGATGGCGATGGTCGGCTTAGTGCTAGTGATTGCGATGTGCAATGTCGTGATGCTGATAATGGCGCGCAACGCGAGCCGTCAAGGGAGTTCATCATACGCCTGGCGATCGGCGCTGGACGGAGAGAGAGCGCGAGACAGCTGTTGCCCGAGAGCCTTCTGCTGGTATCGCTGGGAGGGGTGACGGCGTGGATCTTAGCGTTGGGCGCCACACGCGCTCTGGGTATGTGGGCGCGAATCGATTCCAATCTGCAGCCCGATGCGGTGGTGCTTTGGTTTACGCTGACGATCTTGCTGGTGCTGGCACTGGTGCTTGGACTGGCTCCGCAGCGTTCGGCAATGTCTGCGTGGCCAGAGTTGGCGCTACGCACTTCTGCCGCTTTTCAGATGACTGCGACAAAGGTACGGACGGGCAACACGGTGATTGTGGCTCAGGTGGCGATGTGTGTTGCTCTGTCGGTGGGTGCGGGGTTAGTGCTGGGACGCTACGGAACCTGATGAAGATCGATCTAGGACAGAAGACGGACGGTCTGCTGGTGTTCGGTGTGCGTGCACGTCAGGCGAAGACGCAGGAGGAGAGCATTGCCTTCTTTACAGCATTGCAACAGCGACTCCGTGTGCTTCTGGGTGTGGAATCGGCGTCGCTGGCGACGAACCGGCCAGGGTCAGGATGGTCAAGAAACACGACGGGCTTGACGATCGACGGCATAAGCCGATTGGAGCGGAGCCGCTGGAGGCACGATTTCGCCAGAACGTCGTTGGTTCGGACTTTTTCCGTTCGATGGGTATCGAGCTGCTGGAGGGTAGGGATTCCTCCGACTCGGCCACAGCCCCGGCGGTTGCGATCGTGAACGAGACGTTTGCGAAAAACTATATCGGTACCTCCAACGCTGTCGGCCATATGATGGCTAATTCGAAGGGACTGGGTCCGCGTTTAATTGTGGGAGTGGTGAAGGACCACAAGTATACCGGGATTACCGAGCCGGCGATGCCGATGCGATGGACTATCCTCGCGCAGGGAGGATTGGAGACGGAGATGGAGGTTTAACTGCGGGTGAAGGGTGATCCGATGAAGATGCTTCCCACGGCGCGTAAGTTCATGCAGGAGATCGACCCGGAGAGACCTCTGCTGGAGCCGATGGCGCAGAGCGAGGTCTTCGAACCATCCATCTCGGGACAGATTCTGTTCGCGCGGCTTGCGGGATCCTTTGGTGTGCTCCCCGTTGTGTTGACTGCGACAGGGCTTTACGACACGCTGTCGTACCGGCGTAAGTAAACGCACTGCGGAGATTGGCGTACGTATGGCGCTGGGCGCGCAGCGATGGCAGATCGTATGGATGGTGCTCCCCGGAAGCCTGTTACTGACGGCGATTTTCGTTGCTGTGGGAGTTCCGCTGGCGATGGCTGCGGCCATGGGGTTGGAGAGCTCGCTGTATCAGGTGAAGCCGCTGGATGCTGCCAGCTATCTCTTCGCGGTTGAAGGTGTCCTTGCCGTGGCGCTGGCGGCGAGTGGACTACCTGCCGGACGAGCGGGAAGCATCGACCCATTGTCGGCGCTTCGCGCGGAGCGATTCGAGTAACAGAATGAGTAGGCTGCGCAGCAGTCTCTCCTGTCAGGTTTTACGGAAACTGGACACTAATGATGAAAACGTCCTTCTGGGAAGCGGCAAGTATCGATGATGCTAAATCGGCGTGTCACTTATGGACTGCATTAGCTCCTACAGGATTGGAAGGGCGGTTGTGTTTGTTTCGAGTTTGCGGCTACCTCGCGGATCGGCACTGTACCGCCCGCGTACCCAGCCTTTGAAAAGGTGACTTGGTGGGCCCACCAGGATTTGAACCTGGAACCAAAGCATTATGAGTGCTCTGCTCTAACCGTTGAGCTATGGGCCCTAAGTTGGCTTCGACAGCATATTGCCGAAGGTTAGCGTAATGGACCGTAGTCAACCGTAATTGAGCGTAATTTAGGGATTATCAGTCCCCTGCTCTAACCGTTGAGCTACAGGCCCGCGAAGGGTAGTTTCTCCGATGCGAGGCCTTGGACGGAGTGACGCCTGTTCTGCCTTCGATCCTCTTCAGTTTCGCATAAGGAAGAGTATTTGGTGTGCGCGAGTTAGAGCGTTGGCTTGATTGCTATGGACTTTTCGGCGGGAGCCGGGCAGAATAACGGCATTCCGCCCGTTTCGGCTGAGTCCATGAAGACTCGCCCTTGGCGATTCCCCTGATTTGAAGAGACGAATTTTCCAGCTGACGCATTTCTCTGCGTGCAGCCTTCGTTCCATCCGCAGTCTTTTACCTGCAAAGGAGCATGAGATGACGCATCGTTTGAATCGCCGCAACTTCCTTCGTATGGGAGCCGCTGTTCCAGTGGCCTCGGCAATTTTGCCTGCAATGACGCGCCCAGCGCTTGCCGCTGCTGCCGGTGGAGTTCCCATGGTCGGCTTTATCGACACTCCGGCGAATGTGGCGCTGCTTAACATTAATGAGTATCCCTCGGGGCCGACGCCCGCCGCCGTGGCGGTGATGCATCAGATGGCGACGAATGGAAACCGCTACTACATGGGCGAGACCAAGAAGTTTGGTGCGCAGGTGGCTGCGTACCACGACCTGAAGCCGGAGTATGTGACTCTCTATGCGGGCTCGAGCGAGATTCTCAACTTCACGGCTCTTGCTTTCACCTCGCCGACGAGGTCTCTTGTCACCGCCGATCCGACCTTCGAGCAGACGTGGCGTGTTGCGGAGTCGAACGGAGCTAAGGTTCATAAGGTTCCGTTGAAGGCGGACTATGGTTACGACATGAGGGCGATGGTGGCGGCCGATCCGAACGCCGGGCTCTTCTATGTCTGCAATCCGAACAATCCCACGGGAACGCCGGTGAAGCGAGCCGACATCGAGTGGCTGCTCGAGAACAAGCCAGCGGGGTCGGTGGTGCTGGTGGACGAGGCTTACATCCACTTCTCGGATGCGGATTCGGTGCTCGACCTGGTGGCGAAGGACAAGGACCTGATTGTGTCGCGCACCTTCTCGAAGATCTACTCGATGGGCGGGCTGCGGTTCGGTTATGCTTCGGCGCGGCCGGACATCGGGGAGAAGCTGCATCTTTACGGCGTGAACTCGATGGCGACGACGGCGGTGCAGTGCGCGAAGGTCCAGCTGGAGGACAAGCAGCTGATCCCTCTGCGCAAGCAGGCGATGGCAGACACGCGCAACCGGACCTTCGAGTGGCTGGCGAAGAATAACTACAGCTTCAGCCCGTCGCAGACGAACCATTTCCTGCTCGACGTTAAGAAGCCGGGAGCCCCGGTGGTGACGGCGCTGGCGCACCACTCGGTGATGGTGGGCCGGACCTGGGCGAGCATGCCGAACTGGCCGCGGATCACGGTTGGAAGCCCGGGGGATATGCAGAGCTTCCAGACGGCGTTCCTCGAGGTGATGAAGATGCCGGACGGAAAGATGAACGCCCTTGCGCATCCTTATCCTCATCTTCTTCACGAGCATACCTGCTAGGGGTACACCGTACAATTTTGCGCAAAATATTCAAAATATAGGACTTAGGTTGGGGCCACCATGCCAACATCTTGATAAATAACATTTTACGGGCAAGATATTCAAAAATAAGGAGTTAAGCGAATGAAAGCCCCGGATTGTTCCGGGGCTTCTCCGCCTGCTGCCTGTCTTTATTCTAGTCGACCTCAGGAAACTGATCGGCAAAAGGATGTGTCTGATTTTGTTTGGGTTATAGGGTTCCCGGCTTGACAGCTCTTTGGCGCGGGCGAAAAGAGACGGCCTGGGGCCGGTTATTTTTCCGGAGCGGTGCCGGGGGTGGCGTTGGCGTCCTCTGGAGAGGGATTGATGTGCCCCTCGGCGTTCTCGGGAGTGCTGGAGCGAACGGCGGTGGGTCCGGGTCCTGCGGTGGCGGGGTTGTCTCCGCGCGGGCCGGAGGGCTGAACCTTATGCCTCTGGGTGTCCTGATCAACTGGCGTGTCTACGGGTTGGGATTTTGTGGGCATAGGGCGAGTTCTCCTCTCCTGAGATTAGTTGGAGAGTGCTTCTGGCGGCTGCCGTTGCCTGGAGTTATATAGATGCCCCCTTCTTCTGTCTGTTGGTTGAAGATAAGACACGGGTTCTGTAGCTTTTTATCGGCCGACCCAATTCGGCTGCGCATGAGATGGAATCGGGGGCAGATCTGAGGGCGTTTACGAGACTCAAAGTACAGGACTTTACCGATTGCTTATGGCGCTCAAGTGAGCAGTTGCAAACGGTTGCGCATCGCGGCGGGGTGGACCAGGGGCAGACTTCAGCCCCTGACCGCCGGACGCATCACGGACGCATTATGGCTAGGAGCGAATCGAGAAGACGATCTTTCCGAGCTTCTCTGACTCGTGCTTCTCCCAGAGTGCCTCGGGCGACGACCAGAGCGATTCGACTGCGGCAATCTGTGGTTTGATCTTTCCGCTAGAGATCAACGCAGCAAATGCGTTCAACCCTTCCGTGGTCACGTTGGTTTCAACGAATACGGCTTCGATCCCCAAACGGGCTGCTTCTTCCGCGACCGGCGGCCGATTGGCAGTCACAGCAACGCCGCCTTTTTTCACGAGTGCGTAGGAAGGCACCACGGTGTCTTGACCGATCAGGTTGAGGACGGCATCCACCTGGGGGATGTCTTCCAACGGCTGCTGCGTAAGATCAAAGACACGCTCGGCGCCTAACTTCTGGAGAGCTGCAGCCTTGCTCTGTCGAGCCGTGGCCATGACATGAACTCCGGCGTTCCGCGCTAACTGCACCGCCAGCGATCCGACGCCGCCAGACGCACCGAGGATCAGCAGCGTTTGGCCTGTTTTGATCTTTGAGAGCTGCAGCATCTGCGTCGCGGTCTGACCGACGACAGCGATAGCGGCTGCCTGTTCGGCCGAAATGCCCGCAGGTCTGTGCGCCAGACTTGCAGCGTCCAGCACCACGAACTCGGCATAAGCGCCGCCCTCCCTCGTATAGCCGAAGACTTCGTCTCCAACCTTGAAGGAAGTGACTCCTTCGCCGACCGCCGCCACTCGACCGGCGACATCGCCGCCCGGCGTCCATGGGAACTTCAGTGGGAAGACCTGGCGCAAGAAACCCAGGCCGCGTCCGGGATCGACTCCGTTCATGGTCGTGAAGTAATTCTCAACCAACACCTGTCCGGCGCCGGCGGTCGGGATGGCGATCTCGTCTACGTGAAGTGGTGCTCCATAGTCATCGATGCGTACGGCTTTCATTGTCCTTCTCCTTCTGAGTCTTCACTCAATGTCCAGTGCTGCTCGTTTGCTTACCACTCGGCAAGGGTTCTTGATGTCTCCTTCAATTCGCGCCGCCAAGATGCGGTCGGTACGATACAAGAGATTGTCGGGCACGCTCACACGAGTCAACATCTACTGGAAAATAGATTTGCATTTTTGGAATAAGGAGAAACGTAAAAAGCGCAGTTCGTGCCTAGCCTCATGTCAGGCGCTTTGGGCGGCTGTTGACGGCTACGATCTGCGGTGGGAATTAAGGCTGTTCAGCACCGTTTCGAAATGCTCTTTGACAAAGCTGACGAGTTTGCGAACCCGCGCTGGCTGTACTCCTGAAGGGGTCACTGCGAAGATGTGAGCTGGTATCGCTTCCCAGTCGCTCAACACTCTCACCAGGCCATCGCCGAACCCCGGATGAGATGCAAGAAAATCCGAGAGAAGCGCGATGCCCATGCCATCCTTCGCGAGCTTTGCGAGCATTCCAACCGAATTAGCGCTCGCCTTGCCATCGACCTTCACGACCCTTTTCTCACGTTCGCGATGAAACTCCCACTGGCTGAGGGGCTCTCCGTGGACAAGACGAATGCAGGCGTGGTCGGCAAGTTCGTTTGGATCCTGGAGCTTCTTGTGCGTCGAGACATATTCCTGAGAGGCAAAGAGACGACGAGGAAACGTACCGATGCGCTTCGACCAGAAAGACGAATCGGGCAGGCGTAACTGGTGCGAAACCATGATCGCGAGATCAAGGCTCTCGGTCAGAAGATTCGGATGGCCACTGATAGAAAGGATCTCGATCGAGATCTCAGGATGAGCGAGCATATAGCGCGCGAAGAGAGGAAGGAAGATGGTTTGTGCCAGATCAAATGGCACACCAACGCGGATATGACCGGATGCTCTAACCGCAATCCCTGTCACGTCTTCCTGGATGCGCATTGCTTCAGCAACGAGGGCTTTCGATTGCTCGTAACAGCTCTGCCCAGCGTCGGTCAGCTTAAAAGCCCTTGTGGAGCGGTGAATCAGGGGAAAGCCTAGTTTTTTCTCTAATGCGCTGATGCGTCGTGAGATTGTCGAAACGGGCATTCCCAGCGCTAAGGCCGCTTTGCTGAAGTTGCGTGTGTTGGCCACTTCTACGAACAACGCCAAATCGGCGAGAAAGCGCATTGTCACCCTTCCGGTAGTTTCACATATGGATAACTCACGATTCTAATTAGTTGACATGGCAGGAGCGATCCCCGGCGAAAGGGTAATCGTCTCCTTTTATCTCCAGCCGCTTCGCGTCTTCCGCCTTTTTTTGGGGGCGGGCCCGTTCTTTCCCCGCAATGCCGTTGCGGTACTCTTGTTTGGTGATGTAAATGCTGTAATTTCTGCCAGACGCTGGTGGCTCCCCGCCAGAAGATGTCGCACCCAAAAAGAGGAGTTCAGGAAAGAGATGGGATCAATGCAGTCAGAGAAAGTAGAGACGGCGAAGGAGAGCAGCGGCGCTCCGATTCTGGTGACCGGCGGGGCGGGATTTATCGGCTCGAACTTTGTGCTGGAGTGGCTGGCTTCGGGCAAAGGGCCTGTGGTGAACCTGGACAAGCTGACGTACGCGGGGAATCCGGAGAACCTTGCGAGTGTGGAGAAGAATCCGGCGTACACGTTTGTCCATGGCGATATCTGCGATGCGGCGCTGGTGAAACGGCTGTTTGAGGAGCACCGGCCGCGTGCGATTGTGCACTTCGCGGCGGAGAGCCATGTCGACCGCTCGATTCTTGGGCCGGAGACATTTTTGCGAACGAACATCGACGGCACGTTCACGCTTCTGCAGGCGGCGCGAAGTTACTTTGCAACGCTCGAGGGGGAGGCGCGGGACGGATTTCGTTTTCTGCATGTCTCGACGGATGAGGTCTACGGCACGCTGGAGCCGGAGGACCCTGCATTTCATGAGGAGACGCCGTATGCTCCGAACTCGCCTTATGCGGCTTCGAAGGCATCGAGCGATCACCTGGTGCGGGCGTGGATCCATACCTATGGGCTGCCTGCGATGATCACGAACTGCTCGAATAACTATGGTCCTTATCAGTTCCCGGAGAAGTTGATTCCGCTGATGATTGCGAATGCGCGCAAGGGCAAGCCACTGCCTGTCTATGGAGATGGCCAGCAGGTTCGTGACTGGCTGTATGTGGTGGATCACTGCCGGGCGCTTGCGGCGGTGCTGGAGCGGGGGCGCGTGGGCGAGACCTACAACGTGGGTGGAGGAAACCAGCGCAGCAATCTGCAGGTGGTAACGACGTTGTGCGAGTTGCTGGACGAGCTTTCTCCGGATTCGCCGGTGAGGCCGCATAAGCAGCTGATTACCTATGTGGCGGATCGACCGGGGCACGACAGAAGGTATGCGATCGATGCGCGCAAGCTTGAAGGCGAGCTGGGATGGAAGGCGCAGGAGAGCTTCGAGACGGGTTTGCGTAAGACGGTGGAGTGGTATCTGGCGAACACGGCGTGGGTGGAGAGTGTGACCAGCGGGGCTTATCAGCACTGGGTGGCGCAGAACTACGATTCACGAGAGACGGCTGGCGCGGGTTCACGAGAGACTGCCGATGCGGTCGCACGAGAGACGACCGCAGGAGGCGCTCGATGAAGGGGATCATTCTTGCGGGCGGCTCGGGTACGCGGCTGCATCCGGTGACACAGGCGGTCTCGAAGCAGCTGCTGCCGGTGTACGACAAGCCGATGATTTACTATCCGCTTTCCGTTCTGTTGCTGGCGGGGATTCGCGAGATTCTGATTATCTCGACCCCGCAGGATACTCCTCGATTCGAGCAGTTGCTGGGGTCGGGCGAGCAGTGGGGAGTGCGGTTGGAGTATGCGGTTCAGCCTTCTCCGGATGGACTGGCGCAGGCGTTTTTGATCGGCAAAGAGTTTATCGCCGGTGAGCCGTGCTGCCTGGCGCTGGGCGACAACATCTTCTACGGGCACGACATTGTGAAGACCTTGCGTGCGGCTGTGGCGAATCGCGATGGTGCGACGGTGTTCGCCTATCCTGTACTGGATCCGGAGCGATATGGTGTGGTGGAGTTCGATGCGGACCGTCGGGCGATCTCCATCGAGGAGAAGCCGGCGAAGCCGAAGTCGCGTTATGCGGTGACGGGCATCTATTTTTACGATTCGCAGGTGGTGGGAATCGCGGAAGGGTTGAAGCCTTCACCGCGTGGTGAGTTGGAGATCACGGATGTGAATCGGTGGTATCTGGAGCGGGGCCAGCTGAAGACCGAGGTGCTGGGCCGTGGGATGGCGTGGCTGGATACGGGGACGCATGACTCCCTCCTGGAGGCGGCGTCTTTCATCCAGACAATCGAAAAACGCCAGGGACTTAAGGTGGCGTGCCTGGAAGAGATTGCCTATCGGTCGGGATATATAGATGAAGCTAAATTAAGGGCGCTGGCGGAGGGCATGGGGAAGAGCAGTTATGGTCAGTACCTGACGAGATTGCTCTCGGAACCGGTGTTCTGGGGATGAGCGAGAGGATTTTGCTGACAGGGGCGTCGGGACAGGTGGGAGGAGAGCTTGTCCGGACGCTGGCTGCTTTGGGAGAGGTCGTAGCTCCGCATCGAGATGAGCTGGACATGGCGGATGCGGCTTCGGTGCTGAAGTTTGTGCGGGACATTCGGCCGAGATGGATCGTGAATCCCGCGGCCTATACAGCGGTGGATAAGGCTGAGAGTGAGCCGGAGCTGGCGTATGCGATCAACGCGGAGGCGGTGCGCGCGTTAGGGGAGGGCGCGCGCAAGGTGGGTGCGGCTGTGATCCACTTTTCGACCGATTATGTCTTCGATGGCACTGGGACAGCACCTTATCGCGAGACCGATGCGACGGGGCCGGTGAGCGTGTATGGGGCGAGCAAGCTGGCAGGAGAGCGGGCTCTCGAGGAGACCGGAGCCGGGTACATGATCTTCCGTACGAGCTGGGTGTACGGCGCGACAGGGAAGAACTTCCTGCGGACGATTCTAAAGGCCGCTCGGGAGCGGGATCGGCTGCGGGTCGTGGCGGATCAGCATGGAGCTCCGACGTGGAGTCGTGATCTGGCGAAGATGACTGCGCATGTGATGGAGCGAATGGAGGCGCTGGCAGGAGGGCGAGATCTGGCGGAGTCGATCGCGGAGTTTCAGGGGGTCTATCACGCAGCGGGGGCAGGAGAGACGACCTGGCACGGTTTTGCGGCAGAGGCAACAGCGAAACTTCGTGAGCGGGAGCCGGGGGCAAAGGTGGCCGAGGTGGATGCGATTCCGACGAGCGAGTATCCCACTCCGGCGAAGAGGCCGGCGAACTCACGGCTGAACTGCGAGAAGCTGATGGAGAGGTTTGGCTGGAGGATGAGGGACTGGCGTGACTCTTTGGGTGAGGTGATGAAGGAGCTATGAGCGGGCTCAAGTTTGACCACATCGGCCTTGTGGTGGGCGACATGGCTGAGGGAAGGGAGTTCCTGGAAGGCACCTTCGGGATCGATCGATGGACGGAGATCTTCGAGGATCCGGGAATCGGTGTGTATGTGCAGTTTGGCCGCACAGAAGAGGGGCCATGCTATGAGCTGATCTCTCCCTTGGGAGAGGCGAGCCCGGTGGCGACTGCTCTGAAGCGAGGTATGAATATCCTGAATCATGTGGCCTACCTGACGGCCGACCTGGATCGCGATGCGCAGATGTTGCAGACAAAGGGCGCGATGATGGCGGGGCCTCCAAAACCGGCAGTTGCCTATGGCGGAGCCAGAGTGCAGTTCTGGGTGACCGCGCAGCGATTCATGGTGGAGCTGATCGAGGCTCCTGGACACCAACATATCTACAGGATGAAGGAACGATGAAACGGGCCCTGTTTCTGGATCGCGATGGCGTGGTGAATGTTGAGATTGGTTACCTGCATCGCATTGAAGACGTGAAGTTTATGCCCGGGATCTTTTCGCTGTGCAGGACGGCGATGAGGTTGGGATACCGGCTGGTGGTGGTGACCAATCAGGCGGGGATCGCACGCGGGTTCTATGGCGAGTCAGACTTCGAGACCCTGATGGAGTGGATGCGGGGAGAGCTGCGCGCTGAGGGTGTGGAGCTGGATGCGGTCTATTACTGTCCTTACCATCCGGAGCACGGGGTTGGGGAGTACAGGCGTGAGCATGAGGACAGGAAGCCCGGAATCGGGATGCTGCGGCGCGCGGTGGCGGAGTTTGGAGTGTTGCTGGAGGAGAGCGTGATGGTGGGAGATCGGTGCAGCGATATCGCCGCAGCCAACAGTGCGGGTCTCCGTCAGGCGTTCCTGATTGCAGGAACGGAAGAGTCTGGATGTCCGGGAGAGTGTTTACCGGTCGAGACTCTGGCCGAGGTGGAGAAATGGCTGCAGGGTAATAGCTAAGCCGCTCGTGGAAAATGACTTATGGTGAAGCCGATAGGCAGGCCCACAAAAAGAATGTGAACGAAGAGCTGTATCACTAACCGCTTGGCCGAGAAGGGGCGCCTGACGCGAGACAGAGGAACCACGATTAAAGCCATTACAAGATGGACGGAGACTCCGAAGAGCGCACCTGAGAGGATCGGGCGGTCGATAAGAACTGGAAGAGTTTCGGCAGCTACGAGATAGACGGCCGAAGAGGCAAGAGCGATAAGGAAGTGAAAAAAGAGCCCGAGGAAGGCACCTTGTCTGCCGAGGTCGAAGGCTCGTGGGCCGAGGACTCCGCTGGCAATGGTTTGTAGAAGTTTCTGGAAGGCGATGCCCTGCGATCGGACGAGGAAACCGGTGGCGGCGATATCGAGTGAACCGGCGATCAAGCCCGCCGCGACTATGCTTCCGGGAATACTCAAAATTCAGCTCCTGTCTGAGTGGATGGCAGGGAGGAGAGATGGATTCAGTGAAGTCAGGGAAGATCGGCTGAGGCGAAGGGACTCCCGGCAGCGTCCTTCGGGCTGACAACAGGGGCGGCGCCCTCGAGAGCTTCGACGGGCCATGCGATCTTCAGGTCAGGATCGTCCCAGAGGATGGTCCGTTCTCCCTCGGGATAGTAAAGATTTGTCGTCTTGTAGAGTACTTCGGCTGAGTCGGAGAGGACGAGAAAACCATGGGCGAATCCTTCGGGAATCCACAGCAGCTCAAGCTCGCCCGAGGTATTGCGGGGCTTCAAGTGGAAGCCGGCCCATTGTCCGAACTGCGGTGAGTTGCGGCGAAGGTCAACGGCGACATCCCAGATGTGACCGGAGAGGACCCGAACGAGCTTTCCCTGGGGTTTACCAAGTTGATAATGCAGGCCTCGAAGAACTCCCTTTGTGGAGAAGGACTGATTATCCTGCACGAACTGGGAGGGGAGACCGGCTGAGGCGAAGGCCGAGATGTTGAAAACTTCAGTAAACCAGCCGCGGGTATCCCCAAACCGTCTGGGTTCAATGATTTTTACGTCGTGCAGCGGGGTAGCGTGGACTTGCATCCGATTAGTTTAGCCGACGGGAGAAAAGTGGTCCGGGTACTTCAGATCGGGACTTTCGGTACCAGTGATCCTAAAATAGCATTGTATGAAAAGTCGGTTTCGTGATTAGAATGAACGGACTGTGGTGCTGAATGCTTGCCTCCAAGTTGTTCGTGATATGCAATAGTTAAGAAGCGTTCGGATGAGGTTCGTTCCATGAAAGATCGGCCCACGAACTGGCGGGATGATGATGCGGAGAGACTGAAGATCGTAATTGATTTCATAGCAGAGATTGAGGCCACTGCCGCAAACCTTGAATGCACGAACAACTCAGTATGCCGGGCCCAACGCCAGCAAGCGAGGGGTAGCGCTATACGGACACAGGATTTCAATGCAGGCTGAATATCAATCTCCAGAGTCGCGGACAGCGGCTATCGAAGATTCTTATTCGTACACAGAGACGATCAGCAGACCGATTCTCAGGACCACCTATTCCCTGGATCGTCTACCGTCTTCGCTTTTTCGCTATCGAGTGATCAAGCGCTGTCTCGACGTCCTTCTG
>Ga0268266_10000683_pt1 | contig 45837 bp, 27 predicted proteins | sample KBSS13metaG_FD_190356 | JGI IMG/M metagenome (GOLD analysis project Ga0268266, IMG submission 190356) | Switchgrass rhizosphere microbial communities from Kellogg Biological Station, Michigan, USA - KBS S1-3 metaG (SPAdes) (version 2) | ecosystem: Host-associated > Plants > Roots > Rhizosphere...
GCCGTGACGGCGAAGAGGCGGGAAACAGGAGCTGTACTGACGGCAGAGTCGTCAGAGGGGGGATCGTACCGTTTCCCAGCGGTCTCGCTGGGTACGTATGACGTGTCTGTTAGCGTACCGGGGTTCAAGAAGGCGAGCTACTCGGGTGTGATTGTGCAGGTGAACACCATCTCCACCTTAGACATAACGTTGGAAGTGGGGAGTTCGAACGAGCAGATTACTGTGGAGGCGTCCGCACCATCGGTGCAGGCAGAGTCGTCAGAGCTAGGTGGCGTGGTAAGTACAAAACAGGTGATTGAGCTACCGCTGGCACTGGGAGGCGTGGGAGCGCTCCGGTCACCTGAGGCCTTTGTATTTCTGCAACCGGGAACAATTGGACCGGGGACACAGAACACGAATAACGGTATCCGTCAGATCAAGGTGGGTGGAGCGCAGAATCAGGGTATGGCGATTCTGGTGGACGGATTGGATCAGCTGCGGTCGGAAAATGCATCGTTCTTTGATGAGGAGTCGCCGTCGGTAGAAGCGATTCAAGAGTTCAAGCTGACGATCTCGAATCCGCCGGCGGAGTTTGGGAGAACGACGGGAGCGGTGGAGAGCTTTGCGACGAAATCGGGAACGAACCGAATTCATGGATCGGTATACGACATCTTTCGCAACGAGGCATTGGACGCAAATACGTACTTCAACAATGGCAGGAAGTCGCTATGCCTGGGAGCGGCGACGACGCCGGCGGCGGACGCGAACTGTAACAGTCTGTATCGTCGGCCATCGAACAAACAGAATGACTATGGCGTGACTCTGGGCGGCCCGGTGGTGATTCCACATGTGTATAACGGACGGGATCGCGCATTCTTCTTCTTTTCATGGGAGCAGTTCAGGCAGAGTACAGGCGGCCCGGTGACCTCAACGTTGCCGACTGCGGCGATGCGTAATGGAGATTTTTCAGCGCTGCTGACGAAGTCGGTGATCGCGACGAATCCATGCGATGGTACGCCGGTATACCAGGGTCAGATCTTTGATCCGTCTACGACAAGAGCGGTGAACGGAGTGCAGTGTAGGACGGCATTTCCAGCCAATGTTATTCCGGCGAGCCGGATTACGACGATTGCGAAGAACTATCTGAACTACTACCCGATTCCGCAGACTAATGCGACGTTCAACAATTACACGATCAACCAGCCGTACCCGATCGCAAATACAACATACACGATTCGTATCGATGCGAATGCGACGGCGAAGAATAAGATCTTCGGCTCGTGGACTGCGCGACAGAATACGAGTCAGAAAAATCCGCGGACGCTTCCGGACCCGGTGGATCCGAACCAGTGGAATCAAAACTTTGTGACGCACCTGTTCCGGTTTGGGCTGACGACGTCGGTGAACGTTCACATCGTAAACCAGTTCCTGGCAGGGTATAACCGGACGAACGCGAAGAACTTCAGCGTTTCGGCGCAGGGCAACACTAATTACGCGCAGCAGTTGGGTATTGGGAATATCAATGCGGTAGCGTTTCCGATTACGACCGTGGGCGAGTCGATCCCAGTGCTAAACAGCGGCAACAACGGCGATCCAATCGATAATGGATTCCGATTTGCCGACACGCTTTCCGTGGAACGCGGGCATCACTACTTCAAGTTCGGCGGCGACTACCGCTACCAGCAGTTCAACACGTTCAACGGGCCGATACCTAGAGTCACGTTTGGGCGCGGACAGACAGCAGGGACAGCCGCGACGATTACGACGACCAACAGCGGCAACGGATTTGCGAGTTTGTTGCTGGGTCTGCCAACGTCCGCGTCGATTAACACATATTCGAGCCAGCCGCGATGGATCTCTTCATATTGGGCTATCTTCTTTCAGGATGACTACAAAATTCGGCCTGATCTGACGCTGAACCTGGGGATCCGGTATGACGTTGACCTGCCGCGAAGGGAGATCCACAACAGAACCTCGAACTTCAGCGAGACGGCTATCGATCCGGCCTCGGGGAAGCCGGGGGCTCTGATCTTCGGCACCACATGCAATTGCAATGCTAAGTGGATCGATCCTTACTGGAAGGACGTTGCGCCGCGGTTGGGCTTCGCGTACTCGCCTGCAGCTGCGGGTGGAAAATTTGTGCTGCGAGGAAGCTACTCCATTCTGTATGGACCGATGTTCTATGCTGATGGCGGAAGCCAGATGAACACGGGTTATAAGGCGAACGCGTCATTCACAAGCGTGAACAATTTCACGCCAGCGTTTGATCTTGCGAGTGGGTTTCCGGCGTATGCAACGCCTCCTCTATTGAACCCGAGCTACTTTGAGGGGCAGGTGGTGGCTTCCAACTATATCCGCGCGAATATGAATCGGCCAGCGATGACGCAGCAGTGGAACATGGAAATCCAGCAGGAGTTTGCGCCCGATCTGATCTTCACACTGGGATACCTTGGGCAGAGGGGAAATCGGCTCCGGTCGAACCTGGAGAATATCAACAATATTCCGAAGAGTGCATTTGGGCTGGGGGATAACCTGGCCCGGACGCTGCCTTCGAACACGGCGGGGGTGGCTCCTCCGTTCCCGACTTTTTATTCGGTGTTCGGCAACAGTGTACAGACGGCGCAGGCGCTAAGACCGTTTCCGCAATACCAGGCAATCCAGACAAATTGTTGCCTGCAGAATGACGGGCAGTCGACCTATCACGCGCTGCTGGTTTCACTGGTGCGACGGTTCCGAAACGGAACCAACCTGCAAGTGTCTTACACGTGGTCGAAGAATATAACGGATGCCGATACGATTGTGTTGAATACGAATAATCTGAGCGCGATCCAGGACCCTACGAATCTGAAGGGAGAGAAGTCGGTCAGCACGCAGGATGTGCCGAATGTGTTTGTGACGAGCTTTATCCAGGAGATGCCGTTCGGGAAGAATAGGCGATACCTGACCAATGGTTGGCTGAGTGTGGTGGCGGGAGGATGGCAGTTGGGCGCGATTCTGCGTTATCAGTCGGGGACTCCGATGTCGTTCGGATGCGCCTCGTCGATTCCAGGATGGGATAACTGCGTGCGCTTCAATCAGCGGCCAGGAAGCACATTCCGCAGTGCGGCGTCTAGGAACAATGCGGTGAATCCGTTCATCGTGTCCAGTAGCGGTGCCGATCCGAATGTAAACAGTTTGTTCAATCTCAACGTAAACCGGGATCCGGTGAACGGCTCTTTTGTCGATCCGAATTCATCTCGCGGTGGGGGAGCTTATCAGCTAGGCAACATCGCACGCGTGACTAGCGCGATCCGATTGAACGGATTCAAGAACGAAGACCTGAGTATCATCAAGAACACGCACCTGACCGAGAAGATGGAGTTACAACTGAAATACGAGATGCTGAATGCGTTCAATCGGCACGCCTTCGGCGTTCCGTCACTGACACCAACGGACAACCTGTTCGGCGTGCCTACTACGACACTAACGACGGCAAGAAACTCGCAGATCACGGCGAGGATTCGCTTCTAGCCAACTGTATGGGCTGTACAGAAGAGTTGGTGGCATTTTTGTTTTTCTTCAGATGGTCTAGCGTAAAGCTGAGAGGTTTTCTGGTGCGGATTTATTATCGTGGCTTGCTGGTGCTTGCTGGTCTTGCAACGTCTCTATGTATCCCGAAAGCAGGGTATGGGGTACCAATCTCTGCGGACCTATCGGAAGTGAAACCCGGGCCGATTGCGGTGACCTCGACGAGAAGCGAGCTTTCGGTTGCGTGGCGGGATGGGAGTAATCATCAGTGGAAGGCGGTATTTGCGCTCGAGAGCAAGCTGCCGCTGATTACTTCTATCTCGTCGGACGGGGCTGTGGTTATAGATCGTGCCGTGCCGTTCTACCGTCTGAGCACAGGAGTGCGGACGGGCGGATGGGACGCGTTCTTCGATTTTCCACCGATGCGTGTACAGGGCACACGGACCTTTGTGCAGAGCTTTCATCCCACATCCGTAAAGGCGACCACAATTGGCGATCGCATAGAGATTTCATTTGATGGCATGCAGATGGGGATCTTCTCAGGGACAATGCGGTACGAGTTTTATCCGAAGAGCTCGCTAATTCAGCAGGTAGCGGTGTTGACAACAAACGACCCGGATGTGGCATATACGTACGATGCCGGTCTGATGATGGCTTCTGAGGCGGATCGCAGAACAGGGCTTAATATGGGCTCGAATATCGTGTACTACGACGCGGATAAAAAGTTGCAGTCGATAACGTCACCGTACGGGTCGGAACGACATACGCTGCGTGTTCACTACCGCGCTGTAGCCGCGAAGATGGGTGCCGGCAGCATCGTTGCGTTTCCTGCACCTCACCGCTACTTGTTTGCGCGCGACTACACGACGAACATGGGGTATGCCTGGTACAGCGCGTGGCGAGGCAAGGTGGGACTGGGGATTCAGCAATGGCCTGACGACAATACGCTGATCTATCCATGGATGAATGCTCCTCCGGGTACGAAGCAGGAGATGTGGATTTTCTTCCTCCTTGGAGCCGGAACACCGCAGGCGACGCTGGACCGTGTGCTGACCTATACGCACAAGGATATATATCCGCATATGGATGGGTATGTTACCTTCGCGCCGCACTGGCACTTTGCCTACACAGAGCAGGCGGTCGCGAACAGGCCGAAATGGGTGCCTCCATTCAAGACGGCGTTAGAGAAGATTGGTGTGGATGTAGCGATGATTATGGATTTTCATATCGATGGCCACCCCCAAGATCTAACGGGACTTCGGCTGCGTGAACTGGACCAGTACTACAAGGCGTGCCGGGCTGTGAGCGATAACAAGTTTCTGTTGATTCCGGCGGAGGAGGCCGACGTGATCCTGGGAGGCCACTGGTCGCTGACGTTTCCGAAGCCTGTCTTCTGGATGATGGATCGGAAGCCGGGAGAGGCATTTGCGACGCCTGATGCGAAGTATGGGACCGTGTATCGTGTGCACGACACTGAAGACATGTGGAGGTTGGTCAAGGAGGAACACGGATATGTCTACCAAACGCATCCGCGAACCAAGGGTTCGACAGGATATCCGGACAAAATCGAGGACACATCTTATTTTCGTGATTCACGATACTTCGGCACGGGCTGGAAGGCGATGCCGTCGGATCTGTCTATACCGGAGCTTGGAGCTAGGGGCTTCAAAACAGTAGATGATATGAACAATCTTGGCCTGCACAAGGTGATGATGGGTGAAGTAGATGCCTTTCAATTAAGCTCTGACGATGAGCTATATGCACACATGAATGTCAACTATGTGCGCATGAACAAACTACCTGACTTCGATCACTACATCTCCGTTCTGGATGCGGCAGCGCATGGAGAGGACTTCATTTCAACCGGCGAGGTCCTGCTTGCGAAATCGATGATTACGGGGAAAGGAGATGCTGTGCACGTGGTTGCCGAAACTTCGTCCACCTTCCCGCTCCGAATGGCAGAGATCGTATGGGGTGATGGTACAAGCACACATTACCAACGCTTTGATCTCTATCATTCTCATGAATTCGAAAACGGGACCTTTGATTGGGACGTGACTGCACCGGGATGGAAGTGGGCTCGGGTTGCAGTATGGGATGTTGCGGGTGACGGCGCGTTTACGAACCCGACCTGGAGGGAAGCGCAACAACACTAACTTTGGCTGCCGAGGACATAGTTGTCGATTTGATTCGGAATAATATTTCCGACACGACGTCTCGAAGGAAATTTTCTCTTTGAGCTTGACCACGTTTTCTAACGGGCCCTCGATATAATCCATCCTTCAATGAGTTTATTGGCAATTTGTTAAGAACTCGGATCCTGAGATTAATTGCAGTCCCTCGAAACAGAACCTACAAACGGGACTTCGCGCAATTGCTCATTGTGGGAAGAGTGCTTCGCAGGCGGCACGCAGCCAGATAGCGATCGCCTTCGCTCCTGGATCAGGATAGCCGAGCACGCGATCGCCAAGATAACTAGATCGTCCCATACGCGGCTTCATTTGAGCCGTCCTCTCTACACCACGCTCCGCCGCATCGACCGCGGAAAAGACGGCTTCGCGTGATGCCTTGCCATCTATACTCTTCAATGCCTTCACGAATGGGTCGAGCGCGTCGAGCATCGTCCGATCGCCGGGCTTTGCGCCCCCTAGTTCTCTGATGGCCTGACACCCCTGATCAAGCGCTTCGGTCCACGGCGCCAATCCCGTTGTTCCTACATCCTCAAGAACGCTGCCGCAACGCAGGAAGAGCACTCCATAGAGCGGCCCCGATGACCCACCCAACTCGCGCCGGAGAGTATGACCAAGCGCTTTGAAAGTATTAGGAGTATCGTCCAACGGATATGAGTTCGCTGCGCTTTGAACTGCTTTGGCTGCCCGCTCCATGCTAGTGCCAAGGTCACCATCGCCTGTTATGCGGTCCAGCTCAGTAAGCTCACGTTCGGCGTCGATCAGCGCATTGCACGCGGCCACGATGGTCCGCTTTGTCTTTCTGCCTATCTCAGATTGCGCGCCGCTGCCTGTTGGTGAAGACACCTGCGTGTTGATATCGACTGCGATTCGCACTTCAGCCTTGCCCGGCCGTTGTTTAAGCACGTTTGGCCATGCAGGAGCCGTCGTGGGTGCGTCAAGCCAGCGCAGCCACTCATCGTTTACACCGAGAACGGAGATCGAGATCCCCGCCATATCAAGAGATGAGAGGAATGTCCCAGCATAGATTCGTTCCACCATAAATCTCTTGCTTTCTAAATAAAGCATCGCGTGGCGAGCCACGATCGCCAGCTCCATCTCTGTGACCGCTCCCAAATTGTTAACCATTACAGCCACGCGCTTTTCGGTGCCTAACTTTCCATGCTTCAAAATTTGAGTCAGCAACGTTTCTGTCAACACATTTGCAGGTTGCAGCTCCGTCCGCTTAACTCCGGGTTCTCCGTGAATTCCGAGGCCAAGCTCCATCTCATGCGCTCCGAGCTCGAAGCTCGGCTTTCCGACCGCGGGCGAAGTTCCCGCCGAGAACGAAACACCCATGGTCGCAAGAGACTCCACTGCCGCCTTGCCCGCTGCCACTACGTCGGCCAAGCTCTTGCCCTCAGCCGCTGCAGCCCCCACCAACTTGTGAATGAAGACCGTGCCAGCAAGACCGCGCGCACCCGTTGCCTGATCCACTGTGTTCAGGGCTACATCATCATCCACGATGACCATTTTGACCGGAATGCCTACAGAGCGTGCCATTTCGGCTGCCAGACCGAAGTTTAAGCGGTCGCCGGTATAGTTCTTGACCACCAGCAGCACACCGGATTTTGTCGCGACTGCTTTGATAGCGGAAAGAATGGAATCACTGTTCGGCGAGGTGAAAACTTCTCCGGCAACGGCAGCGCTCAGCATGCCCACGCCGACATAGCCCGCATGTGCCGGTTCGTGGCCGCTTCCCCCACCGGAGATTACCGCGACCTGTTGATTACGCTCGTGTCCCACATCTGTCCGGACAATGACCTTATGTCCCGGCAGATGCGCCGAGCCCGGGTGAAGCATGACGATGCCTTGCAGCATTTCTTCCACAACATCTTCCGGACGGTTTATGAACTTTTTCATGGCGAAGCCAATGTACATCGTTAAGGAACATCTTAATCTCTGTGCAACAAACTTCATGAGTCAATTTATGACGTCACGCAGAGCCGGAACTCGGAATTTGGTAGGTATTGAACTTGGCTACGTGGCGGGAACAGTTGACTCGGTGAAAGTTGATGGTCACGAACACAGGGGATTGGAATTTCTGAAACGACCTAAATCGCTTCGGGTCATAAATGCGAGCAAGCGACATGAGATCTAATGCTTGGTTAGCTGCAATTATTGCGCCATTCGCAATGAATTGCGACTTGGTTTGTTTGGCTACAGGAAAGGTTGGACTAGGTTGGCGATATTGCAAAGAAGTGCGCGCGCTGCCGAAATTCACCACACACATCGCTCGCCGCCTGTAACTGTTTATCCGGTGCAGGTTGTGAGTTTGTAAGTGTTTATCGATAGAGCGATCTGGAAACCTAGCTAGCGTGCATCGTGCATATAGATCACGTTTCGACCGAACTTTAATTGGTAGGGCGGTATCATCGCGGTTAATTTCTGGACAGCCGAATGGGCCACCGTTGTGTGTCTCATGGTTCGGATTTCTTTCCCGAATCATTTGCGCGCAAGTAAGTTGTCTTGCGATAAAACAACAAAAAATGGATAACTCGGATGTGAAAATCCAACCGCTAGCACCCAAACTTGTAGACAAAAATGTTTCCTATCCATAATCTGATTCTGTTGTCTCTTTAGGTATCCCTCCCCGGTCCTGAGTTATACACCAGATATCTTCCCATAGCTGCCTTTGTCTGCCTAATACTGCATTCTTCGCATTCTTGTTTATCTGCACTAACTCAAAGAGGTGGCGCCATTGAGCTCGTATCCTGTTTTCAGGAGCTTAGGAATTCCTGTCTTTATCTGGACAAACAAACCTTCAAATGCTTTCAAGCTAACTCGCAACTTAGTCTGCGCCAGTAGCAGACGGTTCAGCATCTTCTTTGCTGTGACTTGTTTTTTTGCTTTCCATATCTCGGCTTATAGTCAGAGCACCATCTTCCCGTCCTCATCGACACCTTCGCTGATCGACAGCAACGATGCGAAACCGGTTGAACTGGGGCTGAAATTCAAATCTGACGCTAGTGGCGTTATCACTGGCATCCGTTTCTATAAAGCCGCAAAAAACACCGGTACACACGTGGCTCATCTCTGGTCTACGTCCGGCACCCTTTTAGGCTCTGCAACATTCACCAGCGAAAGCGCATCCGGCTGGCAGCAAGTCAATTTTGCCCAGCCGATCTCCGTCTCTGCCAATACGATCTATATCGCATCGTATTTCGCTCCGGTCGGACACTATTCGGCGAACACGAGTTATTTCTCGAGACGAAGTGCCGATAACGCACCACTCCATGCCCCCGCCGATGGATCGAGTGGACCGAATGGCGTCTACTACTACTCTTCAAATCCACGCAGCGGTGGTTTTCCCACCAATGGCTACCAGGCCGCTAACTACTGGGTCGACGTTGTCTTTCAAACTGCTCAAGCTCCTCCTGCTTCGGGAACTCCTCAGCTAACCACAGCCACATCGCTGAGCTTCGGCAACGTCGCGGCAAACTCCACTTCTGTTAGGTCGATTGCTCTCACTTCTTCCGGCACCGCTCCACTCACGGTAAAATCGGCTACCGTCTCGGGGACCGGCTTCAGTCTTGTTGCAGGCTCGTTCCCTACAACTCTTACACCTAACCAATCCCTGACCTTGCAGGTGCAATTTACCCCAGCCTCGGCAAAGTCGATGACAGGAACGCTGGTCGTCATAAGCAACTCCGCGCGGAGCCCCACAACGACCGTAGCTCTGAGCGGAACAGGAACGGTAGCGAATTCACAGTTGACCTTGAGTGCGACACAGTTGAACTTTGGCAGTGTAGCTGTCAACTCAACCGCCGCCCAAACCCTGACACTCACCTCATCCGGGACATCCCCGGTAACGGTAAGTTCGGCCTCAATTCAAGGTAGTGGATTTAGCCTGATAGGTGGCAGCTTCCCGGTAACATTGAATCCACAACAATCGACTGCGCTGCAGATTCAGTTCAAACCAACTGCGGCTGGCGCGATCACAGGCACATTGGCAATCTCCAGCAACGCCAGCAGCTCGCCAGTATCTGTGTCCCTGAACGGCACGGGTGCCGGCACTCAGCGCGAAATTGATCTTACATGGGACGCCCCGGCCAACGGGTCTACTTCCATTGCTGGCTACAACATCTACAGATCGGTTGCTGGAGGAGCATTCCAGCGGCTTAACTCCTCTGTAGTCACGCAGGTATCCTACGCAGACAAAACGGTCGCGAGTGGCACAACCTACAACTTCTACGTGAAATCTGTCGATCAGAATAAGGTCGAGAGCGTTGCTTCAAATCAGGTCGTATTAAAGGTTCCATAATCTCTCAAACGAGAGGCCGTTCCCGATAAACATGGAAGCGGCCTCTTCCTTCCCCATGCCCAGATCGCGACGAGCTGGGCGGAAGAGTTCTTCGGTAATGTGGAGAGGAAGCCCTTGACGTGTCCGTGGACGAGGCCGACGATGGCGATCTCTTCCGGTTTTCGCAGAGTGCTTGACAATCAGCACTCGCGCAGCCCGCAGGAGTTCAAAAGATTACATATGGGCTTAGCACCTGCCGGATCTTCATCAGGTGTGAACATGCAACAAGCAACCCTAATTTCTGCTTATGGTCAGTTGCCTCGTTATAGAGATTCTGGAGAATGCTGCCATATTCGGCAACGATCTCTTCAACGATCTGAGCTTTGGAGATCACGCCGATCAACAGACGAGCTTGTTGGGCCGATTTTCTTTTGCCAGCGCCAATGTAGTTTTCATGCGCGTCATCGAACGCAGTCAACGCCAATTCTAGTTCGAGATTAAACCGTTCGAGGTCGAATGACCCGAGATCGACATTAGCATCGCGCAACGCGAGCTTGGCATTATTCCACTGTGCTTCAAGCCCCATTGGGCGCACTCCGAGGTATGAGTGGGTGACCACTCAAAGAGAATTGAAATTTTGAAAAGCTCGGGGGATTGGCCCAGAATACAGCCCGATGACTCTGGCCGGGGGAATGTTTCGACTAGTGAAATTATATGTCAGGAAGCCGTAACTGTTGACTTGTATAGAGTAGTCACCATGACCGGGTTCTGCTCACCGCGAGTTGTTCTGCTTTCCCAGCGTCGCGCCGGCGAAATTTCGCTTCCGGAATCCGCCCTCGATGTCACATCAGACGTTGTGCACCATCGTGAGGGATGCGAGGGTTCTGAACTATTAGCCAAAAGTGCCTGGGTTATCGGAGCAGGTGAAACGGAGCGTCGAGACTTCGCTGCCAGCCTCAATCATGCTTTTGCCATCCTGCCCAAGCTGGCTACACTCCTGGTGGGTATGAATGACAAGTCGGGATGAATGAGATTATGCCCCATGAGCCTGAGGAGCGCTGCCGGTAGCTTGAGTATGTGACGAACAAGCCGATCGACAGCAGCGAGGAGTCGGACCGTCAGTAAGTATCTTTCGACGCCGGCAGCTCTTGACTGCGCACGGGCTGGGCCGTCCCACCCTGGAGCAGCTTCTCCCGAAGTTGAGCGTGTCCGAAGTTCTAGAAGATGAGCGGACCGTATATAGCAAGGGCACATTTAGTCAAGGCAATTCTTCTCAGAAAAGACGCGCGCGAATGAAGATCTGATTGAGACCCGAGTCTCCCCAGGGCAGATATTCAATCGCTTTCATTTTATAGGTGCAGTTCCACCTCCCTACCACACCCAAGGTCGTATTGAAGTATGTTTCCCGATACTTGTGCGACTGCAATGTATCGTCTGTCGAGTTGCTGTAACTAACATGTTTTCCATTTACATGATGGGTCTCCGAACGCTAGCAAGGACAACGCACCATATAGACCCGGATTTTGTTCTCGGTGATTCCACAAGATAAGTAGCTCTGCGGGGTCTATACAGATCGGACTGTGGAGCTGTGGCTGCGGTTCCGATTTCAGAGAGCCGTCGTCTGGACAGAAAAGGTTGACGCCCGGGGACGGTAAACCAATGGTCAGGGAGAAAACAGCATGCGGATAAGGCGATTCAGGTTAGTGTTTGGGGCTCTTGGGCTGACCCTACTTTCATGCGGTCTGGTCCTAGCCCAGGCCGTTAACAACGCTACTATTCATGGCACGGTAAAGGACTCGTCGGGCGCCTTTGTCGGAGGTGCGCATATCAAAGCTACGCAGGTCGACACTGGCCACATCCAAGAGACTGTAAGTGGCGACGACGGTGCCTTTACTCTGCCCGGACTGCCAATTGGCGGCAACTATTCTCTCGAGGTCACGGCCCAGGGGTTCGGTCAATACAAGCAAACAGGAATCATCCTGACGGTCGGAAGCAACGTCGAGGTCGATGTCGGTTTGGGGGTTGGCGCGGTTATCCAGGAGCTCCAGGTGAACGCTGATGCTTCGATGGTGCAAACTCAGGACACTTCTATTTCAGAGACGATCGACTCCAAACGCATCGTTGACTTGCCTCTGAATGGACGCCAGGCAACTGACTTAATTGCGCTTACCGGAGGAGCTGCGTCTCCGCCTAATGCTGCCTCGCGCGTGGTGACGACGCACGACTACCAGCAATCGCTTGGCATTTCGATTATGGGCGGCCAGATTAATGGGAACAACTACATCCTGGATGGCGGTGATCATAACGATTCGCACTCCAACGTCAACATGCCATTTCCATTTCCTGATGCATTGCAGGAATTCAGCGTGCAATCGAACGGCGTCTCGGCCCGTTTCGGTCTTCACCCGGGCTCTGTTATCAACGCCGCGACCAAGTCCGGAACCAACCAGATTCACGGTACTGCGTTTGAGTTCATTCGAAACGGTGCCGTGAATGCCAAGGGATATTTTGGGACCGCCCAGGACCCCTTGAAACGCAATCAGTACGGCGGAACAATCGGCGGCCCAGTTATTCATAACAAGATATTTCTGTTTGGAGGCGCGCAGCAGACGTCTCTACGGACGGCTCCGTCCAACACAATCTCCTTCATTCCCACACCAGCTATGCTGGCAGGGGATTTCAGCCAGTGTCCTACAGTTCCGCAGCTGTACGATCCGGTCACAAAAAAAGCCTTCGCGGGTAACAAGATTAATCCCAACCGATATACGACACCATCTCTGAATGTGGTGAAGCTTTTACCGACCAGCAGCGATCCGTGCGGCCAGGTTACCTACGCGGTTCCCAATCCAAGCAATGAGATCCAGGCAGTTGGCAAAGCGGACATCACCATCAACTCCCATCACACAGTGATGGCGCGTTACTTCATGTTGGACTACAGCAATCCCGCTATATTTGTCCCGGGTAATATCCTGTCGCTGTCCCGAGCATCGCTTTTCCAGAGAGCGCAATCCATCACGCTTGGCGAGCAGTACGTCATCAACGCACACGTTATCAACAACCTGCATTTCACCTATTCTCGCCTGGCAGTCAATCGCACCAACCCGCCAGATCTACTCGGTTCGGCGCAACTGGGGGTGAACATCTACAACGTCATTCCCAACTACACCTACATCTCGGTTTCAAGTGCCTTCAACTACAGCGGAAGTTCTAACGCGCCGGCTTCGTTTATCCGCAACCAATGGCAGTATGCCGATGACGTCGACTGGATCTATGGCAAGAATCGCTTCAGCTTTGGGTTTGAGAACATCATCGGGCAGATGGACCAGAGGAACATCCAAAACGAAAATGGTGCCTTCACTTTCAATGGGCAGGCGACCGGTCCGGGCGGTGGCAAAGCTGGCTTCAGTATTGCCGACTTTATGCTTGGCGATCTCTTCCAGCTGCAGGTCAATAATATTGTCGTCAATGGGTTGCGTCAGAAGTACATCGGTGCCTACTTTGAGGACAATATCCAATTCAGTCCCCGCGTCACCTTCCATGCAGGTATCCGCTGGGAGCCCTCACTGCCTGAGTACGACTCCAACAACTTCCAAGGCAACCACATCTCCACCGGCGCTTTGAGCGCAGGACAGAGAACTCAGGTGTTTCAGAACGCCCCCGCCGGCATCTTCTTTTATGGTGATCCAGGCATCCCAAAATCGTACGCCTTTGGGAATTATGCGAACGTTGCTCCGCGTATCGGTATCGCGATCGATCCCGACGGCAAGGGAGTACAGTCGATCCGCTCGTCCTTTGGTATCTTCTTTGATCAGCCGGAATCCTATACTGCCTCGGCGTTCGGCATCGGTCCTCCCTGGGCGAATGGTCTGAGCCTGACCAGCCCCGTCGGCGGTTTCCAGAATCCATTCGCGGGTTATCCGGGTGGCGATCCATTCCCACTTCCATCTCCTCCCGCGGCGAATGCACCTTTCAGTCTGGGTGGAACTTTCGTCAACCTGCCGCTAGGTCTCACTCACCCCTATATGGAGGCGTGGAACCTCAGTTACCAGAGACAGCTTGGACACGACTGGATCTTCAGCGCCGACTACGTTGGTAATCGTGGTGTGCATTTCCGTGGAGCGACAGAGTCCAACCCCGCGGTCTACCAAGCAGGTGCGACCACATCCAACACGCAGGCTCGACGATACTTCAATACCCTGAACGCTGCCGTCGGGCCATACTATTCCACGGTTACCCAGATGGACGATCACATCAACACCTATTACCAGGGTCTGCGGATCTCCGCTCAGCATCGCTTAGCGCACAAGTACACAATCCTGGCTGTGTACACCTACTCCAAGTGTCTGCAGTCGGCCGAAACCCTTGGTAACAAACTGCAGGGCAACACAGAATCGAACCCATATAATCGCGAAGCTGACTTCGGCCTGTGCGATTTCGACCTGCGCCACAACTTCGTGACTTCATTTGTCTACGAAGGTTATAAGTTCCAGAACCGGGCGCTGAACCTGGTACTTGGTGGATGGTCGCCTGCCGTCCTGTTCACGGACTACAGCAGCTATCCGTTCAGTGTGACGTCTGGTACGGATGTCTCGCTTTCGGGCGTTGGACTCGATCGACCAAATATTGTTCCGGGAGCGAATCCTTATAACCGCAACGTGAACCATGGGGGTGTGCCCACGTGGATTACGAAGAGTGCCTTCACAACCGTTCCAGGCAGCTTCGGTAACTCTCGTATGAATGGATACTATGGCCCGGGCTTTGTGAATGTCGATACGACGCTGGTGAAGAACGTGCCGACCTTCCGCGAACAGCAACTGCAGTTACGTTTCGAGACATTCAATCTCTTCAACCACACTAACTTCGCCGCACCGGTCAGCACGTACAGTTCCGCTCAGTTCGGTCGCATTACGAGCCAGTTGGGGAATCAACGTGTTCTGCAGGGTGCGATCAAGTACACGTTCTAGCTCAATCCTGTCGATCTCCGGCGTGCACTTCTTTCAAAGTGCACGCCGGTTGATTTTATTTCAGCTGTACCGGCTCTACGAAAGCCCCGTTGCCGGCTGAGTCCCACACAGCGAAGCGAACCCATTTCTTGCCCGTTGCGTCAAAGGGCAGATCGAAATGGTGTTTGCCAAACTCTGGCATATCAGTAAGGGGGATGATCTGCCTGTCTGTTTTTTTGCCATCCCCCCATACGATCTCCGCAAACTCCAGTGGAAAGGTCCACTGCGCATCGGCGCGGATCGTTCGGTGCGAACCGGTTCCAGTGATCGAGTATGTGGGGATCAGGATTTCGCCTGAAGTGGCAAAGAAATCACCTTGACGCATTGCGTCCACGACCGGACGGAAATTGTCGGCGGTCGGAGTGCCATGAGTTTTGACATACGTGACTGGACTGTTGCCATAGAAGTCGTCCCCCGGTCCAATCTCGTAGGTTTCGGTGATGGCGTCCATGTACTTTGGCGCTTGCCCGGCTTCTACCATCCAGTTGTTCATCTCATCGAACAGCGGCATGCATCGGTAGTCACATAAGCGTTTCTCGGACCGATCCACGCCCATGCCCCATCGCCAGCCGATCCCCTTATAGTTCTCGTCGCGGAAGTAGTCGCTGTCCTTGAAAGCCTCGGGGTAACCTGCGGAAGCCTTGGTGTTCGGATGCGGAGTGAAGACCAGCATATCCTCCTCGTGAGTCATCTTGATCAGATCCTCAGGCGTTCCGATGTGGTAGACCTTGCCGTACCCCGAGACCTCCTCCATGAATGGCTGATCCTTCAGACGTCGGTTGGTCCAATAGACGGGGTGGGAGACCAGCAAGTCATTGTGGCCGCCGATTGGTCCGGTGAAGAGTTCCTCGTCAGGCATCACGAGAAAGTCAGGTCGCGCCTGCAGTTGCGCCATCTGGTAATAAGCTGCCTGCTCCTTCAGCCGGTCTTCATCATTCCCCTTAGCGCGCGCTGCCGCCATCGCGGCGGCGGTTCTTGTCGGAGCATTCTGGTCCGGGCCCATGGTTGCGGTGCCGCTGGCTTTTAACGCGCCTCCGCCGATTGGACCAAAGATGTTGACGCCTGTGGCTCGAGCCAGCTCAAAATCAGGGAAGGGGCCATCGAAGCCCGCATCGCCGAGCATGCGTGGAAGTGGGGAGGTATGGAAGTGACGTGCCATGACCCAATATCCGTCGAGATGCTGGTAGTGGTCGGCGCGCGTATAGGCAAGTGCCGCGGCGGTGGCGGATGGCCCGTTGCCGCCGTGGACGAGGAAATAGACCGGCATGCGCTGCTCTGTGCGGGGGCGAGCATTGTAGAGAGCAAAGTTTTGACGGCGGTCTTCCGGTCCCCGACCAGCGTAGGCTGGATCCTCTTCATCCTCAGCCTGGCATACGCCAAGCGAGAACGTCTCAGGCGAATCTTTGCGGTACCAGGTGTAGCCGAGGTTCGTATCGATCTCGCGGACCCAAAAAAAGTTGTGTGGCGGTGGGAAGGTGGCGATTGAGCCTGCGGGAGATTCATAGGTGAGAAGGCGATTGGCTGATTTCACAACGGCCGGATTTTTATTTACATGGGCGGAAAAATCGTAGCTTTGGGGAAGATTGGCGGTATCCCGCCAGATGAGTCGGGAGCCTTCGCGGACCGAAAGGCCAACGAGTCCCGCGTCGTATTTATAAGCGACTGAGTTCTGGTCGGTGGTGGCGATGACCTCGACGCGCAGCAGTTCCGAGCCGCGATACATCGTGAACTGCAAGGGACCGGAGAAGACTCCAAGCTCCACACCAGGAAAGCTCACCTCGAGTCGCGCTCCATTCATGACCGCGCGGCAGGACTGTGCGTGATACGTCGCTGTTGCGCGATTCACTTCACTTTCCTTACGGGGCAGACCTGGCTGGTCGGTCCCAGGGATTCCGTTCGGAGCAGGTGTCGCTCCATGATGTGCCATCTCGCCTCCCGGGACATGTAGCGGGGCGTCCCAGAAAGCATCCCATTTGTACTTGTCCAAAACGGTCTGATCGACCTTGCCGACGCTCTGCTCGAGTGCAGGGAGAGCTTCCTGATCGAGGCGCCTGTAACCGGAAGCCATGCGAAACTCGGCAGTTAATCTATGACCGAGCACATTCCAAGCGCCTCCTTTGTGGCGAACGGAGAGCTCGTCAATGGTGGGTGTTCCATTCACCAGAACAAACCTGGCACGGAGCTGTTCGTCGGTAGTGGCGTCCCAGGTTGCTGTCAGAGAGGAAGCATCGTTGGTAATCGCGAGGCCGGAGACAGGTCTACCTTGAACCTCACAGAAGTTACCTGGAGCCGCGGATAGGTCAGGAGCGAGCAGGCCCGCTGCTAATAGGGTTACATACCAATATTTGCAGTACTTCCACAACATGCCCGTTTCCCTCATAACGATGATGGTTTTCTGTAGCGCGCTAGCTACAAAGGCGGTAAGAATAGCACCTTAATGAACCAGGCTTCGAGATGACTCGATTGTGATTGAGTAAGTCACATGTTTGTTACACCGTCTGGTGGTTTTCCGACGGAGCGCAGGTCTAAGCACGCCACATCCGGATGCCAGAAGCACCGAGAGCAGGTCTGAGGGAGGGCCGCTTATTCGAGTGATGCATGTGGTTGCTAGTTGGTGTGTCCTTTGGCCGAGGAAGACTGATTTGCTCTCCGCGGTGAAACGGGTTCCGGTAAGTCTAGGGGCAGACCTTGTGCAGCCAGGGTGTGTTCTGCCCAACCCTGCCACGTATACAGATCTTCGTGCGCGGTCCACTCATTCAGGGGAACAGCCTGAAGCTGTTCCGGCGTGGGGGCGGGGAAGTCGCGGCCCACTGCACGAACGCCGGCCTCGGTCTTTTCGGTTGCATAGCCGCTGTTGATATGGGCTCCCGTGACAGAGGCCCAATCTCCAATACGCGTCTCCCCCAGCGATTCAATCGACAGGTTGCGCCAGCGCTGAAAGTGGAGTCGCGCGTTCAACCATTCGGCAGCATCACGATTGACCCAGCTCGGCCGATGACCGACTCCGGGATAGAACCGTGTTTCAATGCTGGGCAGGTCCGGACCGCCGAGAGCATGAACCCGCCGATTGAGATCAGCAAAGAAGCTGGGCCCGTGGTGTGGCGCTGCTAAGAGATTGTCCTCTGTACCATTCAGCAGCAGCGTTTCACCAGCGCGCTGATGCAGCGTGTAGAGAATAGCGCCTTTATCCGGGAGGAAGCTGAGGGCCTGATAAGGACCGCCCTGGCACATGACTTTGGAACTGGAGTCCCACGAACCGCCGTTACCGTCGAGATCTCCTCCGCCTGAAAGAACGAGATACCGAATCCGCGGATCGAGTCCTGCTGCCAATGCGGAGTGAAAGCTGCCCATCGAATAGCCAAGGACCGCGACGCGAGCCGGATCAACCTGCGGAAGGCTGAGCGCGTAGCTGACGGCTTGCGAGACGTCGCCGACCATCAATCCACCAAGGCGAGGTGGGGACTGCAGACCAGGAAGATTGGTGTCGTGTGCTCGTGCGTCATGCAGGTGTTGTGCGTTGCGCTCGCCTTCGCCGATGGGGTCATAGGTCACAACTATGGCGCCGGCATTGGCATAGAGCAGGCCCGCATAGCTTTCGTACCAGGTCGACTTGTCGCCTCCGTGCCCGGCGACAACCACCACTGCGGGAAGCTTGCCGGTGATATGGTCGGGGCGGTAGATGATCGCCGGAATCCGCATCTTATACTGGGTTCCGAAGGTGACGCGATGTGCTGTGATGCCGGGCATTGGGTGAAAGCTGCCAAATTCCCGGGGTGCGAGCGTCGGTGCGGGTGCGTCCAGGAATAGAGCTTTGCGAGCCAGCTGCCGCCAGGCTTTCAATTGGCTGTCTGTAGCTTGAGCCTTCACGGGGGCTGGAGTATCGAATGGGTGAGCCGGACCATTGGGATCAGGTCGCGTGATTCGCTGTGCGATCAACACTGATGCTGTCATCACAACTGCTGTCATGAAAATTCTGCGAAGAATCATGGGACCTTTAGCGATGTGATGGCAGGTAGAACATGGGACAAAGATCCACCTGCACCAGCTCTACATTTGAATCGAATCGAATTCACTCTCTGCAATACCTATTTCGTTCTCGTGTTGCGCGACGGAATTACCCATGAGCAATTGTTGGGCGCGCTCATAGTCGAAGCTCTTTTCCCATCTCGAAACAGTGATGCACGCCACGGCATTGCCGATCAGATTGACAATCGTGCGCATCTGAGACATGAATCGATCCACGCCCAACAGTAAGGTAATTCCGACCACCGGGATGGTCCCGACTGCCGAAAGGGTTGCAGCTAGCGTGATGAAGCCGCCTCCGGTCACCGCGGCGGCGCCTTTGGAGTTGAGCATAAGCACAAGAAGGATGAACAGCTGCTGCCCCAGGGTGAGATGAGTTTTGGTGGCTTGCGCGACGAACAGCGCGGCGATGGTTAGATAGATTGAGGTGCCGTCCAGGTTGAAGGAGTAGCCCGCCGGGATGACCAAACCGGCAATCGCCTCCGGACAGCCGAGCCGTTCCATCTTCGCCATCAGGCCAGGAAGTGCCGGTTCAGAGGACGACGTACCGATGGCGATGGCAAGCTCTTCTTTTAGATAAAGGATCAGCCGCCAGAGACTGATGCGATTGGCCATACAGATGAGGCCCAGGACCACGACGATGAATACCGTACCCGCCAGCGCCATGCACAGAAGTACTTTGGCAAGAGAGAGCAGGGTTGCGACACCGTATTTGCCGATCGTAAAGGCCATTGCGCCAAAGACGGCCAGAGGCGCGAGCTCCATCACGATAGCAGTCATGCGGAAGAACATGTGAGAAGCTGATTTGGCAAGGCTAAGCAGTTGATGCTTTTCTTCAAGGAGGACTAGGGTAATTCCGACTAATATAGCCAGGAATAAGACTTGCAGAATGCTGCCGTTTGCGAACGCTCCGATGAAAGAGTCCGGCAGAATGTTGAGCAAGAAACCGGAGATACCAAGCTGATGTTCCTGGTGAATATAGGGTTCGATCGACTTCGCATCGAGTACATGAGGGTCGATATTCATACCATCGCCCGGGCGGAGTAGGTGGGCGAAACAAAATCCCAGGCCTAGAGCGACTGTGGTGACTACCTCGAAGTACACCAGCGCTTTAATGCCGACGCGCCCGAGCTTTTTGATGTCTCCCATACTCGCGATACCGGTGACGACCGTAAGGAAGATGATGGGCGTCACCAACATCCGGACGAGCTTGATGAAGCCATCCCCCAGGGGCCTGAGTGCTTCACCGAAGTGGGGGAAGAACAGGCCTACAGCAATCCCCCCCAGCAGTCCGAGCAGTACCCGGAAATAAAGTGAACGGAGAAGCCGGTATGTTCTTGACTGTGGCGTTCTCAACGAGATTCCTCGCCTCTGGGAACTGCTGCCATCTGGTTATAGCCGGCCCTGACAGAGCACGCACCTTGCCGGCATTGGCTGATATGTGCTGGGCGCAAGCACCTAGCAAAAAATGTGGCACCAAACATGATTGGTGTGGCGAGCCAAACCAATCTATCTGTTTCGTACGGAAAAGGGAGGACCGCTTCCGTGAAAAACGTGTATGTAACACCAATTAGGCCAATCTTTAGCCAAAATGACAACCCGGTCGAATACCCCGATTGACAGTCCTGTATCGACGGTGATATTCCGTTCCGCATGGTTGCAACAGAAACAGCAGTGGGGAATGACCTTCTCCGCGAACAAGTTGACCGTATTGTTCACAGTGATGAATTTCGCGGCTCCGAGGTGCTCTGCCGCCTCCTCATATATCTGGCTGAGAAGGCCGCAAGCGGAGAGGCAGACAAGCTCAAGGAGTATGTGGTCGCGATCGAGGGTTTGGGAAGACCAGCGTCCTATGACCCTCAACAAAACTCCGCTGTCCGTATTCAGGTAGGGCGCTTGCGGCAAAAGCTGGCGGAGTATTACCGAAATGAGGGGATTAACGACCCGTTAATTGTGGATCTGCCGAAGGGCCGATTTCGTTTGGTCTACGAGAGACGTAAAGTTCCACCCGAGCCGCTGCAGGTTTCTCCGATACCGCCAGCCCTACCGCCGCCGGAGGCAGAGAGTTCGCTCCGAGGCGCAATTGAACGATCTTATACAAGATGGTGGGCGATCGCGGCTACCGTGGCGCTTTCGCTTGCGATCGGATTTGGCCTTCGTGGGCTCACCGCGAAGTCGACAGTGGTTGCTTCTCCTATGCCCCTGACTCAGTGGACTCCAGAGATCGACATGCTGTGGGGGTCGTTCGTAAAATCAAAGCGACCCTTACTCGTTTTGATCGAGGATCCGCTGTTTGTCGAGTTGCACTCGAATCCGGGTGTCTATTACCGGGATAGGTCTTTGAATCAATGGTCTGAAATTGAGCATTCTCAGACCATGCAGTCATTGAGCACGACGCTAAAAAGCTCTGGTATGCAACCAAGCCATTACTACACCGCTTTCGGAGAGGTTCAGGCTGCCTTTCAGCTAGGACGTTTGCTTGGTCCCCGGCTACCGCTGTTTTCTCTAGGAAAAGCCAGTCAGGTCAGCTGGCAGCAGATGTCAGATAACAATGTCATTTTCGTTGGAGTGGAGAATCTTTTTTTTGAGCAGGCTGGAGCACTTCCTATAGCTCCGCAACTCGTTCCAGTGCTCAACGGCGTGAAGAACTCTCAACCTGCTCCCGGCGAACAATCTTTATACAAAGATGAGTATCAGACGGCGCCGACTGAAACCGGAATAGTCTATGCACTGGTCACACACCTGCCTGGACCCCTCGGTGGCAATGATGTCGACAGTTTTACCAGTAACCGCTCAGCGGGGTATGTGGCGGCTGTTCAGGCATTCGCCGACCCGACATCTGCAAAATCCTTGGTAAAGAAGCTGAAGGCGAGTTCCGGCGGAAACATGCCGCGCTACTACCAGGTGGTGCTGCGGGTCCGATTTCGTGATGACGTCCCGACTGAGACAACCTATGTTCTTGGGCGGGAGTTGAAGTAGGTCTACTTAGTTTCTGCCGCCTGAATGTCCACTCGGAGTTCAGGCTGAAGTCGCGCAAGGTCCTGTGCGACGATCCGACCGAAGAGACTTTGTCCTTTGGGATTCAGATGGGTTCGATCCGTTGCGCTTTTCCCTACAGCCAGGCGCTCTTTTTCCTGTCCGACCGCATTGAAGGTATCCGCCTCCTGCTGACCCATACGATTCAAGATATCCGTCGAGATTGCATTCAGGTCGATGACGTTGACTTTCTGCTCCTCGCCTACCTTTCGGGTTGCCGCGGCATAGTCCTTGAGGTCTTCTACGACCGCACCGTCCCGAAACGTCCTCCGAGAGAGTGACGTGACTAACACTGGCACCGCGCCCATCGCACGAACGTCACGAATGTAGCGGCGCAAGTTGTCGGCAAAAGTTGTTTCAGGGGTGGTCTCGCGCTCAGGACCTTTGCCCTTCATGTCATTGTGTCCGAACTGGATAAGGTAATAATTGCCCTTATCTGCGAGCGCTTTCTGCCAAGCGCCTTCCACGATGAAGCTTTTCGAACTGCGCCCATTAAGCGCGTCATCAATGCAGATAACAGCGGGAACGAGCGAAGAACAGAAACCCGGCCCCCACCCGCCCTGCACCGCAACCGTAGAATCGCCCACTAAAACGATCTTCAGCTTTGGCGTGGTCGTCTTTTGCATCTTCGCGAGAGCCGACGGGATAGATATTCCAAACGCACTTGCCGCCAAAAGGGAGGTGCTGGAGAGCTTCATGTTGGAGCAGCACCTTTGTTTTAGTCTCATTGTCACCTCTATAGTCCTATTCTTAACCCGCCGGACAGAGAGTCCGCCGCTTACAGTATTGAATGAACGAACGGAAGTTGGAGATGTTACACCGTTCGATACATGTTTCTTACCTAGCCGGTTGGCCGGGTTTCATTAGAAGACGGTATTTTGGATTTCGCTGGTTAAAGATTTTTGACCTATCACTCTCAACATTCTTTCGGTTCTCCTAAGGGAAGGGGCTTCTGACCATGTTCACCAATAGGCGCAATCTTCTGAAGGGCGCCCTCGTAACAGCCGGCGCTGCCGGTCTGCCAAAGATCGCCGGAGGCCAGTTTCTCAACGCTCCGCGGCATGGCCTACCCGGGACTCTGCAAGATCGTTTCACGAAGCTCGATGCCGTCCTGGCGCAGCCAGTCTTCTGCCGCGAGTTGTTCAAGGAACCGGTGATCATCGATTCAGTGGAGTTGCTGCGTTACAAGAAGTCGTGGCTTTGCCGGGTGCGCTCCAAGGATGGCCATGAAGGTATCTCCGTCAGCAACGCCCAACAGATGGAAACTTTCTACCCTGTGTTCACACAGCGTTTTGCTCCATTCTTTATAGGCAAAGATGCCCGCAATCTTGAAGCAGACATGCTTGAGAGCACGGTCCACGACTCCAACTACAAGGCGCAAAGCCTGGCGATCTGGGTCCCGCTGGCGACCTATGAGTTCGCCGTTCTGGACATGTTCGGTAAGATGGCAAATCTGCCGTTGGGCCTGCTGATCAGCGACAAAATCTACAACAAGAATATCCATGTATACCAAGCCAACAGCGAGCGCGATAACTCCGCCGAAGAGGTCATCGAACATTTGAAGCGCGATGTGGAGATATCGCACGCTAAAGCGATCAAGTTCAAACTTGGTGGGCGGATGACTCACACGGAGTACCCTGTCGGACGGAGCGAAAAACTGATCCCGCTAGTTCGAAAAACTTTTGGGGACGATATGGTGATCTCCGCGGATGCAAATGGCTCTTATGATGTGAAAGAGGCTCTGAAGATCGGCAAGTTAATGCAGGAATATAAGTACGCTTTCTTTGAGGAGCCTGTGCCGTTTGACTGGTACGAAGAGACCCGGCAGGTCGCCGACGGCCTGGAAATTCCCATCGCCGGTGGCGAACAGGAGGCCAGCCTTCACAACTTCCGCTGGCTGATCGCCAATGGTGGCCTCTCTATCACCCAACAGGATATGTTCTACTTTGGCGGCATGGTGCGCTGTATCAAGGTTGCCCGCATGGGCAATGCATTTGGCAAACAATGCATTCCTCATATTTCAAGTACCGGTCTCGGCTACTTGTACATGATGCATTTCATCTCGGCGATCCCGAACTCTGGTCCGTATCACGAGTTCAAAGAATTCAATACCGACTTGCCATACAAGTGTGAGACCTCGACTTTGCGCTCCGATGCCAACGGTGTGTTGCAGATCCCGAGCGGTCCAGGTCTGGGCATTGAGATAGATCCCGCCTTTATAGCCAAGCATCAGGTGGTGAAAACTTAGACCTGTCGTTTTCTACGTAGATTCGGCCAAGCCTCCAGAATCGATTTATCCGTACACCAAAAACAACGCCAGGAAACGGAATGAAAGCTGCTTTATGGATTGCCGCGTTCTTGATGTCAAATGGAGTGATGTCTGCCCAATGGTCGCCAATGCCGGATAGTGTGAAGATCTGGCCGAAGGGCATGCCACCGGGAGGCATCAAAGAAAAAGATAACTATGGGGACCATATCGTGTCCGTCTCTCATAGAGAGATGGATGGAGTGGTCGAACGGCACGAACACAAAGACGATGTCATGGTGGTTCAGAGCGGGGAGGCAATGCTCGTGTACGGCGGGCAGGGAATTGGCATGCATACTAGTGCTGCTGGCGAGCAGCAGGGAACACGGATTGAAGGCGGCACAAGCGTCCGCGTCGGGCCTGGCGATGTGATCACAATAGCTGCTGGTGTGCCCCATCAGTATCTCGTTCCAAAGAGTGGACACATCACTTACACGCTGGTGAAGATTTTGAAACACTGAACCGGCCGACGAGAATGGATTGATGTCACCCATGTCTTCGGAATGCAGGATGCGCTACTGTAAGAGCCTAAGAACAAATAGTTCAGGAAATAGCATTCTTGATCTTTCGAAATTTTGCTAGATTATTAGCCGGTTTCGGCGGTTGATTCCGCAGAAAGAGAATAAGTTTCAAGGTTCTTGATTCAATGTTGCCGGCTTCGATGTTCGACCCATCATGAACTCAAGCCGATGTGGTGCACAAGCGCTCGGAATCGTGGAGTGGAGCGAAGCCCATCGAAGCCTGGTCGAAGGAGGACTCCCGGATTGAATTTCTCTTCGTAACCTTTTTCTAGCCACGCCATGGCCTGGTCTGTCTCGCCTAAAGCCGCCGAAACAAGAGCTATCTCTGATGCGTTGGAATAGTTGAGATGCGAGCGTGTTTTGAGCTCGTGAAGCAAGGCTTGAGCTTCGCTCTTTCTGCCAGCAAGGGCGTAGGCACGAGCAAGGTTGGCGGTACAGACAGGACTTCCTTCCGAGAGCTCAACGGCCTTTCGCAACTCAAGAATGGCGGCATCAATCCTGTTTTTTTGTAAAAGTGCTTGTCCAAGTTGATTGTGGGCTAAGGCAAAATTAGGGTCCATTTCGAGCGTCTTGCGACTTTGTTCGATCGATTCCTCGTACTTGTGAGCGATAAGAAGAAGCTCCGCGAAATCTGCGTTAATAATGAGTGAGAGCGGATCCAGATTCAGAGCCTTCCTCATTTCGGAGATCGCTTCAACGTTTTTTCCTACCAAGGCCAAATGCCAGGCATACCAATGGTGTGCCGTCGCATATCCGGGATTCAGCTCGATAGCTTTTTTGAATTCTTTTTCGGCTGAGGCGAAGTCCCAATCGAATCCATCCAAACAGAAGCCCAGAGAATTATGAGCTTCTCCCAGGCTACTGTTCAATTCGATCGCTCTGAGGGATGCCGCTTTCGCCGTGGGAAGGGCCTCTTTCGAGGACATAGCCCCATATTGCCAATCCCCCAGCAGAGCGTAGGCATCCGCCAGACCTGAGTATGCCTGGGCGTAAGAAGGATCTTCATGGATCGCCTGTTTGAAGTAAGAGACGGCAAGTTCCAGCCCATCTGCGGTTCGTTTATTCCAAAAAAAGCGGCCCCTTAGGTAGGACAGGTAGGCCTCTGGATTGACGGTATCGCGACTTAGTAACGTAGCAGCTTCCTGAGGATTGAGGCTGACCTTTATCTGTTCGGCTACAGCCCCAGCGACCTGGTTCTGAAGGGAGAGAGAATCGCGAAGGTCACCTTCGTAGCTGTGTGCCCATATGTGTTTGTCTTCCGTGGCCCTAATAAGTTGCGCGGTAATCCGCACTCGATTCCCTGAACGAAGAACCGTCCCTTCAACGATTGCATCTACGTTTAATTCCTTTCCAATCTGGGCGATTGGTTTGTGAACGCCCTTATACTGCATCACGGTCGTACGAGAGATCACACGCAGAGCTCCGATTTGCCCCAGGTCCGTGATCAATTGATCCGTCATCCCGTCCGCGAAATAGTCTTGGGAGGTATCGTTCGAAAGATTCTCCAAGGGCAGCACTGCAATTGAGTTGACCGAATTCGACGTTATCTTCCTAGACCGAAAAAAACTTGCTGTAAGGATTAAAAGAACAAGCGCTACCACCGCAGAGATAGCCCATATAGAAGGACGGTTCGAACGTCCAGCGGGTGAAGATTCTGCAAGTTCCGGATCACTTATCTCTTGATCTGAGGATTTAACCACTTGTTGATCGGACGTAGTCTCCGCAGAAGCCAGAGGAGAGAGTGTGACAACTTTCACATCCGCTAGAAAACGGTAACCCCGGCGAGCGACCGTTTCGATAAATCGGGGGCTGTCGGCGGAATCACCCAAAGCATCGCGAATCTTGCTGATCGCCTTATTTAGACCGTGGTCGAAGTCTATATAGGTGTCTTCCTGCCAGAGCCTCTTCTGCAGTTCTTCGCGAGTTACGACTTCTCCAGCGCGTTCCAGCAACACGGTCAATATTTGGAAGGGCTGCTCTTGCAGGCGCAGCTTGAGACCGTGCTTTCGTAACTCCCCAGCCCGAAGGTCCACTTCGAAGACACCGAAGCGGAGCCGCTCTGGAGGTGGTTGGTCTGCTCGCATGACTATCTCCGACGAGTGAGAGTCTACCACCCGGCCGAATGCAGATTGGTTTCTATCAGGGGATATCTTTCCAAAACTCTAGTAACCGCAATGAGTTAGCCGGGGACCTACATTCCTTTTCCCGAGTATTGCTGGTGCATTGTTCATGCTGCCTTTCTGCCGCAATGTCAACGAATGGAAACTGCTGTCCAAACAAATATTTCAGTCCATACATATAGCGCACCCCGTGACAGGACCGAACTCGAGACGATTGACGGAGCGAAAAATTGTCTCCGGGATTTCGAGCGGGATGTTTTACCGCACTTGGATGCAGCTCATAAACTCGCCCATTGGCTCACCCGGAGTGAAGCGGACGCGCAAGATGTGGTCCAAGAGGCTTTTCTGCGGGCGTTCCGTTTTTTCGGTGGCTTTGAGGGAGACCAGCCACGAGCGTGGGTCCTAAAAATCGTACGTAACTCTTGCTACACGTGGCTACGCCGAAATCGTCCTCAGCAGCTGCATGTAGAAGTTGACCAGAATCTTCTGGAATCGAAACTTTCCGTCGCTGATCCGTTGAAGAATCTCATGCTAAGTAACGACCTGAAGCTATTCCAGAGGGCATTAGAAACACTTCCAACCCCTCTTCGGGAAGTCTTCCTTCTGCGAGAGTTCGAGGGGCTGTCTTACAAAGAGCTCTCTGAAGTCGTAGGAATTCCACCAGGCACGGTGATGTCGAGGTTGTACAGGGCTCGTGCCGATTTACGGCGGATCTTGTCTGCGCAGTTGAATGAGCCCTATTTGTCCGATTCCATTCGGTGAACTAATTTATTTTCAATTAGATACGTCATTAAAATTTATTAAATAGATACAGGAGCGAAAAGAAATGGATGCGACAGCGAATGTTCACGGCCACAGACTGTTACGAGATTCGACGAGACCGACTTTTGAGATGCCCTGCTCCCTAGAGACATTACTCCCGCGCATATCCAGGCTAAACGTAGATGAGATTCCAGGGCTGGCGCAATTCGCGGCAGTGCTCCTCTTGGTGCCAGAATCTTCGAGAGAGGAAGCAGGGCCGAAGCAAAGCACAAGGACGAATAGGCCTCAAGGGTCTGTGGAACTGACGAAAATCCACAACATTCTAGATAAATCGATTCTAGATAAATCGATGAAGCGGGCCCAATCTGGGGTTTTTCAGGATGAATATTTGTTCGGCCAGGTGGAGGTTAACTTCGCAGAGATGACGGCTTCGAGAGCTGGTCACCCCGTCTTTCTCACGGCCATGGAGTTCAGGGTGCTTAAATACCTGATTCGCCACGAGAGACAAGTTATTACCCGCGATGCTTTGCTGAGTGAAGTTTGGGGTTACGCGAGTTATCCCACCACGCGCACAGTAGATAACCATATTTTTCGGCTTCGTCAGAAATTGGAACGGGATCCTTCCAACCCTATCCATCTTCGGACGGTCTGCGGTGCGGGCTATAAGTTTATTTCTGAAGCGCCCGCGATCTCAACCTGAAGGCTTGTTTGATGATCGGTTGTAAAAAAGTAAGGTCTCCTCTATTTGGGCCGTCTGTTGGTTTGCGGAAACGCCTTGGCCAGGTAGGACTGAATCCTGCTTAATTCTTCGGAAGTGGCGACCGCGCCTCTTCCAGACATGGTCTGCACGACGTTCGTCCATTCCTGCGGAGAGAGACGTTGATTAGCCACGACATCGAGCGCATGGCAGCTGGAGCAAGCGCGAATGGTGAGGTCGCGACCCTCTCCCTGAGGCAGCAATTCGGTGTAACGGGCGAGTATCCCATTCTTCGCCGGGCTCTGATTCTGGATGGTCTCCGCGAGCCCGGGAGTTGGGGGTAATGGCTGAGATGTGGCGGGATTGGGGCTTGCCTGAACGATGTTAGGTTCTGCACCCGCACCGTCGTCAAGCTTGAATGCGATGACTTCGTCGCTGAGCAGTGGCGCACGCAGCAAACCTCCGCCCGTTGAGACGATGGCGACGTACTGCCTGCCATGTTCTCCGGTATAGGTGATCGGAATGGATTCGGCGGATGCGGGCAGATGGTAGGTCCAAAGTTCCTGACCAGTTTTCGTATCGAAGGCCCGGAAGCGGGCATCGTCCGTGGCACCGATAAATGTCAACCCGCCGCCTGTGACGATGGGCCCACCTAAGCCGGGACGGCCTGTGTGTTGTTTTCCTTCGGGAAAGCTGTCTGTTACACCCAGCACGGATCGCCAGGCAATCTTTCCGTTATTCACGTTGATCGCTACGAGCTCGCCCCACGGTGGTTGATTGCACGGGATGCGTTTTTCGGGATCCCAAAAGCGCAACTGTCCAGCAAACGGCCCAGAATTGCTGTAGCTCCCCGTTTCGTCGGCCGCGATACGCATTGGCTGGGCCAGGTTGTTCACGTTCACAATGAAGAGACCATGTGTGGGGTCGAAGGCTCCGCCTGAGAAGTTCACACCACCCTGTGTTCCGGGCAGGTTTACCGAGTAGCGGTTGAATGCCGGGGGGGTGTAAGGCTCTTTCGCCAGGAGCATGTGGTTGTCATCGACATAGGCTTTGCACCAGGCGGTATGTTCGGGCAGACCGTGGTACAAATCCACGCTCATCTGTGCGAGCGGCTCAGGAGTCACCGGAAATGGCTGAGTGGGAGAAGCATGTTCGCCGGGAACGTCACTAGGGGGGACAGGCTTTTCAACAACGGGATACAGCGGCTTTCCGGTTACTCGATCGAGCATAAACATGAGCCCGTTCTTGTTGACGGTGGCGACTGCGGGAATCGTTTTGCCATCGCGATGGATATCGATCAGAGTGGGAGGCGTTTGGGTGTCGTAATCCCAGATGTCGTGGTGAACCACCTGGAAATACCAGAGCAATTTTCCGGTAGCGGCCTCCGCGGCGACGATCGAGGTTCCGAAGAGATTGTCGCCAGGGCGATCGATTCCGACTCGATCGTTGTTTGGAGCCCCAAACGGCATATAGACGATGCCCCGATCCTGATCGACGGTCATATAGCCCCACACGTTGACGCCCGAGCGCTGCTTCCAGCTGTCGCCACTCCAGGTGTTGTGGCCTGTCTCACCCGGACGGGGCACTGAATGGAAGGTCCATACGAGCTTGCCGGTGTGTATATCCCACGCGCGCGTATCTCCTGCGGGGCCGATTCCGCCGCCGAGGCCTCCCGGTCCTTCTCCCGGGCCCCCGCCGGTGATGACAAGATTTTTATAGATGACTGGCGGTGAGGGCAGAATGTAGTGCTTGTCAACGCCTGTATTCATGACTTCGCGGGTACGGAGACTGATGGCTCCATTGGTGCCGAAGGCGGTGTTCGCTTTGCCAGCTGACGCACTGATGGAATATAGGAAACCATGCGTTGTTCCGAAGATGAGCGAGGGACCCGTGGCTGCATCTCCAGGCCAGTATGCGGCTCCGCGTAGCGATGCCTGATCACCGCCGGGAATCATGAAGACCCACTTCTCTTTCCCCGTGGAGGAATCCAAAGCGACCACGCGGCTGTAAGGCGTTACGACGTACATGGTATCCCCGATGACCAGTGGCTGGTCTTCAGAGGGGCGCAGGATAGCATCTGGAGCCTTGCCTGCGGTCGGCGCGGGCTTCATGTGATATATCCACGCGACCTTCAGATGGTTGATGTTCGATGTTGTGATCTGGGCCAGCGACGAATAGCGCGTAGCTCCGGAATTGAGATTAATCGCCGGCCAAGAACCGGTTGCATCCTGCGACGCACCAGACAGCAGATGCGTCGATACGACCAGGCTAAGCAGAAGGAAGATCTTCTTGAGGAGCGAAGCAGCGACAGCGGGTTTTCGGGTCATATCCCTCTCGGTCTCCGAGATCACGATCCAGCAAAAAATATCTGCGCCGAATTCTAGCGGAGAGAGTGTGGTTGGCTCAATGAGGATCGAGATCGGCAGAAACAAAGGTGGTGCGAAGCACTTTTAGAATGGGTGTGGGGGAGTTGGTATTCGCTGCATGCACTTGATGAATTAGATTGTTGGAGGATATCTACTGTAGTCAGTCCGTCCGGCAGATCTGTACCTCAACGAACAGCGCGCATAATGCACAGCTCGGCACAATGGAAAGTGGGGATTGATGGGTTGTCAAAGAAGAGCTTTATCGTCTGCTGTGGCAATCGCCGCCACAATGATCTTCTGTGTTTTGGGGTTCTCCCAGCAGCCGAATCCAAGCGGTTCTTCTGCTAAGCCCGGCCCCAGTGGTTTCTTGAACACTCCTGGGCAGAATGTCGCCGGAATGCATATCTACTTGTGGGGCGGGCTCAAATCGCATTTAGAGGGACAACACGACTATCCTCAGTGGCTCGCCGATTGGAGCAAGCTCCTGACGAAGCATGGGGCCATGGTCGACGGTGCATTCCATCCGCCCAGCGCTGCCGATCTCGAGCATACGGATGTCTTAGTCATCTACAAGGGGGACGCAGCGTACCTTGGCGGTAATTCTAAGCAAGTGATTGAAGATTTTGTGAAGCGGGGCGGTGGCCTCGTGAGCATTCACGACTCGCTCTGCGGGCCGGACCCAGCATACTTTGCGACGCTGATTGGCGGAGCGAAACATCATGGAGAGGTTAACTACACTCTCGATGCTCCTGTGGCCTATACGATCGTCGACAAGAGTGATCCCATTATGGAAGGCATGAGCGAATTTACGCTCTGGGATGAGGCTTTTTTCAAGATGACATGGGCGGAAAACCCGAAGGTGCATGTGCTGGCGACGACTGTCATTGCTGGTACCCCGAGTGCTGGGGCACACAAGGGTGAAGTGACGCCGCAGATCTGGACCTATGAACACACTTTGCCAGGCGGAAAACCAGCTCGCGCATTTGTCTGGATGCAGGGCCATATCTATGAAAACTTCGCCAACTACCAGATACAGCAGATGCTGCTGCGCGGTATTGCGTGGGCTGGCAAGCATCCGGTCAATGAACTTATTGATTACAAGCCTGCTCCCAAGCCCACTCTTCCGGCCGTAAAGTAGCAGCAGCCGGAAGAGGACTTTGAATCAGAGTGTGGCGTCTTGAAAATGGATGGAGCCTACTTCACAGTCCAGCCGCCATCGATCAAGATGTCCGTTCCTGTGATGAAGCCCGCGAACTCTGAGCAAAGGTAGCAGGCTAGCGCGCCGATCTCTTGAATCTCTCCCCAGCGGCCTACCGGGAGATTGGCTAGAAACTGCGCGTTGGCTTCAGGATTGTTCATAACCGGAGCGTTCATTTCGGTGCCAAATGGACCCGGGCTGATGCCGTTGACGGTGATGTGATCGCCGGCCAATTCAAGCGCCAGAGCTCGTGTGAAGCCGAGCAATGATGCCTTTGCTGAAGAATAGGCAGTGCGTCCGGGCAGCGAAATATGGCTCATGATCGAGGTCATGTTCAGGATGCGACCGTAGCCTGTGCCCTTCATGCCGGGAACGAATGCGCGGGACATGAGAAACGTCGAGATCAAGCTCGAATCCACAACGCTGCGAAAATCTGCGAGAGAAAAGTCCACCAAGTTGCTTCGGATATTCGTACCCGCATTGTTGATGAGAATTTGCGGATTACCGAATCGATTACTAATCTTTTCGGCAACACTCAAAACATCCTCTTCATGCGTTACATCCGCAACGAAAAGCTCAGCAACGGCTCCCTTTGTGATCAGCGCATCGCGCACGGCTGTAAGACGCTTCGCGTCGCGCGCGACGAGAGCGATTTGTGCACCTGAGCCGGCCAAAGCATGAGCCATAGCCTCACCAAGACCGCGACTACCCCCGGTAATGACTGCTGTTTTACCTGAAAGATCGACGTTCATTATTCACTCCAGTTCGGTATGGAATCACTTATTGTTGGAGCCGTCGGCATTACGCCCGATGCGGTTCCCTCCGTTGCTCATAATCTTCACACCGAGTCGATTTCGGTGTCCGCCGCATGAAACTCGTTGAAGGCAGGATTGCGGGGCTGCGGACTCGGGTCGAGGTAGAGCCAGCATGAAGCGGAGATCAAAGAAGAACCGATCATGAGATAGATCAGAGGGTTCCAGTTGCCACCCGTACGCTGCAGAATGATTCCTCCCACGACAGGCGCGATGAATCCGGCCAGATTGCCGAGCATGTTCATTGTTGCCGCAACCGTCGCCGTGTAGGAGCCGCCAATCTCGACGCAGGCGTTCCACGAGATGGGCATCGTTAGATCGCTGCTGAAGCTAGCCATGCCCATGCAAAGCATGGCCGGCACTACGGCCTGAACGCGTGTGAAGACGAAGAGGAGGGCAGCTGCGCTGAGGAAACCGCAGAATGCGATCCTATGGCGTGGTACGCGCATCGGGATTAGCCCGCTCAGCAGCGATCCAAAACCTCCGAAGAGGAGTGGTAGCACAGACAGAGCAGCAGCGCGACCGGGTGTTTGTCCTCGTTCTTCGATCAGATAGGTTGGAAGCCAGGTGATATAGAAGTACCATACGAATGAAAAGCAGAAATATTGCAATACCAGCACTGCAACTTGCCTGGTCAACAGAATGGATAGCCATTTGTGCTGCAATCCACGGTGAACATGCAGGTTGCGTGTCGTCTCAATCAGCTGCCGTTCCGCGGCATTCACGGAAGGATGTTCAGCCGGGTCGTTTCTGAACCATGCAAAAAAGATGACGCACCAGACTACGCCGAGCAGGGCGAATGCAACGAATGCCCAACGCCAGCCGAACAGTGAGACGATAGCAAGAACGAGCGGGGGAGTCGCCGCGCCTCCCCAGCGCGTACATGCCCACATTAATGATTGTGCTGTTATGCGTTCGCGCGCCGGTAGCCAAACGCTCAACATGCGGGTCAGATTCGGAAAGCAGCCAGCTTCTCCGGCTCCAAAGGCAAAGCGGACGACATACATGGAGACGAAGTTCCATGCGGCGCCCGTCAGCGCAGTGAACATGGACCATGCGAGGACGATCTGCAGGAGCACACGTCGAACACCGAGGCGATCGCCCATCAGGCCCATCGGTAGCTCAAAGATTGCGTACGAGAGCCCGAAGGCACCGAAGATGAGGCCCATATCTGCTTTGTTAAAGTGCAAATCTCGCGAGATCGGACCAGCCGCCTGCGAGATGGCAACGCGCTGAACGTAGGAAAGAATTGCCAGGCCGATGGCCAATGCAACCACGTGGTATCGAGCTCTACTGGCCTGCATGAAGCATTATCTCCGGCATTGCAGCATAAGAATTGTTATGGTTTGTCAACCTTTGCAATTACTGCGCACACGCCTGGAGATCGCAATGCAACCGCGTTGCATTCGGGCCGGGGCAAGAGCATCAATCATACCCGAATTGCAAGAAGTCCGGCAGCATCCTCCTTCCACAATGGAGCGATTGCCCATAAGGCGCAAGAATGATTATCCCTTCCGGTTGCCACCGGGAGATCAGCATCTTACCTACGAGCCTTTCCATCGATACAATCTGTGGGCGACAGACTTACGGAGTAGTTACAGTCGCGAATGTGGAGGCTTCTCTAGAATGGCCGAAGGTTTTTCCATGCGCGGCAAGCTACTTCGTACAGCCATCCATGGAAGCTTCGCTCTCCTTGGCATTGCAGCGATATCCCAGGAGATGCAGCCAGCAAACAGTGGTTCCAAAACCAGCGGATCGCAGGATCGAGCCGCTGCCACCCGCGCCTTTCTCGGCCTCGGAGCGCAACCAGATAAAGCCGCGGCTGCACGTGGAGAGCCCATCTATCAACAGAATTGTTCTTTTTGCCATGGACCAAAGGCCCGTGGTGCAACTGGTCCCAGCCTTGTAACTTCAGACGTCGTTCTCGCCGATGACCACGGCGAACATCTCGTTCCCTTCCTTAAAATTGGACGTCCCGAGAAAGGAATGCCGGCCTTCTCGCAGCTTTCGGAACAGCAGCGGGTCGATCTGGCTGAGTTTCTTCATCAACAGGTCGAAGACATCGCCAATCGCGGTGCCTACCACCTTCCGAACATCGTGGTGGGCAACCCCGCGAAGGGTGAAACTTATGTCATGGGTCACTGCATGAGCTGCCATACCGCTGCGATGTTTACTCACATTGCAAGCAAGTTTCGGTCGGCGGATCAACTGCAACGCAGCTGGATCTGGCCGACGCGACCCGCTGACAATTCCCTGGCAATTACTGCAATAGTCAAGACGCAAAAGGCGGAGATGCTATCTGGCCGCGTAACTCAAGTCAGCGACTTTCGCATCACTCTCATCTCCGCGGACGGACAGATGCACGTCATCGAACGCGGGCCGGGTGTTGATCTCCAAATGAAAGATCCTCTTGCGACACATCAGGCGCTCGTGGATAGCCTGAAGAATGAAGACATGCATAACGTCACAGCCTACTTGGAAACGCTCAGATGAGAATGAAAGCGTCTCCTTACGTGGCTATTGTCTTCGCTTGTCTGTGCATCGCATCCCGGGCTCAGTCCACGATCTCACTCGATCCGGCTACGCTGGGGCAGCCGCCAGTTTCCAGTTGGCCGACCTTCAACGGAGACTATACCGGCCAGCGGTATAGCCCTTTAGATCAGATCACAGCCTTCAACGTGAGCCAGATCACAGGGCAATGGGTTTACAAGATCGTGTCAGTCGGCACACAACGTGGCGCTGCAGAGCCTGTCATCAAATGCACTCCGATTCTGGTCGGTGGTGTCCTTTACATCACTATTCCAGATCACCTATGGGCGCTTGATGCACATACAGGGAAAGAAATCTGGCACTATGACTGGATCGATCATGGGGGCCATCTAGTCGGCCAACGTGGAGTTGGAATCTGGAAGACTTCGGTTTACTTCCTAACCCCCGACAATTGGCTGATCGCTCTTGACGCCACTACTGGGAAAGAACGATGGCGCAAAAATTTCGCAGATGTCCGCAAGCAATATTTCTCGACTTCGGCTCCGCTCGTGATGAAGAATCACATCATCGTTGGTGTCGGCGGCGACGCTATGGATATGCCTGGATTTCTAGATTCCTTCGATCCAGAGACGGGCGAGCTTCAGTGGACATGGTGGTCGACGCCTCGCGCTGGTGATCCTGCACTCAAGACGTGGCCGAACCTCGCGACGTCGGAACACGGTGGGGGCATGACTTGGATGCCCGGAACCTACGATCCGGAGCTCAATTTGCTTTATTGGCCTACCGGCAATACCAATCCAGTCTTCGCGGGACAAGGACGCCCGGGAGCCAATCTTTGGACCGAATCCATCGTCGCTCTCGATGCCGATAGCGGAAAGCTCAGATGGTATTACCAGGTGTCCCCACACGATACGCACGACTTCGACAACACAACAGCGCCTATCCTCTTCGACAGAGTGATTGATGGCAAGCCGCGCAAGCTTGTCGCGCAGGCCGCACGGAGCGGTTTCTTCGTCACACTTGACCGCATCACAGGGGGATATCTAATCGTTAAACCCTTCGTCCCGCTGGATTATGCCTCGGGTCTATCGCAGACGGGGGAACCTATTCCAATTGCTGACAAAGATCCGTCAGTCGGCGGCTCGATTAACATCGTCAATGCTACCAACTGGCAAGCGCCTTCTTATAGCCCTCAAACGGGTCTTTTCTACATGAATGCGGTAGAAGGAAAGGCGATCTACTACATCATCGATAGTAGTGAGCATCCGTCGGGTTATGGTGGCGCGGGAGTAGGTATCGGTCGGTCGATGCGTGTATTGAAGGCTATCGATCCCCTTACCGGCAATCCGGTCTGGACGCACAGCTATCCAAACCTCAACAATGCACCGACAACACTTGGATCCAGTATTCTCACCACGGCCGGCAACCTCCTCATCACAGGAGATGATCAAAAGAACGTCATTATCTATAGTGCAGATAAAGGGAATGTTCTTTGGCATTTTGAGTCATCTGCCAACATGTCAAATGGCCCGATTGCATATCTGCTCGACGGAAAGCAATGGCTTTTGTTTGCTGCCGGTGACACTCTCTACGCATATAGTTTGCCTCGGTAGCAATCGAGGCGGTAACGAACCAGATGACGACGCGGCCTCAATGCTATCTGTGAGTTAGGAACAGACCCGACCCTATGAGCTGTTCAAGTTAACGCTAATGACTACTCGGCTTTGCCGAGGACAAGCACATCAGGAAAGCGCCCAGCCGGAACGGTCTTGCCGCCGTATAAACTGCGCTGCCTGAGGGCAATTTTTCGCAACCATCTTCGGGCCATCCCATTCGATCTTCTGGCCGGTGCGCAGCGCTACGCAGCCCAGCAGCATAATTTCCGTGAGACGGGCGGCGACGTCAAAACGTGAGTAGCACATCTCCGGCTTGCTCTCCTTGACAGCAGCGAGCCACTCCTGGGCATGAGCAAGAACGAGATTCCCGGCGTGGGGGTTGCGAGGGAGCCGCTCCGGATATTGCGCCATGGCCGGGTGCGTGAGGTACTGAGTGAATTTCCCTTCGCCCTTCAGCTTTATGAAGAAATTGGTTCCATAATCGTCCGGTGAAAACACCGTGCCTCCGTCGCCAATCAGCAGACAGCCGCTATCGGGAACCTTACCCTGTAGCGCGACGATGTCTGCGGTCAGTTCAATCGGCGGCTTATTGGTCAGGTCATGGCCGCCACGGGCAGGGGGGTCGGGCTGGCCACCGTCGTACCACCACAGTGTCACCGGATCGTGCTCAATTTTTTTGTAATGATGGAAGAGATGCGGATGTTCAACTGGAATGCGGCCTTTGCGCCTGGGAAAGGCGAAGCGGATTTTGGAGCCGAGGGGATACGACTCCTTGTTCATTGGACCGAGAGGCATTGCCTCAATCTCCGTCGGGTGATCGAGATCTAAAGCGCGAAACGGCATATTGACCGTGTGGCATGCCATGTCGCCCAGCGCGCCGGTTCCAAAATCCTGCCAACCACGCCAGTTGAACGGCTCGTAGATCCCAGCCTTCGGATTATTGCCTCCCTTATAGGGCCGCATTGGAGCCGGCCCTATCCAGATATCCCAGTCCAGTGTGGCAGGAACCGGATCCTCTCCGGCGGGGCGCACCATTGCCTGCGGCCAAACCGGGCGGTTCGTCCAGACGTGGACCTCATGCACTTGTCCGATCAGTCCGTCCTGAATCGTCTCTACCGCGCGGCGGAGACCGTCCGACGCGCTGCCCTGATTGCCCATCTGCGTAACAAGCTTTCTCTTGTGGGCCATCTGCCGCAGATAGCGCGCTTCATAGATCGTTTGCGTCAGAGGTTTCTGGCAAAACACGGCTTTGTTCCTCTTCATGACCGCCGACGCCACAATCGCATGCATATGATCCGGTGTCGAAACTGTCACCGCGTCGATCTGATTGCCCATCTGATCCAACATTTGACGGTAATCTTTGTACAACTTCGCGTTCGGATATTTTTTGGTCTGAGTCTCGTAAGCATCGGAACCTGTATCCACATCGCACAACGCGACGATGTTCTCACTGGCGCAGGCGTCAGTATCGCTCCGGCCTTTCCCGCCGATTCCGATGCAGGCAATGTTCAACTTGCTATTGAGATTCTGGCCGCGCAAAAGTGTAGGCACGCCAAACGCGACCGCGCCAGCAGCCAGAGAACTCGCTTTGATGAATTCACGGCGGTCGACACGCGAGCGTGCGGCGGTCTCAGGAGCTGAAAGAGAGGGCAATGTTCCGGTTGGTTTCGACACTCGCACAGAATACACTCACCGAGAACCACATTTCTAAAACCAGTCTTCTGATGGTAGCCCCGGTAATAGAAGCTGCCGGGTATGCGTCCCAAAAACGATGGTCAGCTCGACGAAGTGGCCCAGCTCATTTCACAGAGACACTCACGGCGGTTGTTGCCATGGCCGCACCGCTGGTGCCTGTCACCGCGACGATATAATCCCCGGCAGTCGTGCCTGGATTGGGGGCGCCGGGGCTAGTGGGAACAATGGCCCGGCTATTTATAGCACTGCACCCCACCGCTCCCGCGATGGTAGCGAGCGCTAGCAGGCAAAGCAGCATTTGCGATCTCTTGCGAAAGGGCAGCATAGGGAAGAGAGCCGCCACGATGATGCTGCCGCCTCCGACCAAGATTTTCTGAAGCGAGTTGCCAAATGCTGCGGCCGCCGCGGGCGTAGTATTTACAATGAGTGTAGCTGTAGTCTCTGCTGCCACCGAGATAGTTGATGAGGCGCCGAATGCGCAGGTCGGTGGATAAGCCGTTGCCGCCCGGCCGATAACAGTACACGTCAGCGCCACGCTTCCAACAAAGCCACCCTGGGGAGTTATCGTAATGGTCGAAATTGCAGGTACCCCGACCTGTGCGACGCTGACGGCCGTGTTGGTCAGCCTAAAATTAGGTGTCTCAGTAGACGGCGGTGATCTAACCGTGTAAGTCCCGACCGACCGGTTATTGAAGCTGAAAGTGCCGGTCTCATCCTCTCCGAACATGGTCATCTCCTTCTCCCCTTCAAACCCAGCAGCAAACGACACGGAGAAATAACCTACGACATAGTTGCCGAAGACTGTTGCGGAAGTGCCTACACCATACACGGTGCATTGACTGTTGCTAAGAAGGGTAGTCGATCCTGAAGTGATCGGAGAGCTGTAACGAGTGCCGGCGTCGTTTACAAGGAAAATGTCATCTGTGGCGAGATCATAACGCAACTTACACGCGTTCGCTGCCGAAGTATTGTTGGCTGAACTCTTGAGGTTAAAAAAAACAGATTTAACTGGATTTGCCTCGTCTGAATATACGGTTGTAAACGTCTGCTCCGAACCACTTCCGGATACAGGGGAAACAAATATTGAAGACACACTAGCGGTAACGTTATAACTACCGACTTGCGTCACGAAATTTGTGTTGTTATCGCCTTGTTGATTTTTGACTGATAAATAAAGTTGCTTGGGCCCTCTGAAGGCTGCCGTGAACGTTACGTAAAAGCTAACCGTTACAACGTTTCCGGAGATATTCACGGAGGATAGATTCGCGAGCACCGTGCATTGGGAGTTACTTACAGTTTGATCAGTTCCGGCGATAGCAGAATTGGAAAGGAACGCGCCCCCTGCGTCCTGAACCATTTGAATAAGGCCTGACCCGATGGTGTAGTTCAAAATGCATTCATTCGCTGCCCATCCGCTCCCACTATCAAGGGCTACACCGTCCGTGATAAAGAGGGAAAGCGATTGGACGGTCATCTCGCTGTTTGGGACGGTGTAGGTTGCGATGAAGGTCTGCTGCGAACCACTACTAGATGAAGGGGAGATGGACACCGGACTTGCGCTTTGTGCAAGCCCAGTTCCCACAAGATTTAGTGCCACAATTAGAGCGGCAATAATGAGGCCTAGCTTGAAAGAAGTGCGTGGCCAGAAGACGCTTTTAAGTAGATAGTAACTTTTCATGCGGTGTCCTCCGACGCTTTGCTAGTAGATCTTGTTGATCCTGGGCGGTCGATCTGTCGCTAATCGCAATGCCAGGTTGCACATAGATCTCCTCATTTCGAGCCTACGTGTTTGCGGGTGGTTCAAAGGTTCCGTTGCTGACACTTTGGGGTGCGTTGAAGCTGGGGAGTGTCCTACCCGACGGGTGCCTCTGTTACAGACTTCGTTGCGACTCTGAAGGCCCGGTACCCACAGGGCCTCCGCGCGATGATGCTTGATCAGTCCTCCCAAAAAGAGCCGGCTATGCGCGTACAGGAGGTAAGCTGGCTTGTCTCTTCAATTCGCCCATGGAATCCGGGCGAGATATACAGCCTGAAGTCCGAAGTTCTGTACGGTTACGAAAACTGAATCGCGCAAGGATTATTCCCACCAAGAAAGCTTTTTTTGACGCGGCTCGACCTGGGCGTCCGCTTCTGGACTGCAGGAGGCAGTAGTCTCCGTCGAGAACGGAAATACCCGAAACCTATAAGGATGTTTGATCTAGAGTCTTACGGTGGTCCATGATTCCCCCAATATTTCGGTCACTCTTACTTGGAATCAATGGAGGCAACAGCCAATGTCCCCCTGTCTTCACCCTCTGAGTTCAATACTTTGACGGCGATCCTTGATGCTCTCTCTGGCAGAGGCATCGTTGTATTAAGTTCGATAGGACGGGTGGGATCTATGGCTTGGAGCTCATGACGAGATATCTCGGCACCATGATTGCTGTAAATAACAGCTACTAATCTCCCTGGGGAGAACGCGGAAAAACTCCCTCGCAACTGTATCTCGCTCATCTTTATAGTTGCCTCTAACCTCTTAATGACCACGCCGGACCCGTGCATCTCCTGTGGTTGAGCTGCAATCGCTATTGGGTGCCAAACTGTATCGAATGCGTAGGAGCCTCCAGGAGGCAGCGTAACCATGGGTGAGTTGACTTCAGCCTCCATGTAATAGGGCGTTGTCAAGGGTGTCACGCCCGGGATGGACGCAGCACCTTGCTCATCAAAATGCACCGAAGGGCCATTCTTGTAGAAAATTACCGTAGTACTTCCCGGATAATTCTCTTCTTTTTTGAACTCGAAGGTCTCGACCATCCCGTAGTGACTGGTTTTGTCTACTACAGCCAACCAACCGGCAGTTGTATCAAGCCATACTTCATTCCCGAAGTAAGTCCAGTGCAAACGGAAAAGGTCATTGATGGTAAAGGCGGGATCTTCAGCTAGGCCATACCGAACGTGATAGCCGTCTGGAAAAGACGATTTAGGATTACGCGGGGCGAATGCCCACAGATCGTGATTGAAGTCGCTGGGGTGGGTCGGGTCTGCCAGATCGTACTGAGAGACAGACTGAATGGACCAGGTGATAGAGTGTGCCGTGGCGTTCTCCATCACTGCATGAAAGCGAATCTCCGGTGTATCTGCATTGAGGCTGACCGTTCGAACAATGCGCATGCCGGTGATGGAGTCAGGCTGACCTGTAAGACGTACGGTGCACTCTTTCCCCTTGGAGATGGTTTCGAAGTGGTAAGGGAGATCGTCAATCGCAGTGGACTGAATCACCCAGTGATTCTCATCCTGGCCTCCTTCGGGCATCGGCCATATTTTGTCGCCGCCGTAGTTAATCCAGTCGCCCTTTGCCTCTGCAGGGGAGATATATTTGCCGCGAAATCGCGGGTTCACGAAGAGGTAGGGATGCCCATTGAACTCGACCTGCATGAGACGCCCGCCAAGTTGAGGGACGAATGTGAGAGTGACCCAGCGGTTGGTGACCATTTGTGCATTCCATCCGAGATAGCTTCCCGGCTTTACGGAGCAGCCGGTAGTACTTTGAGGAGCAGCAAGTGATGCTGAGGGCAGAAGGCTGATGAATGCGACTGCGATAAGGTGAAGAAGCTTCATATACGGAACATCCTTCGAAAAAGAAGAAGCAACAAAGCAAATGCCGTGTCGTGCGCAATTCAAACCTTGCGCACGACACGGACAAGATAGGCGGTTAGAAGTAGAGCTTAAGAGCGACCTGCATGATGCGCGGATCGTTCGCCGCCGTGACATAGCCAAATCCGCCAAGTCCCTGGTTATTCCAGAGCCCGGCGGGAGTTTTGAATTGCGCGTGGTTGAAGACGTTGAATGCCTCAGCACGGAACTGCACGTAGACCTGTTCGTTGATGTCGAACCGGCGCAACAATGCGAGGTTGGTATTGTTCAGGCCGGGTCCGTGGAAGAAACGGCGCCGGGAAGTACCGAACTGCCCCAAGGGCTCCTGGGTGAAAAGATCGGTGTTGAAGTAAGGCAGCCCCTTGCGGGGATCCTTGTTGGTTACCAGGTGGCCAGGGGTATAGTCGGGAAGATCCGCGCCGGTACCGGTGAGTGACTGATCATCATTCTCCGAGATCGTAACGGGCAGGCCAGTCGCGAGTGTAGTAACACCCGAAACCGACCATCCTTTGGCGATGTAAGCCGCTACTCCTTGCTGACCTGGAGTAAGCAGGTCAAACGGAAGCTGGACCGTGTAACTTCCAACGAAGTTATGCGTTACGTCGAAGTTCGACAATCCCCAGCTGAGTTGCGGATTCAATACGTTCGTTTTATCCGACTGAGCCGAAGCATTATCAAACGAGCGGGCGTAAGTATAACCCAGCAAAAAGTCGTAGCGTTTGCTGGAGTGCTGGAGTGTGGCTTGCATGGAGTTGTAGTTGGACGCCGCAACCGTTCGCATGTATGGGTTCGAAGCAAAAGCAAGGCCCAGCACACGGGTTCCGTTTACGACGGTGCCGTTGGCTTTGATGTACTGGCTGGTCTCAAGCCCAGGTCCGCAGTCGGTCTGGCCCTCCGCGAGTGCCGATCCTTGGAGCGAAAGGCAGAGCGCAGCATCTCCTGGATTCGCTTCCTCCTGGGTGATGAGCTTGCGGCCAAGATTGCCGACGTAGTTAAGGCTCATCACGGTTCTGCTGCCCATACTGCGCTGAAGTCCCAAATAGTAGCTTTGCACATAAGGCAGTACGTTCTTTACGTCGAAGAGCGCGGAGCCGGAGATGGGCAAGACCTGCGACCAGGGAAAGGTCGTATCGGGATTGTTCTTCGATACGTTGGTTGGCGGGAACACAAACGGGAAGCGTTGTCCTTCATTGTTCCCGGTTGCGCGATCAATGTAAGGCGTCTCCAGCATCGGCTGCACCGGGCTGGAGTAGAAGAGGCCGTAAGGCGCATCACCTACTTCAATGAAGCCCGTTGCATCCTGAATGTTGGTGTAGAAGACACCGTAGCCGCCGCGCATAGTGAAATTCCCCGGACCACCTGTGATCTTCGACAGGATGCCATCGGAACTGCTGGGAGAGTAGTTGAAGCCAAAGCGCGGAGCAAAGTTGTTGTAGCGGATAGGAGCGAGAGTGCGCGAGACGCCTGGGTCGCCCGGCACGAGATAGCCGAGAGGAGCACCAGGAAAGACTACGGACTGAACGCCTGGAATCAGCGTCTCCAATTTGTTTTGCGTGTCGTACCATGGTGTGGAGATCTCATAGCGGAGACCGTAGTTTAGCGTGAGGTTCGACTTCACGCGCCAGGAGTCCTGTGCGAACGCACCGAAATAGTGGCTGCGTGAATCGAGAATCTGCGGGCTGGCCTGAATGAAGTTATTGGGTGCACCGATCAGCAGATCGGCAAAGTCGCTGCCGGTCTCCTGACCGTTAAAGCTAAACTGCCCATTGGCTCCGTAGTAGTTACGCTCGTTGATCTGGTCGTAGTGGTAATTGATACCGTACTTCAGACTGTGCTGACCGATGACGTTCGAGTAAGTCTCGAGCACCTGAAACATATTGTTGTACTGATTCAATGTGTCTACAGGAGTTCCGAAGCTGAAATTGTTTAGGTTGACGCTCGGAACACCGGTGAGGGCCGAGTTAATATTAGAGAGGCCACCCGCGGCACCCCAGGGCGTCACAAAGCCGAGGGAGGAGAGCGTGACCCCTGTTCCTTCCACGGGATTGCCGAGATGATTGATGATGCGCATATAGGTGACACGGAAATCATTGACAGCAGTGCCGTGCACTGTGGACGTCAGGCCGAGATTGATCATCTGTGCACGACCCTGGTTCGCTGATGTAAAGCCGGGAATGGTTACTCCACTGCCATAAGGGTCGTTGAGCGAGAAACTGTCGATGAAGTAGTAAGCGAAGAAATTACCGTAGCGCGTGTTCAGATCACCACGGATACCTCCTTTGTTGTCCGTCAGGTGAGCGGAGGCGGCGGAGGTGGCGAAGAAGTTGTTGGCCGCGTTTGCCTGCGGGATGTACTGCATCAGGCCTGCAGCTGCAGACGACCACGCCGATTTCGGAATGGAAGCATTCGGAAACACGCAGGTCGCAGCGGTGCATCCCCCGACGTAGTAAGGCTCGCCGGCAGTCACCTTGTAACCGAGACGGTTGCTTAGCACTTGCGCCCATCCGGCTCCGGCAACAGTTCCGGTCAATGGAGTATTGGTTCCATCAAAGAAGCTGCCGCTGCGATTGTCAGCGGTAGGAACCTGGAAGTTCTGTGTCGCTCCACGGATTTGCTTGGTGCCTTGGTAGTCTGCAAAGAAGAAGGCTTTATCCCTCCGGATCGGACCACCAACTGTGCCGCCGAAGATGTTCTGGATAAAGACGCCGCGCTGTCCCGGTGTGTAATAGTTGCTGGCATCGAGAGCAGTGTTTCGCAGGAAGTTGAAGACATCGCCGTGGATCTTGTTGGTGCCGCCCTTCGTTACGACGTTAATCTCGCCGCCGCTGAAGTTTCCATATTCCGCATCGAAGTTATTGGTGATGATGCGGAATTCGGCGATGGAGTCCAGGTTAGGAATGATAGCTGCGCCGTTGTAAACACCTTCATTAGCGTCGGCACCGTTGATCATGTAGCCGTTGGAAGCCTCGCGGCCACCATTGACGGAGACGTTGCCTGCATTGAGGTCTCCGGAAACGGTTCGCCCATTCTCCGAGGTTCCCTGATACGGAGAGACTCCGGGTTGCAGGGCGAGCAGATCGGTGAACGACCGGCCATTCAACGGAACTGACGTCATCTTGGTGCTCTCAATGACCTGTCCGAGCTGCGTGTTTTGGGTCTCAACTTCGAGCTCGTCAGCACGGACTTCCTGCGTCTGGTTTGCCGAGCCAATCTGTACCGTGACTTCAAGGCGGATTGCGGAGTTCGCATCGATCTTGATGCCTGTCGCTTCAAACGGGCGGAAACCACTCGGTGCCGTTGTAAGTGTGTAAACGCCAACGCTGAGCGCTGGGAAGGTGTAAAAACCTACGTTATCGGTGGTGACGACTTGCGTAATTCCCGTCGCTTCATTTCGAGCCGTCACTTGCGCCCCAGGTATTGCGGCACCGCTCGGGTCGAGGACTTTTCCCGAGATGGATCCCGTAATAGCCGCGTATAGCGGCAAAGAGCCCAGGACAAGGACGAGACACGCCAGCACGGTCCTGCGAAGATGCAGAAGCATGATCTTTCTCCTTGAATAATGAATTTCAACTAATGGTGAAAGCCTGAGACTGTAAAATCCGA
>Ga0268266_10000684_pt1 | contig 45767 bp, 38 predicted proteins | sample KBSS13metaG_FD_190356 | JGI IMG/M metagenome (GOLD analysis project Ga0268266, IMG submission 190356) | Switchgrass rhizosphere microbial communities from Kellogg Biological Station, Michigan, USA - KBS S1-3 metaG (SPAdes) (version 2) | ecosystem: Host-associated > Plants > Roots > Rhizosphere...
GCGAGGAGCTTCGCCGGCTCCGCCGAGAGAACCAGCAGTTGCGGCTGGAGCGAGAATTCCTAAAAAAAGCCGCGGCCTTCTTCGCCAAGGAGAGCTCGTAGTGTTCGAGTTGATCAAGGCGGAGAAGGCGAGATTTCCGGTTCGCATGATGTGCACCGCCCTGGAGGTCTCGCGCAGCGGTTACTACGCGTGGCTTCGCCGGCCGGCGTCGAAGAGGTCTGGTGAGCAAGAGAAGCTCAAGGAATCGATTCAAGCCGTGCATCGCAAAACGGGTGGCACGTATGGGAGCCCGCGAGTGACTCAGGAGCTGAAGTCGGAGGGCCTAAGCGTCGGTCGCCACCGCGTGGCGCGCTTGATGCGCGAGCAGGGGCTGCACGGTCTTCCTCGCCGTCGTTGTTTCCGGGTCACCACGACGACCGACCCCTCTTTGGCGGTCGCGCCGAATCTCTTGGCGCGCTGCTTCCAGACCGACCAGTTGGACCGGACCTGGGCCTCGGATCTGACCTACCTGTGGACGGAGGAGGGCTGGCTGTATCTGGCCGCGATCCTCGACTTGTGCTCCCGCCGGATCGTGGGCTGGTCCCTGGGTGAAGACCTGGGCACAGAGCTGCCCTTGCGGGCTCTACAGATGGCTCTGGGGCACCGCTCAGCGGCTCAACTCCACCATTCCGATCGTGGATGTCAGTATGCGAGTAAGGCCTACCGGGCGGAGTTGGCCCACCATGGGATCGAATGCAGCATGAGCCGCCGCGGCAACTGCTGGGACAATGCTCCTGTGGAGAGCTTCTTTTCTACCCTGAAACGGGAGCTCGCCGATCGCTCCCACTGGCAAACGAGGACTCAAGCTCGAGCCGATGTCTTCGACTACATCGAAGTCTTCTACAATCGCCAACGACGTCATTCGGCCCTGAACTACCAGAGTCCCTCAGCCTTCGAGGCTCAACTCAGGGCCGCTTAACTCAACTGTCCACTGAAACCGGGCAAGACCACCTCCCGGCCTATCGATATTTCATCTTGACGATCGGTAGGACGCTTCGACCTATCGATAGCCGGCCCGGCTTATCCATAGGTCGGCCCGACGTATCGATATCCAGGCCGACTTATCGATAGCCAGCCCGGCTTATCGATAGGTCGGCTCGGCGTATCGATATCCAGGCCGACTTATCGATAGCCGGCCCGGCTGATCCATGGGTCGGCCCAACGTATCGATATCCAGCCGGACTTATCGATAGCCGGCCAGCCTATCCATAGGCCGGCCTGACCTATCGATATCCAGGCCGTCGCATCGATCCGCCGGCCGGACTTATCGATATCCGGCGCGACCTATCGATAGCCGGAGCGACCTGGCCATGGGGCGACTCGACCTATCGATAGCCGGGCCGATGGATCGATGGGTCGGCTCGGCTTATCGATATCCAACTCGTCGTATCGATATCCAGGCCGACCTATCGATAAGTCGAAGGGGTGGGCGAGGAGGCGGGACACGGAAAGGGCGTCCGTGGCAGGGCTGCGGATGCTGGCCTGAGTAGACGATATGGTAATGTACTGATAGAGATAGAGCTTCGTGACGTCCGCCAAAGGCGCACCGGCCTGTACTCGGTCTCGATCCACGGTTCTGATCCAGCCGCTATGGCAAGGAGTCTCTCAATGACCAAATACCTGCTGCTCTGGTCCGTCGTGCTTGTTCTTGCTGGGAGCGCCGCTCCCGCCGAGCCGCTTGCCGCCCATTCACCGCTGGTCGGTGTCCTGCAGCAGGTTGGGCCAAACCCCGCGCCGCTTTGCAAAGCTCAGGAGTTGGATGGATTCCTCGTGCCCAATCCCAAGCTTGTCCCTGTCTGTCAGGGTAACGCCTGCACGACGACTCTCGACTGCAGGCCTTCTGGCGTGCCCGAATGTGCCCAGTGCTTTTGCCTCGGACCAGCGGGCGACAAGAGCTGCGGCTGTTTCTAGAGACCGGGGACTGCCCTTTTGATGACGTCCTCCCGGGGATGACACCATGCCCGGAAGGACCATGGTCAGCAATAGGCATGCTTATAGTCCGTTTGACCTCGATCCGCACGGCGTATCATTCCGGAATGACCGCTCCTCGATAGGAGGAACCATGGACGCTGATCTCGAAGGCATGTCACGCGATCAACTCGTCGCCGAGGTGAAAAGGCTGCGGCAGGGGATTCGCGCCCATCGCGACAGCACGGGCCAGGAGTTGTGCTGGCACCATCCGGCGTTGTGGGCGCTTCTGCCGGAGGCCTCGGATCCACTGCCTGTCGTCCCCGACTGGCCGCTGTTCCTCCAGGGCTGCATACGGTATCGCCAGTCGCTCGACGAACAGATTCCCCAGGCTCCCCGGAGCGATGAGCCGTACCGCGAATGAACCAGCGAAAGGCCGGGAGAAGTTTTCCATGGAATCACGGATGCGCCGGAACCCTGCTCCCGGTCTGCGTTACCCTCTTCCTGCTGGCTTTCGTGGCTCCGAGTCGGGCCATGTCTGAGTCTCCGGAGACTCTGATCACAGCTATCGTGGCGGGCGATCTGTCCCGCGTCGAGAAATTTCTCGAAGAGGGCGCCAACCCCAATTCCCGGAATGAGGCGGGGGTCCCCGCTCTGGCGGTTGCGGTCGGCGGAAAGAACTCCGCGATCGTCAAGGCCCTGTTGAGCAAGGGCGCGGACATCCATGCCACGGCCAATAGCACCGCCGGGAACATGCTCGACGCCCCCGTCATCTTGTTCGCGGCCATCAATGGCTCGGCGGAGACGCTCCGGCTCATCCTCCAGGCCGGCGCCGGCCCGGATGCTCGCGATGGCCACGGGATCACTCCCCTGATGGCCGCCGCCTACGTGGGAAACATGGAGACGATCCCCGTGCTGATCGAGGCGAAAGCGGATCTCAAGGCTGGAAGTCTCAAAGGTGAAACGGCCCTGATGTTCGCCGCGGAGGGAGGATGTTATGACGCCGCCCGCCTCCTTCTCGATGCCGGGTCCGAAGTGGACGCTCTGGGAGAGCAGAAAGCGTCCGCCTTGATGTATGCGGCCCAGCGTGGCGCTGACGATGTGGTTGCCCTCCTGGTCGAACGGGGAGCCGACGTGAACAGGAAGGCGGCACCGGGCCTGACGGCCCTCGATCTCGCCAGGCAGAACCACCGGCTTACGACCGTCGCGCTGTTGGAGAGCGGAGGGCGCCAACAGCCGCCTGCTCTGGGATTTCAGCTTCTTCGTCCCATGCTTTATCCGGAAAGCTCTATCGAAGATCAGTTCCTCACGATCGAGATGAAAGACGAGAAGCTTGAGGCCGCAAGGCAGCTCGTCCTGAAGGGCGAGCTCCAGCAGGCGCGAGACCTCCTGGAGACCGTCAGCGAGGGGTCGCACGACCAGCTCAGCTACAGGTGGGCTCTGAGCGCTCTCCGGCAGAAACTCGGCGATCGGACGGCCGCCCTGGCATCGCTCCACAAGCTCCTCGCGACTCCTGATCTCGGCTCACGGGAGACGCTCCGCGTCTGGAAGCTGATCCGGGACCATGGAGAGGCCCCGCCTCCCGATCTGGCGAAACGCGTCCTGGGGGTCGTCGTCGAGTCGGGCCTCGGGCCTGTCGTGCTCGCCGTCGCCTCCTATGCCGACGGTCAGCCCAGGTTCTTTACCAGTACGGGAGGTGGCGTCATCGGCGAGGCGTGGACCGACGTCGAGAGACAAAAAGCCCAGGAGATCGTCCGCCTGGCCCAGGGGCTGATAGATGGCATGGCGCCCACAGAGGACCGGGAGCTTCCGAAGCCCGGCCGCGTCCGGTTCATCTTCCTGACGCCGAGCGGTTCCTACGGCGTGGAAGAAAGCCGCACAAACGCGCACGGACGCTATACGGAAATTTTTACCGCGAATGATCAGCTTTTCGCCATGTTCATGAAGAGATACGAGGAAGAGGACAAGAAGAAGCCGTGAGGCTCCGGGAACTCAGGGACGGAGCCCAGCAGTACCGCAGACGTGGATTGAGATCGAGCGCCTCCCTCGCAGGTCAGTTTCCCTTTTGACCGATGCCGTCCGGGCATGACACCATGCCGCCGGCGTCCATGGAGGATCGACCCTTGGCAGCTCGCCGCAAAGCAAAGCCCCGTCCGCTTCCGACGTTCGACCCCGTGCCCTCGGCCCAGTTTGGCCTCGAGATTCTCGACCGATCCAAGTCCCGCCGCGCGCTGATTGGACGAGTGGCGATGTGGTACTGGCTCGACGACGAGGCAGATCACGAGTACACGAAGGATGTTGACTTTGCCGTCCCCCAGGTCAGCATCCCCTCGATTCTCGAAGTCCTTCACCAAACCGATGCCGAGGTGTCACAGCTCACGATCGGCGGCGTCAATGCACGAATCTCGAAACAGGGAGTTCGGACTGATTTCATCGATCGGTCGAGTGAGGAATGGGGTAACCTGCAGCCCCTCTACCTCGACGCCATTGGCGCTGCCGAAGCCCAGGACGATCGGTTCGAAGGGATTCCCGTGGCCCCGCCCGAGCACCTCGTCGCGATGAAGCTGGCGGCCGGCACCGATAAAGACGAGCGGGATGCCGTCCGCCTCATCGCGAAAGTCAAAGATCTGGACGTCGAAGCGACGCGTGACCTCGTGAGAAAATTTCTCGGGCCCGGACTGCTCGGCAGACTCGAAGAGTGCCTCCGCCGCGCAGGACACCCGCGGGCCAGGCGAGCCTACAGTCTGGGTTCCTGAATCGTCCTCGTGGTACCAAGAAGATGCTGCCGAAGAAGGTGGCCGGCCGGCCGGTGCCAGGCGATTCCATAGGTGGACAAAGTAGAATTAGAACGCCTGCCAAAACCGGCCCAACGGGCTGGGAGATTCTAGCCCAGGGATGAGGCCGAAGGCCGATTCCCTGGGTAAGGGGAGAGAGAATCATCAAGGCGGCCTGAAGGGCCGCGAGAAACTCGGCTGAACCGAAGTTGAGCTGCCTCGGTAGAGACTTCTCGCGACCCTTCAGGCCGCTGGGATGGAAGGGGGCTTTCTCACCCAGGGAATCGGCCTTCGGCCTCATCCCTGGGCTAGAGTCTCCCGGCCCGCTGGGCCGGTCTGTCAGCGGTTTTGTTAGGTGCTCTTATGGCGCGGCACAGGACGGCTGGGCTCGTGCCGTCTCTGAGCTTACGAGCGTCCCGCGTCGGGGTGTTCCGATCAATTCGTCTGCGTCAGCGACACGCTCGTCACGTAGATGCGGCCCGTCGGCGGATAGATGTAGCTGAAGCCGGAATAGAGGATCAGCTCCAGGTGATGGTTCACCCACCCGGGGTGGCTGCCAAGCGCGACGCTCTTCGAGATGCAGGCGTTCTGGCCGTTGACGTTCGTCTGGTCGGCCTGCGTCCAGGTATTGGCATCGCTGTCGTAAATGACGACGTTGATGTTCCCTATCTCGTCACTCTTGAACCCGGCAGATTGGAAGATATAGCTCAGCGTAAAGTTCGAGCCGCCGGCATCGGCGACGGTGTTCTGATCGACTTCGTCGTCGGCATAAAGAAATTTCGCCGCGGCGCCGGAGTAACAAGCGCTGGTTCCGGTCGAGCGCGTGGCGCCGGTCCAGATCCAGGCCGAGCAGTTGTTCGTGAAATTGCCATCTACTATGAGCTCACTTCCGCTGCGGCTGCACTGGGCGATCAAGGCTGCCGGAAATGAGAGCGGAACGAGAGAGAAAAGGATCAGGCAGAGATGGCGTGACTTCATGTGTGCCTCCTTGAAGAATGGACCTTTAGGACCGGCCTTTCGCACGATGCGGTCGACGGATGCCCGACTCACCATCGTGAAGGTTAGTATGCAGCAAATTCTTTGCCAGACGCTTTCCGAAAACGCAAGGTCGTATTCCGGCCTGGCCTATCTGGGATCGCTTGGCCCCCTGTATCATTCCGGAATGACCGCTCCTCCTGATCCCGTCCCTGGCCATACGATCGTGGTTGGCGCGGGGCCAGCCGGGCTGGCCGTTGGGGCTTGTCTCCAACGAGCCGGTATCTCCTGTCTCATCCTGGAGCAGGCCGACAAGGTGGGCGTGGCCTGGCACCGGCACTACCAGCGGCTCCACTTGCACACCGACAAGAAGCACTCGGAGCTCCCATTCGCCCCCTTCCCCAGGGAGTACCCGCGCTACCCGTCCCGCTTGCAGATGATCAGCTACCTGGAAGCGTATGCCCGGCGATTCCATCTGGAGCCCAGGTTGGGGCAACGGGTCGTCTCGGCCCGCCAGGCCGATGGCCTTTGGGAGGTCCAGACCCAGGATACCCGCTACCAGGCGTCGAATCTGGTGATCGCCACCGGCTACAGCCGGGAACCCTTGCTTCCGTCCTGGCCTGGGCAGGACTCCTTCCAGGGAAGCATTCTGCACAGCTCCCAGTACGGGAACGGCGAGCCCTTCAAGGGGCAGAAGGTGCTGGTCGTCGGATTCGGCAACTCGGGCGGCGAGATCGCCATCGACCTCTGGGAGCATGGCGCCCGGCCGAGCCTGGCGGTCCGCGGCCCCGTCAATGTGATCCCGCGCGACTTGTTCGGCATTCCGATCCTGGCGATCGGAATCCTGCAGAGCAAGCTGCCGCCGCGATGGGCGGATGCGCTGAACGCCCCGCTCCTGCGCGCCGTCATGGGCGATCTCACGCGGTATGGACTGCGCAAGCTGCCGCAGGGTCCCGTCACGCAGATCCGGCGCAACGCGCGCATCCCGCTGATCGACGTCGGCACGATCGATCTGATCAAGCGCGGCCAGATCGGGGTCTTCCCCGGGATCGAAAGGTTTACCGAGGGTGGTGCCGTCCAGTTCACCGATGGAAAACAGAGGGAATTCGGCGCCGTGATTCTGGCGACCGGATATCGCCCGCGGGTCGACGCCTTTCTGGAGGGAGCCCCGGCCGCCTGCGACGACAGCGGCACGCCTCTGTTCAGCGGGCCCGAGTCGCCGGTCCCAGGGCTTTATTTCTGCGGATTTCACGTCTCGCCGACGGGCATGCTGCGCGAGATCGCCCTCGAGGCGCGACGGATCGGCGCGGCGATCGCACAGTCGGGTAGGAGGAGCCATGCATGAAAGCGCTCACGATGACGCAGCCCTGGGCGACGCTCGTCGCCATTGGAGAGAACAGCATTGAAACGCGCAGTTGGTCGACGAAGCATCGCGGGCCGCTCGCCATCCACGCGGCAAAGGGCTTTCCGGCCGACGCCCGAGCGCTCTGCCGGCAGTCGCCGTTCCGCGAAGTGCTCGCGCGGCACGGCTACGCGGACGCCGCCGACCTCCCGACTGGTGCCGTGATTGCCCTTGCCTGTCTCGACGACGTCCTGGAATTCGGCGGCTCGACCCTCAGGGATGTCCGATCGCGGTCGGCGGCCGGACTGCTCCCCGCGCACGAGGCGGACTTCGGCGACTTCTCGCCCGGACGCTATGGGTTCGCGCTGAGCGACGTGCGGCGCCTCCGCGCGCCGGTCCCGGTGCGCGGCATGCTCGGCCTCTGGGAGCTCCCCGCGGACGTCGAGGCCGCGGCGAGAGCGCAAGCCGCGTCCTGCGGCCGCTGATTCCTACTTCGCCACCACGCCGCGAAAACCCCTTCCGATCAGCGCCGCGATGTCCGCCAGGACGAGCGGGAAGGCGAGGCCGCCGGGGCAGGCGAGGTAGCGGGGCTCCCAGACGGGATCGTATTTGTCCTTGTAGGCTCGCAGCCCCTGGAAGTTGTAGAAGTGCTCGCCGTGGCGGTAGACCAGCGAGCCCAGGCGGCTCCAGAGCGGCGCGATCGAGCGCGCCTCCAGGCCGGCCAGCGGCGCCATGCCGAGGTTGAACCAGCGGTACCCCAGCTTCGAGCCGTGGAGCATCAGCTCGATGAAGAGGTAGTCCATCACCCCCAGGGGAGCGTCGACGGTGTGGCGCATGAGGTCGATCGAGATCTCCTCGCTCTCGCCGCCCGGCCAGAGGTTGGCGAAGGCCACGATCTTCCCCTCCTTGCGCACCAGGGCCAGCGGCAGGCGCCGCAGGTAGCCCTGGTCGAAGAAGCCGAGCGAGAATCCCTTCTCGCGCGTGTTCTTGGTGCGCAGCCAGTCCTGGGAGATCCGCTCGACGTCGGGCATCAGGGCCGGGATCTCCTCCGGCGGGATCACCTCGAAGGTGCACCCCTCCTCGGCGCAGCGGCGCCAGGCGTGCCGCAGCTTCTTGCGGTTGCGCCCCTCGATGGTGAAGCCGGTGAGCGGCACGCGCGCCTCCTCGCCCAGCTTGACCAGCGTCAGGCCGAGGTCGACGTAGAGGTGGAGCATCCGCTCGCTCACCTGGTAGAAGCAGGTCCAGCCGTCGTGCCGGTCGACCATCTCGCGGAACTTCCAGACCAGCTCGGCGCGGTCTTTCTCGGGCCCCACCGGGCCGCCCATCGCCACCCAGCTCCGGCGCTCGACGCCGAACATCACGAAAGCGCTGCCGGCGTCGTTGAACAGCAGCTCCTTGTCGCCGAGCAGGGCGAGGTAGGAGTAGGTGCGCGGCGCCGCGGCGGCGACCGCGGCGGCGCGGTCGAGCTGCTCCTCGGTGGGCGGCGCCGGCTCGGGCCCTGCCGGGCGCATCAGGTGCCGGATGGCGATGCCGAGCGCCACCGCCGTCACCGCGATCGAGGCGCGCAGGAAGCGCGGCGCGTTGCCGAAGAGGGTGAAGTGCCACCAGAGGTCGCGCGAGTAGTCGACGTGCTTGTAGGCGAAGAACCCCAGCCAGAGCGAGCCTAGGAGGACGATCGCGATGGCGACGCTCCAGCCGGGGGTGAACGGCTCGGCGGTGAGCGAGGTCTTGCGGTAGAAGTGGCGGTGGCAGGGGGCGAGCGCGGCGAGCATCAGCGCCAGGATCAGCGCCTCTTCCCAGTCGAGCCCCTTGGCGAGGGAGAAGACGATGCCGCCGCCGAGCATCAGCAGGGTGAGCTGGTAGGCCGCGTCGAGCCGCCGCTGCAGGCCGATGGCGAGGAAGAGGAGCGCGACCCCCGCCAGGCTGCCGAGGAAGTGGGAGAACTCGATCACCGGTAGCGGCAGGATGTCGTCGAGCCAGGAGAGGCGCGAGTGCACCTCTGGAGTCGCCCCCGAGATCAGCAGGATGGCGCCGCCGAGGAAGGTGGTGACGGCGAGGATGTGCGGCACCACGTCCGGCGCGCGGCCGCCGAAGGCGCGGGCGATCTTGCCCACCTGCTCGCGCCGGCGCACCACCTCGTGCGCGCCGAGCGAGACGGCGGCGACGAGCAGCGGCAGGAAGTAGTAGACGCCGCGGAAGGCGACCATCGCCGCCAGCAGGTCGGCGTGCGGCAGCTCCCGCGGCATCAGCAACACCATCATCGTCTCGAAGACGCCGAGCCCGCCTGGCACATGACTGAGCAGCCCCGCCACCTGGGCGAACAGGAAGATGCCGAGGAAGTGGGGGAAAGTGATGTTCCATTCCGAGGGGAGGAGGGCGTAGAGCACCGTGCCGGCGAACGTCCAGTCGAGCGCGGCGATGGCGATCTGCGCCGCCGCCATCGGCGGCCGGGGGACGGAAAACTCCAACCCCTTGAAGGTGAACGGCCGCTCGCGCACGAACGAGGCGCCGAGGAAGGCGGCGATCAGCCCGAGGAACAGCACGCCGACCGGCCGCGCGGTCGCCACCGGCAGGTGCAGCAGCGCCGGCACGGCGATCGGATCGAGCAGGAAGGTGGCGCCGGAGAGCCCGATGAACCCCAGCCAGAAGGTGATGTAGCTGAACAGCACGACGCGCGTGATGTCGATCGCGGTCATCCCCCACCCCGAGTAGAGGCGGGCGCGCATCGGGGTGCCGGTGAACAGCGGGAGCCCGAGCGTGTTGCTGAAGGCGTAGCCGGTGAAGGAGGCGAGCGCGACCTTCCAGTAGGAGATGCGTTTGCCGATGTAGCGCAGGGCGAGCGCGTCGTAGCCGGTGAGGGCGAGATAGCTCAAGGCGGTGAAGGCGAGCGCCATGGCCACCCGGTGCGCCGGCAGGTTATGGAAGAAGAGGATGATGTCCTTGTAGCGGAAATCGGCCAGCTCGCGGCGGAGCAGCCAGAGGGCCAGCGCGAAGAAGAGCAGGCTGAGGAGAGAGGTGAGCTTCGAGAGCTGGATCGCCTTCCACCTCAACTCAGAACCAGCCCTTCCGCTTGAAATACACGAGCAGCCCGGCGCCGGTGACCCCCATCACCGTCAGCACGGCGGGGTAGCCGTAGTACCAGTGGAGCTCGGGCATGTTGAGTGGGCTCGCGTTGCGGTCGAAGTTCATGCCATAGAGGCCGGCGATGAAGTTCAGGGGGATGAAGATGGTCGAGATGATGGTCAGCACCTTCATTACCTCGTTGAGGCGGTTGCTGGTGCTGGAGAGGTAGACCTCGAGCAGGCCGCCGGAGAGGTCGCGGTAGGTCTCGATCATGTCGATCACCTGGACCATGTGATCGTAGCAGTCGCGCAGGTAGACCCGGGTCTCGGAGTGGACCAGGTGCGCCTCCTCCCGCTGCAGGCTGCTGATCACCTCCCGCTCGGGCCAGGCGGTGCGCCGGAGGTCGAGCAGGTCGCGCTTGATGCGGTGGATCTCCTGGAGCGTCTCGGGCTCCGGCTCGAGCACCACCTCGTCCTCCAGCTCTTCGATGCGCTCGCCGTAGCTCTCGAGAACGGGGAAGAATTCGTCGATCAGGGCGTCGGTCAGGGCATAGAGCAGGTAATCGGGCCCCTGGCCGCGGATTTTCCCGCTCCGGTTCTGCCGGATGCGCTCGCGGACCTTCTCGAAGGAGTCCCCCGGCAGCTCCTGGAGGGTGATGATGTAGTTGCCCGAGAGAAAGAAGCTGATCTGCTCGAGCTGGAGCTCGTTTTCCTTCAGCAGCAGCGACTTCATGACCAGGAAGTGGTAGTCGCCATAGTCCTCGAGCTTCGGCCGCTGCCCGCAGTTGAGGACGTCCTCCAGCGCCAGCGGATGGAAATCGAACAGCTTCCCCAGCCCTTCCAGGAACGGGATGTCGTTCAATCCCTCGACGTTGATCCAGGTGACGGTCGGCGTGTCGCGGTAGGGCGCCAGCTCCTGGACGTTCCTGATCTCCTTCTCGTCGAGGTGGTCGGGCCCGTAGTCCATGACGGTGACGCGGATCGGCCCCTTGGCCGAGGAGTCGGGCGCCCGCAGCGTCCCCGGCGCCGTCCCCGGAGGGTGGTAGCGCTTGCTGATCTTCATCCGCCTGCCCGCCAGGGCCATAGCTCCTCCTTGTCCGCCAAAGGGGGACGCAAAGGGGGATTATGTCGCAGATATCAGGTGAGGGTTTACGGGCAGCCGCCGCCGGACAGGCTCGCCACCGCGGCGCAGGCGTCCACCTCGCCGATGGTGGCCGGCGAGAGGGGGCGGGCGGTCTTGTGGATGATCGCCGCGAGCTCGGGCGGGGTGAGCTTGGGGTTTCTCTCGAGCAGCAGGGCGGCGATGCCGGAGACCTGGGCCGCCGCCATCGAGCTGCCGGAGAAGAAGTCGTAGGAGCCGTGGGGCACGGTGGTCAGCACCTCCACCCAGGGCGCGGCCAGCGTCGCGAAGGAGCCGTGGCCGGCCGTCACGGTGGGGCCGCCGCTGAGGTCGTCGCTCCCCATGATGCCGATCACCCCCTTGTAGCTGGCGGGGAAGCCCTGCGCGGTGGTGCCGCCGTCGGACGCCACCACCACGATGCCGCGCGAGAGGGCTTGGTCGATCAGCCGGCCGAGCAGCGGATCCGACGGGCCGGCGAGGCTGAAGTTGAGCACCTGCACCCCCTGGAGGATCGCGAAGTTCACCGCCTTGGCCAGCGTGTAGCTGTTGCACACCGCTTCGCGCGCGCCCGGCGGCTGCTGCCAGCAGGCCTTGAGGGCGTAGATCTCCGCTCCCGGGGCGGCGCCGACGATGCCGATGTCGTTGTTGGCCGTGGCGGCGATCAGCCCGGTGACAGCGGTGCCGTGGATGTCGCTGGTGAAGCTCTTGTCGCCGCGGTCGACGAAGCTCTGCGCCTTGACCACCCGGCCGCGCAGGTCGGGGTGGTCGAAGTCGACCCCGGTGTCCACCACGGCGATGCGCACCCCCTTGCCGGTCGCCCAGCGGTGCGCCAGGTCGAGGCGCAGGGTCTGCGAGCCGTGCTGCAGATGGGCGTAGGGGTCGCCGCCGGTGCCCTGCGTCGTGAAGGTCTCGATCGTCTGCGCCAGGCTCACCCGGGGATCGGAGGAGAGGCGGCGGATGACCTCGCGCACCGACCGCCCCCGGGGGACCTCGAAGATGACGCACTGCTCGCCGAGGGAGGCGAGCGTCCAGGCGAGGACGAAGCTGAGCCGGTACTGCCGGGAGATCTCGGCGGTGTTCTGCGCCCAGATCGCCGGGGGAGCCGATGCGTAGGTGACCATCACCTGCTGGTCGGTCGCCGCCGGCGCGGTTGGCGCGGTTGGCGCGGATGCTCCGGCGGGGCGCTCGCCGTCCGCGGGAGCGCCGGCGGGGGCTCCCGCGCAGCCGAGGGCGAGGATCAGCGCGCCGGCGAGCGCGGCGCGGCCGGTCATCGTCCGGACTCGCCCGCGACGGGCTCGGCGAAGGTCACCTGGGGCTCCGAGCGCAGGCGCGCCAGCACGCCCGCGGCTGGATCGCCGGCGGCCGGGACCTCGACGGTGTAGAGGCCGAGCGGCGAGGGTCCGGCGGTGATCTCCCCCCGGATGCCGAGCAGAAGCCCGCGGATCTCCCGCTCCGTCGCCTTGGGCGAGAACATCACCCGCAGCCGGAAGGTCGGGACGGGCGCCGGGGCCGGATCGGAGAGGGTGCGGTAGACGGCTGGCGAGGGGGAAGGAGAGCCCGGGCGCAGCGAGCCCCAGGCCAGGAATCCGACCAGCAGGAAGATCACGGCCGCCTGCGCTACCAGGGCTCCGCGCAGCGGGCGCGGGGTCGCCTGCACGAGCGCCCGGAACGGGGCGAGGAGCCGCCAGCCGCCGCCGTGCCGCCGCTCCTCGCGCTCACTCTCCTCGATGCGGGCGAGCACGCGCTGGAACTGGATGGGATGGGGGGAGGGGGCCACCTCGCCGGCGCCCGCGATCTCCGCCGCCGTCCGCCGGCAGGCCCGCGCCTCCTCCTCGCAGCGGCGGCAGGCCGCGAGATGGGCCTCGACCCGCTCCCGCTCCGGCTGGGCCAGGCTGCCGTTGACGTACCAGGGGAGCAGCTCCCAGACCCGCTGGTGGCTCCGCTCCCCGTGATCTTCCCGTTCGCGCATGGTCTTCGGGTCTCCTTCTAGCCCGCGGTTCCCGAGATGCCCAGCCCCGGCAGCAGTTCCTTCAGGCGCCGGCGGGCGTGGAACATCCGCGTCTTCACCGTGTTCACCGGGCAGCCCACGATCTCCGCGATCTCGGAGTAGGCCAGCCCGTAGTAATACGTCAGCTCGACGACCGCCCGCTGCTCGGCCGAGAGCGCGCCGAGCGCCCGGCTCAGCATGCCCGCCAGCTCCCGCCGCGACGCCAGGCTCTCGGGCTCGTCGCGGTCCACGGGATCGGGGCGGTCCGGGTCGCCGTCCTGCTCCTCGGTCCGCCGGGACAGCGCCTTGAGCGCCTTGTGGTAGGCGATGCCGAAGATCCAGGTCGAGGGGCGCGAGCGGCCGTCGAAGCTCGCGGCCCCCTTCCAGATGGCGAGCATGACGTCGTTGAGCACCTCTTCCACCAGCTCCGCCCGGCGGGTCATCTTCAGCAGGTAGCCGAACAGGCGCCGGTAATACAGATGGTAGAGCGCCTCGAAGGCCTGGCGGTCCTTCGCGGCCACCTTGCGGAGCAGCGTGAGCTCGTCGGTGGACGACATGCGAGGAGTATGTTCCCAGATGGGGGAAAAGGGTTCAACGGATCGCCCAGAACCTTTTCCCACCCTCCGGGAACCAACTCCCCGCAGCCAGCAAACCTGGCTTCTTCAGAGGAGAGACCCTGGATGTCGTATCGCCACCTCATCGCCGGCCTGTTCCCGCTCCTGCTCGCCGGCTGCGGTACGGTGAAGAGCCCCACCGAGCCGCCGGCGAGCGAGGGTGGGACGGCCCTCACCTTCACGCAGATCCAGACGCAGATCTTCACCCCGGTCTGCGCCAGGGCCGGGTGCCACGCCGCCGGCTCGACGCCGTCCGGTCTGGTGCTCGAGGCCGGCCAGAGCTACGGCCTGCTGGTCGGCCATGCGTCGAGCGAGAACAGCTCGCTCGACCGCGTCTCGCCCGGGAACCCCGACCGGAGCTACCTGATCTTGAAGCTGCGCGGCGATCCCACCATCACGGGGGAGCGGATGCCGCTCGGCGGTCCCTATCTCACGTCCGACCAGATCGCGGGGATCGCGGCCTGGATCCGCTCCGGAGCCCCGAATGATTGATAAGAGAGTTTGGATTCTGGCCTTTCTGCTCCTCTCTAGTCCCGCCGCCGCTCAAGGACAGCCCGTCCGCCGCGATCCGCTGGGCACGATCCTGATCAACGGCGCCACCCCCTACACGCTGGGGTCGCGCCGGCTCGAGGTGATCTTCTCGCACCGCTTCCAGCAGCCGGTCAACGACGGCGACTCCCACAACCTCTGGGGGCTGGACAGCGGCGCCGACGTCGGGATCGGCCTTGCCTGGGGGGCGACCGACCGCCTCGACCTCTCCCTCTACCGCGCCTCCTTCCAGGAGGATTTCGAGCTGGCGGGGAAGCTCCTCGTCTTCGAGCAGGCGCCGCGGCGGCCGCTGACGGTGGCCGTGCGCGCGGGCGCCGACCTGCTCCGGCGCCCCGGCGTCGAGGACCGCGACCGCCCCTTCGTCCAGCTCCTGCTGGCGCGCAGGCTGGCCCCCGGCGTCAACCTCCTGGTCTCCCCCTCGTGGGTGCGGGCCACGCCGCGCCTCAGGAACGCGGTCAACGTCCCGATCGGGCTGACCTTCCCGCTGCCGGGCGAGCAACTGATCGAGATCGAGTACATCCCGGCCAACCGGGATCTGGACGGCAGCCGCGACGCCTGGCACGTCGCCCTCTCCAAGGCCGTGGGGGGGCACATCTTCGAGATCGTCCTCGGCAACTCGCGCGCCACCACGGTGGACCAGATGCTCGGCGGCGACTCGGCGGCCGGCTTCGAGAAGCGGGACGTCCGCCTCGGCTTCAACATCGTCCGGGATTTCTCGTTCGCTCGTTTCGACGGCTGAGGCGAGCATTTTTCCTCCCCCTTCAGGGGGAGGCCAGGAGGGGGCGTTCCGGGGTCCGGGGTGTCTCCTTTGTTGGAGCGCCCCCCTCCTGGCCTCCCCCCGTTCCGGGTGGAGGAAAACAGCCTCGTTTCCCTTCTCCTGGTGAGGACGGCCGGGCCCCGGCACACCTTTCGCAACAGGTTCCCCCATGGCCGAGCAACGTCTGCGGGCGATGTCCTACAACGTGGGGGGGCATGGCGCGCGGTGGTCGCGCCGGCATGTGGAGCGCCTGGCGGCGGCGATCTCCGCGGCCGCGCCCGACGTCGTCGGGCTCCAGGAGGTCCACCGCGGCACGAAACACTCCCGGCTGGAGGATCAGGCCGAGGAGCTCGCCCGGCTGACCGGGATGGCCGTCCACTTCGGCAAGAGCCTCGACATGGGGAGGGAGGGCGAGTTCGGCAACGCCGTGCTCACCCGCGGCGAGCTGCGTTCCGCGTCCATCCATACGCTGCCCGGGCCGGGCGAGCCGCGGACCCTCCTCCATACCCGCCTCACCCTCGACGAGTCCGAGCTCCACTTCTACGTCACCCATCTCGCCGCCTGGGGGCGGTGGGGGAGAACGGCACGGAGTGTGCAGATTGGAGGTCTCGTCGAGCAGCTCAAGCAGTCTGAAGGGCCCTTTGTCCTGGTGGGAGACTTGAATGCCCCTCCGAACGCCCCGGAGATCGGTACCCTGATGGCCGCCGAGCTGTTCCGGATGTGCGGTGACGACGTCACCTTTACCCACCGCTTCATGCGGCAGCGCATCGATTACGTCTTCGCCGACCCGGGGTGGACGACCACGTCGTACCAGGTGATCCGGACCGGACCGTCGGATCACTGGCCGGTGCTGGTCGAGCTGCGCCGGGACTTGGAGGGCGGTGCGCTGGCCGGGAGGTCGAGTCCATGAGTGTTCCGCTGCGCAAAGAAAAGACGGAGAAGCCCCTCAAACCCCCGAAGACCCGCCTGGGCCGTTGGCTGGCGCAAACCGCCGAGATCCCGTATGGGGGGGTGATCTTTTTGGTCTTCCTGGTGGTCTTCCTGTTCGTGATGGTCTGGTCGGTCCTGCACGAGCGCGAGTCGCACGTCCGCGTGCCGGACGTCGGCAGGTTCGAGGAGGCGCTGCCGTCGATCGCCAATCTCACCGGCTCCCCGATCCTGGGGGGCAACTCCGTCCAGGTGCTGCAGAACGGCGACGGCTTCTTCCCGCCGCTGTTCGAGGACATCGCGCGGGCACGGCAGAACATCAACTTCGAGACCTACGTCTGGTGGAAGGGGGAGATCTGCAAGCAGGTGGCGGAGGCCCTCGCCGGCAAGGCCCGCCAGGGGGTCGAGGTCCGCATCACCCTCGACGCCACCGGCTCGCACAGGGGGGACGACGACCTCTTCGACATGATGAAGGAGGCGGGGGTGAAGATCTCGCTCTACCACCCCTTCCGCCTGGGGGACCTCGCGCTGCTCAACAACCGCACCCACCGGAAGATCGCCATCTTCGACGGCAAGGTGGCCTACGTCTTCGGCCACGGCATCGCCCAGGAGTGGACCGGCAACGGCCAGGACGCCAAGCACTGGCGCGACACCGGCGTGCGTCTCGAGGGGCCGATCGTCAACAGCGTCCAGGCCGTCTTCGCGCAGAACTGGGTCGACCAGACCTCCGAGGTGCTGGTGGGGGAGAAGTTCTTCCCGCGCCTGGCGGAGAAGGGATCGGTGCGGGCGCACATGACGGCGAGCTCGCCGCGCGGCGGCGTCTCCGAGATGGAGCTGCTGGACAAGATGGCGATCGCCACGGCGCAGAAGGAGCTGATCATCCAGAACCCCTACTTCATCCCCGACGAGGAGCTGGTGGATCTGATCGACAACGCCGTCAAGCGCGGCGTGCGCGTGCGCCTGATGATCCCCGGGCAGATCACCGACAGCTCGATCGTCCGCCACGCCGGCCACAAGCAGTTCCAGACCCTGCTCGAGAAGGGGGTGGAGATCTACGAGTTCGAGCCCACCCTCAGCCATCAGAAGATCATGATCATCGACGACCTCTGGTCATTCGTCGGCTCGACCAACTTCGATGACCGTTCGCTCGACACCAACAGCGAGGCGAGCGTCGGCCTGATCGACCGTGAGGTCACCGGCGAGCTCAAGGCGGCCTTCGAGGCCGATCTCAAGCGCTGCAAGCGGCTGGACGCCCGCACCTGGAGCCAGCGCTCCCTCTGGCACAAGTTCGAGGACAGCGCCTCCTATCTGCTCAACGAGCAACTCTGAGGACCCATGATCGAAATCTCCCTCTGGTTGTTGATCTCGATGATCGCCACCATCCTCCTGCTGGGGACGATGCTGTGGAACAACCTGCGCGAGCGGGAGTTCCACGTCCGCGTGCCCGACATCGACTGCTTCGAGCAGGCCCTCCCCTCGATCGCCGGCATGACCAAGGCGATCATCCTGGACGGCAACCGCGCCGAGATCGTCCAGAACGGCGAGTTCTTTACCGCGCTCCTCGCCTCGATCGCCGAGGCGAAGGAGACCATCCATTTCGAGACCTACGTCTGGTGGACCGGCGACATCTGCGCCGAGCTCGCGGAGGCCTTCGCCAAGCGGGCGCGCGAGGGGGTGGAGGTGCGGGTGATGGTCGACGCCATGGGCGGGATGAAGATGAAGCGGCAGCTTCGCGAGCTGATGGAGAAGGCGGGGGTCAAGCTGGTCCGTTACCATCCGCTACGCGTGCGTGACATCGGCCAGCTCAACAAGCGCAGCCACCGCAAGATCGCGGTCTTCGACGGCACCACCGCCTACATCTGCGGCCACGGGGTGTCGAGCAAATGGACCGGCAACGGCGAGGACGAGAACCACTGGCGCGATACGGGTGTGCGTCTCCACGGCCCGGTGGTCAACGCCGTGCAGTCGGTCTTCTCCCAGCACTGGATCGAGGAGACCGGCGAGGTGCTGGTGGGGGAGAAGTATTTCCCCGCCATCGAGCTGCAGGGGGAGGTGAAGATGCACGTCCTCGCCGGCGCCCCCCTCGGCGGCGTCTCCGACCTCGAGCTGATGTTCAAGATGTCGATCGCCGCCGCCCAGAAGGAGCTGCTGATCCAGAACCCCTACTTCATCGCCGACGAGGAGACGACCGCCCTGCTCAAGCGCGCGGTCACGCGCGGGGTCGATGTCAAGATCATGGTGCCCGGCAAGGTCACCGACAGCCCGATCGTCAACCACGCCGGCCACCGCCACTTCAGCGAGATGCTGAACGCCGGCGTCAAGATCTTCTGTTTCGAGCGGACGCTGATCCACCAGAAGATCCTGATCATCGACGGCGTCTGGTCGCACGTCGGCTCGACCAACCTCGACTCGCGCTCCTTCGACATCAACGAGGAGGCGGGCGTCGGCATCATCGACGAGGGGATCGCCGCCGAGCTCAAGGCTGCCTTCGAGGACGACCTCAAGGCCTGCGAGGAGATGAAGGCCGAGTCCTGGGACCGCAAGTACGACCTCTGGCACCGGGCGATCGACCGCGCCTGCTACCTGCTCAGCGGCCAGCTCTGAGGGGCTCCCCGGCAGGAGGCAAAAAAAGGGCCGGGAGCATCAGCTCCCGGCAAAAATATGGAAAAGGCTTGTCAGCTGTAGGTACGGGTATCCCTCGGCTTCTGGATTCATCGTCAACCGGCTATCATCTCCGGCCATGGCCTGGATCCGCACCGTCCCCCCCGGAGAAGCCACCGGCCTCCTGAAGCGCCTCTATGACGAGGCCGTCGCGCGGGCGGGGAAGGTGTTCAACGTCCTGCGCATCCAGAGCCTCCGGCCGGAGGTCCTGCGCGCCGGCACCGCCCTCTACCAGGAGATCATGCTCTCGCCGCGCAGCCCCTTGAGCCGGGCGCGGCGGGAGATGATCGCGGTCGCCGTCTCCCGCGCCAACGGCTGCCACTACTGAACCGACGCCCACGCGGACGACCTCCGGGCCGAGGTCGCAGAGAGAGGTAAGGACGGGGAGGCGCTGGTGGCGGCGGTGCGCGAGGACTATCTTCAGGCGGAGCTGACCGCCGCCGACCGCGCCATGCTCGACTTCGCCGTCAAGCTCGCCGGCGAGCCCCGCGCGATGACCCGCGGCGACGTCGAGGCCCTGCGCGCCGCCGGCTTCGACGACACGGCGATCCACGACATCGTCCAGGTCACCGGCTTCTTCTCGTACTACAACCGCCTCGCCGACGGGCTCGGGATCGATCCCGAGCCCGTGGATGCCTGAGCGGGCTACGGACCGACGATGCGGACGTCGGCGGTCAGCTCGACGTTCTTGCCATCCGCCGTGAACGTGATCTTCACCATGTGGTGCTGCCCGGAGTGGGGATCGTCCAGGGTCGCGTAGGCGGCGCTCTTCGAGAAGCGGGCCGCGATCTGCTTGCCGACGCGGCGCACGTCGGTGGGCTCGAGGGGCTCGGCGCCCGCCTTGTCTCCCACCAGCCGGACGGTGCTCAGATCGACCTTGGCCAGGGCCCCGCCGCGGAGGAAGGCGTGGAGGGTGCCGGCGCTGCGCTGCCAGTTGGTGTTCCAGTCGTCCGGATCGAGGCTGAGGCGGGTTTCCCCCTCCTCCTCGCCGCCGCCACCGCTCCCGCCCGTGCCGGCGTCGCCGACGATCCGCACCGAGTCGGTGAGCTCCTTCTGCGCGCCGTCGACGCTGAACCGCAGGGTGACGGTCTTGTTGTCCCCGCGCTTGGGGTTGTCGAGCAGCGCGAAGGCGTCGGCCTTGGAGAAGGTCGCGACCACCTGTCCGCCGGCGTAGCGGGCCAAGCGCGGGGAGAGGGTCTGGCCGCCGTCGCCGGCCAGCAGGATCGAGCCGAGGTCGACCTTGCCCGCGTCACTGCCGCGGAGGAAGGCCTGGACGTTGCCCGAGGCGTTCACCCAGTTGGTGTTCCAGGTCGCGGGCTCGATCTGGAACGCCAGATCGCCGCGGTGGCCGTTGCCGCCGCCCCCGTTGCCGTTGCCGCCGTTGCCGTTACCGCCATGACCATTGCCGCCGCCGCCATTGCCGTTGCCACCGCCATTTCCGCCGCCGTTGCCCCCGCGCGCCTTCTCCGCCGAATCACCGGTCGCGGAGACGTTGACGTTGTCGGTCGCGGCTGCCGCGACCTTGGGGGAACTGGCGGGCTCGGTCGGGCTCTGCCGGTTGCAGCCGAGCGCGAAGAGAGAAAGAACGCACAACCACGGAGCCACTCTGCGCAAAGAAAAACTAAAGGCCATGGAAAGCTCCTTGAAAGATGTTGTCTAATTCTATTATGGCTATGTGCAGGGTCCGTTCAAGCCGCGTTGCGGCGTAAGGCGACCTAAGGGCGGATCACGACTTTGAGCGCTTCCCGCCGCCGCATGCTGCGCAGGGCGGCTTCGAGCTCGGCCAGGGGGCGCTCGGCGGACAGCAGCGCCTCCGGGTGGAGCTTGCCGCTCGCCAGCAGGTCCAGCGCGCGCCGGAAGGTCGACGGGCGGTGGTGGTAGGCGCTCTTCACCGTGATCTCCGAGTAGTGGAGACGGTGGGCGTCCAGCGGCACGGTGGTGCCGGGGGGGCAGCCGCCGAAGAGCTGGACCAGGCCGCCGGGGCGGACCGAGGCGAGCGCGTCCTGCCAGGCGGCGGGGGAGCCGGTCGCCTCGATGGCGACGTCGAAGCCGTCGCCGGTGCGCGAGCGGCGGCAGAGGCGGGCCGCCTCGCCGCCGTCGCGGCCGACCTGGACGGTGGCGTTGGCGCCGATCCCGCGGCCGACCTCCAGGCGCCAGGGGTTGGGGTCCGCCAGCACGATGTGGTGCTCGCCGGCGGCCGGGAAGTCGGCGGGGGAGTTGGCGAGCACGTCCACGAACAGCAGGCCGATCGGGCCGCCGCCGTAGATCACCACCTCCGAGGCCCGCTCCAGCCCCGAGATCTCGAGGCCGTGCAGCACGCAGGCGAGCGGCTCGGCGAGGGCGGCGATCTCGAACGGCAGGCTGGCGGGCAGCCGGTAGGTGCTCACCTCGGCGAAGCGGCGGGGGATCAGCAGGTACTCGGAGAAGGCGCCGTTCAGGTACTGGAGCCGCGAGCAGAGATTCTCCCGCCCGCGCGAGCACCACTCGCAGTCGCCGCAGGGCGCGGAGTTGGCCACCACCACGCGGTCCCCGGGCCGCCAATCCTCGACTTCCGTCCCCACGGCAGTGATCGTGCCCGCCATCTCGTGCCCGAACGGCGTCGGCGCCTTGAGCATGCGGGGGTGTCCGCCGCGCTGGAACACCTTGAGATCGGTGCCGCAGGTGGTGGCGGCGCCGACGCGCAGCAGCAGCTCCCCCTCGCCCGGCACCGGCACCGGCACCTCGCGCATCTCCAGCCGCTCCGGGCCGATCAGGAACGCGGTGGTCTGGGTGACCGGCCGGTCGGCCGGGGAGCGGCCGGAGCGCGTCGAGGAGAGCAGGGGGGAGCTCATGGCACCAGCAGCACCTTGAGCGCCCGCCGCTCGCGGGCGAGGTCGACGGCCTCCTGAAACCTGGAGAGCGGCAGCCGGTGGGTGACCAGGGGGGAGGGATCGAGCCGCCGCGACACCAGCAGGCGGTAGGCCTCGCGCTGGTCGGCGAGCGAGCTCGAGTAGCTGGCGAGCAGCCGGCGCTCGGCCTTGAAGAAGGCGTTGAGGTCGAAGCCGGCGTGCTCGCCGGCCTCGCCATGGGCGAAGAGCACCACGGCGCCGCCGGGGCGGGAGACCGCCAGCGCCGCTTCCAGAGGCCCCGCGCCGCCGGCCGTGTCGAAGACGGCGTCCGCCCCGAGGCCCGCGGAGAGCTCCGCCACCGCCTTCCGGGTCGCCTCGCCCGGCGCCGCCGCCGCGTCGGCGCCCAGCCGCCGGGCGAGCGCCAGGCGCTCCTCCAGGGGATCGGAGACGGCGACCCGCAGATCCGGATGGACCGCCTTGAGCACCAGCAGATGGAGCAGCCCCATGCTGCCGCCGCCGAGGATCGCGGCGCAGCCCGGGGCCGGTCCCGCGAGGGCGGTCTCGGCCAGGCGCGCCTGGCGGACGCCGCGCAGCACGCAGGCGGCCGGCTCCAGGAAGACGGCGGCGTCGTCTGAAAGATGAGGGGGGAGGCCGAAAGCGCTCCGGCGGACGGCGCGCTCGCGCACCAGCACCCATTCGGAGAAGCCGCCCGGCACCAGCAGGTTCTCGCGGAAGGCGGAGCAGAGCGGCTCGTTGCCGCGCCGGCAGAGCGCGCACTCGCCGCACGCCGCGTGGTGGGGCACGGCGACGCGGTCCCCCGGCGCGAACCCCTGGACCCCGGCGCCCAGGGCGGCGACCGTGCCGACGATCTCGTGCCCGAGCACCGCGCCGGCGGCGGCCGTGCCGTTGCCCAGCTTGAAGAGATCGGTGCCGCAGAGGCCGGCGCAGCGCAGGCGCAGGAGCATCTCGCCCGGCCCGGGCGCGGGGCGCGGGCGGCTCTCGATCCGCACCGCCCCCTCGCCGGTGCAGGCGGCGACGGTCGTCGCGGCGGCCTTGAGGGGCGCGGTGGTCTGGATCTCCGGGCTCATGTTCGGGGTGAATCGTAGTTGCAGGATAGAATCGGTGTCCATGTCTTCAGGTCGCCGCGCCGTTCGCCGCCCCCGCCGGGTCCAGGTCCATTTCTGGAGACAGGGAGATCCGACTCCCCACATCGGTTATACCGCGAATATCTCGCTCACCGGGATGTTCATCGTCACCAACACCCCGCTGTCGTCCGGCTGCCGGATCCGGGTCGAGCTGGTCGACCGCGAGCGGGGGTTCATGATGGAGGGGGTCGTCGCGCACGCGCGGAAGATGGCGCCGGCGCTCGCCCGCCTCAACCAGTCGGGGATGGGAGTGCGCTTTCTGACGGTGGAGGAGCTGGTGCGGGAGCTGATCCCCTCGGGCCTCGGCGAAACCGAGGAGATTCCGCGCGACGACGCCCCAACGGAGCCTCTGCCGGAGCCGCTGATTCCGCCGCCCCCCCTGCCGCCTCCTCCCCCCGTGCCACGGTCGGTGGCCGCGCCGCCGAGGACCACGGTCCCGCTCCCCGCGCCGGACCGGCCGGGGGTTCCGGTCGCGGCGGCGGGCGGGTCCTTCACCGTGCGCTTCTCCGGGGTCGAGGAGTTCCTGGAGGTCTACCGGCGGGACATCCTGCAGGGGGGGCTCTTCGTTTCGACGCTCTTCCCCGCGCGGCTCCAGGAGACGGTGAGCGTCGAGATGTTCCCGCCGGGGCTCGTGGCGCAGCCGTTCCTGGTGCGCGCGCGGGTCGTCCAGCGCTTCGAGCCGCAGGCCGACTCCGGCCCCAACCTGCTCTCCGGCATGGGGCTGGAGCTGCTGGATCTGCCGGAGCTGCTGGCCGCGCTGGGGCCGGTGGTGCAGCGGTTGCGGGGGCAGTAGCTGTGGGGCCTCAGTAATAGCCGCGGCCCCGCCCGGGCATCAATGCCCGGGCTACACGGGAAACGAAAAGCCGGGTGAACCCGGCTCAAACCTGGATCGGAGAGCTTGAGCCGGCTTCAGCCGGCTTTTCGTTTGAGGCGTAGCCCGGGCATTGATGCCCGGGCGGGGCCGGCTCCAGATCCTAGCCCCGGCCCCCCCTGCTACAATCCCCCCCGCTATGTCGAAGTGGAGTTTCGCGGCGATCGCCGCTCTGGCGGGTCTGCTGCTCGCCGCGGCGCCGCCGGCCGCCGCGCCCTCCCGGGACATCGTCCTCATCACCATCGACACCCTGCGGGCGGACGCGCCCGGATTCGCGGGCAACAGGCGATCGCAAACCCCCGTGCTCGATCGGCTAGCGTCCCAGGGGCGGGTGTTCGCCAACGCTCACGCGCACAACGTAGTGACCCTCCCCTCGCACACCAACATCCTCACCGGCCTCTACCCCTTCCAGCACGGGGTGCGCGACAACACCGGCTTCCGGTTGGCCGCGAAGTTTCCGACCCTGGCGACCGTCCTGCACGGCGCCGGCTACGCGACCGGCGCCTTCGTGGGCGCCTTTCCGCTCGACTCCCAGTACGGGCTCGACCGCGGCTTCGACATCTACGACGACCGCTACCCCAAGGGCTCGAACGACACCGAGTTCGTCCTCCCCGAGCGGCGGGGAGACGAGGTGGTGCGCCTGGCGCTCGCCTGGTGGAAAGCCCAGAAAGGGAAGCCGCGCTTCCTCTGGGTCCATCTCTACGATCCGCACGCCGCCTACGATCCGCCGGAGCCGTTCGCCTCCCGGTTCAAGGACGACCCCTACCTGGGCGAGGTGGCCGCCGCGGACTCGTTCCTCGCGCCGCTGCTCGGGCCGTTCCTCGACGGCCGGGAGAAGCCGGCCCTGGTGGTGGTCACCGGCGATCACGGCGAGGCGCTCGGTGAGCATGGCGAGGCGACCCACGGCCTGTTCGCCTACGAGGCGACGCTCAAGGTGCCGCTGGTGATCTGGGGGCGCGGCGTCGCGCCGGGGCGCGACGGGCGGTCGGCGCGGCACGTGGACATCTTCCCGACCGTGCTCCAGGCGGCCGGGGTGCAGGCTCCGGCGGGGGCGCGCCGGCCCGGGCGCTCGCTCCTCGGCGCTCCCGACGCGGGGGACTCCTACTTCGAGGCCCTGTCGACCACGCTGAACCGCGGCTGGGCCCCCCTGCGCGGCCTGCTGCGCGGCGGCACCAAGTTCATCGCCCTGCCGCTGCCGGAGGTCTACGAGCTGCCCAGGGACCCAGGCGAGAAGGACAACCGTTTCGAGGCGGACCGCCAGGCGGCGAAGGGCGTCTTCGCCGCGCTGCCCAGGGAGTCGGCCTGGCCGCCGCGGCGGGAGACCCTGACCCCCGACGACGCGGCGCGCCTGGCCAGCCTCGGCTACATCTCGGGCTCCGCCGCCGTGCGCGAGAGCTACGGGCCGGAGGACGATCCCAAGCAGCTGATCGGCCTCGATCGGAAGATCCACGACGTGATCGATCTCTACATGCGCGGCAAGGTGGAGGACTCGGTCCGCCTGGCGCGTCAGGTCGTGCGGGAGCGCCCCACGATGTCGCTCGGCTACTCGCTGCTCTCTCAGGGGCTGCTCCAGGCCGGACGGAACCAGGAGGCGCTCGACGTCATGCTCGAGGCCCGCGGCCAGGGAACGGTCTCGGACGCGCTGCTGCGGCAACTCGGCCTCACCCTCGCCGAGATGGGGCGGGCGGCGGAGGCGGTCGGCATCCTGGCACCGCTAGCGGAGAAGCTGGGCGATCCGCAGTCGCTCAACGCCTACGCCCTGGCCCTCTCCGAGGCCGGCCGGCAGAAGGAGGCCTCCGGCGTGCTGCAACGGGTGCTCGCGAGCGATCCCGACAATCCCAAGGCCTACGAGCAGCTCGGCCTGGTCGAGCTGCGCCAGGGGCACTGGACCCAGGCCCGCGACCGCTCCCGCCAGGCCCTGAAGCTCAACCCGAAGCTGCCGCTGGCGTGGAACGACCTCGGGGTCGCCCTCTTCCAGCTCGGCGCCAAGGGGGAGGGGATCGACGCCTGGCAGAAGGCGGTCGATCTCCAGCCCGATCTCTGGGACGCCCTCTGGAACCTCGGCACCCAGGCGGCCGAGCTGGGCCGCGCCGAGCAGGCCCGCAGAGCCCTGGAGCGCTTCGCCGCCGGCGCGCCGCCCGCCCGCTACGGGCCGGACATCGAGAAAGCGAAGGCCTTTTTGAAACAGGTGAAACCATGAAGCGTCGCTGGATTCTGCTGGCGGTTTCGGCCCTCGCCGCCTGCTCGCGCGGGGGCGGCGGGGGAGCCCCGGACATCCCGAAGGGGACGCCGGTGATCCTGATCTCGATCGACACCCTGCGGGCGGACCACCTGCCGGCCTACGGCTACAAGGGGGTGGAGACGCCGGCGATCGACGCCCTGCGGCGGGACGGCGTCCTTTACGAACATGCCTACTCGACGACGCCGCTCACCTTCCCGTCGCACACGACGCTGCTGACGGGAGTGCTGCCGGCGGTGCACGGCGTGCGCGACAACGTCGGCTACAAGCTCGACGCGGCCAAGGTGGAGCGCGGCGAGATGCCGTTCCTGCCGGAGATCCTGAAGAAGGCGGGGTATGCCACCGGCGGCGCCGTCTCGGCCTACGTGCTGCAGGGGAAGACCGGCCTCTCGACCGGCTTCGACTTCTACGAGGACGGCATCGAGTTCCGTTCCGGCACCGGCCTCGGCGGCCTCCAGCGGCCGGGGGGCGAGACGCTCGCGCTGTCGCGGAGCTGGCTGCGCTCGGTCGAGGACAAGCCGTTCTTCTTCTTCTTCCACATCTACGAGCCGCACACCCCGTACGCGCCGCCCGAGCCGTACGCCTCGCGCTACTCGCTCAAGTACGACGGCGAGATCGCCGCCGCCGATCACATCGTGGGCGAGCTGATCGGCGAGCTGAAGGAGCGGGGGGTCTACGACCGGGCGCTCGTCGTCCTCCTCTCGGACCATGGCGAGGGCCTGAACGAGCATGGCGAGGAGGAGCACGGCGTGCTGCTCTACAACGAGGCGATCCACGTGCCGCTGATCGTCAAGCTGCCGAAGTCGCAGGACGCGGGACGGACCACGGCACGGCCGGTCGAGCTCCTCGACGTCACCCCGACGGTGCTCGGCCTGCTCGGGATGGCGGTGCCGAAGGCGATGCCCGGCGTCTCGCTGCTCGCGGCGAACGTGCCGCCGCGGCGGATCTATTCGGAAACCTTTTATCCGCGCCTGCATTTCGGCTGGAACGAGCTGTTCTCGCTGATCGACGAGAAAAACCATCTCATCGAGGGGCCCGACCCCGAGCTCTACGACCGCGCGAAGGACCCGGGGGAGAAGACCAACGTCCTGCGCGACGAGCGGCGCGTCTACGCCGCGATGCGCCAGGACCTCGCGGGGTACGACCGCCGGCTCGCTCCGCCCGCCGCGGTGGACGAGGAGTCGCGGCAGGCGATGATGGCGCTCGGCTACATCGGCTCGGCCGGCAGCGCCGCCGACGGGCCGCTGCCGGACCCGAAGAGCAAGATCGGCTCGCTCGGCGACCTCAAGGAGGGGTTCCAGCTGATCGCCGCGAAATCCTACCCGGAGGCGGTCGTGGCCTTCCGCAAGGTGATCGCCGAGAACCCGAAGATGGTGGACGCCTGGGAGTTCCTCGCCCGCGCCCTGCAGCGCGGCGGCCGGACCGACGAGGCGCTCGCCGCTTACCAGCAGGCGCTCAAGGTGTCGAACGGCTCGCCGCAGATCGCCGTCGCCGCGGCCTCCTTCTACTTCGAGCTCGGCCGTCTGGACGAGGCGGAGACGCACGCGAAGATGGCGCTCGCCACCCATGCTTCCTTCGCCCACGGCCTGCTCGCCCAGATCGCCCTCCAGCGTGACGACCTCGACCGGGCGGAGAAGGAGGCGCGGGCGGCGATGGACGAGAAGAGCCTGCGCCTGGGGCCGATGATCACCCTCGCCGAGGTGCTCCACTCCCGCAAGGACGACGCCGGCGCCCTCGACCTCGTCCGCAAGGCGGCGGAGATCTACGACCGGCGCGAGGCGAAGGACCCGGAGCTGATCCGCGGCCTCGCCCTGGTCCACGGCAGGATCCTCGCCGACCAGGGGGACGCGCCGGGCGCCGAGAGCTCCTTCAAGAAAGAGATCGCGATGTTCCCGGAGAGCATCCGCGCCTACTCGAGCCTGGCGATCCTCTACGCCCTCTCCGGCCGCTCCGCCGAAGTGGCCCCGACGCTGCGGACGATGGTCGACAGGAATCCCTCGCCGGCCGCCTACGCCGAGGCGGTGAGGACTCTGCGCATCCTGAACGACCCCGGCTCCGCCCAGAAGCTGCTGAGCTACGCGCGGGCGCGGTTCCCGGGGGACACGGGGTTGCGCAAGCTGGGTTGAAACACTTTCCCCTTCCCGAGCGTAGGGGTTCACGGCAGCACTTACCCGAGGGGGCATCGCCGTGGAAACCCTGATGCAGGATCTTCGCTACTCCGTCCGGACGCTCCTCAAGAGCCCCGGCTTCGCGGCCATCGCCGTGCTCTGCATCGCGATCGGCATCGGCGCCAACACGTCGATCTTCAGCGTCGTCAACGCCATCCTGCTCCGGCCGTTCCCCTTCGCGGATCCCGACCGCATCGTGGCCGTGTACGAGATCCAGCCGAAGAACGACATCGACCGGGGCGGCCTCTCCAACCTCGACTACCAGGACCTGCGCGCGCAGGCGGCCTCGTTCTCCGCGATCACCGCCTACACGCAGCGGAGCCTCACCTTCTCCGGGGACGGCGATCCCGAGCGGGTGGAGGGGGCCTCGATCGCGTGGAACCTGTTTCCGTTCCTCGGCATCAAGCCGGCCCTCGGCCGCACCTTCCACGAGGACGAGGACCGCCCGGGCGCTCCCGGCGCCGTGCTGCTCAGCCACGAGCTCTGGATGCGCCGCTTCAACGGCGATCCCAACGTCGTCAACAAGACGATCCTGGTCAACGCGGCGGCGCACACGATCGTCGGCGTGATGCCGCCGCGCTTCGAGTTCCCCGAGCGGCAGCTCGCCTGGGTGCCGCTCGCGCAGTTCGTCAAGGACGATCCGCGCTCCGAGCGCAACCTCTCCGTCCTCGCCCGACTGAAGCCCGGGATGAGCCCCGAGCTGGCGCGGGCGGAGGTGAAGACCATCGTCGAGCGGATCGCGAAGCAGTATCCGGAATCTCACATCGGATGGAGCGGCAGCCTCCTCCCCCTGCGGGAGGAGCTCATCGGCAAGAAGACCCACCTGATCGTCCTCTCCATGCTGGGGGCGGTGATCTGCGTCCTGCTGATCGCCTGCTCGAACGTGGCGAACCTGCTGCTGGCGCGGGCCACGGTGCGGCAGCGGGAGGTGGCGGTGCGCGCCGCCTTCGGCGCCGGCAGGGTGCGGATCGTCCGCCAGTTCCTCACCGAGAGCGTGGTGATCGCCCTGCTCGGCGGCGCGCTGGGCATCGCCTTCGCCTACTGGGGGATCCGCTGGATCGAGATCTCCATCCCGGCCGACAATCCGCCCCCCTACTGGATGCGGTTCACGATCGACGGCACGGTCCTCCTCTATACCTTCGGGATCGCCGTGGTGACCGGGCTCCTCTTCGGGATCGCTCCCGCCCTCCAGGCCCTCAAGGCCGACCTGCACGAAACCCTGAAGGAGGGGGGGCGCGGCGCCGGCGGCAGCCTGCGGCGCAACCGGCTGCGCAGCGGGCTGGTGGTGGCGCAGGTGGCGCTCTCGCTCGTGCTGCTGGTGAGCGCCTCGCTGTTCGTGCGCAGCTTCCTCAATCTCCAGGACGAGCGTGGAGGCCTGGAGACCTCCCACCTGATGTCGATGCGGATCTACCTGCCGGCGGGGCGCTATGAGAAGGAGGCGGACATGAGCGGCCGGGTGGAGGACGTGGTGCGGCGGCTCGAGACCCTGCCCGGCGTGGAGGCGGCCTCGGCGTCGAACAACATCCCCCTGGGAGACGGCGGCGGCTACGGACGGATCGCCGTCGACGGCAGGGACTTCCCGCTCGGCGAGGAGCCCAACGTCTTCTGGGCGGGGGTGGGCTCCCACTTTCTCCAGACGATCGGCCACGAGCCGGTCAGTGGCCGGAGCTTCACCGACGCCGAGGGGTTCTCGCTCTCCCACGTCGCGCTGATCAACCAGACGCTCGCCGGCAAGCTCTGGCCGAAGCAGGACCCGGTGGGCAAGCGCTTCCGGCTGCTCGACGGCGGCAACACCGAATGGCTCTCGGTGATCGGCGTGATCGCCGACTTCAAGAACACCGGCATCGACGAAAAGGTGGAGCCGAGCGCCTATCTGCCCTACCCCTATCAGGCGTCGCGCAACACGGGGCTGATGATCCGCACCCGCTTCGCCCCCGAGCAGATCGTGGCCGGCGCGCGGAAGGAGATCCGGGCCTCGGATCCCAACCTGCCCGTCTTCGACATCTACACGCTGGAGCAGTTGCGGCAGAACGGGGTCTGGGAGTACCGCTTCCTGGGGGGCATGTTCATCGTCTTCGGCGTCATCGCCCTGTTCCTCGCCGCGATCGGCGTCTACGGCGTGCTCTCCTACTCGGTGAGCCAGCGGGTGCGCGAGATCGGCGTGCGGGTCGCCCTGGGAGCCCAGGACGGGGACGTGATGCGGCTGGTGCTGCGCCAGGGGCTGCTGCTGGCGCTCTTCGGCATCGTCTTCGGGCTGCCGCTGGCCTTCGGCGCCTCGCGGGTGGTGAAGGGGGTGCTCTACAACGTCAGCCCCAACGATCCGGTGAGCTTCGGGCTGATCTCCGCCGTGCTCGCCGCCATCGCCGCCCTCGCCAGCTACATGCCCGCCCGGCGGGCCCTGGATGTCGATCCGCTGGACGCGATGCGGGGCGAATAGCGGCAACACCGGGCGCAAAGGCGCGTTTCCGCCGCCGAAACCGATCTTTCCGGCGCCGCTAGGAGCAATACCGGACAGAAGTCTCGCAAAGCAGGACAGAAAGAGGAATTTTCAACGCCGGATTTCCTGATTCGGCGGTCCACTTCACACATCCGCGGACCGAAGTCCATCATTCCAGGACCAAAGCGGAGCATTCCGGGACAGAATCTCGTGATTCTGCGCGAGAATTCACACCCCCTGGGACCGAAGTCATACAATCCCGGACAGAAATTGGGGTTGCTGGGCCGGAAAGTCGTCTTTTTTCCTCGGGAAGTCAGGATCTGGAGGCCAAGCCCCTACAGCTGCCCTCGCACCAGCGGCGCCAGCAGCCGGAACAGGCGCAGCTTCCAGATCTTCCGTCGCGGCACGCCGGGGTAGCGCTCGGTGGCGCCTGCCGGAAAGCCACGGTCGTCGATCCTCGCCGCTCTCGCGAGGTGGCCGTTCATCAGGCTCCGCATCTCGGTGGCGAGCGGACCGTCGCGGACGACCAGGGCGAGCTCGGTGTTCAGGCGCTCGGAGCGGGGATCGAGATTGTAGGAGCCCACGATCATCGTCTCGCCGTCGATCACCGCCGCCTTGGTGTGCAGGCACTCCGGCCCCTGGTACTCCCAGAGCTCGACGCCGCTTCGCACGAGGTCCGTCTTGTGGCCGGCGTAGCCGGCCTGCGGCCAGAGGTTGTCGGTGGCGGCGAGCGAATTGGTCAGGATGCGGACGCGGACCCCGCGGTCGAGCGCCTGCCGCAGGCCTCTGCGGAGCGCCCGCGTGGGGACGAGGTAGGGGGACTCGATGATCACCGACTCGCGGGCGGCGGCGAGCAGGTCGCGGAGCTCGGTGCCCACCTTGCGCACGCGGTCCTTGCGGTTCACGGGATCGTGGAGGAAGCGGACGGGGCCGGCCTCGGTCAGATCGGCGGGGACGCGCCCGGGATCGTTGCGCGCCTCCTCGATCCGCGCGTCGAGCCATGCCTTGTGGCCGTCGAGGAGCCGTGCCGCCTCGACGATCTCCTCCGGCGTCGCCCGCGCGCGGGACGGCCGCACCTCGCGGCTCGACCAGAGGGTGAGGAAGTAGCGGCGGGCCTCGGCGGCGGCGTCCCCCTCGACCAGGAGATCGCAATCGACGTAGTTCTTCGCGCGGATCTGCCGGCCGAATCCGAAGTAGGTGCTCTGGATGTTGCGCCCGCCGGCGAGCAGGGCGCGGCCGTCGGCGACCACCAGCTTGTCGTGCATCCGGCGGGCGATCCAGAGCGGCTTGTCGAGACGGAAGGGGTGGTATTCGCGGATTGCGATCCCCTCGGCCAGCAGGTGAGCCTGGACGGCGCGGGGAATCCGGTTCCACTGGGCGTCGACGAGCAGCTGGACGCGGATGCCCCGGCGGGCGGCGTCGCGTAGCAGCCCGAGGCCGGTGAGGGTGAACGGGTCGTCGCCGACGATGAACGCCGAGGCGAGGATCTCCTGCCGCGCCGCGAGCACCATCTCCACCCGCGCCTCTGCCGCCTGCCGGTCGGTCGCGAGGATGCGCACCCGGTCGGCGAGGGCGGGGGAGGCGAGGAGGAGGAGGAGCGGGAGGAGTCGCACGGGTTTCATGGCTGTCCGGAAGCCGATGGTACGATGGAGAGCGCCTCGGCGGTCGCGCCCTGGAGGGGCGCCATTTGAATAGCCTGGGGTTTCAACCCCAGGTAGGCGGCCCCCCAAAAGATCCCAAAGCCCTGAAAGGGCGACACCCAACGCGACGGTGAGTGTCACCCCTTCGGGGTTCAGAAATTTTGGGGTCCGCCCAACCTGGCGCTAAAGCGCCAGGCTATTCAAATTCCGCCCCTACGGGGCGAGGGAGGGGCAAGCCCCTCCCCTACGTTCAGAACGCCTAAATGAACAGCATTGGGACTAATCCCCTCCCGTCGGCAGCGGCTCGTCCCTGGTGAGGAAGGCCGGCCGCTTCATCTCTTTGGTGCACGAGGTGTCGAGGCCGATCGGGGTGCCGTTGACCACGAAGTCGGTGATCAGCTTGCCGTAGCACTCGATGTGGGCCAGCCCGCCCGGGCTGTGGGCGCCGTCGCGAATCATCACGTTCAGGCTGTTCGGCAGGTGGCGCGCGACCTCGGCCGCCCACTCCGGCGGCGTCGCGGGATCGAGCCAGCCGGTCAGGATCAGCGTCGGCGCGGTCGACTCCACCGGCTGGAAGAACGACTCCGGCACCTGAGCGCGCGGCCAGGAGGCGCACGCGGCGATCTGGTCGCGGATGCGGTCGTCCCCCTGGTAGGTGTTGGCGACCGCCGCCTCGACCGCCCTGGGATCGATGCGCGCCACGTCCTCGGCGCAGGTGATGGCGAGGTAGAGGCCGATGTCCCAGTCCGGATCGGTGCGGTCGAGCACGGTCATCAGGACCATCGGGCCGTAATCCCCCTGGGCCGCCATGTGGATGTAGAGCGGGATGCGGACCGACAGGAAGGGGGAGTACTGCATCGAGCGCAGCGTCGTGGTGAAGGCCCCCTTGGAGATCGATAGCGTGACCGGCTTGCCCGTCTTCGGGTGCTTGATGGCCTGCTCGACCGGACCCTGGTCGAGCCGAGCCACCACCTTGGCGAGATCCCCGCGGAGATCGGGGAACGCCGCGCGGCAGCTCTCGTCGTTGGCGCAGTCGTCGAACAGCTTTTCGATGGCGTCCTGAGCCTTGCGGGCGTGGTGGAAGGGCATCTTCGCGTCCATGATCATCGCTCCGGCGAGGATCACGCTGCGCACGTGCTCCGGGTGCCGCCGCATGTAGTCCTGGGCCGCCCGCGTGCCGTAGGAACCGCCGAAGACGTTGACGCGGTCGTAGCCGAGCCAGGCGCGCACGTCGTCGAGGTCGTCCGAGGCGATCGGCGTGGTGTATTGCGTGAGATCGGCCTGGGCGGCGAGCCTGGGCTCGCAGGCCTTCAGGGTCTCCTGGGGGAACAGGGTGCGCACGTACCCCTGGAGATCGTCGCCGCTCCCGGGGAGGACGCAATGCAGGGGGTTGGACTTGCCCGTGCCCCGCTGGTCGACGAAGAGGAGATCCCGCTGCTGGCGCAGGCCGGCGAGAATCTGGGCGAACCCCCCGGCCGCGCCGGTCGAGCCGTAGCCGGGGCCGCCGTTGATGTAGATGACCGGGTCCGGCGCCGGATTCGGGCCGAGGGCGGGGAGGACGACGACGTTGAGGTCGATCTTGCGCCCCTGGCGGGTGGCGCGGTTCTCCCAGACGGACAGGGCGCCGCAGAGGGCCGGCTCTTTGAGGCCCTCGACCGGGCAGGGCTTGAGCTTCTGAAGAACGGTGCGCGGGGCCGGCTCGGCTCCGGCGAGCGCGGGGGCGAGCAGGCCGAGGCCGATCAGCAGCGGGGGAAGCGTTCTCATGAGATCTCCTTGAGGTTTCCTGCTCCGTCCTACGGGCTCCATGACTTCCGGGTTTCCGCGCCAGCGGCGGCGAAGAGTCCAGAAGGGTACCGATAGGCGTATTGTTTCTGAAAAGAGGGAAACCGGACATGGCAGAGATACCCGTCATCGCAGAACTGCCCGCCGAACCGATCGCCGCCGCGCCGGCCGCGCCGTCCCGCCGGCCGCTAATCAAGCGCCACCACGGGATCGTGCGGCTGGCCCACTGGGCCAACACGGTGCTGCTGCTGGGGATGATCGCCAGCGGGCTGCAGATCTACATGGCCTTCACGCACTTCGGGCTCCGCGGCGGCCCCTACTACCCGAACCCGTGGGACGGCAAGCCGTTCCCCGCCTGGAGCCGCCTCGGCGGCTGGCTGGCCGGCGGCCTCTCCTGGCATTTCGCCCTCGCCTGGCCGTTCGTGCTCACCGGGCTGGTCTACGTCGCCTACCTCGCGGTCTCGGGGGAGTGGCGCTCGATCCTGTTCCGGCCGAGCGACGTCCCCCGCGCCTGGCAGATGCAGCTCTACTACCTGCGGCTGCGCAAGGAGCACCCGCCGCAGGGGAAGCACAACGCCCTCCAGAAGTTCGCCTATACGTTCATCGTGCTGCTCGGCGCGCTGTCGGTGCTGACCGGCTTCGCCGTCTACAAGCCGGTCCAGCTCTCCTGGCTGACGGCGCTGTTCGGCGGCTACGAGCTGGCCCGCTACTGGCACTTCTGGGCGGTCTGGATCTTCGTCGCCTTCATCTTCGTCCACGTCGCCCTGGTCTTCCTGGTGGACCCCGCCTCGCTGCGGGCGATGATCACCGGCTGGTACCGGGGGAGGTTCCCGAGCCATGACTGATCAGCCCGATCGTCCCGATCGTCCCTTGAGCCGCCGCGATCTCCTCCGCCTGGGGCTGACCGCCGGCGCCGCCTCGCTCGCCACCGCCTGCGGCTGGCAGGGTGGACCCCTGATTCCGGCGCTGCGGGGCGCCTCCCACCTGAACGACTGGGTGGGGGAGAACGTCTTCCTCTCCCATCGCCACCTGGCGCACCAGTATCCCGTCTCGGCGCGGACGCCGGAGCCCAACTTCCCGGCGTACTCGATCGCCCGGCCGCTGCCGCGGGTGGCGGACCCCGCGGCCTGGGCGCTGGAGGTGGGAGGGAAGGTGCGCAAGCCGGCGCGGCTCACCCTGGAGATGCTGCAGGCGATGCCGCGGGTCCGCTACACCATCAAGCACCACTGCGTGGAGGGGTGGTCGGCGATCGCCACCTGGACCGGCGTGCCGCTGGCGTCGGTGGTGGCCCTGGTCGAGCCCACGGAGGACGCGCGCTATCTCCGCTTCGACACCTTCGACGCCAATTACTACAACGGCTGGGACCGCGAGAGCGCCCTGCACCCGCAGACGATCCTCGCCTACGCCTTCAACGACCGGCCGCTCGAGCCCGCGCACGGCGCGCCGCTGCGGCTCTACTCGCCGGTCAAGCTGGGCTACAAGCTGACTAAGTACCTGACGAAGGTGACCTTCACCACCGAGAAGCCCGGCGGCTACTGGGAGGACCAGGGGTACCCCTGGCTGGGCGGGATCTGAGCGGGGTCTGACGAAAAAGGGGCCGGCCGCTGGCGGCATGGTTGCATCCTTGCCGTCCGCGGGAGATCTTTAGGCCCCTATATGGCCACTTACGCGATCGGCGACGTCCACGGCTGCTTCCAGGCGCTTCAGCGGCTGTTGCGGAAGGTCGCCTACGATCCGGGGCAGGACCGTCTCTGGTTCGTGGGCGATCTGGTCAACCGCGGGCCTCATTCGCTGGAGGTGCTGCGCTGGGCGGTGGAGCGGGACGACCGGATCGTCGCCGTGCTGGGCAATCACGATCTCCACCTCCTGGCCCGCGCCGCCGGGGTTTCCGAGGTGAAGAAGCGCGACAGCCTGGAGGCCGTGCTGGCGGCGCCGGATCGCGACGACCTCCTCGCCTGGCTGCGGGGGCGGCCGCTGATCCACCGCGAGGGGGAGATGCTGCTCGTCCACGCCGGGCTGTTCCCCGGCTGGACCCCGGCCGAGGCGGAGCGCCTGGCGCGCGAGGTGGAGGAGCGGTTGCGCGGGGAGAAGGCGGCGAAGCTCCTGGCGGCGGTCGATCAGAGGGTGGCGGAGCGCTGGAAGGAGAGCCTCTCCGGCCACGAGCGGGCGCGCGTGGCCCTCGCGGGCTTCGCGCGGCTGCGCACTCTCGACGCCGAGGCGCGGATGTGCGCCGACTTCAGCGGTCCGCCGGCGCTCGCGCCCAAAGGGTGCCACCCCTGGTACGCCGCCCCCGGGCGCCAGAGCGCCGGCGCGACGGTGATCTTCGGCCACTGGGCGGCGCTGGGGCTCAAGGTCGGAGCCGGCGTCGCCTGTCTCGACACCGGCTGCGCCTGGGGGCGCGAGCTCACCGCCCTGCGCCTCGACGACTGGCGGATCTTCCAGGAGCCGGCGGGGGAGGACTAGGCGCCAGCTCGTCCGTGTCCGTCCTTGTCGGTCCCTGATCGTCCCTGTTCTGGTTTAGGATTCACGCCATGAATGACCAGGACCGCGAGCGCGCCTGGGAGCTGTTCGGGCTCCTCTTCCAGGCTCACCCCTGGCACGGGGTATCGATCGGCCCCGAGGCCCCCCGGGTGGTGACGGCCTACATCGAGATCGTCCCTACCGATACCGTCAAGTACGAGATCGACAAGCCGAGCGGCCACCTCAAGGTGGACCGGCCACAGCAGTTCTCGAACGTCTGCCCGACCCTCTACGGCTTCATCCCCCAGACCTTCTGCGGCGAGCGGGTGGCGGCCTTCGGCCTTTCAACCGGCGACGCCGCCCATGGCGACCGCATCATCGAGGGGGATGCCGACCCCCTGGACATCTGCATCCTTTCGGAGCGCACCTTCTCGCACGGCGACACCCTCCTGCAGGCGGTGCCGGTCGGCGGGCTGCGCCTGATCGACCGCAACCAGGCGGACGACAAGATCGTCGCCGTGCTGAAGGGAGACGCGGCGTTCGGGCACTGCCGGGAGATCGGCGACCTGCCCCAGGCGCTGATCGAGCGGCTCCAGCACTACTTCCTCACCTACAAGCGCCCGCCCGGAGCGGAGCTCGAAGCCATCCACATCAACAGCGTCTACGGCTCCGCCGTGGCCCACGAGGTGATCGAGCGCAGCCGCGCGGACTACGAGGAGCGGTATCCGCGGCTCAAGGATCGGTTTCTGGAGGCGCTGGGGCAGGCGTAGAACGCTTTAGGGGGAGCGCGCAGATGCCGCGGATTGTGATTGCGTCTCCCCCCAACACCGATCTAGACGGACCTCGATGCCAGATTTCCTTCCTCCCGCAGCAGGAAGCGTCCCGGTGCGCTAGAATTCGAAGAAATTAGCGAGCTGACATTTGACGATGATTGCCCGTCCCGAAGAAAAGGAGAGGGTGCTGTACGAGTTCGACGTGTTCCGCGTCGATCCCGTCCGCCGGCTCCTGCTGCGCGCCGAAGAGCCGGTCGCGATCACGCCCAAGGCCCTTTCGATCCTGCTCGCCCTGCTGGAGCATCCGGGCGAGGTGGTGGAGAAGGCGGAGCTGATCGAGCGGGTCTGGCCGGGCGTCTTCGTCACCGAGGCGAACCTGACGCAGAACATCTTCTCCCTGCGCAAGTGCCTGGGCGAGCGGGCGAACGACAACCGCTACATCGTCACCGTCCCCGGCCAGGGGTACTCGTTCGCCGGCGAGCTGCGGCGGATCGAGCGCTCCGCCACCGCCGAGTTCTCGCTCGTGACGGAACCGGAGGCAGCGCCGGCGCAGACGCCGGTCCCGGCGCCGGCTGAGCCCCTGTCCGCCCCCATCCCGTCGCCCCCCGAGCCATTCTCCCCGCTCGAGGCGGCAGCGCCCCCGGCCGCGGTTCCGGCGGCCGCGCGAACGCCGGCCCGGCGTCTGCGGCGGCTGCTCATCGGGGCCGGCGTGGGGGTGGTGGCGCTGCTGGTGATCGTCACCGCGGCTCACATCGTCCAGCATCTCGGCCCCGCGGCGCCGAAACCTCGGCCCGGTCCCGCGGCGGGGCCGGACAGCGTCCGCCAGGCGATCGCCGTGCTCGACTTCAAGAGCCTGTCCCCCAGCGCGGATACGCGCTGGCTGCAGACCGCCTTCTCCGAGATGCTCACCACCGAGCTGGCGGCCGGCGGCAAGATGCGGGTGATCCGCGGCGAGCGGGTCGCGCAGGCGGTGCGCTCGCTCGCGCTGCAGGACCCCGGCAGCCTCGGCGCCGCCGACCTCCAGCGGCTGCACGACACGCTCGGCACCGACCTGGTCGTCGTCGGCTCCTTCCTGCCCATCCAGGGGCAGATCCGCCTCGATCTGCGGGTGATCCAGCTCCCCGCCGGCGAGACCGTGCTCTCGCTGGCGGAGCGCGGCACCCAGCAGGGCCTGTTCGACCTGGTTTCGCGGACGGGGGAGAAGCTGCGGGATTCGCTGGGCGTCGCCGCGCTGTCGCCGAAGCAGGTCGAAGAGGCCCAGGCCCTGCGGCCGTCCAGCCCGGATTCATCGCGGCTCTACACCGAGGGGCTCGCGCGGCTGCGCGCCTTCGATTCCCCGGGCGCGCTGACGTTGCTGCAGCAGGCCGTGAAGGCGGATCCAGGCTCGGCGGTGATCCACTCCGCCCTGTCGCGGGCCTGGTCCGATCTGGGCTATGACGCGAGCGCGATCGACGAGGCCAGCAAGGCGCTCGACCTCGGCCGTTCACTGCCGCGCGAGGAGCGCCTCGCCATCGAGGGGCGCCTCTACAAGGCGAGCAAGCAGTGGGGCAAGGCGAGCGAGGCCTACCGGTCGCTCTGGACCTTTTTCCCGGACGACGTCGAGTACGGGCTGCAGCTCGGCGAGAGCCTGATGCTGGGAGGCCGGGGCGCCGAGGCGGCCGCGACGTTCGCCTCGCTGCGCAAGCTGCCGCCCCCCGCGGGCGAGGACCCGCGCATCGACGTGGCGGAGGCGAGGAACGCGCGGCGGCTCGCCGATATCACCGGCTCGCTGCGCGCCGCCGAGAGAGCCATCGCGAAGGGGCGCCGGTCCGGTCAGAGCCTGGTGGTCGCCCAGGCCCTCATCTATCAGGGGGACGCGCTGCTGACGCAGGGCAAGCCCAAGGATGCCATCCGTCTGTTCCGGGAATCCGCGGAGCTGGCCAGGAAGGCCGGCTATCAGTGGGGGATCGGCATGGCCGCGGCCAACATCGGGTCGGCCCTGCAGGCACAGGGGGACCTCGACGGCGCGGAGAAGGCCGATCTGGAGTCGCTCGCCATCGCCCAGAAGATCGGCAGCGCCCCAGCCATCGCGGCGCAGCTCCAGCTCCTGGGCGCGCTCCACCGCGACCGGGGGGAGCTGAGCGAGGCGCGGAAATTCCTCGACCAGTCCCGCGACTGGTATGTGAAGATCGGCGAACGCCTGTACGAGGCCCAGGTGCTCGACGCCGGCGGCGCCGTGCTCATCTCCCAGGGGGACCTCGACGGCGCGCGCCAGCACTTCGAGCACGAGCTCGCTCTCAGCCAGGCGCTCGGCAATCCCGCCCAGGCGGCCTTCGCGGTCAAGAACCTCGGGCAGGTCCTCGCCATTCAAGGGGAGCTGACGGCGGCCCGCCGCCGCTACGAGGAGGCTTTCGCCGCGTTTCACAAGGTGGGCGACGCGAGCTCCGCCGCCGAGGCGATGGGCGCCTCGGCCGGCGTCTCCGCGCAGCTCGGAGACCTGCGCACCGCCTGGGAGCGATCGGGGCAGGCGCTGGCCGCCAAGCAGCAGGCGGGCGACCGGATCGGCGCCGGCCGGATTCTCGGCCTGCGTTCCCGGCTCGCCTACCAGCTCGGCGACCTCGCCGCCTCCCGCGCGCTCGCCGACGAGCAGCTCGAGATCGCCCGCCAGACCGGCGCGCGCTCGCTCACCGCCCTGGCCCTTCAGAACCGCGGCCGGGCCGAGTACGCGGCCGGGAACCTCGCCGTGGCGCGCTCGGAGCTCATGGAAGCCCTGCGGGTGAGCTCGGCGCTGGGCGAGGAGCTGCGGGCGATGGAGATCCGTCTCGATCTGGCCGCGCTCGCGCTCGCCGGGAACCAGGCCGGCGAGGCCGCAGTCCTGGCGCGTCAGGCCGCGGCCTGGTACCAGCAGCGCGGTATCCCGGGCGGAGAATCCCAGGCCCTCTCGATGCTCGCCGAGTCCCAGTTGCGCCAGGGTCTGCGCGGGGAGGCGCGGGCGACGGCGGCGCAGGCGCGCGTCCGGCTCGACGCCAGCGAGGACCGCGAGCTCCGCGTCACCGTCGGCGTCCGGTTGGGGAAGATCGAAGCGGGAACCGGGAGTGCCGCCGAGGCGCTCCGGCAGCTTCAGCGGGCGGTCGCCGACGCCGCGAGCTTCGGGTTCGCCGCCGCCGGCCTCGAAGCCCGGCTCGCCCTCGGCGAGATCCAGCACGGGGCCGGACATCCGGCGGCCGGCGCCACCCTGGCGGCGGTCCGCAAGGAGGCCGATACCCGCGGCTTCAAGCGGCTGGCGGCGGCCGCCGAAAAACAAGGGACCTGAGAGACACCAGGCTCATCTCTTCTTCGCTCCCACCCCCATCTCCTCCAGCAGCGGCCCGGCCGCTTCGCCGTGGAGGGCCTGCATCAGCCAGAGCATGTAGCGCACGTCGACGCTGATGTTGCGCGCCACGTCGGGGTTGTAGCCGAAGTCGTTGGCCACGTTCTCCCAGACGCGATCGAAATTGACCCCTACCAGCTCGCCGCGGCCGTTGACCACCGGGCTCCCCGAGTTGCCGCCCGTGGTGTCGGCGTCGGCGAGAAAGTCGACCGGCACGTCCTTCAGCTTCGGGTCCGCCCAGCGGCTCGCGGGAGCCTTGGGCGCCGCCGCCAGCAGCTCGGCGGGAGCGTTGAAGGGAGGCGCGCCGGTGTTCTTCTCGACCACGCCGCCGACCGTCGTCTGCGGGCGCATCCAGGCGCCGTCGCGCGGGCTGTACCCCTTGACGTGGGCGAAGGCGACGCGCAGCGTGCCGTTGGCGTCCGGGGCCACGGGGCGGCCGGCGTGGGCGATCACGGCGCGCTGCCAGCGGGGGCGCAGGCGCGACACGGCGCCCTGGAAACGGTCGTCCTGCTCCTTGAGGGCGCGCAGCTCGCGGTCGAGCGCGAAGGCGAGGTCGAGCAGCGGGTCGTGGCGGCCGCGGAGCTGCTCCTCGCTCTCGTCGAACATCCGCTTGCGCTCCGCGAGATCGGTGACCTTCGTGCGGGCGAGCAGGTCGTCCACCCGGGCCCGGATCGCCTCGCGGTCGCGGGAGATCACGCTCTCGACGGCCGGCACGCGGTTCCCCTCCGGCAGGGCGGCGAAGCGGGTGAAGACGTCGGTGAGCAGGGCGGCGTCCGTCGGCGCGTCGAGGCGCTTCTGCTCGCGCTCCAGCCGCTCGCCGAGCCGCTCGCGGTTGCGCTCCTGGTAGTCCGGCTCGCGCTCCAGGTCCGGCTTCGCCTTCTCGCCCGCCCAGCGGGCCAGGGTGAGCGCCAGGTCGAGCGGCTTGGGGCCGTTCTTCATCTGGCTCAGCAGGAAGTCGCGTTCCCACGTCCGCCGCCGCTCGGCGATCATCCGCGCCAGCTCGTCGTGCGCCGCCACGGCCTCCCGCTGCTCCGGACGCTTCGCCGCCCAGGCGAGGATCTCCTTCTCGGCGGCCGTCTTCTTCTCCAGGATCTGCCCGCGGCGGATGCCGGCCACCTGGCCGCGCGAATTCTTCTCCTGGTTCGCGAGCCCCTTGATCCGGTCGGCGAGAGCGATGCGCACCGCCTCATCCGCCTTCGAAGCGGCCTCCATCCGGTCGATCCAGACGCGGTAGAGCTCGGCGCGGCGCGGATAGAAGAGCTCCGCTCGCTCGCGCATCTCGGCCTCGGTGTAGGAGCGGAAGGTCAGGCCGGGATAGCCGGCGACCATCACGAAGCTGTCCGGCTCGGCGCCGCGCGGCGAGACGGGGAAGAAGTGACGCGGCCGGTAGGCGACGTTCGCCTCGGCCTTCGGCGCCGGCTGGCCGCCGGGGCCGGCATAGACGCGCAGCAGGGCGAAATCGCCGACATGCCGGGGCCAGCTCCAGTTGTCGATCTCGCCGCCATAGTCCCCAACGGCCCCGGGTGGGGCGTAGACCAGCCGCACGTCCGGGAACTCCAGGCTGTCGATCAGCACGTAGCGCAGGCCGCCGTCGAACGCCGCCACCTGGCAGCGGTGGTGCTCGGCCTTCTCGCACGCGGCCACCATCTCCTTCTGCTTGCGCTCGATCGCCCGGAAGCGCGCGAGGTCGTCCGCGCCGGCGGGCACGGCGGCCTCGACCTCGCGGGTGACGTCGGTCATGCGATGGGGAACCGTGGCGTGGACGCCGGACCCCGGCAGCTCCTCGGCCGGCGTGCGGGCGAGGAAGCCATGGGTGATCAGGTCCCGCTCGGGGGTCGAATGCTGCTGCAGGATCGAGAAGGCGCAGTGGTGGTTGGTGATCATCAGGCCCTGAGAGGAGATGAAGCCGGCCGTGCACCCCTCGATCTTCACGGCCGCGTCGAGCAGGCCGGCGCCCTCCGCGGTCCACAGCTTCTGCGGCGGGATCTCGAGCCCCAGCTCGCGAAGCCACTTCGGGTCGTGCTGCAGCACCTGCTCGGGGGTCCACTTTCCTTCCACGGCGAAAGCTCCTGCGCATGCGGCCCAGAGGCCGAGAGTGAAGACGGCGGCGGCACGGATTTTCATGGGACGGGAGTTTACCGCAGGGCCTTGCAGGGGCGGCCCTGCAAGGCCCGACCGGTCAGTTCCCCGCGCAGGCCAGGGCGGCGGGGAGCTGCGGGGAGACGAAGGAAGGCTGGAACCGGTTGTGGAAGTAGTACGGAATCCCCCAGAAGGGCTCGGTCTCCTGGCCGTCGCCGGTGGGCTTGGCGGGGTCGCAGATCACCACCCTGTGGTCGGGGGAGAAGCCGGGGAGCTCGGACTCGAAATAAGCCACCCAGAGACCGGTGTCGTTGAGCGCCTGCATGTCGGTGATCTCGACCTCGGTGGGGACGCCGTTGCGGTTCGAGGTGTCGCCGCCCAGCAGCTCCGGGTGCTTGGTCCAGGCCCAGACCAGGGCGTCGTGCAATACGAAACGGACCTCGTTGCCCGGACCCGCCCACCGCTTGAGGCGGGTGGTGGACGTGCCGGGACCCCAGCGCAGCTCGTAGGCCGCGCGCACGGCCGGGTCGGCGAAGGACAGGGTGTAGGCGTTCGGATGCGCCCCGACGAGGTCGGGACGGGCGGAGAAGTCGACCTGGTAGGAGAGGAAGGGGCTCGTCAGGGTGTCGAGCTGGTAGCGCGAGATCCTGAGGCCCCGCGCCTGCGGGTCGTAGCCCACGCCGGGGCGGGTCTGTGCCATGGCGGGGACCGCGGCGAGCACGAGGACGAGAGCGGCGAACATCCCACGACTGCGGATCGGCATCCGAAGACCTCCAGGCTCTGAATCGATTTCCAGGGTACGACGGGAAGCATGCTATCGCAGCATGGCCGGGCTGTCGAGGCCGATGGTACACTTCGGCGTCCGACGGTATTCAAGTCGAAAGGATTTTATGAACAGCAAACAGATACTGGCGGCCCTGGGGATCGCCTCGACCCTCCTCGCCGCCGGCCCGGCGACGGGCTGCGCCTCGACCGGCACCAGCGCTCCGCCGGCCGCGAAGCCCGACACGAAGGCCGAAGAGATGAAGGCCGGCATGAAGCCCGAAGCCAAGCCGGAGATGAAGCCGGATGACGTGATGACGGTGACCACGAAGGACTACACCTTCACCGTCCAGACGCCGGCGGGGTGGACGGGGGATCTCGAGGGCGCCAAGAAGTATCAGGGGAGCGTCCTGTTCACCCAGAAGCCGGAGGCGGCCACCCCTGGAGGGGGGCAGGTTCTGGTGGGCGTCTACCACAAGTTCGACGAGAACGTGGGGTTGCGCCTCGAGACGGACACGCAGAACTACCGGAAGCAATATCCCAAGCTGGAGCTCGGCGAGCTGGACGCGAAGCACCCGCAGTACGCGACCTTTCCGCGGACCTTCTCGCAGGCCGGCGAGTTCTACCAGTACGTGACCTACCTCAATCCGGGATCGCTCTACCCTTACTCCCTGTTCGTGGCGATGTACAAGAAGACCCCCGCGATGCCCGCGGAGCTCGCCGCCTACAAGGAGATCGTGCGGTCGCTGAAGATGACTCCGCCGAGCGCGAAGCCGACCCAGTAGCGGGTCCTTGCCCAGCCCGGAAGCGGCTAGGACCTGGTACGGGAGAACCAGTAATTGGCCCGGCGTTTATCGTGAGCCACGGCTAGAATCCGTACCAGGTCGTCGTAAGTTCTGTAGATGAGGCTGTAAGGGTAGAGCCTGAATACGTACCGCCGCGTCTTTGCTTTGTGGCGGGGCCAGCGGAGAGGTGCCGCCGCAACCTGCTCGATGGCGTGATCGAGATCGGCGAGAAATCCTTCTTCGGCCGCGGGGCTCTGCGTCAGGTACCAGTCCCGGGCCTCCTCGACCTCGCGGGCGGCCTCCGGGTGGAAGATGAACCGGCTAGGGTTCACGGCGACCGTGCATGAGCCGGTTCCGGAGCTCTTCCCAGGAAACCCCCTGCACCACTCCGGATTCCAGCTCAGTGGCTCGGCGCTCGATCTCTACGGCCCAGGCATCTTCATCATCGGTCTCGGCGGATTCCAGGCTGTCGAGCAGCCGGGCCGCTACTTCCGCGCGGTCCTGTTCGTCCAATGCCAGAGCCTTGCGAACGACCTCTTCGACTGGAGCCTTCATACCTTCAGCCTAGCACAAGGCTTCGAGACGGAGCTCTAGCCGCCCGTGATCAGCGTGCGGTACGTGCGCAGGTGGCGGAAGGCGGCCTCGGGCTCGCCCAGTTGCTCGTAGATCCCGGAGAGGTTGTAGTGGGCGTCCGCGAGCGTGCGGTCGAGCTCGAGGGCGGCCACGTAGGCGTCGGCGGCCTCGCGCAGCCGGCCTAGATCCTGGAGGACGACGCCGAGGTTGTAGGCGGCGGTGGTGTCGTCCGGCCGGGCGGCCAGGGCCAGGCGGTAGTGCCGCTCGGCCTCGGCGATCTCCCCCCGCTCGTGGAGGAGGCGCCCGAGGTTCACGTGGGCGTCCGCGAGATCGGGATCGAGCTCCAGCGCGCGCCGGTAGGCCGCCATCGCCTCCTCCGGGGCATCCTCTTCCAATTCGGCGCCGCGCTCGTACCAGTCCGACCCCCGCTCGGGCTCGTCAGTCTTCCCATCCTCCTCCCGCGTGGGAGCGCGCAGGGGGAGCGTGGCGGCGCCGCGCGCCAGCTCGGCGAGCTCGAAGTCGAACACCGCCTGCCCCGACTCGGGGTTCCAGACGTCGCGGCCGTCACGCACCACGACGTGGTGCCCCTGGGCGGAGATGCGGACGCCGGTGAGCGCGCGGTCCTCGGGGAGCTGCTCGCGCAGGTTCTGCAGCGCCAGGCGCACGCGCCGCCGGGGGACGCGGGCGGCGAGCAGCCCCTTGGCGGTGCGCAGGACGATCAGATCCTGGAAGGAGAAGTAATACTCGCCGCGCGGGCCCTGCGAGGGGGCGAGGAAGCCCGCCCGGACGTAGGAGCGCACCTGCGCGGCGGAGAGGCCGAGCAGGGCGGCGACATCCTTGGTCGAGTAGCCTCTGGCTTGGGAAGGGCGCGGGACCAGGCGGTCCAGCCCGCCCGTTACTTTGAGAGCGGAAGACCGGTTCATCCCCCTCAGTGTAACCCGGCGGGCTTATCTCTTTGAACTCTTTTTTTTCGGCGCGTCCTCGATGGCGGCCACCGAGTCGTTCGCGGCGCGCGAAGAACGCTTCGCCGGCTTGCGTTCGGCGAGCGAGATCGGCTCGGCGGCGGCCTGCGGCTTGGCGGCGGCGAGGCTCGCCTTGAGCGCCGCCATCAGATCGATCACCTGCGCCTTCGGTGCCGCGACCGGTGTGGCGGTGATCTCC
>Ga0268266_10000686_pt1 | contig 45615 bp, 38 predicted proteins | sample KBSS13metaG_FD_190356 | JGI IMG/M metagenome (GOLD analysis project Ga0268266, IMG submission 190356) | Switchgrass rhizosphere microbial communities from Kellogg Biological Station, Michigan, USA - KBS S1-3 metaG (SPAdes) (version 2) | ecosystem: Host-associated > Plants > Roots > Rhizosphere...
CGCAGTAATGAACATGTTGTTTCGTGTAGAATCTCACTCGAGGCCTCCTTTCTTTGGCTCTCCACCAACAGCCTACCGCGGTGGTAGGCTGAAGGGGGCCTCGAATCAGTATCCAGGCGATCGAGCGGCGGGCAATGGAGAAAGGCCTCGCAACGGATCCTGAGCAGGAGAAACACTTACGAGTCTTGGCTTAGTGGCGAGTAACGATGCCTTCCGCGACGACCTACAGGCACCGCCAAGAAGGTGTCAGGTGATTCCATAAAGGGTCCTCATCTTCTCAGGCAGGCCGGGAAGATCTATCGGCTGGAGTCACGTTTTTCGGGAATTCGGGCTCTGTTTCCAGCTACAGAAGGACGGCAACAGGACCGAGTTGGTCTGTTGAGAGCCTCAAGCTTCGGAAGACCTGACGCCTGGGTACACGGCCTCTGAGCAAGAGCACCTTGCAACTCGTGAGTCTGTGAGCAGAAGACCTTGGGCGGGGATCATCCCCCTACGAATGGGAGGGCTGGCGGGAAGCTTCCGGTCGGGAAGACCGCGCTGCGATCGCCTGCCTTCAGCTTCTCGGCGGCCTGCCGGAAGGCGGCGACGAACCAGGCGTATCCTTCATAGAGCTCGCGGCGAACGGCGTGGCTGATCGCGTGGAACAAGGGGGCGGGAGATTTCTTGAGATTCCGTGGACGATGGTGTGGATGCCGGCCCAGGATCGCCGCGACTCCCAGAGGCTCGCTGCCGGTCCGGGACCTCCGGGCGGCGGCTTCGGTTTCGATCTGGCTGATCAGGCTGAGTGCCCGTGTTCTCCTGGCATCGGCGGAAAGATCTTTCCAGCAGGGGAGGGGAGAGAGGGTCACCGTCTCGCGGGTCGCATACTGGAGGCGGTCGAATGTCTCTCCCCGCTGCCGGGCGGCATACTCCAGGGTACGGCTGAACCAGTACCCCTCGATGGGCTCGCCTTCGGTCAGGGCTCTGACGGAATGGAGGCCCGGCCAATCTCGGGGTCGCTCGACAAGTCCTTCTTTGGGACCGTGGCTGAGGACGTACTTCAGTCTCGAGATCTGCGCCTCTGCCTCGCCACTGACGAGGATCGCCTGGTACCGCCGCGACCAGACCCCATCGCTCCAGCCGACGAGCCGGCCCATCTCCCGCACCAGGTTGGAGTTGAGATAGCGCATGAAGTTGGCCGTTGGCGAGTGGTGTCGATGTCGAGGAGCAGGTGGTAGTGGGACGGGACAAATACAAACGCTGAGAAACATTTCAGCACTGCCAGAAAATTGCAACTGCTCTTCTGGCGCGCAGGCCGGTCACTCCAGAATCGTCTGACCCCGCCGCCGGTGCGCGATCAACTCGCCAACTGCTGGGCACGTTGTCCATTTCCAAGCCGGAGCCAACCTAGGAAGATATCGAGGCCATGACCAGTCGCATCGGCGACGCCGTGAAAGCGGCGATTCAGGATGGCGTCGGCGTGGTCGAATGGCTCCTCGGCTTCGGCAACATGGACGACCACCAGATCGGCAGCGGCGTTTTCCGCTTCTCTCATGGGACGCTCGAAGCATCCGCGGGCATGCCCGTCCCCTTCGGCCGCCGCGCCCTCGCTGAGCACGGAAAGCGCCTCGTACGAATAGAGGCAAACCTAGGGCGCAAGCGAAAGGCTTCGAATCCGCCACGGTCCGAGCGAAGGCCACAGCAAAACCAATAAAACGCGGATAGACCGTGGTCCAATAAGGCGCTCCAGCCGACCGTATTGCCTCCGTTCGCTCTGGGCAGGACGGCGGCTTCGCCGCTGAACGCGAGTATCGTTGTGCGGCCCGGCACCGCTTCAAGAACGGCTGGCGTCCAGACAGCCCCGATCAGCGAAGCACCCTTCCCGTCTCGGGGGGGGGCGCAACGATCGCCGAGGTTGCAACTGGCGGGGTGAGCCCCGACCTTGCGCTGGACACGCGCGGCTGAATGCTGTAGTGTTGTACTCGTGCGCAACACAGCAGCAGGTCAACGATGCTGGTGAACCTCGACCCGAATGACGGGCGGCCGCTCTATCTCCAGATCATGGACGAGGTGCGGCGGGAGATCGTCGTCGGGACGCTGCGTGCCGAGGATCCGCTGCCTTCGGTGCGCGAGCTTGCCGCGGAGCTGGTGGTGAATCCTCGGACGGTGTCGCAGGCCTATCAGGAGCTGGAGCGCGAGGGGGTCATCTACGTACGGCGCGGGCAGGGGACGTTCGTCTCGCCGGCGGTGCGGCGCGGCGGGGGAGAGCGGCGGCGCAGTCTGGCGCGCGAGGTGGCAAAACGGGCGTTGCTCGAGGCGCGGCGCAGCGGGCTGGGCGCCGAGGAGCTGGTGATGGCGATTCAGAAGCTGGCGGCCGAGGAGGAACGGGCGGAGGCCCGGCTCGCGCGGGCGGCCAGGAAGGGAGACGACAAATGAGCGGCTTGCCGGAGCAGGACCGCGGCGGCGCATTCGCCGTCGCAACGCACGGGCTGTCGATACGCTACGGCAGCGAGACCGCACTCGCCGGCGTCGACCTTCGCGTGCCGGAGGGGGCGGTCTACATCCTCATCGGTTCGAATGGCGCCGGAAAGAGCACCGCGATGAAGGTGCTGTTGAACCTGGAGCGGCCGGATGCCGGGCGTGCGGAGGTCTTCGGGCTCGACACCGCTTCGCGCGGGGCGGAAGTTCGGGCGCAGGTGGGCTACGTGCCTGAGCAGCACGCGCCCGACTATGGGTGGATCTCGTGCCGCCGGCTGATCCAGCACGTCGCGGCGCATTACCCGGCGTGGGACGACGCGTACGCCGCCCATCTGATCGAGGTCTTCGGCGTGCGTCTGCAGCGGAAGGTCGGCACCCTTTCGAAAGGGGAGGCCCGGCGGCTGCAGCTCGTGCTCGCGCTGGCGCATCGGCCGCCGCTCCTGCTGCTCGACGAGCCAACCGACGGTCTCGACCCGGTGGCGCGCAATCGCACGCTCGCGCAGTTGGCCGAGCACCTGGCCGACACACCGACCGCGGTCGTGATCGCGACGCACCACATCCACGAGGTCGAGAGTCTCGCCGATCACGTCGGCGTGCTCCGCGAGGGGCGCCTGGTCGCGCAGATGACTCGCGACGAGCTGCGCAGGACCGTCGTCCGCTACCGCGTCGAGGTGCCGGAGGGGTGGCAACCGCCGCCTGAGCTTCGGATCGCGAGCCTCCGGCGCTCGCGGGCCGGCCGCGAAGTGCAGTGGACGCTGGTCGGCGAACCGGGCGACGTGACGGCGCGTCTCGCCGGCGCGGGCGCCACGGTGCGCGACGTGACGCCGCTGGCGCTGGAAGATGCCGCCCTCGCCTTTCTCGCCGAGGAGGTATCGGCATGATGGAGTTGACTCTTCACCCGGTGCCGCGGGGGCGCGACATCGTGCGCGAGCAGGTCCGAATCGTCGGTCTGGGGTTGCGCCGCGAGGCGCTGATCGCCGCCGTGGTCCTCGGCATCGTCACGCTCGCGATCGTGAGCGAGGTCGTTCTCGGAGCTGCGGGGATGCGGTTCGATTCCGACTCCCCGTTCACGGCCAACCTCGTCTCCTTCCTCTTCCCCTTGGCCGTGTGGAAAAGGGAGAAACGCTTCGGGCCTGCCTTCCTCTGGACCCTTCCCGTGGACCGGCGCCGCCTTGCGCTCGCGAAAGTGTTCGCGGGGTGGGTGTGGCTGATGACCGCTCTAGCGGTTTTCGTTGTCTGGCTGCTCACTCTGGCGCTCCTCTCCGATGCGACGGCCGTACAGAGCGCCCTCTGGTCGTGGCTCGTCCGGTTCCCGGGCGCGACCGCGACGTACCTGCTCGGCAGTGCGCTGGTGTTGGGCCTGCGCTACCCACTGCGGTGGCTGCTCGGAGCCGTCGGTGTGTTCCTCCTTCTGATGACACTCAACAACGCGCTGGGCCGTACGGAAAATGGGGAGTTGCAAATCATTGCCGGGTTGGGCGTGCTGCGCTGGGCGGTCTATGGACCCTACGGCCTCGACACGCTCCTGAGCTCCAGCGGTTTCTTTTCCGTGACGGAACACGCGGCGGCGGTCTGGCGAAAGCTGCCCGATCTCGCACAGTGGGCGACCACCACCTTGATCTGGTTCGGAGCGGGCCTGGCCGCGCTCTGGGCCGCCGCCTCGCGACACGGCGAGCGGAGGAGAAACTGATGCTGAGCCTTCACGATGTCACCCACGTCTACCCCAATGGCACGCGCGCGCTCGACCATGTCACCTTGTCCATCCCGCGCGGCATGTACGGCCTCCTCGGTCCGAACGGCGCCGGCAAGTCGACGCTGATGCGCACGATCGCGACGCTGCAGACGCCGACCGAGGGGACGATCCGCTTCGGTGATGTCGATGTGATCGCCGAGCCGGAGAAACTGCGGCGCACCCTTGGCTACCTGCCTCAGGATTTCGGCGTGTACCCGCGCATCTCGGCCTGCGAAATGCTCGATCACATGGCCGTGCTGAAGGGCGTCACGGCCGCAGCCGATCGCAAGACGACGGTCGAAACCCTCCTCCAGCAGACGAACCTCTGGAGTGTCCGCAAAAAGATGCTGTCCGGCTTTTCCGGCGGCATGCGGCAGCGCTTCGGCATCGCCCAGGCGTTGATCGGCAATCCGGAGCTCATCATCGTCGACGAGCCCACCGCCGGCATCGATCCGGAGGAGCGGAACCGTTTTCTGAACCTGCTCGCCGAGATCGGCGAGAGCGTGGTGGTGATCCTCTCGACGCACATCGTCGACGACGTGTCGGATCTCTGCGCGCGGATGGCCGTGCTGGCGGACGGGCGCGTCCAGCTCGAAGGGGCGCCGCTCGAGCTCATCCACTCGACCCGGGGTAGGATCTGGATGAAGGTGATCGATCGCGGCGAGCTCGCCCACTATCGCGAGCAGTACGAGCTCCTCTCCTCTCGCCTCTTCGCCGGACGGACGATCGTCCACATCCTTTCAGACCACGATCCGGGCAACGGCTTCACCTCCGTCGACGCCGGTCTCCAGGACGTCTATTTCTGCACGCTCGCGCAATCGCGCCGCGCGGCCTGAGGCGAAACGATGCTCACGATGTTCGCGAATAGCGCCCGATTCGAATTCCGCTACCTGCTCCGGAACCCGCTTCTGTGGGTGACGGCCGCGGTGACGTTCGCGCTGATCTTCATCTCGATGAACGCAGACGGTTTCAAGCTCAGCTCCGAAGGCGGCCTCTTCGAGAACGCGGCTTACGCGACGTTGCGAAATTATGTGGCGGTTTCGGCCTTCTTCATGTTTGTGACGACGTCGTTCGTCGCCAACGTCGTCATCCGCGACGACGAGACCGGCTTCGGCCCGATCGTCCGTTCGACCAGGATAACCAAGTTCGACTACCTGATCGGCCGCTTCCTCGGCGCCTTCGCGATCGCGGCGCTCTGCATGCTGGTCGTGCCGCTCGCGATCTGGCTCGGATCGCTGATGCCGTGGGCCGATCCCGCGAACCTCGGTCCCAACCGGCTCGTCGACCATCTCTACGCCTATTTCCTGCTCGCGCTGCCGAACCTCCTCATCACCGCCTCCGTCTTCTTCGCGCTGGCGACGATCACGCGCTCGATGATGGCGACCTATCTCGGCGTCATCGGCTTCGTCTCGAGCTATTTCGTCCTGCAAAATGCCTTTGGTGATCGGCCGCAGCTCGATACGGCGATCGAAATCGCCGATCCGTTCGGCGCGCGCGCCTTGAGAGACGCCACGCGTTACTGGACGGTGTCCGAACGCAACATGACGCTTCCCGATTTCACCGGAGCCTTGCTCTACAACCGCCTGCTCTGGATCGGCATCTCCATCCTCTGCCTGGCGCTCGCCTATGCCGCCTACCGCTTCGCCGACCGGGGGATGTCGAAACGCGAGCGGAAGAAGCAGAAGCTCGCGAATCGAGCGTCCGCGGAAGCCTCTGTGCCTGCGGTATCCACGTCGTTGCCCGGGCCGCAACACGGTCCTGCGGCCCTGCGCGCCCTGCTGTGGATGCGCACCCGGTTCGAGATCAAGCAGGTCGCCCTGAGCCCGGCCTTCGCCCTACTGATGGCGTCGGGGCTGTTCACGACCCTCATCAGCTTGACCACCCAACGCGACCCGGACGGCCGTCCGACCTACCCGACCACGCTCTCGATGATTCCGGCGCTCGAGAAGGGCTTCCAGGTGATTCCGGTGATCATCGCCTTTTATTACGCGGGCGAGCTCGTATGGCGCGAACGCGACCGGAGAATGCACGAGATCGTCGATGCGGCGCCAATGCCCAACTGGGCGTATGTGGCGCCGAAGACGCTGGCGATGGCGCTCGTGCTCATGGCCGCTCTGCTGACGACCGTCGTCGCGTCCGTCATCGTCCAGCTCTCCCTTGGGATTACCGGCCTGGAGCTCGGCAAATATCTGCTCTGGTACGTGCTGCCGATGACCTGGGACATGCTGCTCCTGGCGGCATTGGCGGTCTTCGTCCAGGCGGTCAGCCCTCACAAGGCCGTCGGCTGGGGAATCATGGTGCTCTTCCAGCTGTGGCGGGAGCTGAACCATGTCGTCGATCACAACCTCCTCAGTTACGGCGGAATGCCCCGCACGCCGCTCAGCGACATCAACGGCGCCGGCTCTTTCTGGAAGGGCCCCTGGACGTTCCGCATCTACTGGGGAGCCTTCGCCATCCTGCTGCTGGTCGCGGCGCACCTGTTGTGGAGGCGCGGCACCGAAATCCGGCTGAAGCCGAGGCTTGCGCTCGCACGGCGGCGTCTGGCGGGTGCGCCCGGATGGATTGCCGGCGCGGCCCTGCTGACGTTCCTCGCCACCGGCGCCTGGGCGTATTACAACACCAACGTCCTCAATCATTATCGAACGCGAAGCGCGAGCAATGACGATGCGGCCGAGTTTGAAAAGCGGTTCTGGAAATACCACGACCTGCCGCAGCCGACGATCGCAGGCGTGACACTCGACATCGCGCTCTATCCGGAGGAGCGGCGGGCGGTGACCAGGGGCCACTATCGGCTCCGCAACCTGACCGCGAAACCGATCACCGATATTCACGTCCTACTGCACGACCGCGATCTCGAGCTCGCCAGCGTGACCCTCGCCGGCGCGCGTTTGATCTTCAACGATGCGAAACACGACTATCGCATCTATCGGCTCGACTCGCCGATGCGGCCGGGCGAAGAGCGTGTCCTGGCCTTCGAGACGCGGCGCTGGCATCGCGGCTTTCGCAATGGGGCTCCGAATACGACGATGGTCGAAAACGGCACCTTCCTCAGTAACACCGAGCTCATGCCTGTCCTTGGCATGAGCCGCGCGGGCACGCTGGACGGCCGCGCGACGCGCCGCAAATACGGTCTGCCGGAAGAGTTGCCAATGCCGAAGCTCGAAGATCTTTCCGCGGCCGCGAAGCCTTCTTCCCACCTTGGATGGATGAAGGTGGACATCACCGTGTCGACCACGGCGGACCAGACGCCGATCGCACCCGGCAGGAAAGTCTCGGACGTCACGCGCGGCGGCAGGCGCGTCGCCCGCTTCGTATCGGACGTGCCGATTCATCCGGACTTCTCGGTCCAGTCGGCGCGCTATGCGGAGAAGCACCGCCGGCACGCCGGTGTCGACCTCGCCGTTTATTACCACCCGCCGCACGAGTGGAACGTCGATCGAATGCTCGACGCGCTGGCGGCGTCGCTCGATTATTACCAGGCGAATTTCGGCCCGTATCAGTTCGACCACGTCCGGATCGTCGAGTTTCCGGGCTATCGCAACTTCGCCCAGGCGTTCGCCGGCACCATCCCGTATTCGGAAACGGTGGGTTTCATCTCCGATTACAAGGAGCCGGACACGATGGACTACGTCACGGGCATGACCGCGCACGAACTGGCGCATCAGTATTGGGCGCACCAGGTCATCGGTGCGGACATGGAGGGCCAGCGGGTGCTGTCCGAGACGCTCGCCCAATATTCGGCGTACATGGTGGTGAAGAAGGTCCGCGGCGAGGATCAGATCCGCCGCTACCTGCAATTCGAGCTCGACCGCTATCTCGACTACCGCTCGGAGGACGACCCGCCGCTTGCCCGCGAGGCGGGCCAGGATCACCTCTTCTACCACAAGGGAGCGCTCGTGATGTGGCTGCTGCAGAAGCGGTTGGGCGAGGACGCGGTCAACCGCGCTTTGAGGAATCTATTGGCGCGATACAAGTTCAAAGGCGCGCCGTATCCCCGCTCGCTCGACCTCATCGAAGCCCTGCGCGCCGAGGCGAGGACGACCGAAGAGCAGGCGCTGATCACCGACCTCTTCGAGCGCGTCACCCTCTACGACCTGAAGGTCACCCAGCCCACCGCCACCCGCCGCCCCGACGGCATGTGGGACGTGACGGTGCCGATCGAGGCGAAGAAGGTCTACGCCGATGGTAAAGGCGCCGAGACGGAGACGCCGCTCGCGGAACGCATCGAAGTCGGCCTCTTCACTGCGGAGCCCGGCCGCGACGCCTTCGACAAATCGAACGTGGTCCTGATGGAGCGCCACCCGATCCGCTCCGGAAGCCAGGTGCTGAGGTTCGTAACCGGCAAAAGGCCGACATATGCCGGCATCGATCCATACAACTTCTACATCGATCGTAATTCAGCGGACAACGTGTTGCCGGTGAGGCAACGGGTGATGTAAAGGCCAGCCAGGAAGGTGTCAGGTGATTCCATCCCGGGGCGCCCGTTCGAGAAGAAGTCCCTGGGCCTGACCGTGGCGCGGCCGTAGCCGTCTGCCGAGACATCCGGGCGGACGCCTACTCCGGGCAGCGGACGCCGACGAGGTCGGCCATGTACAGCTCGCGCAACTGGGCTTGGACCTTCCCGGCGAGCTCCTCGCCCGGCTGGGCGATTCCCGCCGCTTCCGCGACCCGGGCGGCGATCTCGTCCAGGGAGCCGGACTCGGATGCCGCCGCGAGGACGAGGGCTGCCATGAGTCCCACCCGCCGGCAGCGGATGCCGTGCCCCTCCTGGTGACAAAGGAAGGCGGCGTCGCTCTCGGGCGGCGGCTCGGGGCCGGTGGTTTCGAGCCAGGACTGCCAATCATGGCGGGTCGAGAGGAGCCGGGTGCCCGGCGTGAGGCTGAACGCGGCGCTTCGGAGGTCGATCTCCTCCCAGGCCGGACGGACGAGGCGGCGCAGCACGGCTCCGGTGGAGTCGGCGAGATCCAGGGTGAGCTCGTAGCGGACCCGCTCCGGCTCGAAGGCATCCTCGAGCCATGCGCGGAGCTCTCCGCTCTCTTCCCCGAGACGGGCGGCGAGGATGTCGTGAGCCTCTTCCACCGGAGCATGGACGAGAGGCTCGCTGCTGGGGTCCCAGGAGGGCAGGGCGGGCCCCGGGGGAGCGAGACGAGACCAGACGCGAAGGGTGGTGGCGAAGAAGTCGCCGGCGGACTCCCGGGCGAGCTCCCGGAAGCCGCTTCCTGATCCCCCTCCGGGAGAGCCCGCTCCCTTGGTGGCCGTCCTTACGGCCCGAGGGCGCAGCAGGAGGACCGAGGGAGTCCCGGGATCGGCCAGGCGCAGGTAGAAGGCGCCGATTCCGGCCTCGCCCACGAGCAGGCTGGGATCCGGCACGCCGCCGCGGGTTCCGCAAGGCCAGGGCCGTCCCCGGGCCTCGCAGGTCTCGATGCCTTCCCTCGCCGCCCGCTCCGCCACTTGGCGCAGCTCCGGAGCCCCCAGGAGCTCGGCGGCCAGCAGCGGCAGCTCACAGTTGCCGCCGATGCCATGGCAGAGGGAAAAGTTCCCGCCCCACGACAACTCGTCCTCGATGGCCTGGAGCGTCGAGCGGAGCGCCGCTTCGGCCTCCCGGCGGTAGACGTCCTGGCCGGTGAGCTCGAAGGCGCGGAGCCGGGCCAGGCCGATTCCCGGAGAACCGTGGCACCACGCGGTCATGTATCTCTCCTGGTACGCCGGTGGCGTCCCGTCCCGGACCGACCGGCGCAGCTCGTCTGTCTTCTGGCCCGAGAGATAGTCCTCGAGATCCTTGTGCCGCAGGTCGGGCCAGTTCGACCGTTCCTCGTCGAAGAGGCGGCGCTCGTAGAGGAAGGCCATCTCGGCGGCGAAGCGGAAGCGGCTGTCGCCAGTGGCAAGGTCCAGCTCGAGGAGGGCGAGGCCCACACCCGAGGCGCCGTGGGCGAAGCCGGCCAGGTTGCGGACCGCGCTCTCCCCTCCGGTGGCCCAGGACCACCCCTCCGGCCCGCGCTGGGCTTGGCCGATCAGGTGCTCCCCCAGAGCCCGGGCCGTCGTCCGGAGCTCGTCCCAGCCGGCCTTCCCGGCGAGGTCCAGGCAGGCGGGGATGGCGCCGCCGGCGCCGCCGATCACGTCGAGCCCCGCGTCGCCGGGCTCCCGGCCCGCCAGCGGCGCGAGGAGGCGGCGGGCCCGCTCGGCGTAGCCGGGCCGCTCGAAGATCCCGGCCAGCCGGACGGCGACCCAGGCGAGCCCCACCCGACCGCTGTGGAAGCCGAACAGGTCGGAGAGGTGATCGCCCCGGGACAGGGCGTGCTCCAGCCCTCCGCGGGCAGCCCGGCCCACCTCCGCGTCCCCGGTGGCGCGGTAGAGCTCCCCCAGGAACCAGGCGATGCCCGCCGCTCCCTGGTAGAGCTGCCCCTCGGCCGGGGTGGTGCGGACGCGGTTTTCCGGGTCCGGCCGGGGCTCCTGCACCTCCCACGTGCATGCCGTCCCCGCCCACAAGGCTTGGCGGGCGAGGCGCCGGCCGATGGCGCGGGCCGTGTCGAGATACTCAGTCGCCGCCATGCTCCCGATCTTGATCTCCATGTTCCCGGCCTGCCCCCAGGGTCCCCGCGATCAGCACGGAGAGATAGGACTCCTCCTGGATCGACACCCCGAGCCGGTTGTTCATCATGTGGATATAGCTGGGCACGATCCAGCGCACGCATTCGTCCCAGCCGGCCGCGGTCCGCGCGCCGAGGCGCAGGCGCCCCTGGTCGAAGAGCTCCCGGAGCCGGCGGGCCACGTCTTCCATGTCCCGGCGATAGACGTCGAGCTCGGGCGTCAGCGTGCCGCCGGATTCGAGAGCCTCCCAGGCGAGATCCACGGAGCTGCCGAGACGGTCGTCCTGGCGGTCGAAGGCCTCCTGGAAGGTCTGGAGCCAGTGCTCCTGCTCTTCGGCGTCCCCCGCCCAGACCTTGAGATAGCTCGTGCCGTAGCGCCGGGCGAGATCGGCCGCCTCCCGGCGCTCTCCCCGGTAGAGGAAGAGGAGGACCAGTATGGCCAGGAGGGCTTTGCCCAGGCGCCGCGGCCGGGTGCCGGGCGGGATCTTCGCGAGGAGGTCGAGAGCCGTCTCGCTCTGGCGGTGGAAGAGCTCCTCGGCGAGGGCGAGGCCCCAGGGACCGCCGTAGCGCTCCACCTCGGGCTCGTAGAGCTCCCGGGTCGAGCGCGCCACCAGCTCCGAGGCGGCGGCCGCCGCGGCGACGCGGGGCCAGATCGTCTCTTCCAGAACGGGGCCCGGCGCGTGGAAGCGCAGGCGCACGTGGCTGGTCTCATCGGTCTCGTCGACGTAACGCAGGAAGAACCAGCGCGATGCGTCGGGACGGCACGCCCGGGCGAGCGGCGCCACGACCTCGCGGATCACGCGGTCCGCCGCTTCGCCGTAGGGGTGCCCTTCGAAGAAGAGGTAGGCGGTGAGCCACATGACCGCTCATTTGGCCAGCGGTACAAGCTTCGATTTTCGAATTTTGCCATCTCGGGTCACCAGGGGCACCCGATGGACGATGCTGGTGGAGGCGATGATCTCGTCGGCTGGGTCGCTGCTGAAGTCGAGGTCGTGGATACCCAGGCAGATCTCGAGCGTGAGAGGCCAGGTGTGGATCTTCGACAGGGTGCGCACCACGTCCCGATCAGCCAGATCCATCTCGACCCGACCGAGTTGGACCAGCTTAGAGATTTCCCACAGGACGATTCCCGAGATGCTCCAGGTGTCCGCGGAGAGGAGCTGGCGTTCTTTCGCGGTCAGGGAGCCCTGGAGGGCATGAATCAAAATATGAGTGTCAAGATTCAGCATCCCACCGCAGGCCCGTGGTCAAGAGGTCGCCATGCACTCGAATCTTGCCCGCAAGGCTCCCGATCAGTGAGACCGACTCGGTCTCGATGGGCACCAGCTTCGCTATTGGCTTGCCGTGTTTCGTGATGACGATGCCCTCGGGACCTAACCGGTCGAGGATCGCGAGGCACTCTTGCTTGAACTGTGTAGCTCCGATCGTGCTCATGGGCTCAGTCTAGCACTGGACAGAAATTCCGTCCACTTTGGCGGCGGAGCCGGCTTTCGTCGCCTCCCGCTCCGGGAAATCAAGTTGCAGGATCATCTCGGTGACGAAACGATCCTCTCCGCAGGGGATCAGATGGTCCCGCCCGGGCAGGCGCTCCTCGAGAATCACCTGGAACCTGTCGAGGCTCTCCGTCATCCGGCTGAACAGATCGACCAGCAGGGGATTGCGGAAGTCGACGTACTGGGGCTTGGCGAGGTGATCCCGGAGACCCGGCCTCTGTCCGGCCCGCCCCTCCAGGTCCACGATGCGAACGAAGACCTCCTCCGGGAGGTCGAGCTCCTCGCGCCATCGCCGGATGCGGAGGAACGTACCGGCCCCGCTCTCCCTTGGGTCGCGGCGGGGGAACAGGTTCTGGGGCAGGGTCCACCGTCTTCGTGCCAGAACCAGCCGGCCGCGATAGCTCACCCGGGGACGGTGGACGACGCGCCCGGGGGCTTCGCGGCCAGGGTCTCCGGGCTCCCCGGGCTCCTCGGGTCGCGCGGGCGGGTTCAGCACGAAGGCGGAGACCGGCGTCATCCGGGAGAGCATCTGGAAGAGGAACGGACGCATTCGCGGGTTGCGGAACCCCAGGTCGACAGGCACGACCTCCCGGCCGGTGGTGACGTTGACGAGCCGCACGCGGAAAGGGCGCCGGGGATCGGGCTCCACCGCCAGATCCGCGACGGAGATCTGCTCGCGGGCGCTCCCCCCTTCCGCCGTCGGGTAGGCGATCTCCCCGGGCAGCAGCGGCGGGTGGAGGTCCGCGTTGAAGCTCGCGTCGCCGCAGATCTCCGCCAGCTCGCTCCGGGTGAGGCGCCGGTTCGAGGCCACGAGGTCCTTTTCCACCTCTGGGGGCAGAAGATAGAGGAAGCGGGAGAAATACTTGCCGAAGCCGACGAGCACCTCGTCGAGCACCAGGCCGTCCGGCACCGGCTGGACGAAGAGGGAGACCGAGCGGAACGGCTCTTCGAGGTCGGGGAGCCCGGCGGCCAGCTCTTCCAGGTCCCGGCGCTCGAGGACGATCTCCTCCGCCGACGGAGCCGCCCGCCAGAGCTCGCGGATGCGCTTCCCAAGGCCGCGGCGAGCCGCGTTGAGCCGTTCCACCAGCTCCAGCCGGAAGGGATTGGACAGCTCCCTGGCCCGCGCCTCGTCGGCTTCCCCCGAAGGCTGCTCTCCGGCCTGCTCCTCACGTGCCAGGTGGTCCGCGAGGTGCTCGCGGTAGTAGTCCTCGTAAAACCGGAGCAGAGGGACGGGATCCGAGCCATAGTGCTCGGAGAAAAAATGACGCATGTTCGCCTGCTCGCCCAGGAGCCAGATGAAAGGGAGGGTCAGCCGCACGTACTCGGCGAGAAGATCCCCGAGGTCGCCGAGGTCGAGAACGAGGCTCGCCTTGTCGGCGGCCACGCCGGCGTCCTCGAAGAGCGTCTCCGTGCCCGGAACCCAGCCTCCGGTCTCCTCCACGCTTGCGAAGTAGCCGTCGACCAGCGCGGTCACACTCTCCAGCAGAGCTCTGCGCTGCTCCAGCGGGGCCTCGGTACAGGTGTCGGCGAGACGCCGGTACTCCTGGAGGAAGTGGACGGTGCGCCGGGCCAGGTCGTCGTCAATGCTTTCGAGGAGCTGGCACAGACGGCGGTCCCAATCGAGCTCCTGCTCCCGAATGCCGAGCCGGAAGCGCAGGAAGCCGGCGTCCAGCAGCCGGTCGAGGTAGGCGGCGATCTCGTCCTCGGAGGCCTCTACCTCCTCGCGGAGCGTCTCCGCCAGGACAGCCAGGGGGAGGCGGCCCCGTTCCCGGAGGACGTTCAGCAGCAGATCGAGGACCGGATTCGGCGCCAGATGCTGGAAAACTTCCCGCCGGCCGGCTCCGGTCAGGAAGCACCACCGTCCGTCCATCTGGCGCAACGTCGGGTTGAGCTCCACGGAAAGGTGACGGCGCACCGCCGGCCGCGCCGTGACGGCCTGGACCAGGAAGGGGTAGATGGCCTTGTTGAGCCGCAGGACGCTCGACGTCTCCCGGGGATTGCCGAGGAAGCCGGCCGCCCCCTGGGAAGGGGAGTCGCCGAGCCGTCCAGGAACGATGGCGCAGAAGGTGCTGAAAGGGGAGGTCTTGACCGCGGTCCGGGTGTAGTAGCGCAGGAGGCTCCGTTCCACCTGGCGCGCCTTCGCTCCCGGGTGCCCGGCGTCGGCTCTCGCGTAGCGTTCGATTTCGTCGAAAAGGGTGGCGCTGGCCAGGAGCACTCCGTTGCGGAAGCCCTCGTCCTGGACGGCCTTCTGGAACCGGCTCCGGATACGGCCGAGCTCGGCCGCGAAACAGGCCTCGAAGCGGATTTCGGCCTGGCGGAGGGAGTGGGTGAGCCGGCCGTAGCATTCCAGGTCCAGGGCCAGGCTCCGGGACGCCGCCTCCCGCACCCTTTCCAGAGCGGAAGCATCCGGAAGACGGAGGTTGTGGACATCTCGCTTGAGCCGCAGAAAGGCTCGGCGGAGCTCCAGGTCCTCCAGGCCGCCGACGGCCTCGAAAAGCGCCTCGCTCAGAGGACCGCGCAGCCGCCCGAGCTCGGCCTCGGACTCCAGCAGGGCGCGGCAGGAAGCTACGGATTCCACCGCGGCCAGATCTTCCAGGGCGCCGGCCGGCACCCCTGCCACCCGGCAGACGAAGTGGGGAAAGAACTGGCGGTCGGTCATGCCCTGGAGCCGGTCCGTCCTGCGTGGAACCGCGGAGATTCAGAGAGCCGCCCTGTCAGCTCCGTGAGCTGGCGCGGACGGCTCTCCGGGATCACCGAGCCCGGTCTAGCAGGGCCCGCCGCCGACGCACGAGGAGTTCTTGCAACTGAGGAACCCCGTGGCGCCGCCCGACACGATCGGGGCCACCTTCGTCTCGAAGCTCTCGATCTCGAGCTCATCCAGACTCAGCTTCGCCCGCTTTTTCTCTTCTTTCTTCATCACGTTCTCCTTGACCGTAGGGACGATTCCGGCTGATCTCGTCCGGTGTTGGGTGTACGCGGCTCGCTGCGGCGTTTGTACTGCTATAAGCTCAGGTGCGCGCCCCCTTGCAAGGCGAGCCGAGCCAGGAAGGTGTCAGGTGATTCCATAAGGGGCGCCCGGCAGGTTCCATCTATCCATTCGTGGGAGGAGTGGTCCGATGAAGCTCGAGGAGATGATCGCCGCGGTTCAGAAGGAGCTCGGTGTCCAGGTTGACGGGCGGGCCGGGCCGGAGACCTGGGGCGCGATCTACGCTCACATCGTCAAGCCCACCGTGGCTGGCGTGCCTCCGGATCAGGCTCTCGAAGCCGTCGACGCGCGGAGCGAGAAGAACATCGCCACCCTGTTGCCTGAGGTCCAGCCGATGGCGCGGGCTCTGGTTCAAAGGGCCGCGTTCAACGGCATCCGCATCAAGGTCCTGAGTGGTCTGCGAACCTTCGCGGAGCAGGACGAGCTCTATGCCCAGGGGCGCACGGCGCCCGGCCCGAAAGTCACCAATTCCCGCGGCGGATACTCGAACCACAATTTCGGAATCGCCTTCGACATCGGGGTCTTCGAGGGGCAGAAATACCTTGCGGAGTCTGTCAAGTACAAGGCCGTGGGTGTATTGGGCACAGACCTGGGGCTCGATTGGGGCGGCAACTGGACATCCCTCGTGGATCAACCGCATTTCCAGCTCCGGCCGGCCTGGTCCGTCGATCTGACCGAGAAGGAAATGCTCGCCGAGCTCCGGGGGCGCCTCGCCGCCGGCACTCCGGTCTTCGCCTGAGGACGGCGGCGCACAAGAGAGGAAAATTTTATGGATTTCAGCTCACAATTTTCATCCCCCTCAGAGCTCGCGGGGTGGCTTCTCCTTTATATCGTGCCGTCGCTGCTGGCGATCTTCTGGAGCCGCCGGGTCCTGCTATCGGGTGCCTCCCCCGCGCGCACCCTTCTGGCTAGAACCTTCCTTGTCCTGGGCGTGGCCATGATCGGGTTGGTGGTCGCCAGCCTGATTTATCCTCACGGGCACCATGACACTCCGTGGATTCCGTCCAACCCGCGCCTCAACTACCCGGTCGATCTGGCGATCGGCTTGATCGTCACGCTGGGTGCGCTGGCCGCATGGAGCTATCCGCGGGGACGCCAGCCCCGCGGAAGCCAGGAAGGTGTCAGGTGATTCCTTCGCCGGTAGTCCATCAACGTTACATTGGACGGGCGCTGCCCAGCCTGAAGAAAGGTCAATGAATGCCGGAACAGCTCTTCGGAATCGGAATTGGCACGACGCTGCCACCCGACCAGGCCTCACAGCGGCTGACGGATGGTCTCGCTCTGAAGGGATACTCCGATCCGCCGTCAACACACGATCCAGACGGGGAGTACCTTTCATGGCGCGTCTTTGCTCGTCAGGATGGCGGCACCTGGCTGGTGGTGGAGGACCAATCCACATCGCTCGTATCACTGGCGATCGAGCTATCGCGGGCCTTCTCGCAACCTTTCGACGTGGTCGAGGTCTCCGCGGTCGACAGTCTGACGCGCAACTCAGGCGGCGAGATGGGCTACAAGGTCACTGTCCGGGCGTGCCAGGCAAAGCCAGACGGCACCCTCGGTCCTTCAGTTCTTCCCAACCTGGACGACTCCCCCGATCTCCTGCACGAAGAGCACGGCGACTTCCACGAGACCGTGAGCCATATTCTCATCAACACGCTTGAAGACGCGCTTCCCCCGGCTCCTGGCCCGTCTCGTGGCCTCGCCTTCCATCGCGCCAGGTCCACTCACCCGCTTTCTCAACGCCTGCAGGGCATCCTTGCTGATGTATTGGCATCGACGGCCGTGACTCTGCAAACGATTGACGGCCACCAGTTCCTCAAGCTCGCCCTGCCCTCCGGGAACCGCCTCGCCCGGGTATCCGCCGAAGAGCTCGGCCAGCTTCGAATCGCCTCGCCGAAAGTGCCCGCGGAGCTGTGATGGATCCGGTGGCGTGCGGTATGAGCCGAGAAGGTCGCCAGGGCGTCCGCCTGCTCCTCCCGGCGGAGGAGCAGACGGATCGACTACCCGAAACTGAAGCCTGCGAGTGGCAGCGTTGCCGCTAGCACAACGAGGTGTTGCAGGTGTTACGGCTGCCGCCGCAGGTGTTCGTGCAGATCGTCGTCGCTCCTCCCGCCACTCCCTCGACCTGCACGTCGTCGAGAGCCAGGACCGTCTCCTTCGCCAGCGCCAGTTTCTTCGCCTGCTTCTTCATGAGATCTCCTAGAAATGCTTGGGGGAGGAATGCCCCGATACGCATTCTAGCATGTGCTGATGAGGTCGTGGCGCCCTCTCAATCTGGTCCTGCTGAAGGGCTTCAGGGTATGATTGGAGCCGCCGTTGGCCGAGCAGCCCAATCGTATGAATAGCACGCTCGTCATTTTGGCTGTTCTCGTCGCCGTTGTCGGAGCCACGATGGTTTGGGCACGATACCGGCGCTCCGGCCGCTCTGCGGCGTCGACGGTGTCGAGCGTGGATGCCGATTTCCCGCCAAAGCCCAAGTGGAAGCCGACGGTCCCCGTAGATATTCCAAGGATTGTCCAAGCGCTTGCGTATTATACCGAGCGCAAGTGGTCATTCGCCGTTTTTACATACGGCACTTGCGTCTTGCTGCCCGACGGCTGCAAAGATGCGGAGGCGGCCGCGAAAGAGGTTCTCGACAAGGTGTATCGCTATCACCCCGACTTCAATCCGCAAGCAATGGACGATGGAAACTTCCTGGTCAGCTATTCGCAGCCGATGTGTTGTTCTATCGTCTTCAAGGACGAATTTGAGGCGCACCGAGATTACATTGACCGCCATCATCTCGATGGCCTCGTCCGGGCCGAGGTGCTGCTCAACGGGATGGGCCAGGCCAACAAGTTCGACATCAGAGGTAGAATTGGGCTGTTTGGGCGAGCTCGGATGTTCCTCGACGCACAGACACCCGTGGTCGTTCAGGTTTGGAGGCCAAGCCATGATGGCTCAGCCTCTGCTACCAAGGCTTTGTGATAGAGCTCGCGGGTGAGCTCGAATCAGCGTCGGGGGAACGATGGCAAACACTGATTCCCGGGTAACGATCCACATGGCGGCGAGCCTCGACGGCTTCATCGCTCGCAAGGATGGGCGCGTCGACTGGCTCGAGACTTCAGACGAATTCGCGGGCGGGGAGACCATGGACCCGGGATTCGTCGAGGCGTTCCTCAAGACGATCGACTGCTACGTCATGGGATCGCGAACCTATGAGACCGCGATCGGTTTTGAAGCCCAGGGGCTGGGGTGGGCGTACGGCGACAAACCCATCTTCGTCCTCACGAGCCGCGAGCTGCCACGGAACCGGGATACCGTCGAATTCTACTCAGGCGATCTCGCGCGGCTCGTGAACGAGCTCCTGCGGCCCAGGTTCCGCAACATCTGGTTTGTCGGGGGCGGTGTGGTCTCCGCCGAATGCCTTCGCCTCGGGCTGGCCGATGAAGTTCGCTATTCGATCCTGCCGATCCTGATCGGCGACGGAATCCAGTTCTTCGAGAGCCTCGACAGAGACGTCGCCCTCCATCTGGCGGAGGTCAAAGCCTACAAGAGCGGCATGGTGGGGCTTCGTTACGAAGTGCGGAGTGGACAAACCCTCCCCCGCGAAAGCGTTTTGGATAAGACTCCTCGATAGATATCGCGCTTCGGTTACGAGATCCCTGGGATATACTCGCGTAACATTTGAGCCGCACAATCCGCTCTGCGAGTCCGGGGGCAATCTGGGAGGGGTACCGATGGGGATCTCGAGGAAGCTTTGCGTAGAAACTGGTGGAGCCTTGCTCTTGACCGTGCTGGGCTATGGGCTGCTGGCGCTCGCGCCGTCGAGCGCGGGCGCGCAGATCGAGGCCGAGGCCACGGTCAGCGGCACGCCGATCAAGCTCTCGGCGTCGAAACACTATTTCAAGTATAAGAGCAATGCCTCGTTTAACCTCCTGGGTGAGACTTTCGAATACACCTGCCAGATCCCACGAACGGTGAAGGGGGTGCCCAACGCCGTATACGATCAATACTGCACTCTCGACAACTATCGCCGCGACCCGAACAACAGTCAGGCGCCCCCCGGCGTTCTGGATTTGATGAAGAGCAAGAAGAACAACGTCCTGCGCCTGGAGGCACTGTTCAATCACAGCCCCGGCGGCGGCCCGAAGCCGCTGACCAGCCCCAGGAAAGTCCTCGATTGTGAGCAGCCGTTCCCGTTCGACGGCAGTCCGCGGAATGCCAACGGGGCTCTGATCCCCTGCACGGCAACGCCGGCGAGCCCGACCAACTCCTGGAGCCTGGTGAAGAACGACGGCACGAAGATGGTGGCGGACCTCGACCCCCGATATTTCAATAACCTCGAGGCGGTCGTCCGGTACGCCAACGGTCTGGACATCGTGGTCGAGGTCTCTCTGGTCAACCTCTGGGACGGCGACTGGGAGACCAGCCCCTTCAATGCCAAGAACACCGCGTTCGTCCGGGTCCAGAACGAGCCGTTTTGCACCAATGGCACGATGTACAAGCCCGGCTTCTCGAACGACAAGAACTTCATTGTCGCCGACAATCCCACGGCGACCGGCGAGGACCAGGTCTGCGCGAGCCGCCTGGCCCGTATCGCGCAGACCGGAGCCCTGACCGAGGTCATCAAGCGGCTGAGAAAATATCCGAACGTCATCTGGGAGATCGCCAACGAGCCCGATTACCTGCGGCCGACGGCCGCCGACCTCACCCGGCCGCAGGTTTTCGCCTGGCAGAAAAAGATGATCGATCTGATCTTGGCGAACGATCCGGGCGCGGCGGTGAACACCTCCCTGCATCTCGTCGAGATCGAGGGCCACTACAATAATACCGCTGCGTGGAACGACCCGGGGGCCAGCATCGAGGCGGCCCACTACACCGGGCTGAAGGATCGCGCGACGTGCAACGTGCCGGGGGAGCCTTATGGGGCGCTCGAGCTCCGGGATGCCATATCTGGCATAGCCGGCGCCAAGGACGCCATGGCCTTCTCGTTCAATGAGAACACCGTGCTCTACGATCCGGCGCTCGGCGGCGGCAATCGCCCCAACGAGCCCCGGCGGACCGACGCCGCCGTCCGGGCCGAAGCCTGGGACTTCATCTTCAAGCGTGGGGCCCTCTTCAATTCCTATAGCATCGACCGCACCACCCCCTACTCCCAGGCCTTGAGATCTCAGCTCCAGGCACTCTGGACGTTCTCCACCAGTGTCGCCCAACACGACACCATCACACAGGAGACCTGCAACACCGGCTCGACCTTGTGCCAGATCCGGAACGGAGGCGCCGTTCAGAACGCTCCGTTCTCCGACAACGGCGGCTGCACGGCGGCCGGGGCGAAGCTTTTCTGGTCGGCGCTGCGAACGAAGGACACCAAAGAGCTCGATCTCTACTTTCACCATGGGGATAACATCTTCACGTCCTGCGGTGGCACGAGCACCGCGCCCCCGCACGGCTACTACGTGGAGATCAGTTGTCCTGTGACGGGCTCGACGACGGGATATCAGTTTCTCGCCCCCGGCGAAGGCGTCGACCCCTGCGAGAATCCCGCCCCCGGGGCCCGCTCCCTGTGCCTGAAGCCACCCAACGGCTGCTACAGCGAGTCGTGGATCGATCCCGCGACCGGAAACCCTGTCCCCATTCCGGATCCCGCCCATCCCGGGCAGCTCACGAATTCCGTGGACCACGAGTTCAACGCCGGCCCCGACGGCAACACCTGGACGTCTCCCAAGAGCCCGCCGGCCTATGCGCAGGACATCGTCCTGCGCCTGCGGTACAAGGCGGCGAGCTGCATCGATCCCGAGCTCACCGCGGCCTTCACGGTGAGCTGCGACTTCCTCTACTGCACCTTCGATCCCGGGGCTTCGAGCCCCAGCTACGCGATCAGCAACTACGCCTGGGACTGGGGGGACGGGACGACGGATTCGACCAGCGCGGCGGCGCCGATCGCCCACAACTTCGCGGCGTCCGGCTCCTACCCGGTGACGCTCACGGTCAGCAATCTCGCGGGGGACGTCGGCTCGACCACCGAGACGGTCCCCGTCTCCACGCAGCCGCCGGCGGTGAGCTTCAACTACGCCTGCCGGCAGACCGTTTGCGGCTTCGACAGCTTCCTGCAGCAGGGGAGCGGCGGTATCGCCTTCTGGAGCTGGGACTTCGGGGATGGAGCGAGCAGCGCCTACGCCAACCCCACCCATACGTTCGCGAGCGGGGGCAGCTACAGCGTCTCCCTCCAGGCGGTCGACGTCTACGGCGCCTCCACCACCGTCACCCGGATCCTCGCGGTGACCGGCCCGCCGGAGCCGGCCTTCACCTCCTCCTGCGCCGGGTTCGCCTGCGGCTTCGACGCCTCCGGATCGGTCGCCGGCTCGAGCCCGATCGCGAGCTTCAACTGGAGCTTCGGCGACGGCACGACCGGCTCGGGCAGCGCTCCCTCCCACACCTTCACGGCGCCGGGTACCTATCCGGTCACCCTCACGGTGACCGACACCGCGGGCCTCTCGGCTTCGCTCACCCTCTCGGTTTTCGTCAATCCGCCGGTCGCGAGCTTCACGATCTCCTGCGCGGGGCTTTCCTGCACCTTCGACGCCGGGGCCTCGACCGCCGGCAGCGGCACGATCGCGAGCTATGTCTGGGACTTCGGCGACGGCCAGTCGGCGACCGGGGTCTCGGCCGTCCACACGTACGCCACGGCCACCGCGTTCACGGTGACCCTCGAGGTGACCGACACGTCCAACCAGCATGCCTTGGCGAGCCAGCCGGTCAACCTCGATCCCAAGCCGGTGGCCTGCTTCACCTGGTCCTGCTCCCAGCGTACCTGCGCCTTCGACGGCCGGTGCTCCAGCGACAACCAGCCCATCGCGTCCTACGCCTGGAGCTTCGGGGACGGCACGGCGGGCACCGGCGCCACGGCGAGCCATACCTACGCGGTGGGCGGTCCGTACACGGTGACCCTGACGGTCGCCGACAGCACGGGACAGCCCGCCGGGGCTTCCAGCAGCGTCGCCGTCAAGCGCCCTCCGGTGGCGGTCAACGACTCGGCGTTCACCTCGCTCAACACCGCGGTCGACATCAACGTGCTGGCCAACGACAGCGATCCGGACGGCGACGCCCTCTCGGTCACCGGCCTCACCAGCCCCGCCCATGGCACCGTCAGCATCAACCCCAACGGCACCGTCCGCTACGTGCCGGCCACCGGCTACGTGGGCACCGACAGCTTCCAGTACCGGGCGCAGGACGCCCAGGACGTCTCGGGCCTTGCCACGGTGACCCTCAACCGCGCTCCCATCGCCCGTGACGACGCCTGGGCGACCGCCCAGAACGTGCCGGCCAACATCCCGTACTCGTCGCTCCTCGCCAACGACTACGACCCGGACGGCGACACCCTGGCGGTCAGCTCCGTCAACGCCTCCGGCCTCGCGGGCACTCTCGATTGCAGCTCCGGCACCTACTGCCGCTTCACCCCGGTCCCGTCCTTCGGGGGGGTGACGAGCTTCACCTACGTCGCGAGCGACGGCAAGGGGGGCACCTCCCAGGCAACCGTCCGCATCAAGGTCGGCATCGCGAATGCGGCGCCGGCGCCCCAGGACGACCTTCTGGAGACCGCCCGCAACACGCCGTTCACCTTCACCCGGGCGACGCTGCTGGCCAACGACTCCGACGCCGACGGCGATGTCCTCTCGGTGACCTGGGTCTACCCCTCCACGTTGACCGCCCAGGGGACCGTCTCCTGCTCGGGCGCCTACTACCGCTGCGTCTACACGCCGCCCGCCGGCTTTACCGGCGTCGACGTCCTCTATTACCGGGCGAGCGACGGCATCACCACGACCGACGCCCGCATCCGTATCCTCGTGCGCCCCCCCAGCCCGGCGGTCCTGGACGCCCGGGAAGATCAGATGTTCTTCACCCCGACAGGCGTCTTCCTGAGCTACGGCTGGATGACCGCCAACGACTACGCTCCCCAGGGCGGAGCCCTCACCGTGGTGGGGATCGACACCGCGGGGCTCGCGGGGTCCCTCGACTGCACGACGTTCTCCACCGGCTGCCAGTTCACCCGCGGCGGCTCGGACCCCACCCGGTTCCGCTACACCGTGCGCGACTCCCTGGGGAACCTCGACACCGCCACCGTGATCCTGAAACCGGGCAACGCCGCCTTCAATCGCGTGCCGGCCGTGACCGACGACGCCCTCGTGACCCGCATGAACACCCCGGTCGTGCTCTCGGTCTTCGATCTCCTCAGGAACGACTACGACCCGGACAACGACCAGTTGAGCCTCGCGCCCAACTTCTACACCTCGGCCCATGGCCACCTGACCTGCTCCTCGCCGGTCTACACCTGCACGTACACGCCGACGGCCGGGTATACCGGCACCGACTCGTTCACCTACACCGTCAACGACGGCAACAACTCGGTCCAGGGGACCTTCACCCTGAACGTCCTGCCGCTCGCCGCCAGCGACGCGCAGATCCTCTCCCAGAGCGTGCCGGTGAGCCTCTTCGCCGGGCAGAGCTATGCGGTCAGCCTGCGGATCAAGAATGTGGGAACCGCGGCCTGGAGCCCGGTGGGCGCGGTGTGCAACGGTTTCCGCCTCGGCGCCGCCAACCCCCTGGACAATGCCACCTGGGGCTCCTTGCGGACCGATCTGCCGGCGCCCGTGGCTTCCGGAGGTGAGGTGACGCTCACGTTCACCATCACCGCGCCCCAGACCCCCGGCACCTACAACTTCCAGCGCCGGATGCTCCAGGAGTGCGTCGCCTGGTTCGGCGACCTCTCGCCCAACCTGACCCTCACGGTCAGCCAGTAGCCAGCCATCCATCCAAACGAAAAGAGGGGCCCCGCGGGGCCCTCTCTCGGACGACGCCAGCGCTCAGGTTATTTGCAAACCCTGCCCTTGCAGCTGCCGGAGCAGCACTGACTGCCGCTGGTGCAGCTCACGCCCGCGGCGCTGCAACTGCCGCCGCCGGCCGGATTCAGGAAGGCGGCCAGGTTGGGATAGCTGACCGCGAAAGCGCCGTCGACGGTGCCGTTGTTGGCGGCGTCGCAGACGTTGTTGAGGTTGGTGCCGCACGCCCCGTAGAGCTGGCCGACGATCTGGCCCGCGCTGTTGAGCACCGGCGAGCCGCTGCTGCCACCCTCGGTGGCGCCCACGATGTCACGGCTGTAGATGAAGTTGCCGCGCGCCAGGGTGCGGCAGGTGCCCTTGGTGGTGTCGATCACGCCCTCGGTGTAGGACTGCGGCGCGCCCTGCGGATGGCTGATGCGGTAGAGCGCCAGGTTGTTGGTGTTGGCCACCGGCGTGCTCAGCCAGCCCAGGTAGGTGGTCACGCCGTCGCGCGACACCGGCGTCGAAGCCAGTTGCAGCAGCGTGTAGTCGCTGGTCGAGCCGCTCGCCTTGATGGTGGCGCCGATGGTGTCGCCGGTGTTGTTGTAGGGCTGCGTGCAGTTGGGGTTGCTGCAGGTGGTCTCGTAGTCGAAGTAGGTCTCCAGGCTGGAGGCTTCGCCGCTGCTGCTGATGCAGTGATGGGCGGTGAGGAAGAAGGGGATCACCGAGGTGGTGACGGTGTCGGCGATCAGGCCGCCGGTGCAGATGTAGAAGGAGGCCCCGGACTGGAACAGCATGCTGGCCACGGCGTCCTTGGCGCTGTTGACCACGGAGCTCGACTGGCAGGCGGCGTTGACCACGCAGCTGGCGTTGAACGAGCAGAGATTGCTGGCCTTGGCGATGGCGCCGAGATCGTTGGGATCGAAGACCCCCTCGGGCTGGTAGCGCGGAGCAGCGAAGCGGGCGCCCATGACGCCGACCTCGGCCAGGGTCAGTCGCGGCGCGCGCTCGCTGTCGACCGGCGAGTGGACCTGCAGCAGGAGCTGCTCGCCGAAGACCGTGTTGGTGTGCAGCACGCCGTCGCCGAGCGGGCCGCGGCCGGTGTAGGGGCCGAAGGCCTGGCCGGAGCGGTTGTAGACGTAGAGCTCGGCGCCGCGCGGCAGGTCGACGCCGGTGAGGTGGAGACGGAGGGCGGTGGCGCCGGGCACCTGCACCGCGGCGGTCCAGACGAAGCCGTCGCTGCCGGTGCCGCGGGCGGCGCCCAGGCTCAAGGGGGAGACGCGCTTGTCGAGCGAGCGGGCGGGCGAGAAGTCGATCACCGTGCCCACCGGCTTGGCCACGCCGACCAGGTACTTGCCCTGGGCGCGGCTGGTGCTGACGTCATCGATCTGGTGGCGATCGGCGGCGGTGAGCTGGATCACGACCGGCCGGCCCAGCGCCTTCTCGACCTGGCCGGCGGTCAGCCGCTGCTGCAGCGCCTTCATCTCGGCGGCGCGCGCGCCCGGATCCCGTGGCGTGCCGACGGTTTCCGGATTGGCCTGCGGCCCCGCCGCGAAGAAATCCGGCTGGGTGGCGAACCCTGGAATCGCCGCCAACGCCGACGCGATCATGCCCACCAATACCATACGCTTCATGCAACCTCCTTGTCTCCTCGAGGTCGAGGATCCACAGGTAAAATCCCGCCCGAAAATCGGACGAGAGAAACACGCTGGATCGTTCAGGGCCCGCTCGTCGCAAAGCTGGTTACCCTAGTCTGTGCCTGCCGGAGGCAAAGTGGAGACAGCCGCGCGACGGAGGCCACGATCGGGGTGGAGCGGAGGTCGTGGAATTATGGTACCCTCCCCTCAAAGCTGGTAATTAGAGTCCTGTATACATCCAATCAGGAGGTGGAAAGTTGTTTGACCTCAGGGGCGGCCCAGGCCGTCGCATCATCCTGGCCTCAGCACTTCTCGTATGCGCTCTTCCCCTCGCGGCCATTACGGCGCCACCCACGAAAAGCAAACCCCCGCTCGGCCGCATGGTCGACGTCCGGGTCAATCTCCAGGACTCTTCCAAGCGAGCTGCCGCGAATCCGGCGGCGCTCCGCAGCCAGGCGGCGGAGATCACCGCCGCGGCCGCGAAGCTCAAGCGCGCGCTGCCCGGCCTCGTGGTGAAGCTCTCCAGCGACACCGGCGCCCCGGCCGAGGTCGCCAACAAGCGGGGAGCGCTGACCGGCGCCGCGCCGGGCCTCAGCAGCGAGGCCATCGTGCGCGACTTCCTGCTCAAGAACGGGAACCTCTACGGGCTCTCGCCCGCCGACGTCGCCGACCTCGTCGTCCTCGGCGACAGCCCGGGCGGCGCGAGCGGGCTGCGCATGCTCCGGATGGAGCAGCAGATCGACGGCCGGCCGGTGTTCCAGAGCGAGACCCGCTTCCTCCTCGACCGTGAGGGCCGGCTGCTGAAGAGCGTCGGCCTGATGGTCCCGCACGCGCGGTCTTTCGCGCCGGCGGTGAAGCCGGCGGACCTGCTGACGCCGGCCGCGGCGGTTAGCCGGCTGCTCGCGGCCGACGGCAAGACCGCGGCTCCGGACGCCTTCACGGTCGCCTCGGAAGATAAAGGACGGATCCAGCTCGCGGAGAACGATCCGTTCGTCGCCGGGCCGGTCACCGCCCGCCAGGTGCTCTTCCCGCTCTCTCCGGGCGTGCTGGTGCCGGCGTGGTCGCTGGTCGTGTTCACCACCGGCGACCAGGACTGGTACGCCATGATCGACGCCGAGACCGGCGCCCTGCTCTGGCGCAAGGACATCCGCGATTACGCCTCGGCCCACGACGCGCGCTTCCGGGTGTATGTGCAGGCCGACGGCAAGACCCCGGCCGACAGCCCGGCGCCGCAGTCGCCGAGCACGATCCTGCCGGGCTCCGGCACGCAGTTCCCGGAGATCGCGCCGGTGATCGTCAGCATGCACACCGCCTACGACCCGGTCGCCAGCCCGAACGGCTGGATCAACGACTGCCCGGGCGGCATCTGCACCGCCAACGAGACCCAGACCCTGGGCAACAACGTGGTGGCCTGCCTCGACCGCACCGGCGGCGCCGACGCCAACATCTGCGACTCGGACGCCAATAGCGTGCTCGACGGCAGCGGCCGGCCGACCGGCAACCCGGACGCCAACACGCGCAACCGCGACTTCCTCGGCAACACCCCGCGCGACTTCGTGACCGGCTTCCTGCCGCCGCCGCAGGGCGGCAACCCGGAGGCCGGCCAGACGGCGACCGGCACCGGCGCCACGCTGGACAGCTTCCGCCGCGGCATCGTGACCTCGCTCTTCTACGTCGCCAACTGGTATCACGACCAGCTCTACGAGCTCGGCTTCGACGAGGCCAGCGCCAACTTCCAGCTGACCAACTTCAGCGGCATGGGGCTCGGCAACGACCGCGTCAACGCCGACGCGCAGGACGGCTCCGGCACCAACAACGCCAACTTCTCGACCGCGCCGGACGGCACCTCGGGCCGGGCGCAGATGTTCCGCTTCACCGGTCCGACGATCGACCGCGACGGCGACATCGACAACGAGGTCCTGATCCACGAGCTGACGCACGGCACCAGCAACCGCCTGGTCGGCAACGCCGCGGGGCTCAACTGGGATCCCGCCCGCGGCATGGGTGAGGGGTGGAGCGACTTCTACGCCCTGTCCCTGCTCAACGCCACCAACACCGACGATCCCAACGGGCACTACGGGACGGGCGCCTACGCAACCTACAAGTTCGGCGGCCTGGCCTATTTCGACAACTACATCTACGGCATCCGCCGGTTCCCCTACGCCACCGACAACACCGTCAACCCGCTGACCTGGGCCGACGTCGACGACGTGACCAACGACCTCAGCGGCGGCTTCTCCCCTCCGGACCCGCTCGGCAGCAACCTGGGCGGCGCGATGGAGGTCCACAACGCGGGCGAGGTCTGGGCGCTCAGCCTGTGGGAGGTGCGCAGCCGGGTGATCGCCGACCCCGCCGGCGCCAACGGCGACGTGCCGACCGGCAACCACACGATGCTGCAACTGGTGACCGACGCGCTGAAGATGACGCCGGTCAACCCCAGCTTCATCGACGCCCGCGACGCGGTCTTCGATGCCGACTGCGCCACCAACGCCTGCGCCAACGAGGCGTCGATCTGGGCCGGGTTCGCCGACCGCGGGCTGGGCTACGGCGCCCAGGCTCCGTTCACGGTCCAGGGGCGCTACCTGCGCAGCCACGAGGCCGTCCACGAGTCGTTCACCGTGCCTTTCCTCGACGTCGCCAATCCGCTCACCGACGTCACCGTCGACGACAGCGCCGCCAATAACAACGGCGCGATCGATCCCGGCGAGCCGGTCAAGCTCACGGTCAGGCTGACCAATCCGTGGCGCGCCGCGAGCAAGGCGGTGGCCAGCGCCACGGCCACGCTCTCGACCTCGACGGCCGGCGTGACGATCTTCGACAACAGCTCGACCTACGGCGCCATCGCGCCGCAGGGCACGGCGACCGGCGATACCTTCCTGATCACCGTCGACCCGTCGGTCGCCTGCGGCAGCGCGATCGACTTCACCCTCACCACGACGTCGAGCCTCGGCACCACCTCGACCACCTTCCGCGTGCGGATGGGCAGCCGCAGCGGCACCGATCCGGCGGTCACCTACACGGGCGATCCGAATCCGGACCTCGTCATCACGGACAACCGGTCGCGCGGCGTCTTCCATCAGATCAACGTCACCGACGACTTCGAGATCGCCGACGCCAATTTCCGCGTCGACAGCATCACCAGTCCGGCCACCGGCGACCTCACGGTGATGCTGCGCTCGCCCGGCGGCATCGGCACCGACCTCGTCGCGCTGCTCGACGGTCTCTCCGACTGCGGCGGCCCGGCCATCACCAACATGGTGATCGACGACGACGTCGCGGCGATCGCGACCAACGACATGGTGCAGGCGACGACCGCCAACGCACCGTACTCCAAGTCCTGGCTGCCGGTTTACAACTCCCCCTGGGCAGCCCTCGTCAACCCGGCTCTCCCGGCCGATCCCGTCGGCAGCCTGTCGCGGTACGACGGCACCAGCTCGAAGGGGACCTGGTCGGCGCTGGCCGCGGACGTGTTCTCGGCGGCCGCCGGCGGCTGCCCGGCCGGCAACGGCAGCTTCAACTCCTGGTCGCTCATCGTCACCCCCGTCCATTTCGTCTGCGCCGGCTTCACCGGCACGGTCAACGTGACGGCCACCAAGACGGTGACCGGCACCTTCCAGGTCGGCGGCACGGTGACCTACACCGTGACCCTCACCAACAGCGGCACGGCCGCCCAGGCGGACAACGCCGGCAATGAGTTCACCGACGTCCTGCCCGCCGGCCTGACCCTGGTCTCCGCCAACGCCACCAGCGGCACGGCGGCGACCGCGGCCAACACGGTCACCTGGAACGGCTCGCTGGCCCCGCTCGGCGGCAGCGTCACGATCACGATCACCGCGACGGTCAACGCCGGCGCTCAAGGATCGACGATCAGCAACCAGGGCACGGTTTCGTACGACGCCGACAACAACGGCACGAACGAGGCCAGCAGCTCCACCGACGACCCCGGCGCCGGCGGCGCGAGCGACCCGACCGTCTTCACGGTCGGCAGCGCGGCGATCTCGGCGACCAAGACGGTGAGCGGCACGTTCACCGCCGGCGGCACGGTCACCTACACCATCGTGATCTCGAACTCGGGGGGCTCGGCCTCGCTCGACAACCCGGGCAACGAGCTCACCGACATCCTGCCCGCCAGCCTGACCCTGGTCAGCGCCAACGCCACCAGCGGCACGGCGGGGACCTCCGCCAACACCGTCACCTGGAACGGCGGCATTCCGGCGGCCGGCAGCGTGACGATCACCATCACCGCCACGGTCAATGCCGGCACCGCCCCCGGCACCACGGTCTCCAACCAGGCGTCGATCTCCTTCGACGCCGATCTCAACGGCACCAACGAGTCGTCGGGCACCAGCGACGATCCGTCGGTGGGGGGGGCCAACGATCCGACCACGTTCACGGTCGGCGGCGCGACCCTCTCGGCGACCAAGACCGTGAGCGGCACCTTCGTGGCCGGCAGCACGGTGACCTACACGATCGTGATCTCGAACACCGGCACCTCGGCCTCGCCCGACAACGCCGGCAACGAGTTCACCGACACCCTGCCCGCCAGCCTGACCCTGGTCAGCGCCAACGCCACCAGCGGCACGGCGACGACCGTGGCCAGCACCGTCAATTGGAACGGCAGCGTTCCGGCGGCCGGCAGCGTGACGATCACCATCACCGCCACCATCAACGCCGGCACCGCCGCCGGCACCACGATCAGCAACCAGGGGAGCGTCTCCTACGACGCCGACCTCAACGGCAGCAACGAGACGACGGTCCAGACCGACAGCCCGGCAGCCGCCGGCGCCGCCGATCCGACCACCTTCGTCGTCGTCGCCGGCGGGGCCGTTCCGCCGATTCCGACGCTGTCCGAGATGGGCCTGATGGCGCTCGGGTTCCTCCTGCTGCTCGCCGCCTGGAGCACGCTCCGCCGCCGCAAGACGGCGATCTGAGCCAAAGCCAGGTAGCCTGGGCGGTCACGACGCCCCATCCCGCGGTCCGGGGGTGGGGCGTTTTCTTTTCCGGCAGCGCTCGCCCGATGAACCAGACCGGCGACGCGCCTGGCTTCTGGACAGCTCCTCCCGCTCCCTGTACCATCTGAGGGCCCATCCAGCCATTTTTCCTCAGGGAGACCGCATGTCCAGGACTGTCCTTCATAGCCTTTTTCTCGCCCTCTGCACGGCCGGCGTGGCGCACGCCGGAGCCGTCGACCGGCCGTTTTCCCTGACCCCCGAGGCCGCGACCAAGGCCCTGGTCGCCGCCGCGCCGGCCGAAGAGAAGGCGTTCGCGGGCGGTCAGACCCTGTCTCTGCGCGGGCTGTTCGCCTCGGAATCGATCGCGGCCAACCTGGCCCTGGTCAATCTGGCGAAGACCGACAACCGGTGCACGCTCGCCCTGGCCACGGGCGACGGCGCCAGCCTGGCCCCGGTGATCTCCCTGACCTTGCGGGGGGGAGAGAGCCGTCCGTTCCTCGACGCGTTCGAGGGCAAGGTGAGCCGCCTGACCGAGACCCGGGCGACGGTCTCCTGCGATCGCGACTTCTCCGCCTACGCGCTGCTGGCCGACGCCGACACCGGCAGGCTCGACGTGGTGACGCCCGAGGAGAGCCTGGACGCCGGGCTGGCGCTGCCCGCCAAGGTGGAGGCCTGCCCGGCCGGCGCGGTCTGTTTCGACGCCCCCGGGATCGTCCACATCCCCGCGCCGCCGCCGGGAGCGCCGGTCGGACGCGTCGCCTTCCCCGCCCCCGCCGGCGCCGCCAAGCGGCTGCGGCTCTCGATCGACGTCACGGTCGCCGACTGGAACGCCAAGCTGCCGCGCGGCAAGCACCTGATCTACTGGTTCGTCATCGACAAGAACATCGACATGCCGGGGCTCCTGTATTTCCTCGGACCCGGCCGGGACCAGGCGTTTGGCCGTCACGGCATCGGCCTGACGCACCCCAAGAAGATCAAGATCATCAAGCCCTTCAAGGCGATCGTCGGCCACACCTACCACGTCGACAACGACTACGACATGGCCGGCAACAAGTACACGATCACGGTCACCGACACCACGACGGGGCAGGTCAAGGTCACCCTTTCCAGCCGTCCGAACGTCAAGTCCTACACCGTCAAGACCGGCGCCAAGTTCCTCGTCGACATGGGGTTCTATCCTGACAAGGAGCCCAACGAGGTGGCGTCCTACGGCTGGAAGTACGCCAACGTCCACGTCGAGGCCTACAAGTAGATCGGGCTTCCTCGAGGTGGACGGTGTCCGCCTCGAGGCCCGGTGGATCGGTCCGCCGCCGGAGAGCGCGCCGACCCTCGTGTTCCTGCACGAGGGTCTCGGCTCGACCTCCCTCTGGAAAGATTTTCCCGGCCGGCTGGTAGGGGAGACCGGCTGCGGCGCGCTGGTCTACTCCCGCGCGGGATATGGGAAATCCGATCCGGTCGCCCTGCCGCGGCCGGTCCGCTTCATGCACGACGAGGCGGAAATCCTTTCGAAGGTTCTGGCACAGGCCGGCGTCCGCGACAGCCTCCTGATCGGGCACAGCGACGGCGCCTCGATCGCCTTGATCCATGCCGGAAACCGCCCCCATCCCGGGTTGCGCGGGCTCATCCTGGAAGCGCCGCACGTCTTCACCGAGCCGCACGGCCTCGCGAGCATCGCGAAGATGGCGGAGGTCTATCGCGCCACGGACCTGCGGGAGCGTCTGGCGCGCCATCACGGCGCCAACGTGGACGTCGCGTTCCGGGGGTGGAACGATGTCTGGCTCGATCCGGAGTTCCGCGCCTGGAACATCGAGGAGTATCTGCCGTCGATCCAGGCGCCGATCCTGATCCTCCAGGGGGAGGACGACGAGTACGGCACCTGGCGGCAGGTCGAGGCGATCCAGCGGCAGTCCGGCGGGCCCGTCGAGGCGATCGCGATGGCCGATTGCGGGCATTCCCCGCACCGCGAGCATCCGGAGCGGACCCTGGAGGAAATGGCGGCGTTCGTCCGCCGGCTGTTACAATAGAGAAAAATATCCGGCATCGATGAAGGAATCGGAACTAACCCGGAGGGCGTTATGACCGTATTCGACCGATCGATGGTTGGGGAGGGGCTGCCGGGATCCGCGCAGGCGGAAGCAGAAGCGGAGCCGGCGCGGGCCGCCGCCCCCGTGTGGGGGCCCGCGAAGCGGCTCCTCTTTCGCTTCGGCTTCTGCTACCTCCTGCTCTACCTGGTGCCGACCTATCTGGAGTTGCTGAGCTACGTCCCTTTGGCCGCCGGGATCGTCACGGGGTACACGAGCTTCTGGCAAGCGGTCGTGCCCTGGGTCGGCAAGCAGGCTTTCCAACAGAACATCACCGTCTTCACCAATGGCAGCGGAGACACGACCTACAACTATCTGGAGATTCTCTGCTTCGCGATCGTCGCCGTCATGGCGGCGCTGGTCTGGACGCTTCTCGACCGCCGGCGCGCCAACTACGCGCGGCTGTATGAATGGTTTCGGATCTACGTCCGCTTCGGGTTGGCCATGGTGATGATCCTGTACGGCCTGCTGAAGGTCGTTCCGGGGGGGCAGTTCGTCCCGCCCTCGCTCGACCGCCTGTTGCAGCCCTTCGGCGACTCTTCACCGATGGGGCTCCTCTGGACGTTCATGGGCGCCTCCACGAGCTACACCCTGTTTGCAGGGGTGACCGAGACGCTCGGCGGGCTGCTCCTCACCATGCGCCGCACCGTGCTGCTGGGAGCGCTGGTGAGCGCGGGGGCGATGGCCAACGTGGTCCTTCTCAACTTCAGCTACGACGTGCCGGTGAAAATCTTTTCGTCCCATCTGCTGGCGATGGCGCTTTTCCTGATCCTTCCCGACCTGCGGCGGCTCGCCAACCTGTTCGTGCTCAACCGTCCGGTGGAGCCCGTCGAAGATCGTCCTCTGTTCGCGAGGAGAGGGCTCCACCGCGGAGCCCTGGTCTTGCGTACGCTCTTCGTCCTGGGCTTCGCCGCTCTGATCGCCGACACCACGTACGAGGGGTACAAGACCTACGCGAATCCGGCGAGGAGATCACCGTTCTACGGCATCTGGAACGTCGACGAGCTCGTCGTCGACGGGCAGGCCCGGCCGCCACTGACGACGGACGGACCCCGGTGGCGCCGGTGGGTCTTCGACTACCCCCGGAGTGTCGCGATCCAACGGATGAGCGACTCCCGCGAACGCTACTCTCTGATGATGGACGCCGCCAAACGGACCTTCGTGCTGACCCGGCGTGATGATCCGGCCTGGAAATCGACCCTGACCTATCGGCGGCCCGAGACTGGGCGCCTCCTGCTGGAGGGGACGTTCGACGGCAAGAAGGTCCGGGCGGTGCTGAACCGGACCGACATCCCCAAGTTCCGGCTCACGACCCGGGGCTTCCACTGGATCAACGAATATCCCTTCAACCGGTAGAGCGGGCGGGCTGACATGTTTCTGACGTGTCACTGACGTGTCGGCTTTCGGATCATCCCGCGGTCTCTCCTGTAGAGAACGGCGAATTCCTCGTGGCATCCGAATTGCTCAGGACCAGATCATCGGTCAACGATTTCTGGTCCAACCACAAGGAGGGTAACGCTGATGAATCGATCGTTCACGGTTGACAAGAGTTTCTCGTTCAAGGCTCTGGGCGCCGCGGCCTGCGTCTTCATCGCTGCTCTGGTCCTGTTCGCCGGGCCGGCCGCCGCCTGCTGCACGGCGGTCGTCTGTCCCTACGCCATCTCGGGCAGCAGCCAGTGCGTCGGCGGCCCGAACATGCCAGTGTGCAACACCTTCGGCTGCAACTGCAACGTCCAGTGCGGCATGTACACCTTTACGACCAACTTGACCTGCGTCTTCAGCCCGACCTGTTCCGACAGCGCCGAACTCTCGCCCCAGAAGCGTTTCGACGAGATCGACACGGACCACAACGGCAAGATCTCGGCCGCCGAGGCTGAAGCGTGGGCGGGTAAGCAGACCGACTGGCTCAAGAATATTAAAACCAAGGACCTCAAGACCGCCGACAAGAGCGCGATGGGCATCGCGAAGGCCGGATTCGCCAAGGCCGACAAGAACCACGACGGTTCGATCACGCCGGCGGAGTTCGACAGCAGCCTCGCCCCCGCGAAGAAGTAAGAAACCGTTGCGAACGATCTCCCGGCCGGGTTGCCCCGCCGGGAGATCTTCTTTTCAGGAAGGGTTTTTCGCGGGCGCCGCGAGGAGCGGCCTGATCCGCGGCGCCAGCTCCTTGCCCACCGCTTCGTGGCCGGCGGCGTTCCAGTGGGTGTCTCGCGGGTAGCGCAGACGCGGCCAGCGCGCGGCGGGGAGGAGATCGTCGGCGGCCACCCAGGGGATTCCCAGCTCCCGGAGGCGTTTTTCGAGGAGCCGGCGGTCGCGGCGGAACTCTTCCCCCCGGTCGTCGATCAGCACCGCCAGGAAGCGGGCGCCGGAGCGGTCGGCGAGCTGTCGCGCCGCCTGGAGATTGCGGACCGTGGGCTCAACGTCCGCGGGGTCGGGAGTCTCTTTCTGCCGGGAACGGACCACGCCGCGGGCGGCGCCCGCCAGGGCGGGTATCGCCAGCCGCATCAGGTTCGAGTAGCGCTCGGCGTAGGCGGTCGCGGTGCCGAGGACGGGGAGGCGGGTCTCGCGCAGATAGAGATTGCCGTCCAGCAGGACGAGGCGGTCGGCGTACCCCTGGCCCACGATGTAGCCCTCCTTGTAGACGAAGGGGGAGGCGCAGCGCTGGCGGTCCCAGAGCGGCGAGAGGGTCATCACCACCACATCGGGGCGGAGAGCGGGCAGGTAGCGGCGCAGGCGGCCGAGCATCTGCGTGCTGCTGTAGCCCGGCACGCCGGCGTTGTCGACGCGCGCGCCGAGCGTCCGCTCGAGCACCGCCGAGTAGGTCTCGCCGTCCGCCACACCCTCGCCGAAGGTCATGGAGTCGCCGACCGCCAGCACGCTGGGGTGGGGCGGAGCGGTGTGCGGCTGGACGCGCAATCCCTGCCCGTCGATGGCGACAGGCACGTCGAACTCCCCGCCGAGCGCGATCTCCCGGCCGCGGAAGCCGGGGCGGAGCGTGTAGACGCTCGCGGGGTCGGGCTGGAAGAGAAAGCGCGGGTGATTGCCGCCGGCGAACCAGGAGGAGCCCCGGCCACCGGCGCCGACGCCGAGCAGGCGCATGGCGCCCTCGGCGACGAGGAGGGTGATCAGGATCGAGACGGCGGAGAGGGCCAGTTTCTTGCGCATGGGGTCAGGGGGTCCGGGCCAGCGGCTGGAGCTGGAAGGCGAAGCCCGCCGGCGCGTCCAGGCGGAGCTGGTAGAGGTAGACCGGATTCTCGTCCTCGCTCCACCACATCCGGTGGACGGCGCGGGGACCTCGGAGTCGGAGAAGGAGGACGGAGCCGCCGCGCGGCCGGGGGTGGCTGGCGCTCACCTCGGCGCCGGAGATGTCGATTTTCGGCGGCGCCGGGGGATCGACGACCATCCGCAGGCCGGGGAGGGGGTGGGAGCTGCCCACCAGGAGCTCGCCACTGCCGGCGGGACCGAGCCGGAGGAGCGCGCCGTTCGCCTCCGGGCGGAGGCTGGTCGAGAGCGGCTTGATCCAGAGGCCGTTGTAGGCGAGGTCCTCGCCGCCGGAGGGTTTCAGATGCGACTGGGTGGTCTCGAAGGGGAGCAGGCGGCGGGCGGCGCTGGTGACGTAGCGGTAGCCGTTGCTCTCGTCGAGGAGGAAGGCGCGCGGCTCGCGCCAGAGGGCGAGCAGGAAGGGGGCGGCGAGCGCCGCCGCCAGCAGCCCCCACCAGGCGCGGGCGGGCCGGCCGGCGGCGAACCAGAAGGCGGGGTAGACCGGCAGGAAATAGCGGTTGGCGATCGCGCCGCCGCCGCCGTAGAAGTTGAACGGCCGGGTGATGAGGAAACAGGCCATGGCCGCGAGCGCCGCGAGGATCAGCGCGCCCCGGCCCTCCCCCCGGCGGAAGGCGGCGAGCCCCAGCAGGAGCGGCAGGAAGTAGGGGAGGATCCCCACGTCCCGCCCGGCCAGGAAGTAGACCGCGTTCCACGCCGTCAGCCGGGGTCCGACCATGTCCGACGGCAGCCAGGAGCGGTTGCCGCGCCCGGCGCCGCGCTGTTGCCAGCTCTCCGGGGGGAGATCGACCTCTGGGAAGCCGGACTTGGCGTCGAAGCTCTGGCGCTCGCCGGAGTAGGGGGTCCAGGAGTCCGTCTCGGTCAGGTGGGTGAGGCCGGAGCCGAGAACGGCAATGATCGCTCCGGCCGCCAGGGCGGCGATCCCCAGGCTCCGCCGCAGGGCCGGCACGGCCAGCGCGGCCGGCACCAGGAGGGTGCCGTAGAACGGGCGGGCGGCGAACACCAGGCCGAGGAGGAGCCCGGCGACGATCCAGCGCAGGGCCGTGCGGGCGGTGGTCTCCGGGGGATCGCCGGCACCGCGCGGGCCGCCGTAGGCGAGGGCGAGGGCGATCGCCGCGAGGCTCATCAGGAAGAGATCGGAGTGGGCCCAGAAGACGTAGGCGAAGGCGACCGAGCCGAAGATCCAGACCGCCACCCAGAGCGGAGCGGCGGGGCCGAGGCGCCGCTCGAGGGTGCGCGCGGCGAGGACGGCGGCGAGCGCCAGAAGCAGCACGTTGGCGACCGCGGCGCCCCGCGTGGGGGAGAGGCGGAGGAACGGGGCGATCCAGAGGGCGTAGGAGGCGGGCTTGGCGTAGACGAGCGTACGGCCGCCGTCGCCGCTCTGCAGGATCAGCCCGTCGGGTTTCGTCCCCCACTGCGCGACGAAGCGGTCGTAATCCCGCCGCGAGTAGTGGAGGTCGAGGTCCCAGGCCAGACTCTGGGCCTGCATGAGATAGGTGGCCTCGTCGCCGACCTGCCCCGGCCAACTCCGCCGGTCGAAGGTCAGCGCCCCGGCCAGCGTCGCCGCCAGGAGCAGGCCGAGCACGGCCCAGCTTCCGAAGCGCTGCATGGGCGGGGATTATAGGCGGGGATCATAGGGGGTGATCATAGGGGCTGTTACAATGCGGCCCGATGACCAGCCAGCCGATCCCGATCCGTCCTCCCGTGGAGACGTCGCCCGAGCCGAGCGAGCTCGACGTCACGGTGATCGTCCCGGTGCGCGACGAGGCGGATTCGGTGGCGGAGCTGTCCGCCCGGGTGGCCGCCGTCCTCGAGCGGCTGGGCAAGAGCTTCGAGATCGTCTTCGTCGACGACGGCTCGGGTGACGGCACGCCCAAGCGGGTCCGCGAGGCCCGGGAGCGCGACCCCAGAGTCAAGCTGGTCCGGCTGCGGCGCAACTTCGGCAAGGCCGCGGCCCTCTCCGCCGGTTTCGACCACTCTCTCGGCCGCGTCATCATCACCATGGACGGCGACCTGCAGGACGATCCGGACGAGATCCCCCGTTTCCTGGCCACCCTGGAGGAGAAGGAGCTCGACCTCGTCTCCGGCTGGAAGCGGCGGCGGCACGATCCGATGAGCAAGACCCTCCCCTCGCGCCTGTTCAACTGGGTGACGCGGGCGCTCGCGCAGGTCGATCTCCACGATTTCAACTGCGGCTTCAAGGCCTACCGCCGGGAGGTGCTGGCGGAGATCTCGGTCTACGGCGAGCTCCACCGCTACATCCCGGTGCTGGCGAGCCGGCGGGGGTTCGCGGTCGGCGAGATCGAGGTGACCCACCACCCGCGGAAGCACGGAGTCAGCAAGTACGGCTGGGACCGCTTCTACAAGGGGCTTCTCGACCTCATCACGGTGCTCTTCATCACGCGCTACACGCGGCGGCCGCTCCATCTCTTCGGCGCCGTCGGGCTGTTGTTCCTGGTGAGCGGGTTCGGCATCGACTCCTACCTCGCCATCCTCTGGTTCGGTGGCGGGCATCTCGGCAACCGGCCGCTGCTCCAGCTCGGCATCCTGCTGATGGTGCTCGGCATCCAGGTGCTGACCACCGGCCTGATCGGCGAGATGATCACCTTCAAGAACTTCCGCCGCCGCGACAGCTATTCGATCAAGGAATGGCTGGAGTGAGGGGCGAGAGCCCCCTCCAACTTCTCTTCCTCACCCAGACCTACCCTCGATTCGAGGGGGACACGGCCGGCCCGTTCATCCGCGACCTCGCGCGCGGGCTGGTCCGCGGCGGCGACCGGGTGACCGTGCTGACGCCGCACGCCGAAGGGGTGGCCGCCGCCTGGGACGACGGCGGCGTGGAAGTCGTCTCCTTCCGCTACGCCCCGGAGCGCCGCGAGGTGCTGGGCTACGGCCGCAGCCTGGAGGCGGACGAGCGGGTGAAGGGGGCGGCGGCGCTCGCCGCGCCGCTCTATGCCCTCGCCGCGCGCCGGGCGGTCCGCCGGCAGCTCGGGCGGCGGCGGTTCGACCTCGTCCACGCCCACTGGATCGTTCCCAACGGGATCGTGGCCGCGGCGGCGGGGCCGCTGGCGAGAGGGAAGCGGGCGCCGCTCGCCATCGGGCTCCACGGAAGCGACGTGTTCCTGGCGGAGAAGGCTGGGGTGCGGACGTTCGCCCGCTGGGCGCTGTCGCGAGCCCGCCTGCTGACCGGGTGCTCGCCCGAGCTGGTGGACCGCGTAAGGGCGCTGGGGTTCCCGGCTGAGCGTTCGCGGGTGATCCCGTACGGGGTGGACGTCGCGGCCTTCTCTCCGGCACCGGAACGGCGGCCCCTCTGGCGCCGGCGGCTGGGGATTCCGGACGGCGCGCCGCTCCTCCTCGGCGTCGGCCGGATGGCGACCAAGAAGGGGTTCCAGGTGCTGATCGAGGTCCTGCCGGCGCTGCTGGCGGAGTTTCCGGAGCTGCGGGTGGTGCTCGCCGGCGGCGGCGACCTGCTCGAAGGGTTCCGCGAGGCGGTCCGGCCCTGGGGGGACCGGGTCCATCTGCCAGGGCCGGTGCTGCGCGATACCCTGCCGGACCTCTACCGGGCGGCGGACCTCTTCGTGCTGCCGGCCGTGCACGACGGCAAGGGGAACGTGGACGGCCTGCCGAACGTCATCCTGGAGGCGATGGCGAGCGGCCTGCCGGTGGTAGCCTCGGGGATCTCGGGGATCCCGCTGGCGGTGGAGGACGGCCGGACAGGCCTGCTGGTTCCGGAGCGCGATCCCGCAGCCCTGCTCGGCGCCCTGCGGCGGCTGCTCGCGGACCCCGCGGCGGCGCGGTCGATGGGGGAGGGGGGGCGGCAAAAGGCCGAGGCGGAGCTGACCTGGGACGCGGTCGCGGCGCGCTACCGGGAGGGGTACCTGACGGCGCTGGGATCTCCCTTGCCCGTGCCGGTTTGATCTCCTATACTTCAGGCACTCCTTCAGCCCATCCGGCTGCTGAGGCAAGTCCCTTTCCCGAGCCCATGGCCATCAAGAAAACTCCCCACCCCGGTGTCACCAAGGCCGATCTCGTCGACGTGGTCTACGACCGCCACGGCGGTCTGACCAAGGACGAGGCGGCGGAGATCGTCGATACCATCTTCCGGACCGTGAAGGTTTCGCTGGCGGACGGCCGGCCGGTCCGGATCAAGAACTTCGGCACCTTCGAGGTCACCCGCCGGCCGGGCCGGATGGGGGTCAATCCGGTGAGCGGCGAGCGGATGTTCATCCGGCCGCACAAGGGCCTGAGCTTCAAGCCGGCGCGGCGCCTGCGCGACGAGATGCATCCCGACACTCTTTCCCACAAGCTCCCCAGTAAGCCCGAGTGACCCGGATGGCGTCGAAGGCCCGGGTCCAGAAGCGGCTTTACTACAAGATCGGGGAGGCCTGCAAAGCCCTCGGTATCCAGCCCTACGTGCTGCGCTACTGGGAGACCGAGTTCCCGGCGCTCACCCCCAGCAAGAGCCGGTCCGGCCAGCGCGTCTACAGCGAGAAGGAGCTGGAGATCATCCGGCGGATCAAGGAGCTCCTCTACGAAGAGGGGTACACGATCGCCGGGGCGAAGAAGAAGCTCGAGGGGGAGATCGCGTCCGGCGCCCTGGGAGAGCCGGAGGGGGAAGGAGCGGAACCCGAGGAAGAGACCGCCGCCGCGGCGCCTCCGGCGCAGGCGACGCTGCCGGTGATCGCCCCGGAGCCCGCCCCCGAGCCTCCCCTCCCCGAGCCCCCGGCGGCGGCCGAGCTTGACACGGATGCCGCCGAACGGGTACAACGTCTCCTCTCGGGGATCGAAGAGGCCCTTCAGGAGGCACGTGAGATTCTCACCCTCCTCGGGCCGAAATCGCCTTGAGACACCGCTTTTCCGGTCGGGACGTAGCGCAGTCTGGTAGCGTACCTGAATGGGGTTCAGGGGGTCCCGGGTTCAAATCCCGGCGTCCCGACCAATTTCTTCCAAACACGTAGACGCTCATGGCTTAGTGCACTTTTTGTACGGCTCTCCTGCCTCATGAGCATAGTGGTCTCATCCTGCTAGAGACAGCTCCGCTGTCACCCTCACTGCCACCCCTTCCGCATCGCCCAATCTCCGCCGTAGACCCCGCAGAACCCCCGGAGCTCTTCCATCTGCTCTCGGGCTCGGCGGGTGAAGGGGAGATCGGGACCCTCTCCCATCAGGACCCGCTTCTGAGCCTGGCAGATGGCGAAGCTCAGCGGCATGCCGTCGCCGATCCAGAGGGAGCGCCCCTGACTCTGAATGGGCTCGACATAGGCCTCCCGCTTTGACCAGTCCATGTGTACCGTCCGCCGGCTCCTCCCGCCCAGCAGCAGCACGGTGTCCCCCTCGCCGCCAGAGAGTTGAAGGTCTTTCGCCGTTCGCCAAGATTCCACCGAAGCGAGGCCCCTCCCCATTGCAACCCGGTGTGGTCTCCCTGAACAGGGCGCCGACACTTATAGCCGGAGATTGAAAAGGGCTCCGCTGGCACTGGCCTCCGATCACTCCGCCCAGGAGATCGCTGGCTCCGCTCTCGTCCGCATCGAAACGGCCCACTGAAGCGCGCTGTGCGCCCACCCCTTGGCGCTGTGAAGTTCTCGGAGGGCAGTCACCGCCCTCCGAGGACCCGACAGGAAATCTCGGAGGGCAGCAACCGCCCTCTGAGAACCCGTGGCGGAATCTCAGAGGGCAGCCATTGCCCTCCGAGAACGCGAGACGGAATCTCACAGGGCAGTCACCGCCCTCTGAGAGGATGCTTCGAAATCTCGGAGGGCCGTCGCCGCCCTCTGAGAAGGCGACATGGGATCTCACAGGGCCATGGCTGCCCTCGGAAGGGCGCACCGCGCCCATGGATGGGCGCTATACGCTGACTGCTGGCGGAAGACGAATTTCCGGTGGGCGCCGTCCGCTTTGCCGAGGGGGAACCGCCCCCTCCGGTGCCGTGTCCGGCGTCTTGGCGGGGCCCAAAGAACGGAGGGGATGCCGAGACCGCCCCTCCTCGCCTCTGGCGCAGGGTTTGCGGTCTCCCCTGGCGGTTTGCGCAGGGCGCCAGCGCGTCAGCTCTTCGTGGGTGAGGCCCAACGAGCGGGTCTCTTCGACGAGGAAGGTGGAGAAGAAGTAGCAATCGGAAGGCGCAACCTTATCTACAAGCTGGCAGGATCCAGACGGCCGGTGCCGCACAGGGAGGGTGCCCCCAGCCCTATAGTCTTGGTCGCAGCACCCGTACCCACTGCAGAAGGTCGCCGAGGAATTGGGCGACGAGTTGCTGTAGCTCCAGCGGGAGGGTGGAGAGCTCGCGGAAGCGGTCGATGACGACTTGGCTGCTCATTGGCACCTGATGTGCGTCCGAGAGGAGCCCGTCCACCGAGGTGCGGAGCACCTGGGAGAGACGAATTAGCGTGTACAGCGGAGGGAGGGCCTCGCCGCTCTCGTATGCCGCGATGCGCTCCGGCCGTACTCCGACCAGCGTTGCTAAGTCCTCCCGATCAAGCCCGTGCTCTTTGCGGAAGGCACGAATGCGCCCACCGATTTGTCCGGCCAGCAGTGCGCGTTTGGAGGATGGAAGCAAGGGCTTTTCCATGGCCAGAGATCATGCTCTGCTCTCGCCATTTTGTCAAACAAATTTGACGATACGGCAAGATAAGAAGGAGGTGCACAGGGCAACGCACACCGAAGGTAGCCAGAAGAAGGAACAAAAAACGTAAAGACGTGTCAGACTCCAATTTCTGGCGAGAGGCTCCGGTCACGGGGATCGGCGTCATCTGCCTAGAGGAGGAGATCTGGTGCGAAAAGCACTTTCCGGTTCCTTCGCTGCCGTGACCATCGTCGCTCTCCTTACACCCGCCGCCTTCGCCTCCCCTTCGGGATTGGCCGGAGAGAGTCCACGCCTCCTTGAGCGCCTCTCCGGTGAGGTCGTTTCATGGCTTGAGTACCGCCTTTTCATCTCGCGCGGTACCGGGCAGCCCGTTCCGTCCCATATCAAGTGCGGTGGCGCCGTCGATCCGAACGGCTGCCCGACCATTCCTTCGCCCTCCTGTACGGTCAACTGCGGCTGAAGCCCTGGGGAGGCCGGCGCCCTGCCGGCCTCCGTTCCGTCCCGGCGGCAAAGAGGCTCCCCACGTGCGACAATGCGTGAGTCTTCGGCGCGACTGGAGTTTGACTTGAGCACTTCCCACAAGCCCGATGAAATCGGCCGGATCACCTTACTTCTCAAAGAAAGTAAGAGAGTTCGATACGAGAATCCGGAGGAGATGGAATCTCTTGCCGGCCTTGCCTTCACCGCGGCGCTCCGGCTTGATCCCCTCCGGCATCGGCCTATGGTCGTCTCCGACCTCTTGGCGAGAGCCGCGGCTGAACTCGCCAACGCCCGGCGAGTTCGTGACCGGCTGCCCGACGCTGCTGCCGGAATCGCACAGGCCATAGGCTACTGGCGGCGGGGGAGCCGCTCCCCTCAGCTTCTCGGCGAGATCGCCGAGTATGCCTCCGCAGTTCTCTGTCATCTCCGGCGGTTTCCCGAGGCCCTAGAGATCCTCGATGCAGAAATCCGTCTCTTTGAGGAGAGGGGAGACACTCGCCGGGCAGGAAAGGCTCTAGTGACCCGCGCCGTCTATACTGGCTACGCAAACGATCCCCGGAGCGCTATTGAGTTGCTCTGCCGCGCTATGGACATGATGGACCCGGGGCGGGATTCCGAGCTCCTCCTCTCGGCTGGCCACAGTATCGTGTGGTTCATGACCGATCTTGGCTGGTTCGAGGCGGCCCGGTCATACGCTCCGCTCCTCCGGCGCCTCTATGAAGCTGGCGCCTCAAATCGCCTCAATATCCTTCGCCTCGAGTGGCTGGAAGCCCGTATCCATGCAGGAGTTGGCGAGCGCGCCCAGGCGGAGGAGATTCTCCGCGCGGTCCGACGAGGCTTCAGCGATGCCGGACTGGCCTTTCCCGCAGCCCTCGTTGCTGTTGATCTCGCGCTCGTGTGGTTCGACGAAGGACTGTTCGGGGACATCGAGGCACTGGCCGGCGAGCTCCTGGGGACGTTTCAAGCGCTTGCCGTGCCTCGGGAGGGGATAGCCGCGATGCTTTTGGTCGAAGCGGCGGCTCGAGCCCGGCAAGCGGCTGCGGTCCGACGTGCCCTGCGCGCGGCCGCACGGCTTCTCCCTAGCCTCTCGCCTGTCGTCGGGCAGCGGCGGATCATCCCTCCGGCAGGTTCCTAAACATCTTGCGGAGGGCGGTCTCGATTCTCTTCTGAAGCGCCTTGTCGCTCAGCTGCGCTTCCGTTGGGTCGGCAGCTTGGCTCTCTCCGGCGAGCGCCCGAAGGATCTCAGAACGGAGCTCAAGCGTAACCTCAAGAGCTTCGGAGCGCTCTGCAATGGTAAAGAACTGCGAGGCTTTCATGCCGGTGAGTTCGAGCACTGCGAGGAGCTGCTCGACCCGAAGTTCCCGGTGGCCGCTCACAATACGGCTCACGGCTCCACCGCCCCAGCCGAGGCGGCCTTCGACATCGGTATAGGTCATGCCCGCTTCCCGAATAACTACGTCAAGGAGGCGCCTCATGCGATGCAGTCGGGTGTTGTCTTTTGAAGGCATACCGCATCGCGATTGTACACGAACAACCACAAGGACAGCCTTCCAAATACTCCGGCAGAGCCTCGTCTAGCCCATAAAAGTGCTGATCAAGAAACTTAGAGCGCGGGATCGGTGCCCGAAGTGAGCATCAGCGGTAAAGTTCCCGGAAGACAATACCGTCGTGGCACCCCGCGACCATGGCTAAACGGAGACATCTCTTATCCGCTCAGGTGTTTAGGGTGCCAAGATCCGATTCCGACCATGTACGCTTTGTCCATATGTTCGACCGGATAGGAATCGCGCTCGAGCTTATTCGCCAGCTTCGGGGAATGAACCAGGTGAGTCTTGCCCGGGCGGCTGGCGTCGGCAAGAGTCAGCTCTCAAAGTACGTGAACGGTAAAGAAAAGCCCAAGCTCGAGTCGCTCGAGAAGCTTCTGGCCGTCCTTCGCGTGTCGCCCGTGACCTTCTTCTCAGTCTTAGCGTTTCTGGATCACCAAGCCGTGCGCATCGATAATCCCGGCGAGCCGATCCCCCGCCTCGAAGACGTCCCGGGCTTAGGCCTTCTCCCGGAATCCCTTCAGGATGCCCTCGAAAAGGTCGTCCGCGATCTTCTGGCGCTCCAGGGCGAGTTGGTGCGGACCACGCTTAAAGGAGGGGTCCGTGAGCAATAAGGCACCAGCGCTGCAACCTTTCGACTTTGGCGTCGCTGACCAAATCGAGGACGCCTCGGCCTCGGCCGCCGTGCTCGAAGACCGAAAGCTGCCAAATAAGACTGAAGCACCTTTGGCCTCTCGAAAAAGCAGTCGAAGGCCGTCACAAAGGAGAAGGATGGAACCACAAAGTGAAGGTAAGAGAGTATTCCGCTGTCCTCAATGTAGGGATGCGGAAAAGGATGCCGCGACAGGAACTCTCGACTACCTCAAGGTCTACGGTCTCGCGTGTGACAACTGCGGCTTCTATGCTCGGTTGGGAGCAGATGAAGCTGAGGGTCATTTCCATATGTTCGGGTTCAGGAAACAGGGAACGTCCATGTCCCTCACTCGTCGGAAGGGTGGGGCGACGACCG
>Ga0268266_10000688_pt1 | contig 45589 bp, 33 predicted proteins | sample KBSS13metaG_FD_190356 | JGI IMG/M metagenome (GOLD analysis project Ga0268266, IMG submission 190356) | Switchgrass rhizosphere microbial communities from Kellogg Biological Station, Michigan, USA - KBS S1-3 metaG (SPAdes) (version 2) | ecosystem: Host-associated > Plants > Roots > Rhizosphere...
AGCTCTACATGGGCAACATCCACGGCGCGTGCATCAATGTCGACGCGCTCGAGCGGAACGGCGCAACGTACAAGGGCGTCAAAAAGCCGGACTTTTTAACAGCGAACGACGCCTGGTTCATGCCAGTCGCCCAGAAGACCGGCCCGGATGGCTGCCTGTACGTGTTGGACTGGTACGATCGTTACCACTGCTATCAGGACGCCCGGCGAGATCCGCAGGGAATCGACCGCGGTCGCGGCCGGCTCTACCGCGTGCGTTATAAAGATTCGCCTCGCGCCCCGGCGTTCGATCTGTCGAGAGAGTCCGACGACGAGTTGCTCGCGCGGTTGCGCAGCCCGAATGTTTATTTCCGCGACATCGCGCAGCGATTGTTGGCCGAGCGAAACACCGCGGCCACGCGTCCGAAACTCCAGAAGCTGGCGCTCGACGATAGCGCCCCGCGTTCGGCGCGGATGCACGCACTGTGGACGCTGGTGAGCGCGGGCCCGCTGGACGATGCATTTCATTTGCAATTGCTGGCGAGCGACGACGCAGGTTTTCGCGCGTGGGGAGTGCGAGCGGCGGGCGAAATGCGCACGGTCAGCGACGCTGTGCGAACAAAGATCGTTGCCCTGGCCGCCGACCCGGCGCCAGACGTCCGGTTGCAAGTAGCGATCGCCGCGACAAAGCTCGAAGGCGTCACAGCAGTCGACGTACTGATCGACGCGCTGGCCCACTCGTCCGAAGATCCATTGATTCCCCAAATCGTTTGGCAGAACCTGCATCCGCGGTTGGAACGAGACGGCGCGCAGTTCGTCGCCGCGATCTCTCCACAGTCAGTACGCAGCACGGCGGCGGTAAAGTTGATCGCGCCGCGGGCGTTCGATCGGCTGCTGGCTTGCGAGCCACTCGACGCCCGGCCGATCGCCCAATTGCTAAAACTCTACATCACCGACGCGGCCGACGACGCGCGGGTCGCCGAGCGCTGCCTGGAAATCCTGGCCCAAAAAACGCAAACGGGCGAATTGGCCGGAGAGAAGCTGAAAGCCTTGCATGACGCCTGCGCGCCGGCGCTGGCCAGCGTCCTCGATTCGACCGATCATGAATTGCACGCTGACGCGGCGCTGTTGGCGGCCACCTGGAAGAACCCGGCCGGGCTGAAATCGGCCCGTGCGCTGCTGGCTGCGCCGGCGGCTGGCAACGCAGTGCGAGCGAGAGCGCTCGACGCGCTTCTCTCAGCCGAAGTCGCTACGGCATTACCGCTGGTGAAGCAAATTCTTGACGAGCGCGAAAAAACCAGCGGCGAGTTGCGGCGGAGCACGCTCGCGGCGCTGTCGCGAGTGGATGATCCGCAAGTTGCGGAATTGATCATCGGTGCATTCCCAAAGTTAGAACCGGAGTTACAACCGCTGGCGATCGATCTCCTGGCCAGCCGCGCGGCGTGGAGCCGTGAACTGCTGGCAGCAGTGGAGAAAAAGCGGATCGACCGAGCGGCCCTCGGCGCCAACCAGGTCCGCAAGCTACTGGCCAGTGACGACGAAGCGTTACGCAAGCAAGTGTTGGCCGTCTGGGGAACCGTCCGCACAGAGCGCGATCCCAATCGCGAGCGCGTCATCGCGCGCACGCGCCGCGCCATCCGCGCAGCGCCGGGCGACGCCGTGGCAGGGCAGGCCGTGTTCCAAAAAGTTTGTGGCAATTGTCATAAGATTCACGGACAAGGCCAGGAAGTCGGCCCGGATATCACAGTCAACGGTCGCGGCTCGTTCGAGCAATTGCTCTCGAACGTTTTGGACCCCAGCCTGGTGATCGGCGCCGCGTACCAGGCAAAGACGGTCGTGACCGACGACGGCCGCGTGCTGACTGGGCTGCTGGTCGAAGATAGTCCCCAGCGCGTGGTGCTGAAGCAGCAGGGGGGCAAGACCGAAATCGTTCCGCGTGACTCTGTGGAAGAAATCACCACCAGCCGGCTCTCACTGATGCCGGAAGATCTCGATCGGCAACTCAAACCGCAAGAGATGCTCGACTTGTTTGCGTTCCTAGTGCTCGACAAGCCACCGGCCGACGCGGCAGCGAAGGAACTCTCGGGCGTGGCCGAGCCCAACCAGCGGCAGACGACGAACCCACAGGAGTTTGCCGAGATCGTGTCGGAAGTGGCGCCGGGCTTCACGACGCGAGCCGTCGGCGAAGGAGGCGTGGGCCTCGTGCCACGTCACCGCGGTCGCCCAGGAGTGCTGCGCACGCATCCACCGGCCAAAAACAAACCGTGTGTGCTGAAGGGAACGATCGACGTACCGGCAGACTTGAAGACGCGTCTAGTCGTCGAAGCCTCGCATCATGACAACGCCGATTGGCAATTGGTCGTCCGCGCCGAGGGCAAAACACTGCTCGATCGCGAAGTGAGCGCCAAAACCGCGGCCGACGGTTGGCTGTCGGCAACCGTCGACCTCACGCCCTTCGCCGGAAAACAAATCGAAGTCGAACTCGAAAATCGCCCCACCGGCTGGAGCAACGAGTTTGGCTATTGGGGCACGGTCGATATCATCAGCGAGTGACGAGAAGATTTTTTTGCCACCGAGATCACAGAGTGTAGGGTACGCACCCCGTGCGTACCTGAGGCGACCGAAAGTCTCGCGAATTTTGGTACGCACGGAGTGCGTACCCTACAGGATTCTAGTCCGCGTTCTATGTGGCAAAATCTCTCAAGATGACCTAGCGCACAACTCATCCCAGGAATTTCAACATGCATCGCCCGATTCGTTTCACTTTGACGTTTGCCGTGTTAATCGTCAGCGGATTGCTGGCCGCTGCCAGCCTGGCCCGCGCTGCGGAACCGCAGATGTTACCACTATGGCCCGAAGGGGCGCCGGGGGCGGTCGGCACGGAAGACAAAGACAAACCGGCCATCTTTGTTCACAAGCCTGCGCCTGAGAAAGCGAACGGCGCGGCCGTCATCATTTGCCCTGGCGGCGGCTACGGCCATTTGGCGATGACCTACGAAGGGCATGAAGTCGCCGAATGGTACAACGAGTACGGCGTCACCGGGTTCGTGCTGCGGTACCGCCTGGCGCCACGCTACAAGCATCCCTCGCCCATGCAGGATGTGCAGCGAGCCATCCGCACCGTACGCGCAAACGCCAAAGAATGGGGACTCGATCCCAATCGGATCGGCGTGATGGGCTTTTCGGCCGGCGGACATCTTGCCTCGACCGCGGCCACGCATTTTGACGATGGCGAAAGCAAGGCCAAGGACCCCATCGATCGCGTCAGTTGCCGACCGGACTTTGCCGTGTTGGCGTACCCTGTGATCACGTTCGGTGAGTTCACGCACACGGGCTCACGCGATAACCTGCTCGGCAAGAACCCAGACCCCAAGCTCGTCGAGCTGATGTCGAACGAGAAACAAGTCACGGATAAGACGCCGCCGACGTTCTTGTTCCACACCGGGACCGACACGGCCGTCCCGCCCGAAAACAGCCTGCTGTTCTACGCAGCGATGCGCAAAGTGAAGGTTCCCGCCGAGTTGCACGTGTACGAAGAAGGTCGGCACGGTGTAGGCCTGGCCACGAAGGACCCAACCCTATCGACCTGGCCCGAATGCCTGGCCACCTGGTTGGAGCACCGGAAGTTGCTCGAAAAGAAAAAAGAAACCGCAGCGAAGTAGATAGGACGCAGGCGCTCCACACTAACCCGAAGCGCAAGCGAGGGTTCTTCGCCGAGCGTGCGTCGATTCAAAGTACATGATCGAGCGCACTTCGCGGCTCGGCGGGAGCCTCGCCCTCCCGGAACGCTTATGAGAAACTGACAAGGGGTCACGCCATGGCAGGTGAATCTGGTTGGTACTATGCCCAAGATGGTAAGGCCGTCGGGCCGATGTCGCTCGACGCGCTGATTGCCAAGTTGCGCGTTGTGGGGAACGAAGACACGTTGGTCTTTGGCCCGGCGACGGCCAATTGGGTCGAGGCGCGCCACGTCGCGGCCGTTTCTGAAGGCCTGCGCGGAACGAGCGGCCCTCCGGTAGTCCCTCGGGCGCACAGCGCGGATGAAATCGACTACGAAATCTTCGGCGAGGAAATGCAGTACGTTGAAATCACGCTTGACCCGGGCGAGATGGTCATCGCCGAGCCTGGCGCGATGATGTACATGACCGCTGGCATCAAAATGGAAACACTATTCGGCGACCCTGGCTCGAAAGGGGGCTTCTGGTCCAAGGTCGTCACGGCCGGCAAGCGAGCCCTGACTGGCGAGTCGCTGTTCATCACTTCATTCACCAACGGCGCGCGGCAGCGTGAGCATGTCGGCTTTGCCGCCAGCTATCCCGGCAAGATCCTGCCGCTCCATTTGGACCAGATGGGCGGGGAGCTGATCTGCCAGAAGGACTCGTTCATCTGCGCCGCGCGTGGAATCCAGATCAACATTGCGTTTCAAAAACGTTTTGGAGTCGGGCTCTTCGGCGGCGAAGGGTTCATCATGCAGCGTCTGACTGGCGACGGCATCGCCCTGGTGCACGCCGGCGGCACGCTGATGCGCCGCACGCTTTCGGCCGGTGAAACACTGCGGGTCGACACCGGCTGCCTGGTCGCGCTCGTGCCAAGCGTTGATTACGACATCCAGTTCGTCGGCGGATTCAAAAACACGCTGTTCGGGGGCGAGGGATTGTTCTTCGCCACGCTCACCGGGCCAGGTGACATTTGGCTGCAATCGCTACCGTTTTCCCGGCTGGCAGGGCGAGTTTTGGCCGCTGCGCCGAGGACTGCGGGAGGCGGAAGAGAAGAAGGATCGGTCTTGGGAGGCCTGGGGCGACTCCTTGATGGCGACAATAGCTAGCGAGTGGCGCAGCAGTTGCGGCATGGGGGGGCCGATTGCACGCTGGGACCGCTAGGACTAGAATCGGCCCCCATGCGCCGTTGGCAGAACTATCAGACTTCTGTCAGCCGCCGAAAGAACCATGAGCGACAGTAACTCGAATTCGTCATCAAGCGAAGCTGAGGAACCAGACTCAGCGACGGGTCAGACTACTGACCAGTCAAACGGTCCATCGCCCCGCAAGGGGAACGGGACCGCAGCGAATGTCGCGGGCGGTTCGCCGCGCATAAATCCAACGTCCAGCGTCACGGCGAATACCACGCCAGCGGGCGGTCCCGCTTCACACGTCGCCGGTACGAATCGCGTTATCCCGTCGACGGTCAGCGCTGCCGCGACTAGCCATCAAGCCATTGCCGGCGAGGCACTCACTGCGGCCGGGGCCGACGCCACTTCAGCCGAAAAGATCCCCGCAGACGCGAATCCGGTTGTTACCACAATCGGCGCGCCAGACGCGGATACCGATAGCCGGTTCATCAAAGTGAAGACGCTGCTCGTCGGCAAGGCACACGACCTGGCTGACAAGTCCGTCTACAGCCACCTGACGCTGGCCGCGTTTTTGGCCTGGGTGGGACTGGGGGCCGACGGACTCTCCAGCTCTTGCTACGGTCCGCCCGAGGCCTTTGTGACCCTCGGCCATCATCGCTTTCTGGCCGTGTTTTTGTCGTTGATGACAATCGTCACGGTATTTGTCATCTCAGCCTGCTATCGGCACATTGTCGAAGAATTCCCCAGCGGCGGCGGCGGGTACCTCGTCGCGTCGAAAATGCTGGGCAAGCGCGTCGGCGCCATTTCGGGCAGTGCTTTACTGGTTGATTACGTGCTGACCATCACCACGTCCATCGCCGCGGCTGGCGACGCCCTGTTCGGAATCTATCCGTTTGATGTTCCGTGGATGGCGTCGTGGAAGATTGAAGTTGAAGTGTTGCTGGTCGTGTTATTGATCGTGGTGAATCTGCGCGGCATCAAGGAATCTGTGAAGGTGCTGCTGCCGATCTTCATGATCTTTTTGATCACGCACATCATTCTTATCGGCGGCAGCCTCAGCCTGCACGCCAACGGATTCGATGAGGTGCTCCACGAGGTGGCCACCGAGGTCAGCCACAACTGGGAGCCAGGCCAGCCTCTGGTGGGACCAGGCGGCGAGCAGTTGGCAGGCCCGGACGGCGCGCCGCTGATGACCCTCGGCGCGCTGGGCATGTTCGCCCTGCTAATGAGAGCCTATACGTTGGGCGCCGGCACCTATACGGGGATCGAGGCTGTCTCGAACAGCATGTCGGTCATGAAGGAACCGCGCGTCGCCACGGGCAAGCGGACGATGACGTACATGGCCATCTCGCTGTCGCTCACGGCTGGCGGCTTAATGCTCGCGTATCTACTGCTCGACGTGCATCACAAAGACGGCGTCACCATGAACCAGACGCTGGCTGAGAACTTTGTCAAAGACATCAACCTGCCGGAGCTACCAGGCGCCACGTTCGTCTGGGTTACCGTCTTGTTCGAGGCACTACTGTTGGTAGTCGCCGCGCAGGCCGGCTTTATCGGCGGCCCACGTCTGCTGGCCAACATGGCGCACGACTCCTGGATGCCGCACTGGTTTGCCAACCTGTCGGAACGGCTCGCCACGCACAACGGCATTATGCTGATGGGGCTCGCGGCGCTCGGCGCCTTACTGTTCACTCAGGGGAGCGTCTCGTTGCTGTTGATCATGTACTCGATCAACGTCTTTGTGACATTTACGTTGTCGATGATCGGCATGTGTATGCACTGGTGGGTGCGCAGGAATCGACATCCACTCTGGAGGCGTCGCTTCGCGTTGTTCACTCTCGGTGGCGTGATGTGCGCGGCGATTCTGTGCGTCACGATCTACGAAAAATTCTACGAAGGGGGCTGGGTCACGCTGGCCGTAACCGGCGTGCTGGTCGGGGTCTGCCTCTCGACCCGGCGCCATTATGACACTGTGATCACCAAGCTCCGCCGCCTGGACGAAACGCTGGAGCAATTGCCATCGGCTTCGCGAGTCGCCCCGGCCGAGGTCAATCCCAAGCTCCCCACGGCAGCCATCCTGGTAGGTGGCTACAGCGGACTGGGCGTACACACGCTACTGAACGCCATTCGCTTTGCGCCGGGCCATTTCAAGAACATGATCTTTATCTCGGTGGCAGTCGTCGACTCCGGAAATTTCAAGGGCGCCGCCGAAGTCGAAGAATTGAAGAAATACACCGAGGACGCGCTCTCGAAGTACGTCGACTACGCTCGCGGCGAAGGAATGCCATCGACGTCCTATATGTCGGTCGGCACCGAAGCCGTGCACGAACTAGAGTTGCTCTGCCTGCAAATCGCCAAGCAATACCCCAAGATCGTCTTTTTTGCCGGTCAGTTGCTGTTCGAACAAGATACCTGGTACCACCGCCTGCTCCACAATCAGACCGCGTACTCTTTGCAGCGCCGCCTGCAATGGGTTGGTCTGCCGATGGTTATTCTTCCGACTCGCGTGCGGTGATCGGGGTAGGCGCAAATCGGGAGAAGCCGGGGCTAAAACCGACTTCCCATGCGCCTGAGGCAGAAGTTTCGAACGTCTGCCAATTGCTGAAAGAATTATGAGCGACACTAACGCAAATTCGTCATCCGAAGAAGCTGACGAACCGCACTCAGTAAGCCGTCGACAATCGGATGGCGCCATGCCCGACGGAACCGAAACGTCAGCGACAGACGCCGCGGCCTCGCAGGCAAACGGGCCGATGGCAAATGTGCCGCCAGGAACGAATCCGCCCCTCACTTCGCCGCCGACGCTCAGCCCTCTCTCGTCGACGTTCCCAGCGTTCAAGCCGACGGCCAGCGTCAAGGCTTCGACGAATCCGACCAGCGGTCCGGTCTCTCACAGCGCGGCGACCGACAACACGGCCGGCGCCATGCCGGCTTCCGCCCAGCATCATGCCATTGCGGGCGAGGCACTCACTTCGACTGGCGCCGACGCCACGGCCGGGGCAACAATTCCGGCGGACGCCAACCCAATCGTAACGACGATCGGCGCGCCGGACGACTCGGATAGCCGCTTCGTCAAAGTCAAAACACTGTTGGTCGGCAAGCCGCTCGACCTGGCTGACAAGCATGTCTTCCATCACGTTTCGCTGGTCGCGTTTCTGGCCTGGGTCGGTTTGGGAGCTGACGGCCTCTCCAGTTCTTGCTACGGCCCGGCCGAAGCGTTCACAACATTGGCAGAGCACCGCTACCTGGCGATCTTCCTGACGTTGATGACAATCATCACCGTTTGGGTCATCTCAGCCTGCTACCGGCATATTATCGAAGAGTTTCCCAGCGGCGGCGGCGGCTACCTGGTCGCTTCGAAGTTGCTCGGACCGCGCGTCGGCGTCGTCTCGGGCTGCGCGCTGTTGATTGACTATGTGTTGACCGTCACCACCTCGATTGCGGCAGCGGGGGATGCCCTGTTTGGCATTTATCCATTCGATTTGGCAGCTCGTTTTAAACTACAGGTCGAGGTCGTCACGATTCTTGTTTTGATCGTGATGAATTTGCGCGGGATCAAGGAATCTGTCAAAGTCCTAGTGCCGATCTTTCTGATATTTTTGCTGACGCACATTCTCTTGATCGCCGGGAGCATTGGGTTTAACGCCTCGGCTACCGGCGAAGTGGCGCAACACGTCATTGCTGAGGTCCAGGCCAGCACGACCAGTTGGGTCGGCACGCTCGCCATGCTGGCGGTTCTGCTCCGCGCCTATACGCTCGGCGCCGGTACGTATACAGGTATCGAGGCGGTCTCGAACAGCATGCCCGTAATGCGCGAGCCGAGAGTTGCCACGGCAAAGCGGACTATGACCTATATGGCCATATCGCTGTCGATCGCCGCTGGCGGTTTGATGATTTCTTACTTGCTGCTCGATGTGCATCACACCGAGGGTAAGACAATGAACCAGGTCCTGACCGAGGCGCTCGTGGCGCGAGTGGGCTTCGCTGGTTCCTGGTCGGGTGAGTCGTTCGTCTGGATTACAATCGTCGCGGAAGCGCTATTGTTGTTCGTCGCAGCTCAGGCCGGCTTTATCGATGGTCCGCGCGTCTTGGCGAACATGGCCCACGACTCCTGGATGCCCCATTGGTTTGCCAACCTGTCCGAGCGGCTGGCAACGCACAACGGCGTGATGATGATGGGGATCGCCGCGCTCGGCGCGCTGTTGATCACCGGCGGCAGCGTCTCCGAGTTGCTGGTGATGTATGCGATCAACGTCTTCTTGACGTTCTCGCTTTCGATGATTGGCATGTGTCGCCACTGGTGGCAAATCCGCGCAGATCACCCCCTCTGGCGCAGGCGGCTGGCGCTGTTTTTGCTAGGCGCAGTGATGTGCGTGGCCATCCTGCTGGTCACGATTTATGAAAAGTTCGAGATCGGTGGTTGGCGGACTATCTTCGCAACCGGTTTTCTCGTCGTGCTCTGCTTGATCACCCGCCGTCATTACGACACCGTGCTCACCAAACTACGCCGGCTGGACGAAACACTGGCCGATCTCGGCGCCGGCTCCACGGCGCAGCCCCCAGAAGTCAATCCCAAGCTCCCCACTTGCGCCATCCTGGTTGGCGGCTACAGCGGCCTCGGCGTCCATACGCTACTAAACGCCTATCGCTTTGCGCCGGACCACTTCAAGAACATGATCTTCATCTCGGTGGCAGTGGTCGACTCTGGCAACTTCAAAGGCGCCGCCGAAGTCGAGGAACTGAAGAAATACACCGAGGATGCATTGTCGCAGTACGTCGACCTGGCGCGACGCCTGGGGATGCCTTCGACGTCGTACATGTCTGTCGGCACAGAAGCCGTGCATGAGCTGGAGTTGCTCTGCCTGCAAATCGCCAAGCGGTATCCCAAAATCGTCTTCTTTGCCGGGCAACTGCTCTTCGAGCAGGATACCTGGTACCACCGCCTGCTCCATAACCAGACCGCCTACTCATTGCAGCGTCGCCTGCAGTGGGTTGGACTGCCGATGGTTATTCTTCCGACCCGCGTGCGGTAATACGGTTAGGCGTTCAGCGAAAAGTCCATTCGTCTACGGGGTTTCTGGGCTTTCTAGTTGTGACGCCGCTGGTGGTTTTGACCGGCTCGACGGCATATCGGTATCGTACATTTGGGCGTAAGATTGCGCGGAGCCCAATCACGCGCGCACGGATCTTGGAGGATCGCAATGCGGATACTTGTCACCGGGGCAACGGGATTCATCGGACGAAAGCTACTCGAGGGAATCAAAGATCCGGTCGTGCTGAGCCGCAACCCGGACAAGGCGCAAACACCGCTTGCGCGGGGCAAGGCCTTTCGTTGGGATCCGCTGGCGGGTGAGCCTCCGCGCGAAGCGTTCGACGGCGTGGAAGCCGTGATCCATCTTGCCGGCGAGCCAGTCGCCGAGGGACGTTGGACCGCAGCCAAGAAGCAGCGAATCATGGAGAGCCGCAAGGTCGGCACGACAAATCTCGTTCGCGCGATCTGCGATCTGCCAAATCCGCCACGCGTGCTTGTGTCGGCGTCAGCCATCGGCATTTATGGAGACCGTGGCGATGAACCGCTCGAAGAGCGCAGCGCGCCAGGTAAAGATTTTCTGGCAGACGTCTGCCGTGAGTGGGAAGCCGCGGCCGATCCGGCCCGCGAGCGCGGCGTGCGTGTGGTTCATCCGCGGATTGGGATAGTGCTTGGCGCCGGCGGGGGCGCGCTTGCCAAGATGATCACGCCGTTCAAGTTCGGACTCGGTGGCCGGCTGGCCAGTGGCCGGCAATGGATGTCGTGGATTCACGTCGACGATATGGTCGGGATGCTGCTCTTCGCGGTGAACAATGAACACGCCAGCGGCGCGATGAACGCTGTTTCGCCCACGCCAGTGACCAACTCAGATTTTACGCGCGCCCTGGCCGCAGCGGTCCACCGTCCGGCAATTTTCCCGGTGCCTGGTTTTGCGCTGCGGTTACTGCTGGGTGAATTCGCGCAAATCTTATTGGCGTCACAACGCGTGCTGCCACGCGCCGCCGAAAAGGCCGGCTACGGTTACCTCTATCCAGATCTGCAAGCGGCGCTAAGATCGATCGTCGAGTGATTTGCGCCGCTTCATGTCGAAGGCAAGCAGCGCGCCAAAGCGCTCCGGGAGGGCGAGGGCTCCTGCCGAGCCGCGCGCCGTAGTCGACGTGGCCCCGCACTCACGGCGCCTCGACACTGCACGCCAGCACCGCATTCGTCATTCTTTCGGCGAGTCATCACGTCGTTTATCATAATTGCATGAACAAAGCCTTCGTACGCGAACCCGAGGACACGGGCCAGCGCAATTGCCCCAAGTGCGGATCGCTGGCTGTCGCCGCTACGCCGGAAGCGGTCGAAGAACATCTCACGTCCGAGGCGCTCGGCGCCATCTCACGCGCGGCCTGGTTTTGTCCGTTTGCGAAGTGTGAAGTGGTTTACTTCGACAATTTTGAGCGCATCGCAACGGTCGAGCAAATCAAGTATCCGGTCTGGCCAAAGGATCCCGACGCGCCGCTGTGCAGTTGCTTCGGCCTGAAGCGCGAGGACATCGAGCAAGACATTCGAGAAGGAGGCGTCTCGCGCACCCGCGCAGCCGTCACGCAAGCCAAGAGTCCGGCTGCCCGCTGCACAACACTGGCGCCCGATGGCCACTCCTGCGTGGCCGAGGTGCAGCGATATTATATGAAGCTGAAGCAAGGGGGTTAACGCCGCGACGGCCGACGGCGCTGACTGCGGACGCCGGTGCGTTGGAAATAACGCACAAAGAGCCCGCGGCTAGCGCCATGCGGCTCACAGTGCCGCGGCTTCGATAGTTGCGTTCAGCCCGGCCAACAAGCAGAATGTTATTGCAGGCGTTCGCCGTGCGGAGTCGAACTGCGTGCCCGTGGATCTCCTCACCGAGGATCTCGTCACTGACAATGGCGCCCGCCAACAGTTTCTCGGACGAGTTCGATGCCGCTTGGAATAAGTGATTTTGACCAATATGCGGCGTCATGATTTTGCCCTGACGATTTTCATCGCGGGAGTTGTTTGCGCAGTTTCCGGTCGCTGCACAGCCGCGGAGCCAGAGAAAGCACAGGCCGAATTTTTCGAGCGCGAAATCCGGCCGCTGCTGGCCGAACGCTGCCAGAAGTGCCACGGCGCCGAAAAGCCCAAGGGTGGTTTGCAACTCCTCTCACGCGAGAGTCTGGCTCGTGGCGGGACGACTGGCCCTGTCGTCGTGGCCGGCAAACCCGCCGAAAGTCGGCTGATCAAGGCCGTCAATTATCAAGAGATTCAAATGCCTCCGGACGGGCGTTTGAAAGCCGATGAAATCGCGAAGCTCACGAGTTGGGTCGAGCAGGGGGCGTACTGGCCAGCAACGCAGGACAAACCCGCAGGCGACGCCAAACCTGCGAGCGAGCCCAAGCCCGCCGCGTCTGCGGAACCAGGTTTTGTCATCACACCGGCGCAACGCGCGCACTGGTCGTTTCAAGCGCCGCGGCACGCCGTCCCGGAAACGACCGACACCCGGTGGCCGCGCTCGGATCTCGATCGATTCATCCTGCACAAGCTCGAAGCGCGGGGCTTGAAACCATCGGTAGCGGCCGACAAACGGACACTGATCCGTCGCGCGACGTTTGATCTGACTGGCTTGCCGCCGACGCCGCAGGAAGTGCAGAACTTTTTGGCCGACGAGTCGCCCCGCGCGTTTGCCCGAGTGGTCGAACGATTGCTGGCGTCGCCCCATTACGGCGAGCAGTGGGGACGCCACTGGCTGAACGTAGTCGGCTACTCAGACACGCCTGCTGACGCGGACATGTTCCGCTTCCGAGACTGGGTCGTGCGTGCGTTCAACCGAGATCTGTCCTACGACCGCTTTGTGACGGAGCAAATCGCCGGCGACCTGGCGCCACCAACGGCGCAGGGAGTCTACGATCCCAACCCCACAATCGCTACCGGCTTGCTCACGATCGGCGACTGGCATCGAAGTGGCAATGGCAGTGCCCCGACCGTTAAGGAACAGCTGCTGTGCGACATTGTCGATGAGCAAATCGACGTCGTCAGCCGCGCATTTTTGGGGCTCACCATCCGTTGCGCCCGCTGTCATGATCACAAGTTCGATCCGATTTCGACCGAGGACTACTACGCCCTGGCCGGCATCTTCTTCAGCACGCGCGTGCTGTCGAGCGTTGGTGGTAAGGACGGCAGCGCGGCCCTGTTGCGCATCCCGCTGGCAAGCGCCGATGAACTGAAGCGTCGCGACGATCGCAAACGCCGGATCGATGAGCTAACGGCGCAAATTTCTCAGGCGCCCTCCGACGCGGTACGCGGAGAACTGAACGCGACGATCGCAAAGCTAAGAGTAGCAGAGCCACCTGCGCTGGAATATGCCAGCGGAGCCCAGGATGGCGGCGTGCCGGAAACAGCACACGCTGGCGTCCATGACGTGGCAATCCACATTCATGGCGAGCACGGCCAACTCGGAAAGGTCATCCCCCGGCGGTTTCCCGTAGTTTTAACCGGTGACAAGCAGCAGCCCATCACGGCCGGCAGCGGACGACTGCAACTCGCACAGTGGATCGCGAGCCCCGACAACCAACTCGCGGCTCGCGTCATGATTAATCGAATCTGGCAACATCACTTCGGACGAGGCATCGTTGGCACGCCGGACGATTTCGGCCAGTTGGGGTTGCGACCAACGCACCCGGAACTGCTCGATTGGCTGGCCATTGAATTTGGCCGCTCTGGCTGGTCGATCAAGGCCATGCACCGCGCAATGATGCTTTCGGCCACCTATCAACAATCCAGTTTGCCGACCGAACCCTTGCGAACCGCCGATCCGGCAAACCTACTGCTGGGGCGAATGTCGCCCCGCCGGCTCGACGCCGCGGAAATTCGCGATTCCCTCCTAATGGCCAGCGGGCAATTGGATCGCTTGATTCGCGGACCCGCTATCCAGGATCCGAATGCGTTGCGACGATCCCTTTATCTGGCGCCGCGGCGAGCCGAGCGACGCCCATGGAACGAATTATTAATCGCCGCAGGCCGCGGTGACACGATCGATTCGCTCAATCATGCGAATGCAGGCGGGCAAGCGGACGCAGCGCCAAGTGAGCTGTTTTTGAATGAGCGATCCGCGGCGCTCGCCGGCCGCCTCCTGGCCGAGGCGCCAATGGATGATCGTCCGCGGATCGAGTGGCTGTTTCAACTGCTGTATGCGCGGCCGGCGGCAGAATCGGAGATCGAAGGCGGGCTGGCAATACTAGCCGCGGCTCGAACAGAAATGGCTGACCAACCAGGCGCTGATCGTCAGACGTGGGAAAAGTATTGCCGCCGCCTCCTGAGCGCGAGCGCGATCTTCAGTGTCGACTGACCGATCGACAGCGTCCTGCTTGGTTGTACGATGTCGCAAACACAGCCAGCGCCCAGAGTGATCGCCATCGAACGCCAGTCCTGCATGCGTCTTGCGACATAGTAGCGGCAGTTACTGGCAACCCACGTGCAAAAAAAGAAAACGGCCGGCGCGAGATTCTCGCGCCGACCGTTTTTCAGAATCAACACTTCAACTGATCGCGTCGCTGTGTTATTTGGCCCTGCGTGCGACGTAACGGCGTGCTCGCAAACCCGCCAGGCCCACAAACCCACCGATCGCGAGCACCAAGGTCGACGGCTCCGGGATCTCATTTACCGGCACGTATTGGGCTGTGCCAACCATTTGGCCCTTGAGATTCATATTTAATGTAAGTCCCAAGCTCGAAGTAATTGACGAAGGGAGCAGACCTCCAATATTAATGTCGACCGGCAATGTCAACTTCCAGTTGCTACCCACGTGTTGAATGAGGCCAGTCCCGGTCGAAGTATTGGGCAGGCCGCCAAGCGTTGCCAGGCTGGTGGTAGTCCCGGTGCTAATCAAGATATCCGTCGGACCGGTGCCATTCGTGAATGAAATGACGACGCCATTGGTCGAGGGGATCGCACTCGCTAGAGCCGCTTGAACAACGCCTCGCACAAGCGAGTCGGCGAGCGTCCCTAGACCTGTGATGCCAGCGATATTCAGCACGGCGCCAAAACTGACGTCGGCGTCACCAGTTGCAAACGAGATTCCGACTTGAGTCGGGTCGAAGTTCGTCGAACCAACTCCGGTCAGTGCGATATTGCTCGAGTCGAAATCCAAGCCCAGATTTCGCAACGCCAGGTTTCCCTGGACACCGGTGATGCTACCCGGGCTTACGGTGCCGAAGGAACCGATCGGGATCGCGGGGATCACAATGGGAGTGCCCAGCGGATAGGTCAACGAGACACCGTAGTTCCCTGGCGCGTTCGCACCGATGCCGCCGATGCCCGGCGCTAAATTGACGGGTTGGTTGAAAATGCCTCCCTTTTGCACAGCTGCCACGGCATTGCTACCGCCGGGAAACCCGATCACGGTCGTGTAGAGTTCGGATTTGAGGGCCGAGCCTGACGGCGTCGAGTACGTGTTGGCCTTCGCGGTCGAATTCTGCTCCGTCACCGTCAAAGGTGAACCTTGCAGTGTGCCGTTCGCCGTTAGATCGAGCGTGCTCGAGGCGGTGGTGAGGCTGAAATTGACTGGAGTTGCATTTGCGTGGCCGGCAAATAGGGCCACGACAGCAGCTAGGACGAGACCACGCGTCAACCAGCCACGATGGGCTGGGCACAAAGTGCGGATCGAATGGATGGAACGTAGACTCATTAGCCACTCCTTGGTGTGCAATGTCTTTAGCGCCACGCCGCCCGATACGGCGAAGTCACTAAAATCGGCTACAAGTCGGATTCGACATGCATGCCCTATGGCAATCCCCGCTTTAAAAATGCGGCGACTGCAAAAATGACGCAAACGACATAGTTGTTCGCAAATAGAATTTAGGCAAGAGAATCCGGGCGAAAAATACAACTTTCCGGGAAATAATACCAGCTTGGGGGGGGTGGAAATCGAGTAGGTGATTTTGCGAATCGCAGACACATCGCCCGCGAAGGGTGCTTGCGAGCCCCCTCGCCACGCAGCACCAGTTTGCACGACAGCGGATTCGTAGCCGCGCTTGCCGTGCGTTGAGACTGCCGTTTTACGGGGTCTCACATAATTGCACGCAGCGATGCAGGGCACGCCATGCTCCATGGCGCTTCAACACTGGGATCACGACCTACGCCAGGCTCAGCTTTACAGTTCTTGGGCGATTACAGATACTGGCAGTTTCCCGGCGATTCGCGTAATCGACGCCGGGTAGGCGGGGCGCAGGCGATGGAGCGAGCGCGGCATGGCACGGTTGTCGATGAACGAAATGACGACCTATCGCTGGTCGTTCGAAGAGGACGTTGCCCACTACCAGGCGGCCGGCATCAAGGCCATGGGCGTCTGGCGGCAAAAGCTCTCGGACTACGGCGAAGAAAAGGGAGTCGATCTGCTCCACGAAAGCGGGATCGCCGCCAGTAGCCTGCTGTGGGCCGGCGGGTTCACAGGAAGCGACGGCCGATCGTTTCGCGACAGCCTGGAGGACGCCGTCGAGGCGGTGCGCCTGGCCGCGGTGATGTCGGCTCCTTGCCTGGTCGTCTACACCGGAGCGCGGGCCGGCCACACGCAAAATCACGTGCGGCGATTGGTGAGAGAAGCGCTAAAAGAAGTCTGCGACCTGGCAGGCGATCTTGGCGTGCGCCTGGCCATCGAACCGATGCACGCGGGCTGCGCGGCCGAGTGGACGTTTTTGACAACGCTCGACGACACGCTGGAATTGATGGACAAGGTCGCGCATCCGGCGCTCAGCCTGGTGTTCGACACGTATCATTTCGGCTATCAGGAAGACGTTTTGGAACGTGTTGAGCAACTAGCCCCGCGAATTGCAGTGGTGCATTTGGGCGATGGCAAGGAGCCGCCGCAGAAAGAACAAAACCGCAGCCGGCTGGGCGAAGGGAATATCCGGTTGCCGGAGATCGTCGCTGCGCTGGCGCGCGGCGGCTATGACGGCGACTACGAAGTCGAATTGATGGGAGAGGATATCGAAAACTCCTGCTACAAGTCGCTGCTCGAGCAGTCGATGCACGCCTACGCGCGGCTGGTCCCAGTCCTAACCTGACCAGCCGGCATGTCCGACGCCCGTTTCGCTACCCAAGTAGCGGACCAGCAGGGACTTTTTTCCGGGTCCTGAGGAGATCTGCAAAGTTCGGGGGCTGGCTCATTTTTCGGCGATAAGATTTCCCTTCCCCAAAGAAACGTTAGCCGAGAATATGTGCCTGACCCCTTCTTCAGGACTTTGCAGTCCTCGTGGCCGGGTCCCTTCGCAGGCTCATCCATTCCGACTACGCTGAGTCGGATGGAAAATCCCGCCCGCTGAATGAACCTTTCTCGTCCTGGTCGCACTAAACAGGATCATTCCAACGGACTTAGCGCATTGCTGAACCACCTTGATATTTTGCTTTGCAGCGGGCGAAACGAACAAACAGAGTTTCCACTGAGCTCGACGCGTTAGGTCGCACCAAGAGGTTTTATGAAGTTTCGGACTCGGGCAATTCATGTGGGGCAAGAGGCAGATCGCACTACTGGCGCGGTCGTTCCGCCAATCTATATGGCCACCACGTTCGTTCAACCGCAGGCCGGCGCGGCGACTGACTTTGATTATTCGCGCACGGCCAATCCCACGCGGCGCAATTTCGAAACCACGCTCGCCTCACTCGAAGAGGGCTGCGGCGCCTTGGCGTTTGCCTCCGGCATGGCGGCCACGCACTGCGCGATGATGCTCCTGAAGCCAGGCGAACACGTCGTTGCCAGCTCGGATCTCTACGGCGGAACGTACCGGCTACTGCACAACGTCCTCGACCCGATGGGCGTAAAAGTAACCAACGTGGCGACCAGTGACCTGGCAGCGGTGGAGAAAGCCTTCACGCCGCAGACCAAACTGCTGTGGGTCGAAAGCCCCGGCAATCCGCTGATGTCGATCACCGACATCGCCGCCTGCGCTCAGCTGGCGCACAAGCGCGGCGCCCTGCTGGCAGTCGACAATACATTCGCCACGCCGGTGCTGACGCGGCCACTGCTATTGGGCGCCGACATTGTCATGCACTCGGCGACCAAGTACCTCGGCGGGCATAGTGATGTGCTGGGCGGGGCGCTCGTGGCGCGCGAGCCGGAATTGCTCGGGCGTTTGCATTACGTGCAGAACGCCACCGGCGCCGTAATGGCCCCGCTCGAATCGTATCTCTGCTCGCGCGGACTGAAGACGCTCGAGTTACGCGTGATGGAGCAATCTCGCACCGCGGCCAAGATTGCCGAGTTCCTCAAGGGCAAACGCCATGTTCGTCGTGTGCTCTATCCTGGCTTGCCAGGGCACCCAGGCCATGAACTCGCCGCACGGCAAATGGAAGATGGTTTCGGCGCGATGCTGAGCTTCGAGCTCGACGGCGAATTAGCACAGGCGCGCGCCGTAGCCGAAGGCTCGCAGTTGTTCCGCCTGGCCGTGAGCCTGGGCGCTGTGGAATCGTTGATCTCGCAGCCTGCCGCAATGTCCCACTCCAGCTACGAGGCAGCGGCCCGCGCCGCCTGGGGCATTAGCGATACCCTGATCCGCTTGAGTGTCGGGCTCGAAGCCTTCGAGGATTTGCGCGATGATCTGTCGCAATCGATCGACCGGGCGTTTGGCGATTGATCCTGTGTGGTGAGCTACAAGGCGCGAGCCCTCGGGTTGTTACGGCTTGGATGCCCGAAATACGAAGAACCCGCGCCTCGCGGCTCACCGAAAGCTGTCGGCAAATTCCCACTCGGCGACTAGAGGCGGCTGCCCCGCAGGTTGCTACAATCGTGAGCGTGGAGGTGGGAACGTCATCGGTAGCATTGCGACCGAGATTGCCCATCGTCGTAAGCGTCTCGCAGGTTGTGAGCATGTCGCAGTCAAATCACAGATTGATCGCAGCAAGCCGCGGCTTATCGCGTCGTGAGGTTTTGCAGGTCGGCTATTCGAGCATGCTTTCGGTGGCGCTCGCGCCGCTATTGGCCGGGCAAGCGAAATCGGCCGTCGCGTCCCTGAAGACGGGCTCTGCCGCCCCACGCGCAAAAAGCGTGCTGCTGATTTTTCTGACTGGTGGTCCCAGCCATATCGACACGTTCGATATGAAGCCACTGGCGCCGGCCGAAATCCGCGGATCGTTTTCGCCGATCGCCACTGAGACCCCCGGCATTTCCGTCTGCGAACACCTGCCGCTGCTGGCCAGGCATACCAATAAACTGGCGATCGTGCGGACGATGAATTGCAGTCCGGCGCTCGGATCGCACGAGACCGCCACGCACGCCATGCTCACCGGCAACGACGCATTGCCGCCCGGCGCGAGTCTTTACGCGTCACGACATGATTGGCCCTGCTTTGCGGCGGGACTGAATTTTGTGCGCCCTGGCACGGCCGAATTGCCCAGCGGCGTGCACCTGCCGACACACATGAATATCAGTGGCGCTCCCTATTGCGGTCAGAACGGCGGACTGCTCGGCGCGACACATGATCCTTGGCAACTGCGGCGCGATCCCAACGATTCTAAATACAACGGCGACGAAGCCCTGGTTATGCCAGTCGGCCTGTCGGTCGAACGCTTCGACAGCCGGCGGGCGCTGCTGAGCCAGATCGATCAGCAGCGCGCGGGGCTCGACGCGCACGCGGCAGTCCGCCAGTTCAATTCGCATCAGCGGGCCGCATGCGACACGCTCACGGCCGGTCGACTGAGCAAAGCCTTTGCGCTCTCGGACGAACCCGCCGAGCTGCGCGACCGTTATGGGCGTCATATGTTCGGCCAGTCATTACTACTGGCGCGTCGCGTGTTGCAGGCCGGGGTGCCGATCGTGCAAGCGAATCTGGGCGTCGCCGGTCAGTGGGACACGCATTCCAAGAATTTCAGCGGGCTGGAAAAAAGCTTGCTGCCACCGACCGACCGCGCCGTCTCGGCGCTGCTAGCAGACATGCAATCGCTCGGTATGCTCGACGAGGTGCTGGTTATATTGACAGGCGAATTCGGCCGCACGCCCAAGATCGGCGGGAACGTCGGCACGCCCACCTTCTCGCCAGACGGCCGAGACCATTGGACGCAATGCTTTACCTCCGTGTTCGCCGGTTGCGACGTCCATGGCGGGCGAACGATTGGCGAATCCGATAAGACGGCGTCGTACCCTATTTCACGGTCCTACGGTCCGGCGGATATGGGCGCCACGGTCTATAGCGCACTTGGCGTTGACCTGGAAACGGAAGTGCACGATCTTCTCGGACGTCCGCTGCGCCTAAACGCAGGCCAGCCCATCGCGCCAGTCTTCTCGGGTGATTCGGCCTAGCCCTCTATTAAAGACTAACGACTGGAGTGCCACTGGCTATGCCAGTGCGCAATTCGCTATCAGCCGACCAGCACTGGCAGAGCCAGTGGCACACGAATGTGCTGACGATCAGATCTGCTAGCAGCTCATCCGTGTAAGCTCCGCTAGCACTCTCCGCTGACCTCTTCAGCGACGAATCACACACTGCGCTGACTGGGAAAATCTTTCCGGTCGCGAAGATTTTAACGGAAGTTCCGGTTACGTGATTACCGATAGACAGGCTGTCAACGATTCTCTCGTGACCGCGCGGCTATGTGTTGCGCCTCATGAGGGAGTACCAGAAGGTGATTCCAATGCATGCCAATCGGGCGACAACCGTCGCGGTGATCGCGGGAGTGATGGTTTGGGGAGTGCTGGCGGCGACTGCTGGCGCCCAATCAGCGGCTCAACCTCGCGGCGAGGGCGACACGGCGTGGCGTCGCGCAACACCGACCCGGGACAACCGCGACCGGTTCTACGACGATCAGCGCCCAGCTACGGGTTACGATCGCCGTCCGGCCCCGCCATCGCAACCGGCGCCGCGGCAAGATCAGGCCCGAAGGCCGGTCGCTGATCGCGACGAAGACGACGTGCCGCCTCCGCCATTGCGAGGAACGAATACCGCCAATCCGCGGCCTCGTGACACGCGGGACTGGCAGCCACGCAGCGCACCGGCTGGCGCACGACCGACGGAACATGCACACAACCACCGAGGCGACGCGCTGCGGAATGACGGCGCCGTGCAACCTCGAGATCCCGCGCGAGACAACTCGCGCGACACCGTTCGCCAGGTTCAGTACCAGACCGAAGCCAGCAAGCCGGCCCCGGCGCCATCGCGCGAGCAACCGTACGAGTGGCATCCGGGCCGCGACCAGGCGCCTCGCGCCAAACCAGCGGCGATGACTGAAGCGCCAGCGTTTAACCCCAATACGGCCGCGCCAAAATTCGAGCCTACGCTTGCGCCTCCGATGGATCGTCGCGCCATGGCGCCGCCGCCAGAGTATCGCGCCGATGAGCGGGCGCCGAACTATCGAGACGAGGCCCGGCGCACGGCGCCCAACAACCCTCGGCCAGCGCGCGATCGCGCCGGCGAGCCGAGCTTTATGGCGCAAAACCAGCGTCCGCGCGGACAATATCGCCCGGCCAGCGCCAATTCGTATGAGTTGCCACCGGGCAGCGCGCCGGCGCCTCAAGCAGAAATCATCCAAGGTCCTCCCAGGTCATCAGGCCAACCGACGTACCAAGGCCAACCGGTCTTCGACGGCAGCACTGGCGCTTTTGACGTCGATGGCAATGGTTATCCGGCAGACGGTTACGGCTATGACGACGGTTACGATGACGGGTATGGGTCTGGTGGCTACAACCACAGCTCGGAATGCTATCAGAATTGTCCTGGCCCCTGCGACTATTGCTCGACCTGCTGCGGCGGCCCGAGTTGCCCACACCGCTGGTTCGAAGAAGCGAACTTGTTCGCGGGTGTTCACTCGTTCCAGGGCGGACTCGACCAGGGCCAGAGCGGCAACTTTGGATTTCAAGAAGGTCTGAACTTCGCCGGCTCTCTCTGGCACCGCTACAACATCGGTTACCAGGTTGGTGGCATGGCCGTGCAGAGCAACCTGTCCGGCAGCAACGTCCAACAGTTGCGAACCGATTCGCGGTCGCAAGCGTTTGTCACGGCCGGTGTGTTCCGTCGGGCGATCTGCAACCTTGGCTTCCAGGGTGGCGCCGTGTTCGATTGGCTCGACGACCGTTATTACTCGAACTCCCAATTTGCTCAGCTCCGAGCAGAGCTCAGCTACCTCTGGCCGCATGGCCACGAGTTTGGTTTCTGGGGCGCCTTCAACACCGGACAAACGCAATCCCAAGTTATCAATGGCCTGACGACGAACTTTACTGCCACGGACCTCTACACCCTGTTCTATCGTAAGACGGTGGCCGAAGGTGGTCAGGCCCGCGTGTGGGGTGGCGCCACGGGCAACGGCGATGGTCTCTTTGGGGCTGATTTCCGCATCCCGATGACCAATCGTTGGGACTTTATCGGCGGCTTCAACTACCTGATTCCGAAAGATGGCCCCGGCAGCGGCGCTGTGAACCAGCAAGCCTGGGGTTTGTCGTTGAATATCGTCTGGTACCCGACGCGTCGCGCTTGCGGCACCCACAACACGCCGTTCCGCCAACTGTTCACCGTGGCGGATAACAACGTCTTTATGATCCGCCAGCAATAACATCCGGCGGGAAGGCACCTAGCCTGAATCAACCGAAGCTTATTTAGGAGGACGCGTCGGCTTTCAATCTTGACCGTACCGCTTCGCAAAGCGCGAGTAACTGATCAACGCCGAGTTCTTCGGCGCGCGTCGTGGGGCCGAGGTCGAGCGAGGCCATGATCTGGTCGGCGTCGTTTTTGTCGAGGCGGCCTTTGAAGGCGCTGGCCAACTCACTGCGCAAAAACTTTCGCCGGTGAAAAAAAATCGCCCGCGAGAAATCGTGGAAGAATTCCAGATCTGGAATTCGCGCTCGCAGTTCCGGGTCGACCTCGATGTGGATAATGGCTGAGTGAACCTTGGGCCGGGGCCAGAAGACCGTCGGCGGCATGATCCGCACCAGCGTGGTGCGGCACTGTGACTGCATCCACACGGCCAGCGCGCCGTAATCCTTGGTCGAAGGCGCGGCCATGATGCGGTCGGCCAACTCCTTCTGAATCGTCACCGTCATATTGTGCGGAACGACGTCCGTCAGCAACAGGTTGGCGATCAGCGGCGTGGCGATGTTGTACGGCAGGTTGGCGACCAGCTTCAACCTGCGGCCGGGCGACTCGGCAAGTTTTTCGCGCACCACCGCCAGGACGTCGTCATTCAATTTGTTTTTGTTGCGCAGCACGTCGCACAATAGCAAAGTGACGTTTTCGAAGTCGATCAACTCCTCACTCGCCAACTGGTGCAGGCGTTCGTCGATTTCGACACTGACCACTGCCGCCACGTAGGGCGCCATCAACGAAGTCAGCGAGCCGGTCCCACTGCCGATTTCGAGCACTACGTCGCGGGCTTCCAACTGCGCGGCATCGACCAGCAGTCGCACCAGGTTCAAGTCGATCAGAAAGTTCTGACCATGGCGAGAGTTGGGATGGATCCCCACCTCGGAGAAGCGCCGCATCAGAAACGACAGTGTTTGATTGCTCACAGAGTTTGATTCTTTCCAGTGACGTTTGCTCTACCAGCCCGAAGCGCCAGCGATGGTTCTTCGTGGTCTTCCCCGGAGAAGTGGACCGAAGAACCCTCGCTTGCGCTTCGGGTTAGTGTGAACGGTTTTGAGGATGTGTTGTTGATGTCGCTGCGGTGGCTACTCGCGAACGCCGATCTGTTGCTCGACGTATTTGGCCAGCAGGTCCGTCTCTAGATTAACACGATCGCCGACGGCGAGTGCGCCCAGCGTGGTTTGGGCCAGCGTGTGCGGAATCAAGGCCACGCTGAACTCGTCCGCCGAAACATCGACCAGGGTCAGGCTGACGCCGGCCACGGCGATCGACCCCTTGGCGGCCATCTGCGTGCGTAGCCGCTCCGGAAAACGAAACCAAAACGTCGACCAGTCCTGCTCGTCGCGCCGGCGCGCTAATTGCGCGACGTCGTCGACATGACCACTGACAAAATGGCCCCCCAGCCGATCTCCGACCCGCAGTGAACGCTCGAGGTTGACCTTCGCCCCGGCCACGAGTTGGCCAAGCGTGGTGCGGCTGAGCGTTTCGGGCCCTGCCTCAAACGAGAGCTTCGCGCCGTCGATGGCAATGCACGTCAGGCAGCAGCCGTTGATCGCAATACTGTCTCCCAGTCGTACTCCATCCGCTAGCGCGCCGGCGTCAAGCACGAGCACTCGCCCCGGCGGACGCGACTCCACAGCGGCAACCAGAGCTAACGTCTCGACCAGACCGGTGAACATGGGAAGCAGGCTTTGAGGGATTGAGGTGTTGAGGACTTGAGGAAGGATTAGAGGCACTGTCGGCAAAGGTGTTGTTGGATCTCAGGCGTCGGTCCTTACCTCAAAGCCTCAAGTCCTCAACACCTCAAGTCCTAACCGTCGGCTGTGCCGACAGTCAAAACAATGGATCTTTGTGCGGTTGACGTTGCACCCATTCCTCCCAGACGTACCTGATGGGGCCGTAGGCGACAAAACCACAGCAGACCAGCGGCACCGCATAACCACGGATGACCATAATCGCCACCAGTGCAAACACCAGCCCGACCACGTGCCCCAGGCTGCGCTGCCCGCTGAGCATTTGACTGACGACGTGCGGATAGGGAATTCGCGAGACCATCAACAGCGCGACCAGCGCGGCAAAGAAGGGGAGCACGGCCTGCAGCACGGTGTCGATCTGTCCGGCGTAGACCAGTTCGTTATTGCTGCGGCGAAGCGTGTAGAACATGATGGCAAAACCGGCGATCGACGCCGCGGCGGCAGGGCTTGGCAGGCCGGAAAAATGAAAGTGGTCGTCCTCCGCGCCGGTCTCTACTGAGAATCTGGCCAAGCGCAGCGCAGCACAAACGACATATGAAGCCGCGATCACCCAGGCCCAGTCTTTATGTAAATGCGTAAAGCTGGGACACATTTTCACTAATAAGAATGCCGGCGCAACGCCAAACGTAACGAGATCGCACAGACTATCCAACTGCCCGCCAAACTCACTCGTCCAGTTCGACAACCGCGCCACGTGACCATCGAGTGCATCGAACACCATGGCCAGGAAAATCAACCAGCCGCTCAGCATCACGTTATGGACCGGGTCTTCCGGGTTGAGCGCTTGCACGGCTTTGATCGGGCTGCGTGTTCCCAAAGGGATTCCCTGCGGCGTCACGATTGACGTCGGCGCTTCGACGCGCGACGCTACGACGATGGCAAAAAATCCGCACACCAGATTGCCCAGCGTAAACAGCGTCGGCAAAACGGCGACCGTGCGAATGCGACCCATGGCGTTACCCTTCGTTTCCCTACGGGACTGCTGAAAGTCTACTTGGCGCCGTCCGACTCGTACCGGGCAAGCACGCTGCTGCCGGCGTTGACCTTGTCTCCCAGCTTGGCAACGATGCGCAAGCCAGGTTCGTCCGGCACAATCAATTCTGTCCGCGAGCCGAGTTTGATCATGCCGAACTGCTGACCGCGCTCCAGCACATCGCCCGGCCGCAAACTGCACACGATCCGACGAGCAAACTGCCCAGTGATCTGGCGGACAATCATCCGTCTCGCCCTGGGCGTGGTCTCGGCGAGCCCGACCCACATGCTCTCGTTCTCCACGGCGCTCTCTGGCCTCAGCGCGTTAAGAAATTTTCCCGGAGCGTACTTTAAGGATAGCACTCTCGAGCGGGTAGGGACACGGTTGATGTGGACGTTAAAGATCGACAGAAAGATCCCAATCCGCACTGCGGGCCCGTCAAAAAATGGCTCATACTCAACGCGCGTGATTTCAGAGATCTTGCCATCGGCCGGCGAAACCAGTAGCCCTTCGTCGGCCGGCACGCGGCGATGCGGGTCACGAAAGAAATAAACGACCAGCCCAAACAAAACGCCTGGCACAATGGCCGCTGGCCACCACCGGGTAAACACGATCGCAATCGTCGCGGCCAACAGTGGCCACCCCATGATCTGCAGCTCGGCCAGCCCCCAGCGCGCAAACGGAATCTTGTTTCGCCACGCAAACTGATCGTCCTGGCGGTCCCACTCGGCCGTGCAAAGATTACGGCAGTACTTCAGATCGCGCGGGTCGAGGATCTCATGCGGGGCGCCGTTAGCGTCACCGCGCCGGCAGGCCGCCATTCGCCGCACATAGCCACCGCGAAGCGTCTTGAGATAGACACGACGCAAGCGCCCCCACTGCAACTCCAGGCTGTAGCAAACGCCACCACCGGGTTGCACGCTCTTGATATTCGCCGGGAGCGGCTCGACGCCCGCCGGATGCGCATCGCGCAACGTATCGCTCACAATGTCGCTCATGGCCCGGTTCCCTCGCTCGGACCACTTGATCCGGCCGGAATATGCGGAGAAGCGTGGGCCGACTTCTGCCAGGGGACATCTCGCTCGCCAGCCAGATGATTTGCAGCGCGGGCAAGCACGAACAGCAAATCACTAAGTCGGTTGACGTACACGATCAATTCGTTTCGCACCGGCGCCAGCCTCGAAAGAGTTACCATCCGGCGCTCCGCGCGGCGGCAGACGGTGCGCGACAGGTGCAACAGCGCCGCGGCCGGGCAACCGCCAGGCAAAATGAATTGCTTCAGGGGTTCCAACTGCTCTTCGTAGATGTCGATCGTCACTTCCAGCGTGGCGATGTGCGACTCGCCGAGCGTGGCGGTTCCTTTGGCCGTGGGGTCCGGAGTGGCCAACTCGGCGCCCAGGTCGAACAGTTCGTTCTGCACGCGCGCCAGCAGCACATCTAACTGGGCGCTCATCGGCTCCGTGCGGGCCAGCCCTAGCAGGGCATTCAATTCATCAACGGCGCCGTAGGCCTCGATACGGGGATCGTCTTTCGAGACGCGCGGTCCCCCGAACAGGCCTGTGTCGCCGTCGTCGCCGGTCTTGGTGTAGATTTTCACGCTAAGTTCGCAGACTTTCTGGACATTTGCCGCGCTTACCCGTCGACCGGGTCTCGGCATATAATCAAGTCATCATCCTACCAGAAAGGGGCCGCTCGGCGGAGGCGCCGGGACGGGCCTCGCAGGAGATAAAACACGCCCCTGTAGCCGGGGTCTGAGACCCCGGAAGCGGCAAGAAATTCGCCGGCCTCACAGAGGCCAGCAACAGATTTGGAGAAACCTTAATGTCTTTGCTTCTACGCTGCGGCCTGCTGACGATTCAATCCGCAAGCATGGTCGTCGCCCTCTCGCAGCAACCAGCGACAGCCGAAGACTCCCTCGAATCGAAATACCTGACGAACGTCAAGCAATTGACCACCAGCAGCGACTACAGCAAAGCAGGCGAAGGCTATTTCTCGCCCGATGGCCGGGAGATCATCTTTCAGGCCGTGCCGAAGGGCTATCCCTTCTATCAGATCTACAAGCAGAAGCTCGACGGAGGCCCGGCGCAGTTGATCAGCACCGGGCGCGGCCGGACCACTTGCAGCTATTTCTCGCCAGATGGCAAGCATCTGATGTTCGCGTCGAGTCATCTCGACCCACAGCTCGACAAAACTGAACAGGCCGAGCGAGACCAGCAGGCCGAAGACGCGCGGACCGGTAAGCGACGCCGCTACCAGTGGGATTTCGATCCACACATGGATATCTTTCAATCCGACCTGGATGGCAAAGACCTGCACCGACTGACCAATACGCCCGGCTACGACGCCGAAGGCGCCTATTCACCTGACGGCAAGTTGATTGCCTTCTGCAGCGACCGCGATGGCGATCCCGACCTGTACATCATGAACGCGGACGGCTCGAACGTGCGTCAACTGACGGACGCCCCCGGCTACGATGGCGGGCCATTTATCTCGCCGGATAACAAATGGGTGATCTTCCGCAGCGATCGCGACAAGGAAGGCTTTTTGCAGATTTACGCAATCGGCGTTGATGGCAAGAACGAAGTCGCGCTGACCAAGAACCCGGCCAGCGTCAATTGGGCGCCGTACTGGCACCCGACGAAGCCTTACATCATTTGGACTGGCGCGGATCATACCGATCCGAACGCGCGGCCGAACTACGACCTGTGGCTGATGAAGTACGAGATCAAAGACGGCAAGATTGAGCCAGGCAAGATCGAGCGCGTAACAGACCAGCCCACGGCCGACGTCCTGCCGGTCTTCTCGCCCGACGGCAAGAAGCTGATGTGGACGTCGAACCGTACGCCGGATCACGCCAGCCAGCTATTCATCGGCGATTTCAAATTGCCGGAGTAACGTAGTCATCACGGGCCCCGTGATGACAGAAGCGCGCACGGTAATCCATTTTCGCGATGGCAGAACGCGCCTAATTGTCCATCAGCTGGATTGTGTTATACGTTCACGCACTTCGACATCGGCATCGCTGCGAGTGGCATCACGGGGCCCGTGATGCCTACATTGAAAGAATCCATCCGATCACTTCGGCCAGCCCATCCTGGTTGTTCGTGGGCGCCACGCGATCGGCCGCGGCTTTGACTTCCTCGGCGGCGTTCCCCATCGCCACGCCTAGCCCCGCGCCCAATAGCATTGGGATGTCATTGACGTCGTCGCCTATAGCGCAGATCTCGTCGTCCGCAATGCCCCACTCGCGGGCGAGCCGCTCGACACTGCTCCACTTGGTCACGCCGTGCGACGATAGCTCGCACATGTAGCCCTGATAGCGAGGGCTGCGGATCACGTGGATGTACAACTCGCCCGGCATCTGCGTTTCGAGCGAGTCGGCCAGCGCCGCCATCTCGTCCTTGGGCCCCATCGTGAATCCGGAGAAGATCCCCGGTGGGGGATCGGTCATGATCTTTGGCCAGATGTGCCGGCCAACCGGGTTCATCGCAAAGAACTCTGCCAGCTCCGGCTGCTCGACGTCAACTCGCCCGCAATACATGTCATGGCCGTGCGCGAACGTGTCGGCATACAGGACCGCTTCGTAACCGGCCTGGTCGATGATCGAGAGCATGCGGCAGAGCCGATCGCGATCGAACTCGGCGCAATAAATCGTGCTGTGGTCCAGTGGATGCTTGACGAGAGCTCCGCTGGCCGTGATCACCGGCAGATCGAGCCCCAGGGGCGCTACGAGCGGTAATGCCCGGCTATAGCGCCGCCCGGTGGCCAGCACGACGTGAATCCCAGCGTCGACGGCGCGGCGCAGGGCGTCACGCGTAGCGGGCGTGACTTCGTCACGGCTGTTGACCAGCGTGCCGTCGATATCAACGGCCAGCAAACGATAACGAGGCATGAGGAGTGGCGAGCGAGCGGGGCAGTGGAGGAGAGTCGCAGGGAAATCTTTGCCGGTCGCTATTGTATGCGGTGCTGCTCCCAACCAGAAGCGGGAGGCATCGTCGGCGCCGGGCGACGCATGTGTGGACGATGCATGCTGCGGCGTGGTGGAAATGACTGTCCATGAAGCGAGAACACACCTGCCACCAGGATCATCCCAACCAGCGAGCCCAGGATTCCAAACAGTGACCAGCGGAGCAGGCGCCGGGGACCATCGTAGCGAGGATCGGGACCACTGCGCCCACCACCTCCGCGACGATACAACGCGTAGCCAAAAAACACGAAGAAAATCTGGAACATCAGAAAGATCGCTTTGCCCGGGTGATATCGCAGATGCAACGCGAAGTACCAGACAAACGTCCCGAACAATGCAAAGAACGACCCAACCAGAAACAGGATGTCAAACACCGCCAGGAACGTGGGAAAGATCAAACCGATCAGTAACAACATCCCGACCGGCGCAAGGAGCCACCACTTCGAAATCTTGTACCGGGCAAACACGTTCAGTGGCGACGGCGCTTTTGGCTTGACGCCCTTGACTGTGCGTCCCGTTTGCAGGTTGTAGCCACATTGCACGCAGAGAACGGAGCCCGGCTGGCAAGGCGCGTCACAACCAGGGCACGGCGACGTCGCCTCCGCCGCCATCGAATACGAGTCTTCCTCATCCCAGATCGAAGCGGCTGGCGGCTGCGGCGTTGGGCGCTGTCGGGCAGCGGCGGGTGGCTGGGTCGCGGGGGTGTTCGCTGGTCGAGGCGAGTTCGTTGAGCGAGGGGCTTGCGGACGCGACGCTTGAGCTCCGTTGGTCGCGGCGCCGCGCGCGGTTGGTTGAGCTGCTTGGTTCGACAGCCCCGGTTTGGACGGCGCAGGCTTTGATGGCGCAGGCTTTGAGGGAGGTGACTGTGACGGACTGTTCGCCGATGTGCGCTGAGGTTTCGGCGGCGCGGACTTTGGCCGAGCGTCCAGTAGAGCCTGCGGACTCGCAGACGCCGAGGCAGGAAGCGCGATCAACATCGCCACTCCGCAAGCCGGGCATTTCGCCTTTTTGCCGACGTGCTCCACGCGGGCCACTAGCGACTGCCCGCAACTGCAGAACATCCGAAACCGGTCGCTCATCCTGCCCTCACGACCTCAGGTCAAATCGTTCATTCAAGTAGGAAGCAACAACTACAGTAGCCCACCGATATGCGAACCGCAACACGGCGCACAGTGCCGATGTGCATGGCGCTAGCCCTGGCTGGCTCCCTACACCGCGCCGGCCATCTCCGTCAGTTGCGCCACGGCGCGAGTCTGCTCTTTCTCCAGAAACGTGCGTCCCTTGCGGACATTCACATGGTCCCACGGAAGGCGGGCGTCGAGCGGGTCTGTGCGATGCAGCAATTCTTCGACATCGACGCCTGCGTCCGCCATGGCGCTCCACCAGCGTTCGGCGTTGAACTGCTCGCCCCAGCTATCGAGCCGCGCGCCGCGCCGCCAGGCAAGCTCGAGCCCGGCCGCCACGCGGCGGTCGCCTCGGCTCAAGACACCTTCCAACAAGCTGACTTCGATCGGGTGGCATTTGATCTCGACCGAACGGATCCGGCGCTTGCTGTGCAAATAGTCTTGCGCCCATTCCAAATACGCGCGGGTTTGCATCCCGTTCCATTGATAGGGCGTGTGGGGCTTCGGGACGAAGTTCGACACACTGGCCGTGACTTCGGCGTAGCGACCCATTTCTTCCTTGCCAATCCGCGCGATCGTCTCGGCCATTTCGACGATGCCGTCCAGATCGACCGGGCGCTCTCCGGGCAGGCCGCACATGAAATAGAGCTTCACACTACGCCAGCCATGCCGAAAGGCAGCGCGGCAACCTTCGTAGAGATCTTCGTTTTTGATCTTCTTGCGGATCTGCTCGCGCATATCGTCACGGGCGACCTCGGGGGCCAATGTCAGCCCTCGTCGATCGTTGGACAGTAATGCCGCGACGCCTTTGAGTTGCTCGTTCACGCGCAAGCTGGGTAGGGCGAGCCGGACTCCTAGCGGGCGGAACGTCTCGTGCATCCGCGCTAGCAGTTCCTCGAAGTACGGATAGTCGCTTGTCGACAGCGACAACAGCGAGATCTCGTTGAAGCCCGTGTTGCGATACGCTGCCAGCGCCGCGGCCACGATCGTCTCGACTTTGCGCACTCGGAGCGGGCGCTTGATCACCGTGCTCTGACAAAAACGGCACTGCCACGGGCAGCCGCGCATGATCTCGATAGCAATCCGATCATGCACGCACTCGACGATCGGCACGATTGGAGCCAAGGGCAGGGGGGTGGCGTCGAGATCGTCAATCACTGACGGTTCGATCGTCGCCGGCACGTCGTCGCGTGTAGGTCGCATCGCCAGCAGGCGGCCGGTTACATCGTACTCCGGCTCATAAAATCTTGGCGCGTAGGCAAACGGTAACTGCGCAGCCAATTCGGCAAGCGCCTCTTCGCGCTGCGTTCGTCCGGCTACGCCGGTCAGCAGTCCGTCGCTGGCAATCGCGGCCGTTTTGATCGCCAGCCAGGCGTCGCAGATTCGCGGCAAGGCCGGCTCGCCATCGCCAATGACAAAGACATCGATAAACGGCGCGAGCGGTTCCGGATTCTGCGCGCACGGGCCGCCGGCAATTACGAGTGGTTCGGCCAGCGTTCGCTCGTCACCGTGCAGCGGAATGCCGCCCAGGTCGAGCATCGTCAGCAGGTTCGTGTAGCCGACTTCGTACTGCAGCGTGAAGCCCAGCACGTCGAACTCAACTAGTGGCGTGAACGTCTCCAGGCTGTAGAGGGACAGGGCGGCGGCGCGGAGCGCGGCCTCCATGTCGGTCCACGGCGTAAAGGCCCGCTCGCAGGCCCAATCTTCCCGACTGTTCATCAGCGTGTACAAAACCTGCAAGCCGTGGTGGCTCATGCCGATCGTGTACATGTCCGGAAAGGCCAGACAGAGCCGACCGCGGACCGTGCGGTGATCCTTGACCACGGCGTTCAATTCGCCGCCGACATATTGGGCGGGCTTTTGAATCCTCGGTAAAATCTGCTCGACGATGCGCGATTTTAGCTGTTGATTTAGCATCGCGCGGCGGAGCCTTTGGGAAGTTGAAAAGCAGAGCAGGGGAGGGCAGGGGGGGCCAGACGTTTCGAAGACGAAACCCGGCCAATCCGCTGCATTGCCAATCTACCCGGCCGTCGCCAATGCAACAACATGAGGAGAGTGGCGAAGGGCAGGGGAGGGGTGTGAACCGGAGTGGAGTGATCAACGTCGGCCCATCGCCAAACACCTGTCGCTCACTCGATGGAAGTGCGAGGCTCCCGCCGAGCAATGCGCCGGTATCGCCGCAATAACCTGACGACATTTCATCAGGGTCAAATGTCTGACTTAATCGTGCGAGCAGACGAAGAACCCACGGCTAGCGCCTTGCGGCTCACGGAAACGGCGCCGAACGCACTTCTCGGCTCGGCGGGAGCCTCGCCCTCCCGGGACGTTTTCTTGCAATTCACGGCTCCGCTTTGGCGTCCCCTAAACGAACCGACACTAAAACCATTCTGGACAGTTCACCCGTTCTTGGGGACGATAGGGGAACGGTCAAATCGCGCTGAGCCATTGGAACGGCTTACGCGTTCACGCTCATTGCAGGGGAAACAGGCATGTCGGACCGACACCTTTCGCGCGTCCGCTTGGTTATCGCACTCGCTCTCGCGCTGTTCCTGCCGCGCGCGTCGTACTGCGCCGCGCAAGAAGATGAACGGTCGATCGACGAAGCCCGCAATAAGTTGATCGAAAACGATATCGTCGGCGCCGGCGTCAAGGACCAGCGCGTCATCGAATCGATGCGGAAGACGCCGCGACATGAATTTGTGCCACCCGAGTTGCGCAAGAGTTCGTACGTCGATATGTCCCTGCCGATCGGTCAGGGGCAAACAATCTCGGCGCCGTTTATCGTGGCGTACATGACCGAGCAGATCGATCCGCAGCCGACCGACAAGGTGCTTGAGATCGGCACTGGCAGCGGCTACCAGGCGGCGATCCTGTCGCCACTAGTCGACAAGGTCTACACGATCGAGATCAAGGAGCCCCTCGGCAAAAAGGCGGCGAATGTGCTGCGGAAGCTGAAATACAAAAACGTCTTCCCCAGAATCGGCGATGGGTTTCAAGGCTGGCCAGAGCATGCGCCGTTCGACAAGATCATTGTCACCTGCTCGCCCGAAGATGTGCCGAAGCCGCTCGTTGAGCAATTGAAAGAAGGGGGCCGCATGGTGATCCCCCTCGGCGAGCGTTATCAGCAAACGCTGTATCTGTACCAAAAGAAGAATGGCAAGCTGGTTTCCGAAACACTCAAGCCGACGCTGTTCGTCCCGATGACGGGCAAGGCCGAAGACGCGCGCGATGTGCAGCCGGACCCGCTCCACCCGGCGCTCCTCAACGGTGGCTTCGAAGACAAGTTGAAGGCCAGCGGCGAACCGCCCGGCTGGTTCTGGCTGCGGCAGGCCACGGTCAGCGGCGAGCGGCCTGGCAAGCACTCGCGCTCGATTGAATTCTCGAACCTCACGGTAGGCCGCGGCTCGCAGGCGCTGCAGGCCTTTGCCGTCGACGGCCGTAAAGTGCGCGAACTGAACGTCAGCGCCATGGTGCGAGCGCAGGGAGTGAAACTGGCGCCAGCGGCGGAACAAATGCCCATGGTCGCCATCACGTTTTACGACGAGAAGCGCGCCACGGTCGGCATCCGCGGCCTCGGCCCGTTCCAAGGGACATTCGACTGGAAGACCGAAAAGGACCGCATCAAAGTGCCAGGAACCGCCCGCGAGGCGATTTTGGCAATCGGTCTATTGGGCGCGACGGGCGAACTGTGGCTGGATGAGATCGAAGTCTCGGCGGCCAGTTCGAAGTAACGCCGTCGATTACAAAATTAAAAAGATTTTGCCACCGAGAACACCGAGAAAAAGAGAGAGAAAGTACAAAACCAATCCGACCGCTACGTGTGCAGGTGTTGCACCGAAGAGTGAAGCCAGCTCATCTTCCTCTCTGTGTCCTCCGTGGCCTCGGTGGCAAAACTCTTCTTCTCTTCGCTGTGCAACTCGGCGCCTCAATGCGCAAACCGGAACGGTGCGTTCGTCATTTCAAAGCCGGGTCGCTGGGCAATGTTCACTAGTAGTCCAATCGCCAGCGCATTCGCCAGCAGTCCAGATCCGCCGTAGCTCACTAGCGGCAGCGAAAGGCCGGTTACCGGCAGCAGGCCGATGGTCATGGCCGTGTTGATGAAGACCTGCGAGCCAAACAGTGTCGCCAGGCCGATCGCAATCAACCGTCCGCTCGGCTCGCGCGTGTTCGCGGCGATGGCCAGCGCCTGCCAGACCAGTGCGGCGGCGACGCCCAGCACCGTCACCGCGCCCAGCCAGCCAAATCGCTCGAGCAGAATAATGAAGATGAAGTCGGTGTGATCTTCCGGCAGTTGATAAACGGCGCGATCGTCGACCGGCTCGCCGGCTAGCGCACTGCCGAAGACGCCCCCCAGGGCCAGCACTTGCTTGGCCTGGTGCAGATGGTAGCCGTCGTCGCTCGGCGCCCTGTCTGGCCCCGTCTGTTCGAAGAGGGCCGTAACGCGAGACTTCTGTTCGCCGCTCATCTGCGTCCACAACACCGGCAGCAGCAGCACCCCACAGCCGGCCAGCACGGCGAGGTCCTTCTTGCGAGCGCCCGCGGCGTAGAGCATGACGAACAAGACTGGCAAAAAGACGAGCGAGGTCCCCAAGTCTGGCTCGCGCAAGACCAATAGCAGCGGAACGATCGTCAGCGCAAGCGGCACGATTAGCCCGCGCAGGCGGCGGTAATTCTCCGCCCGCGTCAAATAGCGGGCGAGCGCCAAAACGAGCGCCAACTTAGCGAATTCCGACGGCTGAAAGCCGATCTGCCCCCAGCGAATCCAGCGGTGGGCGCCATGCACGGTCGGAAAGAAGTAGACGGCGATCAGTAGGGCGATAGCGCCGGCGAACGCCGCGTAGCTGTGACGCACCAAGGCCCGGTAACTCGGCAGCGTCATGCCCCAGCAAACCATCGCCGCCAGGAACGTCCAGACGATCTGCTGCCGAACGTAGTGACCGCTGCCATCGGCCAGTTCTTCGCTGCGCGCCACGCCCAGCCAGCCCAACGCAATCAGGACGATCGCCGCAAGCAGCAATCCCCACGGCACTCGGTACGACCAGGTTGCCGGCAGCATGCGGAGACTTTCAAACGAGCGCTCGGAAGCTGGCGCGATGGAACATGTGCTCTGACAACAAAGAACTGCGCGCAGCGGTGGGGCGGGATTCTACGAGGCGCCTCCGCCTGTTCCCAGAGAGACTAGTCAAAAACAAGCCGCTAGCAGTACAATCGTCGCCATCGCTAGCACCGCGCCCAAATGACTCGCAATTGTGCGAACTTTGCAGACCTTGCAGGCGGCAAACCAACCGCGATTACCCCAGACTTGGTGACCCAAAAAAACTACGCAGACTGCTTGAATTGCGTGCTAGGGTTGGTATGTTCTGGGGGGAAACAAAGAGCATGGAGTCCCGTATTTCCAAAGGGAGCAAAGAGTTATGTTTCGTACGAGCTTGAAAAATTTGGTGTTGGGTGGCGTTGTCGCCGGCCTGACGTGGTCGATCGCGGCTCCGCAAGCCGACGCCTTCTGGCATCGTCGCGGCGGTTCCAGCAGCTCGTCCTCGTCGTCGAGCAGCAGCAGTAGCGGTTATTACGGTGGTAGCAGCTCGAGCAGCAGCTCGGGTTATTGGGCTGGCTGCTCAAGCAGCAGCAGCAGCGGTGGCCATCGTTGGCACGGTAGCTCGAGCAGCAGCTCGGGTAGCAGCTCGAGTGGTGGATACTACTCGAGTGGAGGAAGCTGGGGTTCGGGCGGCGGTGTCGTCGTTCAAGACCCAATTAGCCCTCCGAGCACGCCAGTTGTTCCAGGCACGGTAGTCCCAGCGACTCCGGCCACTCCTCCGGCTCCAGCCCCAGGCGCTGATCCTCTGTCGGATCCAGCCGCCGCTCCGGGCACCACGATGAACAGCTCGGGTCGCACCGCGTTGTTGGCCGTGCACGTTCCGGCGGACGCTCGGGTGTTCGTCAACGGTCTTGCCACACGTAGCACTGGCGCTGATCGCCGCTACGTTTCGAACGGTCTCCGTCCGGGCATGAACTACACCTATGAGCTGAAGGCTCAGATGATTCGTGACGGCAAGCCGGTTGAAGAGACGAAGGTCGTCCAGCTGCAAGCTGGCCAAACGGCTGAAGTTGATTTCAACAGTGCCCCTGAAGTTGTCGACGAGCGGACTGCCGCCAAGCCGGTCAAGACCAGCCTGACGCTGAACGTTCCGGCCGACGCCAAGGTGTTCCTGTCGGGCAACGAATCGAAGTCGACTGGCGAAGTCCGTCAGTTCGTCACCACGAAGTTGAACGCCGGCGACAGCTGGGACAACTACGTGATCCGTGTCGAGCTCGAACGGAACGGTCAGAAGATCACCAAGGAAGAGACGATCAAGCTGGCCGCTGGTCAGACCCGCGAGTTGACGATCGACGTCGACGCCGCTCAGGTTGCCCAGGCCTCGACCGGCGAACGTCAATAGTCACGACCCACGTAGTCTAGACGGTTTTGCATAAAAACGTGTCGAGACAAACGCGTGGTTAAGAAATAAAACCCCCGCATGGGCAACTTGCCTGTGCGGGGGTTTTTTATTTTTTTTTGCGCCGTGCGAAATGTGCCATCTCGCACACGCCGCGCCGCACACCAGACGACAATCGCGGGGCAGGGCAGGGGGGCGGCTGTGCAGGTGTGCTCGTTTGGCTCTCTGCGGCCGCACGATTTACCGGACCGGCGCCTCTTGCCACCGCTCACGCCTGCCGCAGGCCTGCAATAGGCTGCTTTCACTCGACCGCAGACGCCGATAACCTATCTATGCCCAGCGGTTTCGGCCGTATGTCGTCTCTTGGGCGCCGCTGCTGGCTTGTCTAGCAGTGAACCAGCCTTGCTGAAAGTCGTGGCGTAAGAGTAACTGTCCAATGAGCACCGTCAAACAACCGAACTCGAACGAGTCCGACGCAGCTCCGGCCATGCCGCCCGGCCGGACGTGGAGTTTACGGGCGCGGATGATTGCGAGCGCGCTGCTGCTGTTTCAGGTTTGCGCCGTGCTGTACGGTCCGTTGTCGATGCCGCCGACGATTACAACCGACGCGCTGCGGCCAGTGTTCCGTCCCTACAACGGGGCTACATACCAGGGAAACAGTTACAAGTTCTTCTCGCCCGATCCCGGCCCCAGCCATTTGATCCGCTATGAGCTGGTCAACGACAAAGGCGAAAAGACGACCGGCACGTTTCCTGATCGCAAGGAAGAGTGGCCGCGGCTCTTTTACCACCGCCACTTCATGCTGACCGAGCACCTGAACCAGGCGATGGCGCCACCAGCCCCCGATGATCCGCCACCGCCGGCCGATTGGACGGCGATCAAGACTCCGCCCGAACAGCTACGGCTGGCGCAGTCCTACGCCAATCACCTGATGCACAAGTATAACGCCACCAGTGCCACGTTGTGGTTGGTCCGCCATTCGATTCCGACGCCAGACCAGGCCATCAAGGGCATGAAGCTGACAGATCCAACCTTGTATCGCGAGCGCCGCCTCGGCAGTTTCGCGCTGAACCAATGATCGAACTCGTCACCAACTATCTGCGCGATTTGATCCGCTGGGTGGTCACAGGCTGGAACCGCTTTTGGTTCACGCCGGAAGACCCTGCCACGCTCTCGGTCATTCGCATTCTGGCCGGCGGGATGCTGTTCTACACGCATCTCGTCTGGTCACGCGGGCTGGAAGACTTTTTCTCAGCGACCAGTTGGATCTCGCCGGAAGCCGCGCTGGAAATGCACGGCGACAACTATCCGATCAGCTATTTCTGGTTGATCAATTCGCCAGCCGGTCTTTGGGCAGTGCATATCGTGGCGCTCGCGGCCATGCTCTGCCTGACGCTGGGGCTGTTCACGCGACCGGCCGCCATCGTGTCTTGGATTGCGGCCATCTCCTATGTGAACCGGGTACCACTGGCGCAGTTTGGGCTCGACCAGCTCAACACGATGCTCTGCCTCTACCTGATCGTCGGTCCTAGCGGCGCCTGCTACTCGCTGGATCGCTGGCGCGAGAAACGAAACGCCCAGCAAAAGGGCTGGGCGATTCCGCCAGTGCGCCCGAGCGTGTCAGCGAATATCGCCATCCGGCTGATGCAGTTTCATATGTGCGTGATCTATTTCGCCGCCGGCCTGGGCAAAGCCCAGGGCGAAAGTTGGTGGAGTGGCACCGCCATGTGGTGGGCGCTTGGCAACCTCGAATATCAATCGATGGACCTGACCTGGATTGCCGCGTGGCCGCTGCTGACGTCGCTGTTGACGCACGCCACGGTCTTTTGGGAATTGACTTTCCCCGTTTTCGTCTGGAACCCCAAGCTCCGCCCGCTGGTGATCGGCATGGCCATCCCGGTCCACCTTGGCATCGCCTTCTTCATGGGGATGATCACATTCGGGCTGGTGATGTTATTCGGCTGCATGTCCTTCGTCTCACCGAAGCTGGTGCGAATGGTGCTTGACCGCGCGCCGGCAGAGCAGGGGAGGGCAGGGGGGGAGGCGCCAAGCCGCCAGACAGCGCAAACGCGCCCAATCAGCCGCCGCCCAGCGCCGGTAGCCCGCGCGACGAAGCGGTCGTAGAGCGACTTGAAAACGTTTGCGATGTTCAGCGCTCGGCTTTGGTGAACCGCGGCTCTTTGCCTTCTTTGAGTTCCCGTACGATCGCGCTGTACAACGCCGCGGCTGGTGTCTGGTCCCCCGGCGTCTTCCAATATCCCTTCCATCTGAGCTGGGAATCCGTGCCGCGGTCATCGCCGCGATTTCTTACCCGCGGGCGGCCAGGATCTATTGCACTTCAGAATCGAGCGCTACCGACCGAAAGTGGGCGGAATCGGCCGCTCGATGTGCGGAATCGCTCGCTTGTCCAAACGGCTCGTGCCATCGACCGAAACGCACGACTCGGATTGCAATCAATACTCTCGCTCTTGGTCGCAACTAAACGCGGTTTTTGCAGCCAAACTGCAAGCGACGCCCAACCAAGATACGGCCTCGGGCACGCAACTTGCAAAGCTCGTCCATCGTGATGACACGATGTGCGACAATTCTCGCGAGCAAGCCGTGCAAGTCCAAACCATCCAACCTAAAGCGCTCTACGAGCTAATCCATTGTGGCGAGGCGCCGGAGTTGATCGACGTTCGCTCGGTAGCGGAATTCGATGACAAATATATTCTTGGTGCTCGGTGTATTCCCCTGCATGCCATCCAGCCGACGACGCTGATGGTCGATCGGACAACAGCGAGCGCGCCACTCTATGTGATCTGCCAGTCCGGAAGTCGCGGCCGAGAAGCGTGCGAGAAATTCAGCGACGCAGGTTACGATAACGTCGGCAATGTCGCTGGGGGAATTCTCGCCTGGACTGCTGCCGGCTTGCCAGTCGAGCGAGGCCGTCAGGGTATCCCCCTTGATGGGCAGGTTCGTATCGCCATTGGGTTCATCGTTCTCGCCAGCGCACTCGCCAGCCTGCTGCATCCCTATTTTCTTTTCATCACGATCTTTATGGGTTGCGGGCTGATCTTCTCTGGCGTCAGCGGGTTCTGCGGCCTGGCAATTCTCTTGGCTAAAGCGCCATGGAATGGGAACGCCGCAACTATCACGTCGTGCGAAACATCACGAGCGGCGCCATGAGCGGGCAAACCGTCAGTGGACTCCGGGCGAACGAATCCGCCGCGTCCCAGCAAAACCTTAGCGAAATTAGGCATAGGCGGAATCTGACAATGCGACATTCAAACCGGCGCCCACTAACATTCCGATCCACCTCGATGGCCGTGCTGCTGCTCAGCGTGGTCACAATTACCGTGGGCTGCGAGCGCGCGTCTGTGCCAGAATTCGTCTCGGGAAAGGGGCTGTCCGAGCTCGATCCTGAGCTGCAGACCGCAGTTCGCGATGCTTTGTTGAAAGCGTGTGGCACACCCGGCAATCTTAAAATGCTCGGTGGAAATTCGGCCGACGCGCAACTCCTGAAGCGTGGGGCCGAAGTCTATCAGCGCAACTGCCAGCAATGTCACGGCGCAAGCGGCGATGGCGCAGGCCCGGCGGCCGAATATCTGACACCAAAACCACGCGACTACCGACGTGGGATTTTCAAATTCGCCTCGACACCCTATGGGTCAAAACCGCGACGCGAAGATCTGATGCGAACGATCGAGCGCGGCGTTGTCGGAACGTCGATGCCATCATTCCGTCTAATGCCGAAACACGATCTCGACGCGGTGCTGGAGTACGTGCTGGCCCTCACGCATCGCGGTGAGTTGGAAGAACAACTCGTTCTCGGCGCCGAAGATCAAGGCGCCATCGACGAGCAAATGGTCACTGAGCTCTCGCAAACCATCCTGGACCGCTGGAAGAGCGAGGCCGAAACCGTTGTCGAGCCACTGACCAAAATGCCGCCGATCACCCCAGAGTCGATCGCCGCTGGAGCCGCCGTCTTCCGCACGCGCGAATGCTTTAAGTGCCACGGAAAAGAAGGACGCGGTGGATTGGCCACGGGTATCGACGTCGGTAACGACACCTGGGGTCATAAGGATCCGGCCGCCGATCTGACGGCAGGAATGCTCCATGGCGGCGCCGCTCCGCTCGACATCTATCGCCGAATTACCTCGGGTATCAACGGCACTCCTATGCCGGGATACAAGGATTCGTTCGCCAAAGATCCTGACACGCTTTGGAATCTGACGCATTACGTCCTCTGGGTCACCAACCAGCGGCGGCAAGGCGTGCAGTTTCCGTACGAAGCTTCTCTACCGACCGCTGCTCCGCAGGCTGTTGAAACGCCGGCGCCGACCACCTCTGGAGAGGGCACGCCATGATGGAACAATGGGACCAGCAAGCGCGCCTGGCAGAACTGCGTGCGCAGGTAGCCAAGCTCGAAGCGGAAATAAACCGCGCCGGCCAGGCGCCGCCTCGCCAATGGCGGGCAACAGAGTATTACACCGCTTATTACGCCACGACGGGCTTCATTCTGGGTGGCGTCGCGGCCACCGGTAGTTTGCTGGTCAATATCGTGGGAGCGCTGTTGTTCGGCATGCAACCGCTGGAGTTGATTCGAGTCTACCTGACATTCCCCATGGGCGCTCAAGCACTCGACTTCAACGCTGTTGACAACGGCTTGACACTGGCGATTGGCTGCTGCTTATACATCGGTACCGGCATGCTGTACGGCATATTGTTTCAAATTGTGTTGACGCGTTTTGCGGCGCAATCTTCGATCGCAGTGCAATTTGTAGTGGTTAGCGCGCTGGCGTTGGCCGTGTGGCTGGTGAATTTCTATGGCGTGTTGTACTGGCTGCAGCCGCTGTTGTTTGGCGGGCGATGGATTGTCGAGCAGATTCCGTGGTGGGTCGCCGCCATCACGCACCTGGTCTTTGGCTGGACCATGCTGCTGATCTACCCACTAGGACGCTACACGCCGTATCGAGTGCAATCGGAGAATCCATGATCGACGTCCGAGTTTCAGTACAAGACGCTCCCCGTCACCAAGAACTGGTTGACGAACCGATTGTAGTCGCGTATTTCCTCTGCGCGCTAGGCTACCTGACGTTGTCGATGGTGGCCGGGCTGCTGATGGCGCTGCAGTTAGTGCATTGGAATCCGCTCAACGGCGTGGAACTGCTATCCCCCGGCCGTTGGCGAATGGTGCATACGAACGTAATCGCCTATGGATTCCTGGCGAACGCGTTCTTGGGCGCGCTCCACTGGGCGATTCCGCGGCTGATGCTGCGGCCGGTGCTCGATCGCAGGTTGTCGTGGTTCATTCTGATCGCCTGGCAGGTCGTTGTACTCAGCACCGGCGTCGGGATTCTATTAGGCCCAACACTGCAGGCCAATGTTCCGTTCTTGGAAAGCCTGCCGTTCTCGCTGGGCGCACAAGGCCTGGAGTGGGGCGAAACTCCGGTCTGGATCGACCCATTGGCGCTGGCTGGACTGTTGCTCGTCGCCGTCAATTTCATGGGACCCATCATTCAATCTCGCGGACCAATGTACGTGTCCGCGTGGTATTTCATGGCGGCGTTTGTTTGGACGTTTTTGACGTACGCCATGGGCAATTTTCTCCCTCAGTACGCGCTGACCGGCACCAGCGCCGGCGCCGTGGGGGGCTTGTTCATTCACGACCTGGTGGGGCTATTCGTGACGCCGCTGGGTTGGGGACTGATGTATTACTTTGTGCCGATCATGCTCAAAAAGCCAATGTGGAGCCACGGCCTGTCGCTGGTTGGATTCTGGGGATTGGCGTTCTTCTATCCACTAAATGGCATTCACCACTTTCTCTACACGCCCATTCCAATGTTCCTGCAGTACGGCGCCATTGTCTCGACGATCGCCGTCGAGATGGTCGTGACGACGGTGCTCGTCAACTTCTTTGCGACGATCTGGGGATCTGGCCGTGAGGTGGTGACGAATCTGCCGATCCGCTGGTTCTACACCGGCATGGTTTTCTATGGACTGACCTGCCTGCAATGCGCAATGCAGACCACACTCACCTTTCAGGCGTTGATTCACTTTACAGATTGGGTTGTCGGCCACGCTCATCTGGTGATGTTCGGCGTGTTCAGCCTCTGGCTGTTAGGCATCATGACGTATCTCTTTCCGCGGATCCTGCAGACAGAGTGGTACAGCCGCGAGTTGTGCGAATGGCACTATTGGCTGTCGGCCGTCGGCCTGTTTGTGATGGCCGCGGACTTGATCCTGGCCGGCGTCTTCCAAGGCTACTACTGGGCCTCGCTGACGCAGTGGGAAGTCTCGGTCGAAGGTTCGCAGCCCTTCTGGATCCTGCGCGTCTTCGCCGGCCTGGCCATGATGACCGGCCAGGGCTGCTTCTTATACAACCTGTTCATGACGTGGCGCAAGTCGCGAGCGATCGGCGTGCGTAATTCTGACGGCGAGCGACGCCTGCCATCCACCGCGCGTCCGGCGCAAGCTTCCAGCCAGGAGACGACGTAGCATGTTCGAAAGTAAATCAGGCGTTCTGCTAGTCGCAGGGCTGGGTTTTTTCGCATTCGCTTTCTTATCGAACGCGCTGGTGCCGGCGCTGATGTATCGGCATCTTCCGGAACAAACGACGGAGCAGCTCGTCGAGAAGAACAGCAACGTGATGTACCAGTTCGAGAATCTCAGCTACCGCTACCCTGAGCAGTTTGCCAAATATTATGGCAAACCGACTCAGGAGAAGTGCGTTGACGCGTTGAAGCTTGGTAGACAGATCTACACCAGCGAAGGTTGCTGGCACTGCCACAGTCAATTCGTGCGGCCGGTATCGAGAGAGGAAGATCGCTGGGGACCGGTGTCGAAGACCGAGGAATATCAGAACGAACTGCAACGTCCGGTGATGTTCGGCACGCGCCGCGTGGGCCCGGATCTATCGCGCGAAGGAGGCCGTCGAGCCAACGACTGGCACGCCGTGCATTTCTTTCAGCCGACAATGCTGTCGACAGACTCGCCAATGCCGCGTTATCCGTGGCTGTTTGACGGCGCGCCCGATAAGCCGAACAAGCGCGGACTGGCGCTGATCACGTATGTCCAGTGGCTCGGCTCGTGGCTGGAGAGCTATCCGTATTACGAGCAATACGAAGCAACAACATTGCCACCAGCAGCCTCGCCCGACGCGCCGCAGCCAAACGCGGCTCAACCTGACGCAGCACAACCTGACGCGGCTCAGCCAAACGCCGATCAAACCGATACGACCGAAGCGGCGCCCGCCGCAAAAAGTGAGGAACCATGAAGACCAACCCCCGACCGTGGCAAACTCGCCGCGTCGTCATGCTGCTGATGGCCGCCGCGGTGTTATTGCCCAGCCTCTACGGCTTTGGCACAAAGCTGATTGAGTTCATTGCGCTGGCGCGAGGCGACGTCGAAGGATCGTTCGCCATTAGCCCGGTGGTGAATTACCTATTGGCCAGCTTTGGGTTTCTGCTGCTCTTTGGCTGGGCGGCGTTGGGCGGGATGTTTCGTGACATCGAGCAACCAAAGTACACGATGCTCGAAAACGAAGCGAAATTGGACCTTGCGAGTGGCGGGGGGCGTCCGACTCAAAGTGACGCGCTGTTCATCCGCAACGCGCTGCTTAGCCCGGCGCCTGTCGCCGTTCGCAATTCACGATTCGGAGGCTCCGATGAGCATTGCTGAACCACCGCCGGACGATGCGCCCGCCGACGTGGAACATCAGTTCCACCATTACACGGGGAATCGCATTCCGTGGTATGTGCGACTGCTATGGGTCCTGTTCTGGATCTTCGCTGTGTACTACACGCTGACGTATCTCTTTCCTGCATTGCGAATAGAACTAGCGGCCCCACCATGACCAGATCGCACTCACGCGCCGTGGCCGCCGACGTTCAGCGCCCAAGTGACGCGGAGTGCGACTACTGCCATTTGCCTGTCGGTGGCGCGGGCGACCGGCGGGGACCGGTTTATTGCTGTTTCGGCTGCCGTCTGGCGTCAGAGATCACCGGCCGTGACGGCGCTGAGGGGGAAGCGACATGGACGCTGGCGAAGTTGGGTCTGGCGATTTTTCTTTCGCTGAACGTGATGATGTTCACGATGGCCCTCTGGACCCAGGATCTCTACGACGCGCGCGAGGTCGGCTCTGGCCCATTGGCGGCGTCACTGGCGGATTTATTTCGCTATCTCTGCCTGCTGCTTAGCTTGCCCGTGATCTGGCTGTTGGGCTTGCCATTGCTCGAAAACGCGCTGGCAACTCGTCGTCGGGACGTCGCCGCGGCGGATCTGCTGATTGTCCTGGGGGTCGCCGCGGCGTATCTCTATTCCGTCATTTCCGTCGTGCGCGGAGCGGGCCACATCTATTTCGAAGTGGGCTGCGCCGTGCTGGTAATGGTCACCATCGGACGCTGGCTGGAAGCCACCGGAAAGTTGCGCACAACCGCCGCGCTCGACGCCCTGGAAAAGCTGCTTCCGCAGCGCGTGCGACGATTAAACGCGCAGGGCGAATCAAGTGAAGTGGCGATCGCCGAAATCGAACGCGGCGACAGCCTACGCGTCCTGCCGGGCGAACGAATCGCCACCGACGGTTGCGTCACATGGGGATGCGCGAGCGTCTCAGAACAGTTATTGACCGGCGAGAGCCGGCCTGTTGGCAAACGCCCCGGCGATCAGGTCCTCGGTGGTGGTTTGAACCTCGACGGCGAATTGATTATCCGCGTCACCGCGCCGGTCCACGAAGGCTCGCTCTCCCGTCTGATTGGGCTGGTTCGCGCAGCTCGCATGACGAAGGGACGCTACCAGCGCCTGGCCGATCGAGTCTCCGTCTGGTTCCTGCGCGGTGTGCTGATCGTTGCCTGCGCCACGTTCTTGTTTCACTACTGGCAAACGGAAGCTGACGCCGCGTTGATGTCGGCGTTGGCAGTGTTGTTGATCGCCTGTCCCTGCGCGCT
>Ga0268266_10000689_pt1 | contig 45542 bp, 38 predicted proteins | sample KBSS13metaG_FD_190356 | JGI IMG/M metagenome (GOLD analysis project Ga0268266, IMG submission 190356) | Switchgrass rhizosphere microbial communities from Kellogg Biological Station, Michigan, USA - KBS S1-3 metaG (SPAdes) (version 2) | ecosystem: Host-associated > Plants > Roots > Rhizosphere...
ACGAGCGCCACCGGCACGGGCGTGATGGTTGTGGTGGTTGTTGTGCCCGTGCCGGTGGCGCTCGTGCCGCACGAGACGAGGGGTGGGATCGCCGCCGTGCCGAGGACGGCGAAGAGGCGCAGGGTGAGCTGAGCGGAGAAGGGCTGGGAGAGGAGGGAGGGGCGGCCCATGCCCGAAAGGTAGCCGAGCCGCCCCTTGGGGGAAACCGCGCTAGCTCACTGGCCGGCGCAGGTGATGAACAGCGTCGAGCCCGTCTCGGGCTGGCCGCTGCCGACGAAGCGAACCTCGTGGGCCTCCGTGCTCGGGCACTTGGAGACGAGGGACTCCTCCGCCTTGCCGTAGAGCGCGTCGACGTAGCACCAGCCGTTGGTGGAGCCCTGGACGTTCTGGTCCGACTGGCAGTCGGTGAGGGGGCACATCCCCGCGACCTGGGCTCGGGTAGCCCTCCTCCACGGGCTTCAGGGTTCCATCCCGTGGGGTATCCGGTCGCAAAAACTGCACATATCGCGGCGGCCGCGACCGGTGTGATGCGACTGAGCGCGGTCTCGCAGGTCGCCGACAGGCACCGGGTTAGCGAGTCCGCAGGATCCAAACCCGATAGTGCCGTGCAACGGCGGGACCCCGTTCGCACCCGAATTCCACTGGCTCAATCAACGCACAGCGAAAAGATGGCAGAAACCCTTACGCTGCCGTCAACGCAATTAATGACATTGGCTGCCAACTTCGCCAAGGAGGCGTTCCAGGCATGGTCACCAGTGGCAATTCAACCAGGCATGATTGCCACAAAGCTGCCAGCAGCTTGCTGCGAGGCGCATTATTTGCGAGCCGACATCGAAGTACAGGAAAAGATTCTATTGCTAGCTGGAATCAAAGTAACTGGTGGCGAGATACTGATCTGCGACAGCCAGCCACAACGCCGTTGTCGGCCGACTGCCCGAGAAGGGACAAGAATGACAGTTCCCAAGTCTGAGGCCGCCCGCCGCAACTTTGTAAACCTGAGGCGGAGTCCAAGTTGTTGGGATCCTGACAGCGAAACCACGGTCGTATTCGCACAACCAGCCACCGAGCGAGATCTCTGGTTGGACTACGTCCGCGGGGCGTGCGAAAACTACCGCAAACACGGCGTGGAAAGGGCGCTCGACATGGAAGCGCTCCGCAGCGGTGCCGACACGGTCATATTCGCCGCGTGTGTGAATGACGCGGGCAGGGTCGTCGCCGGTCTGCGTGGTCGGGGGCCATATCGATCCGCCGATGAATGCCACGCGCTTCTCGAATGGAGCGGTCAGCCCGGTTTCGCCGCGGTCCGCAAAATGGTCGCCGACCGGATACCGTTCGGCGTTGTTGAAATGAAAACCGCATGGGTGGCCGACGATCCCGAACGCGGCCGGCAACTCACCAGTGCCATCTCCCGTACCCCCCTTCATGCGATGCCACTTCTCGATATCCAGTTCATCGTCGCGACGGCGGCAGAGTATGTGCTGAAGCGCTGGCTTTCCTCGGGTGGGCAGTTGGCGACGAAAATCCCCGCGACGCCCTATCCGGACCACCGCTACCAGACGAAGCTCGCATGGTGGGACCGCAGCACATTCGCCAAACACGCTGACCCCAAACAGCTTTCATTGTTCTTTGCCGAGCAGAAAGAACTGGCCATACGAGTCGACCAGTCGGCCGACATCGTTACCGCCGGAACCATGCGATGACCTCTGGCTTCGACGATCGCCAGCGGTGCAACGGATTAGTTCTTGACACCTACGATCCCGCAAGTGCCGCGCTGCTAGACGATCTGCGCGCCGACGCACGGATCGAGTTCGTCGACAATGTGCGCCAACAGTCGGCGACGCTGTTGGGACTCAGGCCATCGCCGCCGCCGGAGATAACGGCCGAGCCGACACGGTGGGTGTACTACCCCTGGCGGCGGACGGTGGTCCGTGTGCTCGGGCCACGCGCATTTCGGGTGGTGCGGCTCGACCGAAACAGGAACCTGATCACCGCCGACGAGCTCGATCAGCTGAGCCGGCTACGCATCGGCGTCGTCGGCCTGAGCGTCGGGCACGCGATCGCCTACACCCTTGCGGCCCAAGGCTTGTGCGGTGAGCTGCGGCTGACTGACTTCGACGACGTGGAGCTGTCCAACCTGAATCGGGTGCCGGCGTCGGTCTTCGACCTCGGCGTCAACAAGGCAGTGGTCTGCGCGAGGCGAATCGCCGAGCTCGACCCGTACCTGCCGGTGACAGTGATGCCGACCGGTATCACGCCGCAGACAGTCGATGACTTTCTGAACGGTGTTGACATCGTCATCGAGGAATGCGACTCACTCGACGCGAAAGTCCTTGTCCGCGAGGCCGCCAGGGCGCGACGCCTTCCGGTGTTGATGGCAACCAGTGACCGCGGTCTACTCGATGTGGAGAGGTTCGACATCGACCCTTCTCGTCCGCTCATGCACGGGCTGCTGGGCGATCTGGATGTCGCACGCCTCGCCAATCTGAACACCAAGGACAAGCTGTCCTACGCGCTGCGCATGACCGATGCGACGCGCGTGTCCCCTCGGATGGCCGCATCTCTTGTCGAAGTCGGCAAGACGTTGTCGACCTGGCCGCAGCTCTCATCGGAGGTGGCCCTCAACGTGTCGGTCGTCGCCGAAGCGGTCCGGCGAATCGGACTGCACGAGAAACTGCCCTCTGGCCGGGTACGAATCGATACTGCAGCGGCGCTCGATGAGCTCACAGAGCCGCCGATGGTGCCGCCCGATCCCCCACCTGTCGAGGAACCGGCGCAACAAGTGGCGCCGGCCGGGACTTCGGAGATCGTCGCCGCCGCGGCCGGCCGCGCACCCTCTGGTGGCAACGCCCAGCCATGGCGCATCGAGGCCCACGATGGCGCGATCCGCATTCGGCTGGCGCCAGAGGACACGACGGCGATGGACGTGCAGTACCGCGCGAGCGCCGTGGCTCTTGGCGCGGCGACGTTCAACGCAAGAGTCGCGGCGGCAGCGCATGGCTTTGTCGGCGACGTCGACTTCCAACCGGGCGACGAAGCATCTCCCATCAACGCAGTCGTGCGCCTCGCGGCCGGCGACCAACCAGAACTCACCGCCATGTACGACGCAATGCTGCGCAGAGAGACGAATCGTCGCAAGGGCGAACGCATCCCGATCGCGGCGCAAACCCGCGAGCTGCTCGCTTCGGCCGCACGCGCCGAGGGCGCCCGGCTTCAGATTCTCAGTGAATCAACGGATCTCGAGCGCGCAGGAAGTGTTCTCGCGGCAGCTGACCGCATCCGCTACCTGACACCGCGGCTGCACTCGGAGATGTTCGCGGAGCTTCGCTTCCCAGGCGATCCCGCACCGGAGTCGGGTATCGATATCCGCACCCTCGAACTCGATCCCGCCGATCTGGTGATGCTCGACATCTTGCGGCGCTCCGAGGTGATGGCCAACCTCGCGGCATGGCATGCCGGGACCGCGCTCGGCGATGACACGTATGAGCGGGTGATCGCGAGCGCCGCGATCGGCATCATTTCCGTGTCGGGTCGCAGACTCACCGACTATGCCCGCGGCGGGTCGGCCGCCGAATCGGTATGGATCACAGCGCAACAGCACGGCCTTGCCGTCCAACCCGTTTCACCGGCCTTTCTGTATGCGCACGACGACGAGGATCTGCGTGAGCTCTCGCCGGCTTTCGCCGGGGAACTGCGTGATCTGCAATACAATTTCCGCAAGCTGGCCAACACCGAGGCAACAGAGTCACAGGTGCTGGTACTCAGGTTCAGTCGCGCACGGCGGCCGTCGGTGGCTAGCCGGCGTCGTGGGCCACATCACGTCTCGTCCCCAACGGGCTGACCCGATACGGAGGATCTAGGTGCCAAGCAGCCTGGAGCTGGTCGTCACGTCAGTCGCTACCCAACTGATGGGAGTCAACGCAGCCACCTCGGTCGAGGTGAGTCAGCGCGTACTGGCGGATCTCGTCGAGTACTTCGCCGTCGACGTCAGCTTCCTGCGCCGCAACGATCACAGCATCCGCGCCTCGATATTGGTCGCCGAGTGGCCGGTCCGCCCTGGAATCCCCGACCCGGACCCGCTCGCCGTCGTCTACTTCGCCGATGCTGATCCGGTTTTCGCGCTCGCGGAGCATCAGAAGGAACCCGTCGTCTTTCGCCCGGAACCCGCGACCGATGACTACCAACGCACGATCAACGAGAGCAGGCAGGTCCCGGCGACGTCGATGGCGTGTGTGCCGTTGCTGTCGGGCGACCAAACGTCCGGCGTGCTCGGCTTCGTCAAGTTCGGTGACCGTGACTGGTCCGCGGAAGAACTCAACGCACTCAAGGCGATCGCCTCGCTGTTCGCTCAGGTGCAGGCCCGTGTGCTCGCCGAAGAACAACTGCGCTACCTGGCCGAACACGACGACCTGACCGGTCTGCACAACCGCCGCGCGCTGCTGGCGCACCTCGACGCGCGACTGGCGGCCGGCCAGCCGGGTCCGGTGTCGGCGTTGTTCTTCGACCTGGACCGGTTGAAGGCCATCAACGACTACCTCGGCCACACCGCGGGTGACTGGTTCATCCGCGTTCTGGCCAAACGCCTGCGTGAAGGAGTCGACGGCCCGAGCCTCATCGCCCGGCTCGGTGGCGACGAGTTCGTCGTCGTGCCTGCCAAGTCGATGGACGCGGATGCCGCAGAGGAGCTGGCCTATCGCCTACAGTCGACGCTGCGCAAACGGGTTGCGATCGACGGCGAAATGCTGACTCGGACTGTGAGTATCGGTGTGGCACTTGGCGTTCCGGGCCGGGATACCACCTCGGACTTGCTCCGGCGCGCCGACCAGGCGGTGCTGACCGCAAAGGGCTCCGGCGGCAACACGGTTGCGGTGTTCTCCGACGACATGTCGTTGGAAAGCGAGTTCCGCAACGACATCGAGCTTCATCTGCAGAGTGTGATCGAAAGCGGATCGCTTCTGCTGCACTACCTGCCGGAAGTCGACATGCGCACCGGCGAGATCCTGGCCGCCGAGGCACTGGTGCGATGGGAGCATCCCACTCGTGGGCTGCTGTCCCCCGATTCGTTCATCGGGGTGGCCGAATCGATAAATCTCGCTGGGGAATTGGGACGCTGGGTGATGCGTTCGGCCTGCGCGGAATTCGCGCGATGGCGCTCGCGTGGCGTAGGACTCGACGCAGTGTTGCGCATCAACGTCTCACCGGTTCAACTGGTCACCGACGGCTTCGTCGAGTCGGTCGCAGACATCACAACCGAATTCGGCCTCCCCCGCGGGTCGGTGTGCTTGGAGATCACCGAAAGTGTTGTGGTTCAGGACATTGAGACCACACGGATCACCCTCGCCGGCCTGAAGCAGGCCGGTGTGCAGGTCGCGATCGACGACTTCGGCACGGGGTACAGCGTGCTGTCGCATCTGAAGTCGCTGCCCGTCGACACCCTCAAGATCGACAGGGGGTTCGTCCGCGACCTCGGAGCCAATCCCGGCGATCTCGCGATCGTGCGCGCCATCATCGCGCTGGCGGATGCGTTCGGTTTGCAGCTGGTAGCCGAGGGTGTGGAAACCGAGGCGGCCGCACTCACGCTGCTGCGCCACGGCTGCTACCGCGCGCAAGGATTCCTGTTGTCGCGCCCCATCGAGGGCGATGCAATGGAGGCCCTACTGGCCAGGGGACGGATACCCGTCGACTTTTCCGCAGCGCCACGTCTCTAGGTGGGCGTGTGTCTCGTGCATGTTGACGAATAAGCGTCGAGTCACGGAGCGGCAGTTGGACGCGACACTTTTGGTAAAGGGCTGCGAGGTCAGCAGCTCGACGCGACCGAAGCGACTCGCGGTCTGGCCGACCAGGCACAAGCGCAGTGCAGCGTCGTCGGCCGGCAGAGCCTGACCGGTCGCCGGAGCCGTGTACGGTCCGCCGCTGGCTACGGTGACACCGTGTCGGGCGCGAACCGCCAGTGGGCCAGTCGGGGTCGTGAACTCGGCACCGATCACGGCGCCTTCCTCGAACACAAGCCGCTCGAGCGACGTGCCGTGATGAATGTCGATGTCGCGCTCTAGTGCCTGTGCAGTGAGCCAGTCCAGAACGGAGCCACTGACGTTGGCGGGATCGGGTGTGATCGAGCCGATTTCGGCGACCTCGATCGAGTCACCGTCAACGGTGCGTAGCGTGGTCGACTGCCAATCAGCCACGCGGGTGTAGAGATAGCCGTACGGCGATACCAGGCAACGCGCGGCCCAATCTCTGAGGCGGGCGCCGACGAAGGGCATGACGACCCCACGCGGGTCCACGGGCTCGGCGTGATCAACCACCCTGATCGGTACGTCGGCGTCCCGCGTCGACCTGGTCAGCGGACCAAGGTCAGCCGACAGAGAGGAAAAGTATTCGTTCGTGCCGGGATCAGAAGTGTCGATGTCGAGCCAATGCAGCCGGTCGACCCTGGACCGGACCGCGACCGTCGCCCCTCCTGTGCCGTGCTCCTCGCGCGAGCTGGCGAGGAAAACATCGCCGCCCATGTCGACGACCGCCACGGAGTGGGCCAGTCCGGCGATCCCTGTGCCGGTACATATGACGTCGACTTCTTCGTCCCAGTTCACCGTTAATTACCTCGGTATTGCTAAATCGTCTGACAGCGGTACAGACACCGCGAACGCGGTTGTCGTCCTGACTGCGCCGAGAGCCGAGTTTTGGCGGTCACGCTCGATGAATCGAGTGAGTACTTCAAACGGTCGACATGACGTTGCCACAGCCCGCGCAGGGGTTCGAGGGGGTTTGCCAACGCGGACCATGGCAACCGTATGAAAATACCACTGGGATTTGCTTGGTGATAGGACAATCCGTCGTGACATAGGCCCGCTGACCTCGCAATCAGCTGTCCGCGGCCGCCCGGCGAACGCCGGACCAAGAGTCATCACAATGTGTACCTTACATACCTTTTGGCTGATATGCAGGCTAAAAAGTGACTTAAAGTATTGACCCTCTGATTTGCCCCACGAGCCACGCGCGGACGACCCCGAGGAGGACCGTTGACGGCTTTGCCCTGCAAAACCGGCGCGCCTACTCCTGCCGCTTATAGGCAGCGGGTGAAAGAATCTCCAGAATTGACTAATTTACGGAAACCACGATTACCCGACCACCGGCGCCACCACTTTCCAGATTCAGAGGCTCGGAAGTGACCGAACAGCTCGACAGGCGAGCGGACACCACGCGGCAACAGATTCTCCGCGCCGCGTCGCGGCAGTTCGCGCGCAGGCCGTACAGCTTGGTCAGCCTCGATGACATCCTGGCCGACGCGGAAGTCACCAAGGGTGCGATGTATTTCCACTTCCGGTCCAAGCACGCGCTGGCAATGGCAATCATCGAGCACCGATTCGTGCTGGCGTCGGCGTCGGTCAACGAGCTGCTGGCGCGCAAGCTTTCGGGGCTAGAGACGCTGATCGACATCGTGTACCTGGTCGCGATCGAAGACATCGGCGACGAGATCGCCCGCGCCGGCTTGAATCTCCTTGAGTCCATTGGCCGCACTGACGGTCTGCAAGCAGATGTGCTGGGGCAGTGGGTGGACGCGTTCGCCGCGATCGCAGGCAAGGCCATCAAAGACGGCGACATCATCGCCGACCGCGATGCGCATGGCATCGCGAAGCTCTTGGTGTCGATGTACCTCGGTCTGCGCCAGACAAGCAATCTCGCTGAGCCCGACCAGTTTCTGTGCGACCTGGAGAACGTCTGGGCGCTCGTGCTACCCGGCTTCGTCAAACCTGACCGGATTGACTATCTCAGTCAGTTCATCAAGCGGCGCACGGCCGTTGCGCAAAAGAAGGCGACACCGCTAGCGGCGGATGCTCTGGGTTAGGATGCCCTTCAGGCCGTAGCCCACCCTGGATAGGCCGACGGAACCTCCGGAGGTACGCGGACGATGGTGCGCCAAGCGCGATCCGAGGCTACTCGCAAAAAGATCATCACATCAGCGGTCGAACTCTTCAACGAAATCGGTTATCCGGCTACCGGATTGGGCGACATCATCGACCGAGCAGAGATGACGAAGGGCGCCCTCTATTACCACTTCGATTCAAAAGAATCACTGGCGACCGCGATCATCGAAGAGGCCGGCACACGCCTCGCCGAGGCTTTCCTGAGCATCTCCAGCTCCTCGGCGCCGGCACTCGAAAGCATGATCCACGGGGTGTTCGTCGTTGCCGACCTGATGCTCACCGACCAGATCGCCCGCAGCGGAACACAACTCTTGCGGGCCTTCGGTGAATTCAACGATGTGGCCGAACGGACATATGGCGGTTGGACGGCCGAGATGACGAAGCGCACGCGTCAGGCCATCGACGAGGGCGACGTGCGTGCTGAGCTCGACCCGCAGGCGATCGGCGAGACGATCATCGGCGCCATGCTCGGGGTGGAATTGCTGGCGAGCGCGATTACTGCGGGAACCGATGTTTTGGAGCGGGTGGCTCGGGCTTGGCAGGTGCTGCTGCCTGGGATCGTGAGCCAAGAATCGCTGGCGTATTTCGAGGAGTTTCTGGCGCGCGAGTCGATGCGGCACTCCCCTGCGCCGCTGGCCGAGTGACTAAATCTCGTCAACCCATAGTCGTTCGGTCAGGTCCTGGAACGTGGCCAACGCCAGGGGGTCATTTCCGCGCAGCAGGGCTGACTTGCTCATCCGGGCACGAACGATGGAGCCGTCCTGGTGTAGGAGCTCCACGATCAGCTCCGCGTGGGCGCGCACCACAGAAACAGCGGAATCATCAGCGGGCAGCGTGTGGAAGATCTGCCGGAACTGCAACGCCTTGACCGCATCGGGTGGGTAGCCGAGCATCTCGCCGAACGCCGCATTCGCGAACAGGATGTTGCCCTGCTCGTCGATCGCGAGCACCGGGACCGGAAACCGTTCCAGCACGACCAACGCCGGGAGCTCCTGGAGAAGGGCCATCGGGTCCTGGCGTTCCTTGCCATCTCGTCGCCGCTCCACGCCCCCGATTATGGCCGTTGTATCGGGCCTCGTCACCGTGAACGCGCTGTGCGTTTAAGCGGCGGCATCCGGGGTAGCTCGCAACCACGAATCGAGGAGGGGCCATGACCACCGCACACCAGCAGGACATCGTCGACGACGTCATCACCGATCATCGGGAGGTCGAAGAGGTGTTCGCCGAAATCGAGAAGGGCGGCGGCGGCAACAAGCGCGACCTCGTCGAGCACGTCATCGCCGAGTTGGTCCGGCATTCCGTCGCCGAAGAGCAGTACCTCTACCCCGTCGCGCGTCGGGTCCTGCCCGACGGCGACAAGATCGTCGACCACGAGCTGGAAGAACACGCCGAGGCCGAACAGGTGATGAAGTCGCTCGAAGAAACCGATGCCGAGGACCCGAAGTTCGACGAGTTGACCCGCAAGCTGATCGACTCGATCCGCCACCACGTCGAGGACGAAGAGAAGGATCTGCTGCCGAAGCTTCGCGAGGCGTGTGACTCCGCGGAGCTTCGTGAGCTCGGCGAGAAGTTCGAGAACAGCAAGAAGATGGCGCCGACGCGACCGCACCCCTCAGCGCCCGATCGCCCGCCTGCCAACAAGATCCTGGGCCCGGGTCTCGGTCTCATCGATCGGATGCGGGACGCGCTGAGCGGGCGCAATACCTGAACGGGCATTAACTTAACCGACCCCCCGGAGTTGGCCCACTTAACTAACTAGGTTTACTCTGTCTGCATGGACTTGGCCTGGTCACCTGCCGACTTGGAGTTCCGCGACGAAGTGCGCGCCTTCCTGGCCGAAAAGCTGACGCCCGAACTCCGCCAGACTGGACGCCTGATGACCAGCGTGTACGCCGATCACGAGGCGAGCATGGAGTGGCAGCGGATCCTGCACGAGCGCGGTTGGGCGGCGCCGGCGTGGCCGGTGGAGCATGGCGGCTGCGACTGGAGCCTGACGCAGCACTACATCTTCAGCCGTGAGTCCCAGTTGGCCGGAGCGCCCTCGCTGTCGCCGATGGGCATCCGCATGGTCGCCCACGCGATCGTCAAGTTCGGCACCGACGCGCAAAAGGACTTCTTCCTGCCGCGGATCCTCACCGGCGAGGTGTTCTTCTGCCAGGGCTACTCCGAACCCGAGGCGGGCTCGGATCTAGCGGCGCTGACGATGGCCGCAGTCATCGATGAATCGGCCGGCGACCTTATATGCACCGGCAGCAAGATCTGGACGACACATGCCGGTGAAGCGAATTGGATGTTCGCCCTTGTTCGCACCTCGAAGACACCGAAGAAACAGCAGGGCATCACGTTCGTCCTGATCGACATGAGCACGCCGGGCATTCAGATTCGCCCGCTGGTGATGACGTCGGGTGAGGAGATCCAAAACCAGGTCTTCTTCGACGAGGTGCGGGTGCCGAAGGCCAACGTGCTCGGTCAGATCGACGACGGCTGGACCGTCGCGAAGTATCTGCTCGAGTTCGAAAGAGGCGGTGGTGCAGCGTCACCCGCGCTGCAGGTGATGGCGGAGGAGATCGCCACTGTGGCCGCGGAGCAGCCTGCGGCGGGCGGAGGCAGGCTGCTCGACGATCCGGCATTCGCACGCAAACTCGCCGATGCGCGGATCCGCACCGAGGTGCTCGAGATCCTCGAATACCGCGTGCTGGCCGCGCTCGCCGGTGGCGGTCACCCTGGTCCTGGCGCGTCGATGCTCAAGGTGCTGGCGACCGAACTGAGCCAAGCGCTCACCGAACTGGCGATGGAAGCCGCCGGTCCACGCGGACGGGTCTATCAACCGCACGCAACATGGCCGGGTGGGCCGGTGTCTGACTACGAGCCACCGCCAGACGGTTATGTCAGCGGCGAGGCATGGCAGGCCGTCGCACCGCTTCGCTACTTCAACGACAGGGCCGGCTCAATCTACGCCGGCAGCAACGAGATTCAGCGGAACATTCTCGCCAAAGCGGCTCTGGGGTTGTGATGGATTTCAATCTGAGCAAGGAACAGGAACTGTTGCGCGACGGGCTCGGCAGGTTCCTGTCGACACGGTATGACCTCGAAAAGAGTCGCGCCGCTGCGAAAACGGGAGCCGGCTGGCAGCCCGACATCTGGCGCGGCTTCGCCGACGAACTCGGCATCCTAGGGGCTGCTCTTCCCGAAGACATCGGCGGAATCGGCGGCGGCCCAGTTGAAGTCATGGTCATCGCCGAAGCGCTCGGCCACGCGCTGGTGATCGAGCCCTACGTCGACACGGTGGTGGTATGCGGCGGCCTCCTGCGACGAGCTGGCGGTGCAGCGGCCACTGCGCTGTTGGAGAAGGTGGTGGCGGGCACGGCGATCGTGGCACTGGCGGCTGCCGAACCTGGTTCCGGTGAGCGTTGGCAGGAGGTGTCGACGGCCGCCGAACGCGTCGGCGACGAGTGGGTTTTGCGTGGCAGCAAGATCGTCGCGATGAACGCGCCGATCGCCACGCATCTGCTGGTCACCGCACGCACGCCCGGTGGCTTGTCACTGTTCTTGGTCGACGCCGACTGGTCGTCAATTGAGGCTCACCACTACCGAACCGTCGATGACCGGCGGGCCGCCGATCTTCAGTTCGACGGTGTGGCAGGAGTCCTGCTTGGCGAGGAGGGCCAGGCGTGGCCGTCGCTGGCCCAGGCACGGGACGAGGGCGCGGCAGCGGTTTGCGCTGAAGCCGTCGGCTGTATGCGAAAGGTGCTGGCCGACACCGTCGAATACTGCAAGCAGCGACAGCAGTTCGGCCAACCGATCGGCAGTTTCCAGGTGCTTCAGCACCGCATGGTCGACATGTTCATGGAAGTCGAGCAGGCCGTCGCTGCGGTGTATCTCGCGGTGCTCAACCTCGAAGCGGACCCTGACACGCGTGCGCGGGCGGTTTCGGCTGCCAAGGCGACGATCGGCAGGGCCGCCCGCTTCGTAGGTCAGCAGGCTGTGCAGCTGCACGGCGGGATGGGCATGACCGAGGAGTTGGCGATCGGCCACTACTTCAAGCGGCTCACCGCTTTACAGTACGAATTCGGCTCGACCGACTACCACGTCGCCCGTTACGCGGAACTGACGAAGGGCTAAGCCCAAACGGACGTTTGGGCGCAAAAGAACGAGAACATCGCGCCAAAACGTCGATCTCGGCGCTAGCGCACCGACATCGCCTTGCCTTCAGTGAGCAACAAGAGCTGTTCGTACTTCATCGACATCACCGAATCGGCGGTACCGGCCGCGGTCCAGATGACGGGGTACTGCGCCAATGTCTCGTCGACGACGGTGCGCAGCCGGCTGCTGTGGCCGGTCGGAGCTACCCCACCGATGACCTGACCCGTCGCGGTGCGCACCAGCTGCGGGTCTGCCTTGCGGATCTTGGTCGCGCCGAGCGTGCGGGCCAGCAGGTCGGTGTCGACGCGGTGCGCTCCACTGGCCATCACCAACAGCGGCTCGCCGTCGCAGTCGAACACCAGGCTGTTGGCGATCGCTCCCACTTCGCATCCCAGCTGTGCGGCGGCCGCGCCCGCGGTCTTCGCGTCGGCGTCGAGGATCCTGATGTTCGGCTCGACACCCGCGGCTGTCATCGCGGCCGTCACCCGAGAAATTCGTTTGTCCACGTTTCGTAGGGTAGGGAGGTGACTTCGCGCGGATGGATCCTGTTCCTCGCGATGAGCATCATCTGGGGCATCCCCTACCTGATGATCAAGGTCGCCGTCGAAGGCGTATCGGTTCCGGTGCTGGTCCTCGCCCGCACGGCCGTCGGCGCCGCGGTGCTGCTGCCCATGGCTTTTTCATGGCAGACCGTGACGATCGTGCGCAACCACTGGAAGGCCCTGCTGGGGTTCGCGTTCTTCGAGATCATCGCCGCATGGTGGCTGCTCTCGGACGCCGAACGCCACCTGACCAGTTCGATGACCGGCCTGCTCATCGCCGCGTCACCGATCATCGCCGCGGTCCTCGACCGTCTCACCGGCGGTGAACGGCTGGGCTACAAGCGCATCATCGGCCTCGGCATCGGGATCTGCGGGGTGGCGGTGCTGGCAGGCCCGCACATCGGCGGCAGCACCTGGCCGATCATCGAGGTGCTGATGGTGGCCACCTGCTACGCGATCGCGCCGCTGATCGCCGCCCGCTACCTCGCCGATGTACCGGCGCTACCGATGACCGCGGTGTGCCTCGGCTTCGCCGCGCTGGTGTATGCCGCGCCCGCCGCAGCCACCTGGCCTTACGAGATGCCGTCCACCCGTGTGCTTTTGGCCCTCGGTGGCCTGGCCATCATCTGCACCGCACTGGCGTTCATCGTGTTCTTCGCGCTCATCCGCGAGGTAGGCGCTGCACGTGCGCTCGTCTTCACCTACATCAACCCCGCCGTCGCGCTGGCCGCCGGCGTCATCGTGTTGCACGAGCCGCTGACCGCGTGGAACATTGCCGCGTTGGCCCTCATCATGACGGGTTGTGTCTTCGCCACCCGGCGACACCCGGAACAGGAACCCGACATCGTTACCGAGGCGACGGCCGCACCGCGGTAAACCGGCGTCGCATTCCGCAAACTTGCCCGACCTCGGTATGCGATGCTGGGCGCGGGCATGAATTGAGTTTGGTCGGGGGACCTATGCAGACCTTCGCTCGTGGCCGGGCACACCCGTGAAGCCAGCCCCATTCGACTACCACTGCCCCGGCGAACTCTCCGAGGCGATCGCGATACTGCAGCAGTACAGCGATGAGGCGAAGGTGCTAGCAGGCGGACAAAGCCTGATCCCTCTTCTGTCACTGCGTCTTTCGCGATTCGACCATCTGGTGGACCTGCAAGCGATCGAGGACCTGCGCGGAATCACAACCGTTGATGGCTCGATACGTGTGGGAGCCATGACCACCCAGGCCGGCATCGCACGCAACGCGGACGCCGCCACCGTCCCGCTGCTGGCGAAGGCGACGTCGCACATCGGGCACTACCAGATTCGCAACCGCGGCACAGTGGGCGGCTCACTTGCACATGCCGACCCCGCCGCCGAGTATCCCGCTGTAGCAGTCGCGCTCGACGCGTCGCTCGAGATCGCCGGGCCCGGTGGCACCCGGCAGGTTTCCGCAGCCGACTTCTTCGTGTCGACGTGGGTAACCGCCATGGAACCGGAAGAGGTGCTGGTGGCGGCCCACTTTCCCGTGTGGTCCGGCAGCACCGGCTGGGCCGTCGACGAGGTGGCGCGCCGGGCAGGCGACTTCGCCATGTGCGGCGCGGTCTGCGGGGTCCAACTCGACGGCGACCGACTGAGCCGGGTGGCGCTGGCTCTGTTCGGCGTCGGCAGTGTTCCGGTGCGGGCCCGGGCCATCGAAGCGACGCTCGCCGGCGCCGCAGTGGAGGATCTCGACCTGCCGAACATCGGGGCTGAGGTCGCGGCGGCACTCGATCCGCCTGGCGATCTTCACGCGACGGGCGAACAACGTAGAAACATGGCCAGAGTGCTTGTGCCACGGGTACTTTCGGCCGCAATCGACGAGGCAAAACATGCGTGAAGTTTCACTGAGATTGATGGTAAACGGTGAACGAATCGCCCGCACCGTGGAGGCGCGGCGCACGCTTGCCGACTTCTTGCGCGACGATCTGAGCCTCACCGGCACACATCTGGGCTGCGAACACGGCGTCTGCGGAGCGTGCACCGTGTTGCTCAACGGCGACGCGGTGCGGTCCTGCCTGATGTTCGCCGCGCAGGCCGACGGCGCCGAAGTCACCACGATCGAAGGGCTTTCCGAGCCTGCGGGAGGTCTCACGCCCATCCAAGCGGCTTTCCAAGCCGAACACGGCCTCCAATGCGGCTACTGCACACCAGGTTTCGTGGTCTCGGCCCATGCGTTCCTCGCCGAGCATCCGAATCCGTCTGACGAGGAGATCCGCGAGGCAATGTCTGGAAACCTGTGCCGGTGCACGGGATATCAGGGAATCATCGCCGCGGTGAAGCGCGCAGCCAACAACGGGAGCTCGTCATGACCGCCGGGCGGTTCATGGGGCAGGCTGTTGCACGCTCGGAAGATCCGCGCCTGCTGGCCGGACGGGGCCGCTACATCGCCGACGTCGTGGTCCCAGGTGCCTCGGATGCCGCCTTCCTTCGCAGTGAGGTGGCCCGTGGCCGCATCGTCAGTCTCGATGTCGAGGCTGCCCGGTCGGCGCCCGGGGTGCGCGCCGTGTACACCGCCGCCGACCTCAACCCTTTGGTGCACGAGACCGCGGTGGCCGGGCTGCCAGAGGGCCCGTTCCCGCCCAAGTACTGCCTCGCCGAAAACGACGTCCGCTTTGTGGGTGACCCGATCGCCATCGTGATCGCCGAAAATCGCTACCTCGCAGAGGACGCCGTCGAGCTGATCGATATCGACATCGAGCCGCAGGAGCCGGTGCTCGACGTCGACGCGGCCCGCAATGGCGATGGCGTGATGGTCCACCCGGAGATCGGCACCAACACTCCCCAGGTCATTCCATTGTTCGGTGACCCGGATCTAGCGGAGGCCTTCGCCGACGCGGCGCACGTAGTCAAGGACACCATCGTCATGCATCGCTACGTGCAAGCACCGATGGAGTGCCGGGGCATCATCGCCGACTGCGACCCGTACAGCGACGAGCTGACCGTATGGAGCGGCACCCAAAGCGTGTACGGAGTACAGAGCTTGATCGCCGGGCTGCTGGGCATCGGCACCAATCAAATAAGGGTGGTGCAGCCAGACGTCGGCGGCGGGTTCGGTCAGAAGATGGCGATCATGCGCGACGAGTGGGCAGTGGTGCTGGCCGCCAAGCTGCTCGGCCGTCCAGTGCGCTGGATCGAGGACCGCCGCGAGAACCTGACCGCGGCAGCCCACGCCCGCGACGAGCGAATGGACCTCTCCATAGCGTTGGACGGCGACGGCGCTATCACCGCCATCCAAGGCGAATACATCGAGAACATCGGCGCCTACCAGACGATGGGGTCCAGCGGCATGGGCGCCTTCATCGCGCCGTTCCTCACGAATGCGTACAAGATTCCCAAGGTCGGCTTTGCCAGCCAGGCGGTGTACACCAATACCTGCGGCAAGGCCCCGTACCGCGGCCCCTTCCTCATGTACGCGGTGGGCATCGAGCAGTTGATGGACACCGCGGCCCGCCAGCTCGGTGTCGATCCGCTTGAACTGCGCCGCCGCAACGTGATTCGGGCCGAGGATCTGCCCTACACGTTGCCCAGCATGTTGTGCTTCGAATCGATCACCCCGGCCGAGACGCTCGAGCAGGCAGCCTTGATGATCGACTACGAAGGCTTCCGGGCCGAGCAGCAGGCCGCCCTGGAACAGGGCCGCTATCTGGGCATCGGAATCAGCCTGTGCGTGGAACCATCGGGAATCGCCGTCGGCTCGATGGCTACCGAGGCGGCGGAAATCCGGATGGACTACAGCGGCAAGGTGACGGCGGCGGTTGGCAGCTCGAGCACTGGGATGAGCGTTGTGACGACCATGAAGCAGGTGGTCGCCGAACACCTGGGTTGCGCGCCGGACGACGTCAACGTCATCCAGGGTGACACGGCCGCCACCCCGTGGGGAGCCGGAACCGGCGGCAGTCGCAGCGCGGTCCTCATTGGCAACGCGGTCGCCGCAGCCAGCACCGAACTGCGGACGAAACTGCTCGAGATCGCCGCGGACGCCCTGGAGGCATCGGTCGAGGACCTCGAGATCGACAACAGCCGCGTGTTCGTCCGCGGCACGGCCACCAAGGGAATGAGTTTCGCCGACGTCGGCCAATTGGCGTACCACAATCCGGACATGCTCGGACCGGGCACGACGCCAGGACTCGAGGCGTCGCACCGCTTCAAAGCGCCGCCGTTCACGTTTTCCAACGCATGCCATATCTGCACCTGTGAGGTCGACATCGACACGGGCCGGGTGAGCATCCTGCGCTACGTCGTCAGCGAGGACTGCGGACGCATGATCAATCCAAAGGTGGTCGAGGGCCAGGTTTTTGGTGGTGTGGTCCAGGGAATCGGCGGCGTGCTCTACGAGCACATGGTCTACGACGACGACGGCAATCCGCTTACCAGCACCTTCGTCGACTACCTACTGCCAACCGCGTGCGAGGTGCCGACAATTGAGGTCGGCCATATCGAGTCCCCGGCTCCAAACCCGTTGGGAGTTAAGGGAATGGGAGAAGGTGGTGCGATCGCCTCGCCCGCCGCGGTCATCAACGCCGTCGCCGACGCTCTCGCGCCGCTTGGCGTACGGATCTCCGGCTCGCCGCTAGGTCCGAGGCAGATTCTCGACATGGTCGCAGCGGCCGGCCACTGACGTCACTTGGAGTCGACCTCGTCCTGATACTTCTTCGTCATGTGGTCGATCGCCTGGAGCTGCGTCTGGGCGAGGTCGTCGCGCACCTCGCTGGCTCGCGCCGCCGCGTCCAGCGTCGGCTGCGCCTGCCCCTGGAAGTGCGGTATCACCTCGGCGGCGAACAGCTCGGCGGACCGCTTCGTCGCCGCCGGGTTCGCCCACTCATGACCCATCTGAAGGAAGCAGCCGAACCCTCCGGACTGATCCCACAGCCGCTGCACCTGGGCGCGCGCCTGTTCGGGCGTACCGATGACGCCGGCTCCCGCGGCGTTGATGATGTCGACCATCTCGTCGACCTGATCTCCAGGCATGGTCATCTGTGGGAACGCGGCGACCTTCTGGAAGTAGCGGAACCACGGCCCGATTCCGAACCGCACATCGGCGCGGGCCTGCTCCTCCGTCTCGGCGATGTGCATCGGCCCGACCAGCGTCCAGTTGTTGCGGTCGACCTGCGTGCCGAACACTCCCGCTCGCTCTTCCACGATCCCCCAGTGAAATGCGAGCGCATCGAAGCCGTCGACCACGAGCGTCGCGCCGATCGACAACAGGCCGATGCCGTGCTTGCCCGCCAGCCGCGCGCCTGTCGGCGAGGCCACCGCCGCCACGGCAAGCGGAATGCCGCCGTCGGAATACGGCGCGAGTTGCAGTCGCGCGTCGACCAATTCGTGCGTTGGGGTTTTCGCCGAAACGGTCTCCCCCGCCAGCAGCCGCACCACGATGTCGAGGTTGGTCTCCAGCAACTCGCGCGTGTCGGTCGGCGTCAAGCCGATCATTGCGCTGTCGCTGGGCAGTGAGCCCGGCCCCATCCCGCCGATGATGCGGCCATGGGTGAGGTGGTCGAGCAGCATCAACCGGTCGGCCACCCAGAGCGGGTTGTGGTACGCGAGCGAGATGACCCCGGTGCCGAATCGGATCCGCTTCGCCCGTTCGGCTGCTGCGGCGATGAAGATCTCCGGCGAGCTGATGATCTCGCTGCCAGCCGAATGGTGCTCGCCGTACCAGACCTCGTCGAAGCCGAGCGCGTCGAGATGCTCGGCGAATTCGAGGTCGCGCTGCAACGCCAACGTCGGGTTGGTGCCCGCGCGGTGAAACGGTGCGATGAAGTACCCGAACCTCAACCTGGCCATTGAGCGCCTCCTTGCGCTGAGCGATCACTAGATCGGACTCACTTTCGCACGGCGTCATCACTTCATGTGCGACAGTTCGCCGATGACGGCAAGCGTCGCCGTGATCGGTGCCGGGCCCGGCGGGTTGGTGACGGCGCGCTGGCTGATGTCCAAGGGCTTCGCGCCGACGATCTTCGAACAGGCGCCCACGCTGGGCGGTCAGTGGACCGGGCTGGACGGCCGCAGCGGAGTGTGGCCGACCATGCACACCAACACCAGCCGAATCCTGACGGCGTTCAGCGATCTCGATCACGGCAGCGACGTCGTCTACCCGTCAGCCAGGGACGTCCTCGCCTACCTGCATCGCTATGCCGAGGCGTTCGATCTTGTCTCCCGCATCCGGTTCGGCACTCGCGTCGAGCTTCTCAGTCGAGGCGACGCGACCTGGCTGGTGCACCATTCGGGCGCGACCGAGGACTTCGATCGCGTGGTCGTGGCTACCGGCAGGTTCCAATCCGCTTCTGTCCCAGTAATTCCCGGGCTTGACACGTTCACCGGCCCGGCTGGTGTGAGCTCCACCTACCAGTACCGCGGGCCAGCGCCCTTCCGCGGGAGGCGAGTGTTGGTGGCCGGCGGCGCGATCAGCGCCATGGAAATCGCCAGCGAACTCGCCCAACTCGGCGCGGCCCGCGTCGTCGTCACTCAGCGTCGCCAGCGATACGTGCTGCCGAAATTCGCTGCGGGCGTCCCTTCCGATCACCGGATGTTCACGCGGTACAACGCCGTCGCGAGTGAACACCTCCCCGCAGCGGAGATCGACCGGCAACTGAAGGAGATCGTGGTCGAGGCGGCCGGAAGTCCCGAGCAGTACGGGGCGCCCGCGCCCGACCCGTCGCTCTTCGCCGCCGGCGTCACCCTGTCGCAGCACTATCTCCCGCTCGTCGCCGAGGGTTTGATCACCGTACGGCCGTGGCTCACCGGCGTTGCCGATGCCGGCGTGACCTTCGCCGATGGGACCGCCGAGGAGTTCGACGGCATCGTGTTCGGCACCGGGTTCGACCTGCACCTGCCGTTTCTGGACGAGGGCATCCGCGCGGTCCTCGACCTCGACGCGGTGCATCTGGACGCCGACCGCTACACGTTTCATCCCGACCTGCCGGGGCTGGCCTTCGTTGGCATGTGGGAACAGTCCGGCGGCTACTTCGTCCCGCTCGAGTTGCAGGCACGGTGGATCGCCTATACGTGGGCCGACACAATTCCTGCGCCGAGTGCCGATCGCGAGCGGGCGGCCATCGACGCGTATCGGTCGCGGCGCGGCATGCCACAGAAGACGCGGATGAACCTGGCGGCACTGGCCTTCGCGCGAGCGGCCGGCGTCGAGCCCAGTCCAGACAGGTGGCCGCAACTGCGCCGCGCCCTGCTCTTCGGCCCCCTGGCGCCGAGTTGCTTCCGGCTCGAGGGCCCGGATGCGCTGCCGGACGCCCCTGCCCGGTTCGCTCGCGACGCCGCCGCGTTCGGCGCGATCACATCGAACGACCTGACCGAACGCGAGCAGCGCTACTGGTCGCTGCTGCAGAGCGCTGTGGCGGACAAGCTAAGTTCCCAGGATCGTTCCAGCTAAGGGTGACGATCGAACGTTTCGCGCCGAATTTCCGCCAATCCCTATGGCTGTGCGCTAGCGTTCGAGCCGGGTCGGGATTTCAGGCGACCGTGAGGGGGCCTTCGTGGCAAAGCATCGCCATTCCAAGAATCGTCCAGCGTTCTCGTCGAGTCGGACGGCGCGGCGACGGCGGAAGACCCCCTCGGTGATCTACCTCGGCACGATGGCGGCAGCGGTGTCGACGACGCTCGTGTTCGGTCATGCGACCAACTACACGGCAGACTTCCCCCAAGTGGACTTGACCGCTGCCACCATCGGCATCGGCGGGCGCGGCGACCCGGACGCGGTCAACATCCCGAACAAACTCCAGGGCAACGTGCTCCCGCCGACGTTCACCTACATTCCGATCCACTATCCGGCGGGCTTCGACATCGACAACAGCACGAATGCCGGAGCCCCGGTGCTGGCCGACGCGATCACGGACAACTCCGGTCAGTTCCTGATGGTGGTCGGTTACTCGGAAGGCACGGTCGTCGCGGAGAAGGTGCGACGCAATCTCGATCCCTCCGACCCCGGCGCGCCGCCGCTGAACCCGACCAACGATCCGACGAAGCCAGGGTTGCTCTGGGTGATGATCGCGTCACCCAATGTCCCCAACGGCGGCATCTTCAGCCGGTTCCCCGGGCTGAACATCCCGTTCTTCGTTTCGTCGAACGGCGCCGCGGAGCCCTCGCCCTACAACACCACGTATGTGACGGACGAGTACGACCCGTACGCCGACTTCCCCGCGTACTTCAACCCGCTGTCGCTCGCGAACAGCCTCGTCGCGGTCATGTACGTCCACCCTGACCAGTACTACGACAGCGTCGATTACGACCCGCTGACCAACACCACGAACGATCCGAATGTCTTGGTGCACGCTCCGGTGACCAACAGCGCGGGCGGCACGGACACCTACGTGTTCGTGCTGGCGCAGCATCTGCCGCTGTTTGCCCCAGTCCGGCAGATCGCGGGTGTTCTGCAGTTGACGCCACTCACCGAACCGGTGCTGGGTGCCGTCGAGCCGCTGGTGCGGTTGCTCGTTGACATGGGCTACACCGATCGGGCAAACCTGAATCCCGAAAAGCCCGTTCAGTTCTCGTTGATCACACCGCCAGGAAAGGTGCTCGAGACCGTCGTCGGCGTCCCCGGTGCGATCGGGCAGGGCGTGACCAATTTCGTCACCGGTGTCGAGTCGATCCCCGGTTCGTTGCCGTCGCCGCTGTCGACGACGAACTCGCCGTCGATCACCGCGAAGTCGGAGCCCGGGGAGCAGAAGGCGACACTTGCCGATGACCCGACGCAAGGGCAACAGCTCTCCGGCGCAGCAACGACCACGACCGAACCGCCGGTCGCCACCCCGGACAGCTCTGGACCGACACTCAGCACGGTCACCGCAGACGGCAACAAAGTCGCGCCGGACACCACCACCAAGACCACGACGCCCAAGAAGAACGTGTTCACGCAACTTGCCGACAGCGTCAAGAAGTTCTTCAGTCCCAAGAAGCCGGCGACGTCGACGCCCAGCCCTGGGTCCGGTGACTCGGCGCCGGCCGACTCGTCCTCGCAGGGAGCGTCGCAAGGTTCAACTAGTAACGCCGCCTAGGTTTTACGCGTTGAGCGCGGTTTCGCCGATGACGTGATGCGCGCGCAGATTCTCGATCTCGTCGTCGGTGAGGCGGAGCGAGCCGGTGGTGGCGGTCGGGCCACCCCCCGAGTAGCGGTGTCCGTCGGGTCGCAGACTTCGTGCGATCGCATGTGGTGCAAGGGTTCACGAGTAACCGCACGACGAGGCGCTGATTCTCACTTACCGCCCAGCGAGCCGAGGAGACCACTGAGCAGGGCCAGGATGGCGACGAGCGGATTGCCGGCCGGTGGCGTCGTTGTCGGCGGTGTCGTCGTCGTCGTGACAGGCGGCGTGGTCGTTACCGGCGTCGTCGTGGTCGGGATCGTGGTGGTGGTTGTCGTTGTCGTGGTGGACGTCGGCGTCGTGCCGGGGCCGTGGCCGTCGGCCCAGATGATCTTCGCGCCGGCAAGCGGGCTCCAGGTAATCTTGCCGTACTGGAATTCCGTCGTCGTCCCTGTCGGGCCGCCGGTTTCGTCGCTGATGGCCAGACCCAACTCCGGTACCCACACCTTCGCGGTGTGACCGGCCGCAGAATGCGCACCAGTCGCCTGCGAGTACCACACCCGCAGCCCAGTCGACTTGTTGAAGTCCTGCCAGCCGTTGGCGAACGGGCCAATCGGGCTGAGCAGATACGAACCGGCCTTGAACGCAACGGGATTGGGCGAGGTGATGAATCCGCTCGTCGTCCGGAAGACCGTGCTGACCGTGCGCACCTGGCCCCAGTTCCCGTCGGTGGTCTTGTACACCGGAGACAGCACCGTGCCCAGGGCCGAATCGGTAACCGTCGAGAATTGCTGAAACTCAGCTGATTTCGCAATGGTGCCCGATGCGCCCGCCTTCACCGTCTGCTGAGCGGTCTTGGGCGTCCAGTCGGTCCGGAAGATGCCGAAAGTCGACTGGGCGCTCGTACTTCCCGTCTGACGATCTCGTGTGGTGTAGATGAACATCGGCCCCGTGTAGGGCATCTCCTGCCACTTCAGCAGGATGTCGGCGATGTAATCGTTCTCTTTGGTCTCACCGCCGCTGGACGCGGGCTGGCCGTATTCGGTTGCCCAGATCTTCTTGTTGGCATCGCCGTTGGCGATCATTACCTGCCGCATGTCCATCAGCTGCTGAACCGGTGAGTTCGCCTTGCCGACGCCGCCGGAGAAGTTGAGTGTGTACAAGTAGGGGTGAAATGACATGGCGTCGAAGTACGGTTTTGCGCCGGCGGCGTACATCTGGGTCAGGTACGCGACGGGGTTGATGGTGACCGACCCGAAGCTTTGGAGGGCACCGAGGCCCGCACTCACCACGACGACCGAGGGATCGACCGCTTTCACCTTCGGGTAGGCGGCCTTGAGCAACTCGGTGTAGGCGGCCGGGTCGGGCGCCGGCGTCCAGAACGTCACCGAGTTGGGTTCATTCCATATCTCGACGGCCGCAATCTTTCCCGCATAGCGCTGCACGAATTTCGCCACAAAGTCGGCATAGGCGGCCGGCGACGCGGGACGTGAACTGAGGTACTGCCCTCCCGACACCACGGCCCACCGTGGCGTCGAGTTGACCATGCCGACCACGGCGATGTTTCGGGCGGCGGCCGAGTTCACCGTTTTGTCGATGCTGGCCCAGTCCAGCGTTCCCTGCGTGGCTTCGACTGCCGCCCAGGGGATCAACAACCGCACGGCGGAGACGTTGGTCGCCTTGATCATGTCCATCGTCTTGTCGACGCCCGCCTGGTCCTGCCCCCAGACATCCGAATCGGCGATGCCGGTGGTCGTCGGCGCCGGGTTGATGGTGGCCGCCATCTCCACGAAAACATCGCGCGGACGGTTGTGCACGAGGTCCTTACTGATCGTTGTGGTGCACACCAAGCCGACCAGTACCGCCATTGCGGTGGTAATCAGTGCTCGCCGATACCCCCGACGTCTGCTCTGGCCCACGGTCCACCCTTGAGGTCGGTCCGCGCGAAGCGGAGGTCAAATCCACCTATCTTTGCTCGATCATGATCTTGACCGACAAAGTGGCGCATGCGACGGATGTGGTCGGTGTGTCGTGTGTGCTGATATTGCCTGCGCAAAGACTTGCACCCTGACGGAGGACCCCGCCAAGCAGCGCTGACCTGGATTTACCCGTGCGCCGTCAACCGGCCAGAACGGCATTTTGCCGGCCGGCGCCTTTTGCCACCTGTGCGGAACGGCGCAGCGTCGGCGCCGCATTTCATCGCAGACAAATCGCTGTTCACCGGCCTAACGTGGTACTGCACTATGGGCGAATTCGATATTCGAGCGGACTACGACAGCGAGACCATCGTCGTCTACCAGGCCTACCGGCCTGCCATCGCCAAGGCGGCAGTGGCGGCCCAGCGGTTCGTTGCTCCTTACAGCCTCAGCAGGATGACGTGGATCAAACCGTCCTTTCGGTGGCTGATGCACCGCAGCGGCTGGGCGAGCAAACCCGGCCAGGAACACGCCCTTGCCGTGCGCATCACGCGCGCCGGTTGGGAAGAGTCGCTGTCGCAGGCGGTGCTGACGAGTCCCGACCCCAGGGTGTACGGCAGCCATCAGCAGTGGCGGGATGCTTTTGCTCACGCGGTCGTTCGCGTGCAGTGGGACCCCGAGTACTCGGTGCGCGACGAGAAACTGGACCATCGCAGCATCCAAGTGGGTCTGTCACGCGACATCATCGGCCGCTACGTCAACGACTGGACTGTCGAGATCCGCGATCTGACCTCGTTGGCTCACAAGATATCTGAATGCTTGCGTCGCGGAGACGTCGAGGGAGCGCAGGCGCTGTTGCCGCCCGAGAAGCCGTATCCGCTTGATGCTGAGCTGGCGAGGGTGATCGGGGCGTTGCCCTAAAGGCGTCGGTGCCACGGCAAGTGGTGGCTCGCCTTTCAGACCACACCCGCCGACATCGGGCTTCGGAGTTTTGCTCATTATGCTCAGCCCGACGCGTACTCTCTGCCCATGGCGCGAAAGCTGCACATAGACGTGCGGCTCGCGACGCAGGTGTTGTTGCTGCAAGTGGCCGTGGTGACGCTCACGCTGGGCATCGCGGGCGGGCTGCTGGCCTTCATGAGCCACCAGCGACTCGCCGCCCAATACGAAGACCGTTCCCTGGACATGGCGCGTGCCATCGCCTTTGCACCCGCGGTCCGTGCCGACGTCGCGCGCTACGACAATGCACCGTTGACACCCAGCCCGGAGCTCACCGACCAGCTGGCGAACGGGCAGTTGCAGCAATTGGCCACCGAGATCCAGCGGCGCACCAGCGTGTTGTTCGTGGTGATCACCAACAATCAGGGCATCAGGCTGTCGCACCCCAACCGCGACGAACTCGGTAAGCACGTCAGCACCGATCCCAGTCAGGCACTGGCCGGCCACGAGGTGGTGACGAGGGAATCCGGCCCGCTCGGGAGATCGGTTGGCGCGAAAGTACCTGTGTACGCGCCGGATTCGAATCGGGTCATCGGCGAGGTCAGTGTCGGCATCTCGACCGCCGCTGTTCATCAGCAGTTGTGGACCGACGTCCGGACGGCGTCGGCTCTGGTGGGCTTGGCATTGTTCATCGGTGTCGTGGGCTCCGTGTTCCTCGCCCGGCGGTGGCGAGGCCTGACGATGGGGTTGCAGCCCTCCGAGATGGCCGAGTTGATACGCGGTCAGTCGGCAGTCCTGCACGGCATCGACGAGGGTGTGCTCGCCGTCGACACCGATTGGAAGACAACGTTCGTCAACGACAAGGCGTGCCGCCTACTCGACGTCAGCAGCGACGTAGGCAGGCCGGTGGAAGAGGTCGGTCTGACGCCACGGGTACTCGAGGTGTTTCGGTCGGCCGATCCGACGCCGACGATTGCGACCGTCGGTGATCGGATTGTGGTGGTCTCGGCGCGACGTGTGGCGCGTGAAGGCCGGGATCTGGGAACCGTGTTGGTCGTGCGCGATCGCACCGATGTCGAATCTCTGACCCGCCAACTCGACGCCGTGCAGCTGATGAGCACGGTGCTGCGCGCCCAGCGCCACGAATTCGCCAATCGGCTGCACCTGATCAACGGTCTGCTCCACAGTGGCCATACCGAGGAGGCCGCTTCCTACGTGGAGGAGTTGTTGGGGTCGGGCCCGCTGGGATCGGCGGTGCCCGGGATCGAAAACGTCCGCGATGCATTCCTGCAGGCGTTCCTGGCGGCGAAGGCTGCTTCGGCCCGCGAAGCCGGGGTGACGCTGACCCTCGGCGAGAACACGTGGGTGCCAGGTCGGCTCGCGCTGCCCGTCGACGTGACAACCGTGCTGGGCAATCTGGTCGACAATGCCATCGACGCGGCCAGGACAGGCGCCAACGAGGCCAAGGTGGTGGAAGTCGAACTGCTGCAGGATGGTTCGACGCTGCACATCACGGTGGCCGACACCGGGGATGGCGTGGCCCCCGATTTCGTCGAGCACGTGTTCACCGAAGGCGAGTCGACGAAGCCGGAATCCGGGATACCCGGCGGCCGTGGCATCGGAATGGCGCTGTCTCGACAGATCAGCCGTGCACTGAGTGGTGATATCCGGTTGTCCAGCCCGGGCAACCCGGATGCTCAGCTGTGTGGCGCAGAATTCATCGCTCGATTGCCGGGCGTCATGGTGAAGGAGGAAGCCCAATGGGTGGCTCAGAACTGACCGTGCTCGTAGTCGATGACGACTTCCGAGTCGCCAACATGCACGCGGGCATCGTCAACGCGCTCCCGGGCTTCACAGTCACGACGACGGCGACCACACTCGCTGCAGCCCGTAAGGCCGAAGCCGTCGACCTGGCCCTGGTCGACGTCTACCTGCCCGATGGGTCGGGTATTGACTTTGTTCGCGAGTTACGTTGCGACAGCATGATTTTGAGCGCGGCGACCGACGCCCCGACGATTCGCGCCGCAATGGCGGCAGGAGCATTGAGCTACCTCGTCAAGCCGTTCGCGCCCACCGATCTGGTGGCACGGCTGTCGGGCTATTCTCGCTACCGCAAGATTCTGTCCGGCACCAATCTTGGTGGAGCCGAGGTGGATTCGGCACTGGATGCCCTGCGTCCCCGTATCGCTCCTGCCCAGTCCCCGACGGCCGTGGCCTCCCCCACCAAGCAGTTGGTGCTGGACTCGCTCCGCGCGGCCGGCCAGCCGATGTCATCGGCTGAGCTCTCCGCCGAGATCGGCGTATCGCGGGCCACTGCGCAACGATATTTGTCGACACTGGCCAATTCAGGCGAGGTCAAGATCCAGCTCCGGTACGGCACGACCGGACGGCCCGAACAGGAATTCGTCGCCGTGGACAAGCCACCCAGCCGCCCGCACCGCTGACATCACGATCTGGTCGCGGCCGCCGAGCCCGTCGCGGCTCCCAAATCACTTCGGCTCCTGGCAAACGACTAAGACACTCTGAGATGGTCTATTCAGTTTTACAGCTAACCAGAGCCGGGCCGCGAATTCGACCGTCAAGGATCCGCCAAGGATCCACCAAGCCCTCGGCCGCAATCTTTTCGTGACCGGCCCCACAGGCCGAAACCACAACGAAAGGAACGACCCATGATCGGCCTGTACGCACTGAAGCCCTGGTACACCAGGCGACTGACGCCCGTTCTCAACGCCGCCGTCTCGCACAACGTGTCCCCTGACGTTTTCACCGCCGCAGGCGTTGTCGCTGCCGGCGCCGCCGGAGTGACCATCGCGCTGGGATGGTGGCCGCTGGCCGCAGTGTTCCTCGCGCTGCGACTGGCCGGCGCCAATCTCGACGGCGCCGTCGCTCGCGCCCGTGGCGTGAGCCGGCCGTGGGGATTCGTGGTCAACGAGATCGGCGACCGCGCCTCGGACCTGCTGACCTTCGCCGGCCTGGCGGTCTTCGCGGCGCGCCTGCACGGCCCCGGCTTCCAGTGGCTGTCCTGGTCGGTCATTCAGGTGTTCGCAGCCGCACTGGCCGCGACGCTGCCCACCTTCGCCTCGCTGGCCGCGGCGGCCGCAGGAGCGAACCGCCGCAACGGCGGCCCGCTGGGCAAGACCGAACGCTGCTTGTTCATCGTGCTGGCCACCGCGATTCCATTCATCATGCCGGTGCTCTTGATGCAGATGGTCAACGGCTCGATCCTCACCACGGTGCTGCGGCTGCGCGCCGCCCGCCGCGAGCTGGCACAGAAGCGCGAGCAGGAGCAGGCCGACCTGATCGACCTCCCGACCCGCCCGATCTTGACGGCGGTGGCAGCATGACCGCGATCTCCTACGTGCTGCGGCACTGGATGTGGCGCCTTGCCAGCGCAGTCTCTGGCGGGTTGACCGTGACCGGCAAGTGGCGCGGCTCCGGTGGCTGCATCGTGGTGGCCAACCACTCGTCGCACGCCGACACCGCGGTCCTGCTGGCCGCGCTTCCGCCCAAGGCCAAGCCGGTGTTCGGCGCCGCCGCGGACTACTGGTTCGACGTGGCTGTGCGCCGGTTCATCGCGACCTCGCTCGCCGGCGTCCTGCCGGTTCGGCGCAACGCCGAGGGCTCCTACGCGGCGTTGCTCGCCGCGGCCCGCCCCGCACTGAAGGCCGGACGCACCATCGTCCTCTACCCCGAGGGCACCCGTTCGACCGACGGCACCATCGGCGAGTTCCGTTCGGGTGCACTGCGGTTGGCGCGCGAATGCGGCGTGCCGATCGTGCCGGTCGCAGTGACGGGCACGGCCGACGTGCTGCCCAAGGGCGGCCGCTGGTCCCCCGCCCCGATGCAGGTCGGCATCGGCGAACCCATCGATCCGAACAGCACCTCGGCGTCGCAGCTGCGGAGCGCGGTACTGGCGCTGCGGGACAGCCTGCAACCGGAGGTCGTCAACCGCTACGCGCTGGCGGCGTGACGACGGCTACTTGGTGGTCGCTTTGAACCGAATCTTCCACCGCGCGAAGGCCAGATAGCACACCGCGAGCACGCCGAGCATGACGATGTCGAACGTCCACGCGGCCGCGGTGTGCTTCCAATGCGAGTCATGCGAAATCACCGCAACGGTGTTCGTCAGGTCGACCGTCGACGCCGTCGCCGCCAAGCCCCACCGGGACGGGGTCAGCCAGGAGACCGGGTCCAGTGGCCGGCCCGTCACCGGGATGAAGCCGCCGGCGAGCACGAGTTGCGCCATCACCGTCACAACCATCAGCGGCAGCACCTGATTGCTGTTCTGCGCCAACGCCGATACCAGGAGTCCGAGGATCGCCGCCGCCACAGAGGTTGCCGCGATGTCAACGAACAGCTCGAATCTCGCACTGCCGAGCATCGAGGCGCCCAGCGGGGCGCCCTTGCCGATCGTGGGTGCCGTGACGATCAGTACCAGGATGGCCGACTGAATGACCGCGGCCGCTGCGAACACCGCGACCTTGGCCGCCAGATATGCCGATGCCGACAGCCCGGCCGCCTGTTCGCGGCGGAAGATGGTTCGTTCGCCGACCAATTCTCGGATAGTGAGCGCGGTTCCCATGAAAATCGCGCCGAGATTCAGCAACACCACGATCTGCTTGGCTTCGTTGGGTGCGGCGCTGTCGATTGCCGCCTTGCCGAAGCCGTTTTCGCCGGCCACGGCCAGCGGCAGCAACCCGAGCAGGAACGGCAGTAAGACCAAGAACACGAAGTAGCCGCGGTCGGCGCGAATCAGCCGGACCTGGCGGCGAGCGACCGTCCAGAACTGGCGTGCTATCCCGGTACGCACGGGTTTCGCGACGGGTTGCTTCGGCTGGGACTGCTCGCGCGGCTCAGCCCTGCTTTCAGCGCGCTCGAGGAATCGCCGGTGGGCCCCTTCGGGATCGGCCTCGATGGCGGTGAAGATGTCGGCCCAGTCGGTGCTGCCCATCGCATCGCCGAGCTCACCCGGTGGTCCGCAGTACGCGGTCTTTCCGCCGGGGGCCAGCAGCAGGACCTGATCGCAGACGTCGAGATAGGCCAACGAGTGGGTCACCACCACGACGGTGCGACCGGCATCGGCGAGCTGGCGGAGCATTCTCATCACCAGCTGGTCCAACGCAGGGTCCAGTCCGGTCGTGGGCTCGTCGAGGACAAGCAGCGACGGACCGGTCAACAACTCCAACGCGACCGACGCTCGCTTGCGCTGGCCGCCCGACAGATTCTCGATCCGTGTGCCAGCGTGTGGTGTCAGCTCGAGTTCCTCGAGAACTTGGCGGACCACCCATTGCCGTTCTTCTTTGGTGGTGTCTTGCGACATGCGCAATTCGGCCGCGTAACCCAGGGCCTGGTTGACGGTGAGTTGGCGGTGCACCACGTCGTCCTGCGGCACCATTCCAATTCGGTTGCGCAACAACGCATATTCGGCGTGGATGTTGTGCCCGTCGAACGACACCAACCCACCGTGCGGCCGCATCGCGCCGGCGATTACGTTCAACAGAGTGGATTTGCCCGATCCCGACGGCCCGATCACCGCCGTCAGGGTGGCGGGCTTCGCGGTGAACGAAACCTGTTCCAGCAGAGTGTGATTACCCTTGACCGTCACGCTGATGTCGCGGACGTCGAGGCCGGCGGAGTCCGCGGCGGGTGCGGTGCGACGGACCAAAGCGCCGTTGACGAAGACCATGTCGACATTGGCGATCGTGACGACGTCGTTCTCGGCCAGATAGGCGTCCTTGATCCGTTGGCCGTTGACGTAGGTTCCGTTGCTGCTGATGTCCTGGATCTGCACGCCCCGCGCGGTGGGAAGCAGGCGCGCGTGATAGCGCGAGGCAATCAGATCCGGGATGACGATGTCGTTGTCGACTTCGCGGCCGATGGTGGTCGAACCGGGTGGTGGCTCCACGGGCACGCCCGGCCGCAGCACCCGGATCAGGGACGTCACGGCGTTGAACGCCTCGGTCTTACCGTCGGCGTCGTGTTTGGTCGGGATCGTGGTCCTGTCGTCGGCCGGTCCACTGTCGCGGCCGAGCTCGAATGTCACCGGCGGACCGTCGGGTTCGCCGATGTGGATGGTCTGGCCGTCGTGAATGTCCACGGACGACACTCGCTGTTTGTTGACGAACATCCCGTTCGTGCTGGAGTTATCGACCGCGACCCAGTGACCGTCGAGGTATCGCAGCAGGACGTGAGCCCGCGAGACCCCGGGCTGCGGCAGTCGGACATCGGCGTGGACGTCGCGTCCGATTACGAGGTCGCCGCCGGGCCCGAACGTGCGGTGCCAGCCGCCGGCGTAGACGGTGATGGTGGGCGGTGGTTGCTGATTCATCATGACCACGCGGCGATTACAGCGGAAAGTCCCGCGGTGAAGACGACTGCCGCGATGATCAGGTAGACCCCGTACAGCCGTCGCAGCAAGGGGTGCAACAACTTTGACAGACCCCATACCACCAAGCCGACCGTTGATATCCGCAGTCCACGCTCCAACAGAGTCCAGGCGGCCAGTCGCCACAGGTCGATGTGGTGCTCACCGGCGGCGCGCGCGTACACCTTGACCGGAATGCCCGACAACGCCTGGTGCATGATCGCGCTCGGTCCGGCAGACAGTTGGCCGAATGCCGTCGCCGCCATTCGCGGTGTGGTCAGCGGCGCCGGTAACAAGACGCCGCGAGATGCCAGCCAGGCGTTGGTGAGTACGCCGAGCACCGATCCGGCGATCACCGCGGCGGCCCACGGCATCACGCGCCGCGGGACCGCGGCAGCAAGCAGTATCAGCGCCATCTCCGCGACGATGAACCAACTCAGCGCTTCGGCGTATCCCCACACGAACGCCACCGCCAATCCGTACGGGCCGGCGACCAGCGCGGCGATCACTGTCCAGATACGTGAGCGCCGATCGGAATGCGTTCCCGCAGAAAGGAACCCGCTGTCGCCGCTCATCCGAGGAGGTAAGCCAGCGGGAGTACGAGCAACAGCGAATCGATCCGGTCGAGCAGACCTCCGAATCCGGGCAGCCAGGTGCCCGCGTCCTTGACTTGTGCCTGCCGCTTCACCATCGACTCCAACAGGTCGCCGAGCAGGCCGCCAAACGCCACAGCGATGAGCAGACCGACCGAAATGGTGCCCAACAACGTGAGCACGATAAACGCGCCGATGAACGCGCCGACCAGTCCCCCGACCGTCTTGTTCGGACTCAACGGGGACAACGGCGCACGCGCCCAACCGTAGCGACGCAACCCTTTTCCACCGCACCAGGCCGCGACATCGGCGGCTGAGGCGGCGAAGGCGACCAAGAAGGTATCGGGCCACACCATCACAAGGTGAGCCAGGGACCAACAGATCCACACCGAACCGAACGCGGTGAAGGCTGTGCGTCTGCCGCCATGTTCGACATCACCGCCGAGAACCGAGGGCAACGCACAGGCCAACACGACGATCGGCGCCAGTCCCAACAACGTTGGATGCAGCCATGCCGCCAATGGGTAGAGAACGCTCAGCGCCAAGAGGATGCCGGTGTCGACCTTGCTGAGCTTCACCAACCGCGCGTACTCGACCACCGCGACCACAGCCAGCGTCGCGGCGAGCGCGGCGGTGGGTCCCCGCCCTATCCAGACCGGAATGCCGACGATGGGTGCGATCAGCACCCACGTGGTCCACTTCTGGATCAATTCGCGCTTGCGGGACGCGAACACGGCGATTCCGCCGACCACCAGGATCGCCACGGTGACCCACATGAAGAACACCGCGCGGGCGTAGAGATGGATGTGCAGTGGGCCCAGGTCAAGGTTGAGAGGCATGCGCCGATCGAAATGAACGATCGACAGGTACCAATCGACGAGCGTCAACGTGCCCGGCCTTCCGGCAGTCTTCGGTTCAGGACACGATATGCCGTGTCGGCCGATCCGGTAGCCGAAACGGAGGTCGGTTATTCCATTTGCAGGTTTATCGTGAGGCCGTGGACGGCACGCCTTTTGGCCGCTACCAGTTGATTGAATTGCTGGCGCGCGGGGGAATGGGCGAAGTGTGGCGCGCCCATGACACCATGATCGACCGAGTGGTGGCGCTGAAAATGCTGCTACCGCACTACGCGCAGGACCCTGATTTCGAAAAGCGGTTCCGCCGCGAAGCCCGCGCCGCGGCACGCCTGGACGACCCGCACGTCGTGCCGATCTATGACGTCGGCGAAATCGACGGCCGACTGTATGTGACGATGCGATTGATCGACGGCGTCGACTTGCAAACCCTTTTGAACCGCGGGCCCTTGGAAGCCCGGCGCGCGGTACACATCGTCGAGCAGATCGCCTCAGCACTGCACAGCGCGCATCAGGCCGGCCTGGTGCACCGCGACGTCAAACCGTCCAACATTCTGTTGACCCGCAACGACTTCGCCTATCTCATCGACTTCGGCATCGCCCGCGGTGCGACGGACACCGCGCTCACATCGGCCAACACCACCATCGGCACCTGGGCCTACATGGCCCCCGAACGCTTCAGCACCGGGGAGTCCAAACCAAGCGCAGACATCTACGCGCTGGCATGCGTGCTCTACCAATGCCTCACGGGCCAGCCGCCCTACCCCGGTGACACCCTCGAACAAGTCGCCGTCGGGCACATGGTCGCCCCGCCACCACATCCCTCCGAAGACAGCGACACCGTCCCGACTGCAATGGATCACGTCATCGTCACGGGCCTGGCCAAGCAGCCCGACGACCGCTACCCCACCGCTATCGAAATGGCCGCCGCCGCACGACATGCCATCACCGCACCTGTGAGTCGGAGCAGCCGAGACGCGCAAACTCAGCGATGGCCTGCCGATCCCGCCTACGCCGGCGAAACAGTGCTGCAGCCACCACCCTCGCCGCCGCTGCCGCCGCCACCGGTCGGGAAGCGCCGGCGCCCCGGCATCTTGATCGGCGTCCTCGCGGTCGTCACGCTACTGATCGCAGGCGGCATCTTTGCAGTCGTGAAGTTCTCGCGCGACGACAAACCGGCCACCACCAAATCCAGCGGCACCACCGCTGCCGCCGCTGCGGTCCCCGCGCCCAACACCGGGCCGTTCACTGGGATGTATCGCGCCGACTTCGGCCCGGTCAGCACTCTCGCCGGTGTCGCGGATCCAAGCGCAAAGCCGTCGACGGCTACGTACGGGGTTCGCTCGGTGTGCCGCGCGACGGGATGCGTCGCGACCGCGTCGCGATTGAGCGGTGACTCCTCGTTCGCCCCGACGGTGGAATTCGACGACGTCGGTGGGAGCTGGTTGGCGGTGACCATCGCCTCGCAGCAGTGCCGAGACAATCCGGGCGCCGAAGCCTGGCAGGTGTTCACGCTGCAGCCGCAACCTGACGGCCGCCTCACCGGCGATTGGACCGGAACGACCGGCAACTCCTGCGAGGCCAAACACACGGTGACGTTCACCCGCACCGGTGATGTCGATATCGACAGCCTCCCCGACCCTGCCAACCTGGCGCCCCCAGTGGTTTCGCCCGCCGAAGCCCTACACGGCATCTATCACCAGACGCGGACATTCACCGACGGCCAGAAGCAACAACCGTCGGACTTCGTCGTCACCACGAACTGTCTGCGCACCGGCGAGCGGTGCATGAGCTACTTTCACAACCAGCTGGGCATCGTGGAACCGTTGGTATTCGCCGACGGCAGCTGGTCTTTGGCCACCGAGTTCGACGCCAAGTGTCCGACCAGCGGCGAGTCGATGCGTGTCAAGAAGACCGGGCAATATCCGTTGCCCAAACCATTGCAGAATCCGATCATGCTGCTCACTGGGCACGGCGTCCAGGAACAGGCGCAGCCGTGCGCAGTCGCCATCGAGTTCGACGAAACAATCACGCGCACTGGCGATTAGCGCAGGCATGTGCCAATCACGCCCACAGACGTGGTAATTGGCCGTTATCGTGAGCCGGTGGAGGGCACGCCTTTTGGCCGTTACCAGCTCATAGAGTTGCTGGGCCGCGGTGGGATGGGCGAAGTGTGGCGTGCCCATGACACCGAGATCGACCGCGTCGTCGCGATAAAGATGCTGCTGCCGCACTACGCGAAGGATCCCGACTTCGAGAAGCGGTTCCTGCGGGAGGCGCGCGCTGCAGGACGCCTGGATGACCCGCACATCGTGCCGATCTATGACGTCGGCGAAATCGACGGCCGCCTCTACGTCACGATGCGACTGATCAACGGCACCGACCTACAAACCCTGCTCGATACCGGACCGCTGGAACCCGCACGCGCGGTTCACATCGTCGAACAAATCGCCTCAGCGCTACAGTGCGCGCATCAGGCCGGCCTGGTGCACCGCGACGTCAAACCCTCCAACATCCTGCTGGCCGACAACGACTTCGCCTATCTCATCGACTTCGGCATCGCCCGCGGTGCGACCGACACCGCGCTCACATCGGCCAACACCACCATCGGCACCTGGGCCTACATGGCCCCCGAACGCTTCAGCACCGGCGAAAGTCAACCCGCCTCCGACGTCTACGCGCTGGCTTGTGTGCTCTACCAATGCCTCACGGGCCACCCGCCCTACCCCGGCGACACCCTCGAACAAGTCGCCGTCGGACACATGGTCGCCCCGCCACCACATCCCTCCGACGACAGCGACACGATCCCCACCGCCATGGATCACGTCATCGACACGGGCCTGGCCAAACAGCCCGCCGACCGCTACCCCACCACCACGGAGCTGGCCGCCGCCGCACGCCATGCCCTCACCACATCCAGCACTCGGCTTGATGACGCCACACACCCCACGCGGCCGGCTGCCCTGAGCGCGATCAGCTCCGGCGCGCCGGTGACCGCGCCTGGGCAGTCCGGCGGACCACCGCCGCCCGCCGGAAAAGGGCGGCGCCCCGCTGTCGTGATCGGTGCCTTGGCCACCGTCGCGGTGCTCGTCGCCGGTGGCGTCGTCGCGGTCGTGATGCTCTTGCGCGACGACAAGCCGGCTGCCGGGCCACCCGCCACGACCACCGCCGGACCCGCACCCAACACCGGACCCTTCACCGGCATCTATCGAGTCGACTTCGGTCGCGCCAGCACCCTCGACGGCGCCGGGAATCCCAGTTCGACGGTGGTGACGGGTAAGTACGGTGTGCGCTCGGTGTGCCGCCAGGCCGGGTGCGTCGCGACGGCCCGAAAATTCAGCGGGGATGCCGCGTTTGCACCGACGGTGGTGTTCGACCAGGTCGGTGCGAGTTGGGTCGCGGTGGCGCTCGCCCCGAGCCCGTGCAAGGGCGCGACAAGCCAGGCCTGGCAGGTGTTCACGCTGCAACCACGTCCCGACGGAAGCCTCGCCGGCGATTTCGTTCGTCTCACCAGCGAGCAGTGCCAGGAAACGCGTCCCGTGACCTTCACCCGCACCGGCGATGTCGACGTCGACGCCGACTTCCGTGGCGTCGCCGACCCCGCTGACCTTCCGCCGCGGGTGGTGTCGCCTGCCGAAGGGTTACGCGGCCGCTACCGCATCACGCGCACCTTCGCAGGCCGGGCCCCGCAAGAGCTGGGCGAGTCCCCTGTCACCACTTACTGTCTGCGCAGCGGCGACCGATGCATGAGCTACTTCCCGATCAACTCAGGTGATCTAGCGCTGGTATTCGGTGGCGGAAAGTGGGAATGGAAGGACGAGAGCGACGGTCCGTGCCCGGCAGGCGAAATGTCACATCTGAAGGCCAGCGCGCAGTTTCCGCTGCCTCAACCACCACAGAATCCGATCCCGTCGCTCACCGGTCACGGCACGTGGGTTCAGACGGGCGGATCGTGCGCCGTCAACCTGAGCTTCGACGAAACCTTCACGCGCACAGGCGATTAGCGTTTACGGCGGGAACACCTTCTTGATGCTGCCGTCCGCGTTGACTTGCATGTAGCCCGTCCCGGGGGCCGCGGAATGGATCGCCAGTTGCAGTCCCCCGCCCTCGGCGCCCTCCACGATGAGGTAGGTCTGGCTGTTGTCGGGCGGCGCACCGAGAGCCTGAGGCGCACCGGCCAACGTGGCGGCCACCGCGTTCGCGTCGAATGCACTGAGATCGGCGAGAACGTCGAACGAACTTGTCGTCGTATCCGAACCCCAGCTGTTCCACTGCCCGTCGCGATACATGAAGTCCTGCTCGACGTGACTATTGGTCGGCGAGACGCGTTCGAGCACCGCATAAGTCGGATAAATCACCAACTGGAATCCCATGGTGTCGCCGAAGTGGCCGCGCATGGTGTCGAGCAATCCGCGCAACCCGTCAGACGTCTGAAGCTGTGCTGGTCCCGAGGGGGTCGACTGGGTCGAGGTGGGCGCGGACGTCGTGCCCGTGACAGTCGTGTTGGTTCCCGGCGCGGACGGTTTCGTGCTTGGCGCGGACGGAAACTGCTGTCCGGTCGGCTGAGCGCGCGTGGTCGGGCGACTGGTTGAACTGCCGTCGGGCCAAACGATGACTGCGACGACGGCGATGACAATGACGACGACGGTGGCCAGGCCCGCCAAAATCCAGACGGCGGGGTTCTGCCACCACGCAGAAGGACCCTGCGCTGGTTGGGGTGTGGCTGGTGGGGACCAGGGCGCGGGTTGGGGAGGTGCGCCGTACACCGGTGCGGCGTACTGGGTGGCTGCGCTCGCGTCCGCCGGGCGCGGCCCCGTGTCGGGGTAAGGGACCGGCGACGACCAGGCCGGCGCAGGCGGGGGCGCGGAAACCGGGGGCGGGGGCTGGCTCGGCAGGATCGGCGCGGTCAGCGCGGCGCGGGCCGCGACAGCCAGGTCTTTGGTCGTCACGTAGCGCTGGTCGGGGTTCTTGGCCATACCCGTCGCGATGACTTGGTCCATCTGAGCGGAAATCCCCGGCTGCATCGTCGATGGGCGCGGCGGCGGCATGGTCAGGTGGTTGGTGATCTGTCGTTCCAGACTGTCGCCGGGAAACGGCTGCGACCCGGTCAGGCACTCGTGCAGCACACATGTCAGCGCATAGATGTCGGCGCGCGCGTCGGTGCTGTCGCTGGTGAAGCGCTCAGGCGCCATGTAGGCCAAGGTGCCGATCGTGGCGCCGGTACTGGTCAGCTTGGTCGCCTCGGCCGCACGGGCGATACCGAAATCGATGAGATACGCGAAGTTGTCGTCGGTCACCAAGATGTTCGATGGTTTGACGTCGCGGTGCACCAGCCCGATTTTGTGAGCGGCGCCGAGCGCTGCGGCTATCTGCTCGACGATCGAGACGGCGCGTTCGGGCGGCAGTGGGCCGTCGGCGACCAGGGCATCGATGGTCTTGCCATCGATCAGCCGCATCGTCACGTAGAGGCGCCCGTCGATTTCGCCGAAGTCGTGGATCGGGACGATGTGGGGCTCATCCAGGCTGGCGGCAGCCTGCGCCTCACGGCGGAACCTGGCCTGATATTGCGCGTCGTCGGCGAGGTTCGCGGGTAGCACCTTCAAGGCGACCACCCGGTTCATGGCGGTGTCGTATGCCCTCCACACCTCGCCCATGCCGCCGCGGCCCAGCATCTCGACCAACTGGTAGCGGCCGAACGGGGTCCCATCCACCGGCTAACCATAAGAGGCAGTCGGCTTAGCTGCCAGCAGATCGCCGGGGTGGCGGTCGGCAGGAACTAGGTAGGTCCGCGACGCGGCGATCGAAATTGCAGTAGGGCGCTACTGCGCGCACCTCGTATCGCGGTCGGTTCCACTTCACCTACAAGCCTGACACTGGCTCCGCACTGCTGAGCGCCGACGGCACCCGCGCTCTGATCAACACCGGCAGCCAGCTGGCAGTGATCAACACCCTCACCGGCACCCAAGCCGGCAGCACAGTGGCCGGCGGCAACTATCCGCTATTGACCCCGGATGGCACCCGAGCCCTGATCATCACCGGCGCCAACCCCACCCGGCTGACCGTGTTGCAGATTGCCTAGCGCCTGCTGCCTGAGCAACGCCTCGCCTTGCTAGGCAGGATCGGCGAAAACCGGCCGCTCTCCCGACATTCCAGCCATGACAGCCGCGATCTGGTTGGGCTTGCCGATCAGCGCGGTCTGCAGCTCGGATTCGAGCACCAGCGCGGCCGCGGTGTCGTTGCTCGCCCAGGTCTCGTCGTAAAGACGCTTGGCAGCGCGCACAGCGTCCGGCGACTTCTGCGAAATCTCTTCTGCGAGTGACAATGCCGCAGAAAGTGGATCTTCGTCAGCCCGCGTTACCAGCCCGAGCTCCAAAGCCTCACTCCCCGAAACGATCCGACCGCTGAACGTCAACTCCTTCGCGACGTCGATCGGTACGAGCCGCGGCAGTGTCTGCGTGATACCCATGTCGGGAACGAGACCCCACTTGACCTCCATGATGGACAGCTTCGAGTCCGGCGCCGCGATCCGGATGTCGGCACCGAGCGCTATCTGCAGACCGCCACCGAAGCAGTTGCCATGGATCGCGGCGATCACCGGCGCCGGCACCAATGACCAGTCGTAGGCCACCCGCTGAGCCAAGTTGGCCAGCCGCCCCTCCTCGCGCGCCAGCAGGACGCCCGTGCCACCTTCTCCCGACATGAAGCTTGCAACGTCCAAACCGGAGCAGAAGCTCTTACCCTCGCCATGCAGCACCACCGCGCGCACCGACGCATCGCCTGCCACCTGCTCGGCGGTGTTCACCAAGCCTTCGAACATCGGTTGATCGAGTGCGTTGTGTTTATCCGGCCGCACCATGGTCACTGTTGCCACGCCATTGGGGGCTATCTGCACCCGAACCCTGTCTTCGCTCACGCGTGGCAATCTACCGCGGGGCCGTCGGCACCTCGTTTCGCCGATTCTCAAAAAGTTGTCCCCCACGCGCGGGCTGGTTGCACCTATCTATGGCGCGGCCGCCCGGGCCGCTGCACGAGAAAGAAAAGGACACACCATGACCACCCATTTCAAGGCAAAAGGGCTTGTTGCGGCACTGGGAGTAGCGGCAGCGGCGGCAGTGACGCCCGCCGTGCTGTTCGCCGGCGCAGGAACCGCGCAGGCTGATGATGCCTGTTACGGCGAACTTGCCTACTCCTACTACTGTTCCCCTGCCAGTAGCGCGTCAGACCCGAGCGCGCTCTACCCTGCACCGGAGGCTCCGTCCTACACACCACCTTCGACGAACCTGTGGTCGTCGCTGCCCGGGTGCACCGGTGGGGTTCTCGAAGCCCTCGACGGTTCGTGCTAACAGGCGCAAGCCATCACCACGGTCGACCCGTCAACGTGTCCTGTTGGCGGGTCGGCCGTCTTCATCGGGTCCTCCGCGAGTCGCGGAGCTTATCGTTCGACGAACTGCCTATTCTCGGCGAATGATCGACGACGTCGTAGTCATCCACACCGACGGGGGCTGCAGACCCAACCCCGGACCCGGCGGCTGGGGAGCGGTGCTGCGCCAGGGTCGGCATGTCCGCGAGATGTGCGGTGGCGAGTCAGGCATGACCAGCAACAACCGCATGGAGCTGACGGCGCCGATCATGGCGCTGGAGGCGCTCACCCGACCGGTGCTGGTGCACCTTCACACCGACAGCACCTATGTCCGCAACGGCATCACCAAGTGGGTTCTCGGCTGGGAGCGCAACGGTTGGCTGACCGCCGCCAAGCTGCCGGTGAAAAACGTCGACCTGTGGCAGCGACTCCAGGCGGCGTGCGCGCGGCATCACGTCGAGTGGTTCTGGGTGAAAGGACACGCGGGGGTCGCCGACAACGAACTCGCAGACAGTCTGGCGACCCGGGGTATGCAAGAAGCGATAGCCCTGTCGATATCTCAGCCCGCGATCTAGCAGCCCCCAGAAGACTTGCGATTTCAGTGAATTCGAGCGCTGCCACCAAGCCCGATCTCGAGGACACTGCCGGTGATCACACCGGGATCCGTGACTAGATACAGGAGCCCGCGGCTGACATCCTCGGGCGCAAGCCACGGCTGAGGAATCGGGTTGCCCTTCATCATGCGACGGACCAGGTCGTCGGGAACATCGTCACCGCCTTCGGGCTGCACCATCGGTGTTTGCACCGTGGTCGGACAGATGACGTTGACGGTGATGCCCTCCTTGGCGACTTCCAGGGCAAGCGACTTGGCGAGCCCGATGACTCCCCATTTGGTTGCGTTGTATGCCGCGAGTTCTGGTATGCCCATGCGGCCGCCCATCGAGGAGGTGACGACGATCCGGCCGAAACGCTGCCGTCGCATCACTGGAATCGCGGCCCGCAGGGTGTGAAAAGCGCCCGTCAGGTTGGTGTCCATCAGCTGCTGCCACATCTCGTCGGTCACTTCTTCCAACGGCCCTGTGCTGACGATCCCGGCGTTGGCCACCACGATGTCGAGGCTTCCCAACCTGTTGACCGTCTCCTCAACGGCCGCATCTACCGCGGCCGGATCCCGCACATCCATCGCGACCGGAAGGCAGACGCTGCCCACCGCCTCGATCTGCTTGGCGGTGTCGTGCAGATCATCCTCAGTGCCGAGCGGATACGTCAGACCCGACATGGGATGCGGTGCGTCGGCAACGACGATGTTTGCGCCTTCGGCGGCAAGAGCCAAGGCATGTGCACGCCCTTGCCCGCGGGCACCTCCGGTGACAAATGCGACCCGACCGTCCAGAGCACCCATAGCCGGCTACGTTAACCCGCCGAACTCAGCCGAGCTTCGTCTTGATCGGATGGCTCTCGGCCGGGCCCGAAACGTGGACGTCAGCGCCACCCGGTGTCGATCCGGCCTTCGGGCCCTTATGGCGAGTCGGCGACGCAGTCGACGGCGTGGCCTTGGGCACCGTGGTCGGCGGCGTAGCTTTGCGCACCGTGGTCGGAGCGGCCGAGGTGGCAGGTGTGGAGTCCGCAGTCTCAGCCGGCACCGCCGGTAGCGAGACCGGAATTGGTGGCGCAGTGGTGGTTTCGACGATGACTTGCGGCGGCAACTGCACAGTGGTGCTCGGTGCCGCAGGCGTGGTCGTCACGCTGACTGGCGGAGCCGGCAGCGCCGACACCGGCGCGGTGGGCGACGCCGCAACGGACGTCGACGTAACCGCGGTGGACGACGACACCGGCGCGGTGCTGATGACTACGCCCTGAGAGCCCGGCTGTTCAGGTTCCTGCAACCCGCCGACGCCCAACACCGCTATCCCGGCCAGAGCGGCCAGCCCCAGCGCGCCAAGTACCCAACGGCGACCGTGGTGCGCCCCGTCGCGGTGCTCGTGCGGCGATCGTCGGGCACCGTGACGTGGAGGCTCGGGGGCCGCGATAGATCCACCAAGGCCTTCGAACCCCTGCGCGGCTGTGCTGGCGCGCGGTGCGCCGTACTTGGCCCAGCCGGCTCCGCCGCCTACGTAGTCCTGGTCGTCGACGCTGCCGAGAAGGGCAGTTGGGCCGCGCCCGGCATGACCGGACGGCGAGTGGCCGGATCCCGGGTGGTGCCCATGGCCCGGCCCCTCGTCTCCGCCGCCTTCGTCTCCGTCGTCCTCGCGGGGGCTGCCGAATTGCGCCCAGCCGAAACCGCTTTCGCCCGTGTCGATGTCACCGAGCCCGGCGCTAGCGCGCCCGCCACCGAAGTAGGAGCTGGCACCGAAATGTCCACCCCCGGACGAGTGCCCCCCACTGGGCGAGTGGCCGTGGTGGGATGGCCCTTCGTTGCCGTCGGGGTCGTCATCATCGTCGGGATCACCGGGGTCGGGGCCGGGGTCGGGGTCGCCGGGCTCGGGGCCGGTGTTGGGGTCCTTAGGGTCGGATTTGTCGTCATTCTTATTGGGATCATCGTCGCCTGGGCCCTTACTAGGGCACGGGCCGTCATTGTCATTTTCACCAGTGGGATCGTCGGGGAACTCCGTGCCGTCGGTACACGGCTGGAGGATGTTCATATTCCAGTCGTAGAGGACGCCGTCGTCGTCCACCGTCTTGCCGTCGGGGAAGTAGAGGATGCCGTCTGCACCGCGGACGGGGTCGCCGCCTCCGACCTCGTTTGGAATAAGGGCGCTGCCATCGGGACCACGCAGCGTCTTGCCGTCCGAGTCCTGGCTCTTGCCGTTTGGAAAGTAAAGAGTGCCGTCAGAACCGACGACGATGACGCCCCCCTGTGGCATGTCGTGCTCCGTTTCGTTGATCGCGGGCGGTGGTTGTCACCGCCTCGCCACAAAGGAGACGACGGGCGCCTTGGCGACTTCTTGCGTCACAGCTCAAGCTGGGTGAGCGGCAACGAAAGTCCACCCGCGAACCGACTCGCGTACAACGGACTCAACCGAATCGACGAGGTCGACATTTTTCTGATTCGCGCGAAGGTACCCATCGCAACCTTACGCTGACCGCTGCGGGCGACAAGGACGCGAATGGACGAAGCGATGCACCACGCGCACACCGTCGACATCCGAGATAGGGAGAACCTCAACATGTTTCGAGACCTGGGCACACCTGTCCGCGCGCTCCGCCGTAATGCCGTCATCTCCGTGGTCGTCGCGGTTGTGATAGCTGGCCTTGGCAGCACCGCGTGTAGTGCACCGCCGCCACCCGAGGCCTGGCAAACCACGCTGCCGTTCACTGGCCTCACCAATCCCCAAGGGCTGGCAGTGAATTCGGCTGGCGACGGGTATGTCGTCGACTGTGCGAGTGGTTATCATGGCGCGCCGAGTCATTTGGTGAAGTCCTCCGCCGGTACGAACACTCAGACCGTGCCGGCTCTCGACGGGGTCCATCGTCCGGGCGCGATCACCGTGGATACCGCCGGCAACGTGAACGTCGCCGACTACGCCAATCGCCGGATAGTGAGGCTGGCGGCTGGATCGAACGCGCAGACAGTGCTGCCGTGCCCAGGCTTGCTTCTCCCCGTCAGCGTGGCCGTTGACGCCGCAGGCACCGTGTACGTCTCCGACCAGGAGCGCCTACAGGTGGTCGAACTCGCACAACGCTGACACCCCCTGCCGAAAAAGCTCCAAGAATTCGACAAGCGGCTCGCCCTACGTTCGTGTTGACAACATCTAGCGCTTCGCCTCAGGAGCGCGAAACCCAAAGGTAGAACGCAACATGAACGCCACTCACCACCTCAAGAAGGCGATCGTCGGGGCCCTGCTGTCAGGTGGCATCGCTCTCGCCGGCCTGACCGCGGGCATCGCACAAGCGTCGACGCAGCCGGTCGACCCGTCGATCAATTCCTCGGACTTCAATATCCCGTTGCTCGAGTGCACCCAGTGCCAGCAGACCCTCCCCGGCCGACCCGAAGTTCACCCTAACGGCGGCAATAAGGGCGGCAACCAGGGCAGCGGCCTGCCCGGCCGACCCGAAGTCCGGCCAAACGGTGCCAACAAGTACGACAGCGACCACAAGCCGTAGCCTCCGTTGCGAGGCCTGGTCCTGGCGTGCAGCGGTGCGTGCACCTCGTTGGAGGCGACCTCGAGCTCTGTGCAGTCGGTGTCGATGACGAATATGGTCTGCGTGACCGGCAGCAGGCCGCGGCGCCGAGTATGCCGGCGAAGGTGCTACAGGTACAACTCCTCGATGACGTCGGCGTAGTGATCTGCGATCGGCTTGCGCTTGAGCTTGTTCGTCGGCGTGAGGAAGTCACTGCCGGGCGCCCACGTGTCGGCAAGGATGGTGAACTTCTTGATCTGTTCGACGCGAGACAGCTTGGCGTTCGCCGCGGCGACGCCGGCCTCGACTGCTGTGCGGATCGCCTCCTCCGAGGCATAGTTCGCCTTCACGTCGGGATCGAGACAGATCAGTGCGGCGACGTACGGACGAGCGTCGCCAATGGCGACGACCGACCCGACAAGCGGACAATTCGCAGCGACCATATTCTCGATGTTCGTCGGCGACATGTTCTTGCCTGCCGCATTGATGATCAGTTCCTTCTTGCGGTCGACGACCGAGAGGAAGCCGTCGGCGTCGATCTTTCCTATATCACCGGTGCGCAGCCAGCCGTCGGAACCGATTGCCTCAGCCGTCTTTTCGAGGTCCTTCCGGTAGCCGCGCATCACCATCGGGCCGCGTACCAAGACTTCTCCGTCGTCGGCGATGCTGATTTCGGCGCCCGGTACCGGCAGGCCGACGGTGCCTACCTTGATGCGGCCCGGCCTATGGACAGTGACCGCCGCAGTGCACTCCGACATCCCCCACCCCTCGCAGAGGGGAATGCCGAGCCCGAGGATGAACTCATGCACTTCCGGCGGAATGGGCGCGGCCCCGGTCACCGCGAGCCGGATGCGATCCATTCCGAGTTGCTTGCGTATCTTCGAAAGCACCAGGCGGTCGGCCAACCTGTACTGGATCCTGTCCAGCATGCCGAGCCGTCGACCCGACGACTCCATACGCGCTTTCGCCTGTCCGATCGAAAACGCCCGGCGTGCCAGACTCCGCTTCACCGGATTCGGCTCGTCGGCGATCCGCTGTTCGAGCGCCACCTTGAGCTTCACCCAAATCCGTGGCACACCGAGGAAACCCGTCGGCCGGACCTCTGTCAATGCGGCGATCACCTGCTTGACGTCGGGCACTGTGGTGATAGTGACCCCGTACAGCAGGTTCGTGTAGTGGGCGAACCACCGATTCGCAGCGTGAGCGTCGGGCAGGTAGGAGATAACGCGATCCGAAGGGCCGATTCCACCGAAATCGTCTGCGATACGGGCGTTCTCGATGAAGTTGGTGTGGGTGAGCTCGACGCCCTTCGGCGGGCCGGTGGTGCCCGACGTGTAGACGATCGTCAATAAGTCGTCCGGCTGCACAGCCCGCCACGTTGCGTCGAAATCGAAGCCGACCGCAGCGTTTGATTCGAGGGCCGCGAGGCTCAGGGCACCGTCTGCTTCGCCGTCGATACAGACAACGTGCTCGACCTTGCCGCCCCTGTTGATTGCAGCGAACACCGTTGGTAGGAATTGCTTTTCACTGAGCACCACACGGTTGCCGCCGTTCGCGAACTGGTAAGCGAGCACGTCGGCCGGATTGGTGTTGTACACCGAGAACGGCGTCGCGCCGGCGTGCAGGACTGCCGTGTCGCACAGGTGGAACTCCGGCCGGTTGGTCAACATCAACGCGACGGTGTCGCCCGGCACGACGCCGAGCGCGGCGAGACCGGACGCGATGGCACGCACC
>Ga0268266_10000692_pt1 | contig 45387 bp, 29 predicted proteins | sample KBSS13metaG_FD_190356 | JGI IMG/M metagenome (GOLD analysis project Ga0268266, IMG submission 190356) | Switchgrass rhizosphere microbial communities from Kellogg Biological Station, Michigan, USA - KBS S1-3 metaG (SPAdes) (version 2) | ecosystem: Host-associated > Plants > Roots > Rhizosphere...
CACCGTCACGGTGGTCCTCGCCTCGCCGGTGTTGCCGCTCGCGTCCGTGGCGGTGATGGAGAGGACGTTCTCGCCGGGCGTCAGCGGAACCCCGGTCGCCAGGAACGAGCGGTTGGAGACCGTGGCCGGCCGGCCGTTCACCGTGACGGTGGCCTGCGCGGCGTTGACCGTTCCCGCCACGATGTCGTTGACCATGCCGGAGACGGCCACCTCCGGCGCGAAGACGGCGGAGCCGTCCGGCGGGACCTGAACCGACAGGTGAGGCGGCGTCAGGTCTCGCACGACGTTGATGCTGCCGGTTGCCACGTGCCCGCGGGCATCGATCGCGGTGGCGGTGAGGATGTTCCCCCCTTCGATGAGCGGCACGCCCGCGGCCGTGAAGGCCGTTCCCGACACGCTGGCAGGGATTCCGTTGACGGTGACCCGCGCCGCGGAATCGCTCACGGTGCCGCTCACGTCCACCGTCGTCGCCGAGAGGAAGCTCAGGTCGCGCGGGGAGGTGATCGTGACATCCGGCAGGTCATAGCGGCTGACGGAAACCTGGGCCACGGTCTCGTTCCCGGCACGGTCCACCGCGCGCACGGAGATCAGATTGCCGCCGGAGGCCACCTGGACCACGGTTTCGAACAGATCCGCCGAAACCGGGACCGCGCTCCCCTGAACCGTGACCCCCGCGAGCTCGCGATCGTCCGTGGCCTGCCCGGAAATCTGAATCTGCGGATGGTTTACCACCTGCCCGGAGACGGGAACCTTGACCAGGAGCTGGGGCGGCACCGTGTCGAGCGTCACGAACCGCGTGGCGATCCCCTGGTTGCCCGCCGCGTCGAGGGCCTCGATCAGGATTTCATTGAGCCCGTCCACGAGCGGCACCGAAGCCTGGAATCCTCCGCCGGCGAGCGGAACCTGGGTTCCGTTGACCTTCACGGAGACCAGCGGGCTGGCATCAGAGGCGGTGCCCGTGACCAGGAGCGTGGCCGTGTTGACGAAGGCTCCGTCGGCGGCAGGTGAGGTGAACGTGAGGGTTGGCGAAACCGTATCCGTCGTGAAGCTCACCGCCCCTTGCGCTGGATTGCCCGCCAGGTCACGAAGGGTCAACTGCGCGGTATGCGCGCCTTCGGCGAGCGGCGTGGAAGGTGTGAAGCTCAGGCCGGCGGTGCTCACCTGGGCCTGCCCGGTCCGATCTGTGTCGTCCAGCAGGAGCCGGATGGACGCGGGGTCGATCCCGGACCCGGCGTCCGAAAAGGTTGCGGCGATCGCCGGCGTGGCGGTGGCGAGGAGGCTCCCCGCCGCCGGCGCGGTGAAGGAGACCGACGGCGCCTGCGTATCCGCGGGCGCGTTGGACACCTTCGCCAGCCAGATCTGCGCGTCGAGCCGCGAGCCCGTGGGTTTCGCCCCTTTCCAGCGCATGGTGATCGTGCCGGCGAGGAGGAAGCCGTGCGCCAGGGAGGCGCCCTGAATCCTCAGCACATCCTGAGCGTCGGCGCCCGCATTGATCGCGGAGGAAGAGCCGGCGACCGGCTGCCCGTTGAGGAGAAGATCGCCGATCACGATCCTCGTGTTGGTGCCGGCCGCCCGGGTGGGAAGAAGGATCTCGTTGAAGTCGCCGGTCACGCTGAAAGCGAGCCCATTGACGACCGTGGAGAGGACCAGGGTCATGGTCACCCGGTTCCGGCCGTCGTAGGCGAGGAGGAAGGGGACCGGGGAGCCGTTGCTCCAGGGATCGAAATTGGAGGTGCTCAGCGTGCCGTCGGTGAGGACGAGGGGATCGCGGCGGAGCCCCAGCTCCCAGTCCTTGCCGCCGCCGATCCGCGCCTCCGCGGTGACCCGAACCGCCCCACCGTTCGCGTTGACCAGCGTCAGGGCGGACGCGGAGTCGGGGAGATGGCCTGTGGTGACGGCCGCGGCCGCGGGACCCGCCAGCGCCACCAGACACAACACCGCCCCAAGGCCCACGGGTAAGGTCCTCACACACCTCTCCTTTGCAGAGGCGCCCGCCTCTGAAGAGTGAAATCTTTCAGCTTGCTGCTGGAGTCACCCTATCCCGCGCGGTCTGTAACCTCAAGCCTATACGCGCCCGGCGATGCGCCTCCGGCCCGTACAACCCAGGCTCCCCGCGGAGAAGCGCCCCTCGGGCCGGGCCATCCCCTGAAATCTTTTCAGCCTATTCGACATACTGCATCGAGTAGAGTGGATTCGGAACCATGGCAGGGACCTTTTCAGCCCCGACGACTTCAGGCATCGACATCATCGCCAGCATCCTCGACAGGAAGTACCGCCTGGACGGCCGCCTCGGCGAGGGAGCGGTCGGCGTCGTCTACCGCGCCACCCATCTCGGGCTGAAGAAGGTCTTCGCGCTCAAGCTGCTGAAGCCGGGACCGGCTCTCGATCCCTTCTCGGTGGGCCGCTTCCAGCGCGAGGCCGAGGCGCTCGGCCGGCTCCGGCACCCCCACATCGTCGACGTCACCGATTCCGGGATCGATCCCGGGACGGGGGCTCCCTACCTGGTGATGGAGCTGCTGGAGGGGGTTCCCCTCTCTGAGCTCTGCCGGACGGCGGGCCCTCTGCCCCTCGACCGGGCGCTGCCGATCCTCGCCGCGATCGCCGCCGCCGTCGACGCCGCCCACGAGCAAGGCATCCTCCACCGCGACCTCAAGCCCGGAAACGTCCTGCTGTGCGGAGGGGGCGAAGAGGTCAAGGTGCTCGATTTCGGTCTGGCGGAGATCTCCACCTCCCCTCCCCCGGCCCCGGCCGGAGACCGACCGGAGGATCTGGAGAGAACCGCGGACGGACGCCTGACCGCGACGGACGATCTCCTCGGCACGCCGCTCTACGTGGCGCCGGAGCTGATCCGCGGCGGCCGGGCCGGCCGCGCCGCGGACCTCTACTCGTTCGGCGTGATCGCCTACGAGATGCTGGCCGGCAGGCCGCCGTTCGAGGGACCGACGCGGGATGTCCTGGCCGGGCACCTCGAACGGGAGCCGCCGCCGGGAGCCCTCCCCGCCGGAATCTGGAACGCCCTGCGCGATTCGCTGGCGAAAGATCCCGCCCTGCGTCCGGCCACGGCCGGCGAGATCGTCCGCCGGCTCCGCGCCGCCGCCGATCACGAGCGCCACGCTCGCTGGCGCCGGGCCGAGGTGCCGCGCCGGGCTCTCCTCTCCGTCCTCCTCGCGGCGGCCGTGCCGGTCGCCGGCCTCCTCCTCCCTGTAGACCTGCCGGCCGTCGAGCGATGGGCCTACGACCTGCGGATCCGCGCCTCGCCGGTGCGTCCGCCCGATCCGAGAATCCTGCTGGTCACGCTCGACGAGGCCAGCCTCGCCGGCCGCGCCGTCCCGCTCGCCGGCCGGGCGGACGAGGTCGGCGGCACGCTGGAGCGGATCTTCGCGGCGGGAGCGCGCGGCGTGGCCATCGATCTTCTTCTGCCCGACTCGTGGAGCGCCTCGCGGGGTTTCGCGGACCTCGTCCTCCGTCATCCCGGGACCCTCACCCTTGCCGCCTTCTCGAATCCGGACGGGAGCGTCGTCGGCACCGGCAGTGTGGCCGGCCTGACAACAATGGCTCTGGGACCGGTGAGATCCGCCTCTCTCTTCGGTTTCGTCAACCTGGACGAGGATCCGGACGGCGTGATCCGCCACGGCCGCCTCGGCTTCCGCGACCGCGCGGGAGGCGAGCGCCCGTCCTGGGCGGCGCGCGCGGCCGGGATGATCTCCCCTCTCCGCATGTCTTCTGATCGAAAGGTTTTCTGGATCGATCCCCGGATCGACGTGTCGGGCTACGCCCGGATCTCCTGGCGGGACATCCCCGCCGCGCTGGCGAAGCGGCCGTGGATCTTCCGCGACCGCCTCGTCCTGGTGGGGGGCGACATCGTTGCCGCGGGGGACGACGTTCACAGCATCCCGCATCGCGCGGGCCGGGCGAAGAAGATTTCAGGTCTCACCCTCCAGGCTCTGCTGGTCGACACCCTCGCCGCCGGACGGCCGGTACGTGAGGCGACGAGGATTCCCTTCCTGGCGGGCGCGGCCCTGTGGACCGCTCTCGCCGCGGCCGCCGTCCTGCTCGCCCGCCGGCCGCTCCCGCTCCTCGCCGTCCTCCTCGCGGGCCTCGTGATCTATCTCGTCCTGTCCGTGCCGATCTTTCAGCGGATGGGCCTGCTGTTGCCGGTGACACCCGTCCTCATACCGCCCTTGACCGCGCTTGCGCTGGCAACGGTCCTCCGGCGCGCCCTCTCTCCGCTCCCAAGGAGCCATACACCATGATCGCAACCGTTCGAGCGCTCACCTGCGGGCTCCTTCTCCTCTCCCAGGCAGCCACGGCCGGCCCGCGCGAGCCGGTCGCCATCATTTACAGGATCACGGGCGAAGCCCTGCGCGTCGCGTCGGGCCGCTCTCCACTTCACCTCTTTGATCGCTTGCCCGCGGAGACCACACTGGAGCTCTCCCCTGGCTCTCGTCTCGCAATCGCCTTCGTGACGGGCAAACGCTATGAGATCTCCGGGCCGGCCCGCGTGACTCTCGGGAAAGGCGAGCTGGCCGAAAAATCAGGCGGCGTGCGGGCTCTCCCTTCAGTTCCTCCCCTCCCCCGCCTGGCCGCGATCGCGGAAGATGAAGAGCCCGGGCCGACGATGGGAGCGGTGCGCATCCGCGCGGAGAGAATCGCCGGACTCTATCCCCGCCGCGGGGTGGCGGTCCTCGCGGACGACGCCATCCTCCGTTTCCAGCCCGTCCTGGGCGCCGGGAAGTACCGGATCGAGGTGCGGGACAGCCAGGGCCGGAGGGCTTTCCAGACCGATGCCGAGTCGCCACCGGTGAAAGTGCCCGCCGGAAGGCTCCGCGCCGGCCATCGCTACTCATGGATGGTCCGCACGCTGGACCGGCCCGGCGCGGTCGCGCGCGGCGAGGCCGATCTCGTCACCCTGAGCGAAGACGCCGCCCGCGCGCGCCAGAAGACACGCGAGATCCTGGAGAGCGAGGAGTCCGGCTCCCTGCCGCTGCTGGCCGAGATCGATCACAGCCTCGGGTTGTTGCTCGAAGCGCGCGACGACCTGCGAGCGGCTCTAGGCGGCGAGCCCGCGAATCCCGAGCTTCGAAAGGCGCTCGCCGAGATCGAAACGCAATTGGAGGAAGCCGATGATCACGATTAGGAGATCTCCCGTCTCCGCCCTGATTCTCGGCTTCCTGGCGATCTCGCCTCTGAACGCCGCCGAGGACAGGCCCTGCCCATTCTCTACCCCGGGACTGGTCGTGGAGACGGTCGCCCCCGAATCCGCGGCCTTTCGCGCCGGGCTGATGCCAGGCGACCGGCTCTTCTCCTGGTGCAGGACGGCAGATGGAGAGAGTGGCTGCGCGGCGCGCGGCGATCTCGGCACCCCGTTCGACTGGCTGGACGTCCAGACGGAGGATGTCCAGGTGGGTGGAGTCGCCGTCGCAGGGGTCCGCGGAGCGGAGAACCGCAGCTGGAGCCTGTTGCCGACGTTGCAGGATCTTACGGTGGCGCCGATCCTCGAGGGAGCGCTCGCCGAGGCCTATCAGACCTCTCGCGATCGCGAGCAGGCCGGCGATCCCGCGTCCGCGGCGAAGGAGATCGAACGGGCCGCGGAGCTGGCGGATGGAGACTCCTGCGCCGACGCGGCTCTATGGCTGCGGTTCCGGGCGGCCCAGCTCCATGCCAAGGCCCGGCGGTGGTCCGAGGCGGATGCGGGCTACGAGTCTGTCCTGGCGAAAACCCGCACGCTGGGAGCGGCCCGTATGGAGATCCACCTCCGGATGAGCTGGTCGGAGACGCTCCTGCTGCGCGGCGAGGCCGCACGGGCCCGGCAGCAGCTCGAAAAGGCCCTGGAGCTGGAAGAGAGATGGCATCCGGAAGGCCTGGGAGTCACCTCCGTGCTCTTGCGGCTCGGCAACGTGGCCGAACGCCAGGACGACCTGGAGGAGGCGGACCGTCTGTACCAGCGGGCCTATGACTTGGTTCTCCGCCTCGCTCCCGGCAGCGGCGGGGAGGCCGCCGCGACGAACAATCTCGCGGTGAGCGCGGGACGGCGCGGGGACCTCGCGCAGGCCGAGCGGTATGCGGCTCGCGCTCTCGCCATCCGGGAAAAGCTCACGCCTGCGGGCTATGCGATCGTCCCGGTCCTCCTGAGCTACGGCAATATTCTTTATGCCCGTGGCGACCTGGCGGGTGCCGAAGCCGCTTTCCTCCGCGCCAAAAAAATCCTCGAAAGGGTCCAACCCGAGGGCGCGGCGATGGCAAAGACGCTGCACGATCTGGGCGAGGTCGCCCATCAGAGGGGCGATGAAGATGCCGCCGAAGCCCTCTTCCGGCGGGAGCTGGCCCTGTTTGAAAAGATCGATCCCAGCGGCAAGCTGGTGCGCGACGGCCTGCTCGGTCTAGGCGCGGTGGCGCTGCGGCGACGTCAGGCGGACAAGGCGGAAGAATCCTGGCGGCGCGCCTTTGCGATCAGCGAAAAGCTCAATCCGGAAGGGCCGGAAACCGCCTTGTGCCTGGGCGGCCTGGCGGAGGCGGCGAAGCTCCGGGGCCAGGGAGCGGAGGCCGAGACGCTCCTGCGGCAGGCCCTGGCGATCTGGCAGAAGATCAATCCGGAGGCTATCGACACCGGCTCCATCCATTTGAAGCTCGGCATTCTCTTTTTCGAACAGGGTCATATGGAGGCCGCCGAATCTCACCTGCGCACGGCGATCCGCATCCGCGAGAAAAATCGGTCCCTGCTGCCCGAGGCCTATCAGGCCCTGGCCCGGTTGCAGGCGCGAAGAGGCCGGCTCAAAGAAGCCGCGGCGAGCTACAGGGCAGCCGTCGAGGCCCTCGAAGCTCAGCGGGTACGCCTCGGCGGCTCCCAGGAGTCGCGATGGCTCTACGGCTCCTCCCTGGGGAATCTCTACTTCGAGGCCGCGGAGCACCAGGTCGCGCTCGGGCGGCCGCAGGAAGCCTGGAGGCTCATCGAGAGAGGGCGCGCCCGGGGCTTTCAGGAGCTGCTGGCCCAGCGGGATCTGCGCTTCGAAGGGGAGCTTCCAGCAGAGCTTTACGCCGAGCGCCGCCGGCTGGATACCGAGTACGACCAAGCCCAGGAGGCCCTCGCCAGTTGGGTTCCCGCACAGGGCACGGGGAAGATCGAGGCGCTCCAGAACCGCCTGCGGGACCTGCGGCTCGAGCAGGCGGAGGTCCAGGAGCGGATCCGGCGCTCCTCGCCGCGCGTCGGAGCCCTCGAAAGCTTCACTCCGCTCGATCTGGCCGCCGCTCGCTCCGCTCTCGACCCCGGAACCGTGCTCCTCGAATATGCAGTGGGGCCGGAGAAGACTTGGCTCTTCGTCCTTCAGTCGGCGGGCGCCGCCGGCCCAGGCCTGTCGGTCTTCCGGATCGCCGCCGGCGAGAAGGCCTTGCGGGAAGAGGTGGAGAGCTTCCGCGATCTCCTGAGGCGCCCGGGGTCCGATCGCGCGGCGTTCCAGGCCCGGGCGCGGCGCCTTTACGACCTGCTGGTCAGCCCCGCCGAGAGACGGATCACCGGCGCCCGGCGCATCCTGGTGTCTCCAGACGGGCCGCTCCACACCCTGCCTTTCGCCGCGCTGATGCGCGGGGGGCGCTACCTCGTCGAGCGGAAGCCGATCCATTCGGTGCTCTCCGCGACCATCTACGCGGAGCTCGAGCGGTCCCGTCCGGCCCACCGGGATCTCCGGGAAGAGCGCCTCGCTGCCTTCGGCGCCCCCCTCTATCCGCGCTCGGCGCCGGATGCGCCCGCCAATCCGGAAGTCCGGGAGGTCCTCCGGCGCGGATGGGCTCTCAAGCCCCTCCCCTCCACTCGCCAGGAAGTGGAATCCATCGCCGCTCTCTATCCCCACCCCCGGGTCTATCTCGGCCGGGAAGCCACCGAGGAGAGAGCCAAGGCCCTCGGGTCGAAGTCGCGCCTCATCCACTTCGCCTGCCACGGCCTGCTCGACGAGCGCTTCCCGCTCAATTCCGCCCTGGCCCTGACCCTCCCCGAACATCCAGCCGAAGGTCAGGACAACGGCCTTCTCCAGGCTTGGGAGATCTTCGAGAGCATGCGCCTCGACGCCGATCTGGTGACTCTCTCGGCCTGCGATACGGCCCTTGGCAAGGAGATGGGCGGCGAAGGTCTCGTTGGGCTCACCCGCGCCTTCCAGTACGCGGGCGCCCGTTCGGTCCTCGCCTCGCTCTGGGGCGTCGCCGACTACTCCACCGCCCGCTTTATGAAGAGCTTCTACGGCTATCTCCGCGCCGGCAGACCCAAAGACGAGGCCCTGCGGGCGGCGCAGATCGATCAGATCCGCAAGAAGGGCGGATCGTCCCACCCCTTCTTCTGGGCGGCGTTCGAGCTCTCGGGCGACTGGCGGTAGCACCGATCCCGCGTTCCAGATCTGGAACCGCACCGCTTCATTGAGGTTCCATCGCTGGGACTCTCCAGCGGGGCTCCAGGGAGACCGGCCTTTGTTATCAATATTTTACTAACCCTTTGCCCGCTGGGCCCGGTTCTGCATTCGTAGCCCGGCGGAATGAGCCCGCGGAAAAGAATCGCTCACCAGCTCGCGATCGCGCTCCTCGCGGTCACTCCGGCGCTTGGCGAAGCCAGGGCCGAGGACTTGAAGGTGACCGGTCATGTCAGGTCGGGACGCGCCGAGCTCCTGGCCGGAGCCACCGTCTCCCTGCTCCCGCCGATCGGATCCGCGAACCCGGCGCCGATCACGGCCACGACGAGGGAAGACGGCGATTTCCTGCTGCCGATCGAACAGCCCGGCTTCTATCGGGTACGCGTCGAGGCGCCCGGCTTCGTGCCCATGGAGCACGGGCTCGAGCCGCTGCTCGAAGACCTGCGGCTGCCGGACGTCGAGCTGGCGCGGGACACAGGCCTGCGAATCCAGGTCAGGGCCTCTGCGGGACAGCCTCTGGCCGAGGCTCTCGTGACCGGATCGCCGATCCCCTCCGCCGGCGCCGTCTCCACAGGATGGCACGACGCGGACCGCTCGGCATCCACCGGCAAGGACGGCCTGGTCCGGCTCCCGGCGGCGCGGGGGGAAAACCTTTCTGTTCAGGCTTTCCGCGCGGATCTGGGCGTGTCGGCCCGGCAGGTGGCCATCGCCGCTCCAGGGCCGGCGCGGATGTTGACCCTCGAGCTGGACACTCCCCGCCGTCACACGGTCCGGGTTCTCGATCGCGAGGGGAAGCCTCTGGCGGGAGTGGCCGCCGAGGGCGAAGGTTGCTGGCCGCTCGGGAGGACGGAGAGCGACGGCACCCTGGCGGTTGCCGTCGCTCCGGGCCGTGAGATCGATATCGAGCTGCACGCCGCGGACGGCCGCCGGGGAGCGGTCCGGCTCTCTGGAAACGCGGCCGGTCCCGTGTCCGTCGAGCTGGCTCCTCCCCGGCTCCTCGCCGGCCGTCTGGTCTCCGCGATCGACGGAACGCCCATCCGGCTCGGGCTGGTCTGGCCGGCCGGTCACCCCGACCTGTCCGCGCGCAGCGACGCCGGCGGAAAGTTCACCGTCCCCCTGGCCGCGGACGGATCGCGGTGGCTCGAAGCGGCGGCGAGCGGCTTCGCTCGCCAGCGGCTCGCGGTCCCCTCCAAGCCAGGGTCGCTCCTGAAGATCGCTCTGGACCCGGTCTTCAGCCTCGCCGGCAAGGTCGTGGAACCGTCGGGCCGGCCGGTCGCCGGAGCCGAGATCCGGGCCTTTTCCCTGGCGTCCCCCCTCCGCGCCGCGGCCCTGTGCACCTCTGGCGCCGACGGGGCGTTCCGCCTCTCCGGTCTGGCCGCCGATCGCGGATACCGCCTCGAGGTGCACCGCGAAGGGTACGGACCCGCCCGCCAGGACGTGACCGCCGCGCTACGCCCAGCGGAGCGCGGGAACCTGGTCCTCGTCCTGCGCGCGGGCCGCGCCGCCTTCGGCATGATCCGCGGTCCGGCGGGACAACCCCTGCGCGCCGCCCGCGTGACCCTCATCCCGAGCGACGCCGGGGGAGCGCCGATCCCCGCCGCCGCGTCCGATCAGGCCGGGGTCTTCCGCTTCGAGGCCATCCCCCCGGGCTCTTTCACGCTGTCCGTGCGCGCCACGGGCTTCGCTCCCCTCGCTCTCCCGGGCCTCGTGGTGCCCGCGGGCGCGAAGCCCTGGGACCTGGGGACGGCCTTCCTGAAGCCGGGCGTGACGATCGAGGGCCGTGTCGTCCAGGGGGACGGCTCGCCCGTGCCGGACGCCCGCGTGCGGGTCCTGTCCGAAGAAGCCGAGAAGGGGCGCTCCCCCGCCGAGGCAAGCGCCCAGGCGGCCACGGACGAGGAGGGGCGCTTCACCCTCGCCGACCAGCCCGCCGGGACGCCCTGCCGCCTGGAGGTCGTCGCCGCGGGCTTCCTCCCCGTGCTGACTCCCGACGTGGTGCCCCCCACTCCGGAGCCGGTCACCGTGGTCGTGGCACCCTCCTCCCAGATCTCCGGCACCGTCCTCGCCGGCGGCAGCCCCGTGGCGGGCGCGGTCGTCGTCGCCGCGGTGGACGACGGCACGCCTCTGTCCGGCCTCCGTTTCTACGCCTCCAGCGAGGCCGACGGGCACTTCCTCCTGCGGGACCTGGAGCCCGGCGGCCTGCTCCTCAGCGCCTCCGCCGAAGGTTACGCGGAGTCGCGCCGCGTCCGGGTGACGCTCCCCGCCGGAGGGCGGCGCGACGACCTCGAGATCCACCTCGAGACCGGCGGCACCGTCTCGGGCACCGTCTCCACCAGGACCGGCGCGCCCCTCGACGGAGCCACCATCGAGGCCTTCGCCGAAGCCCCCGGGCGTGACGGCGCCATCCCGGGAGGCCGGACGGCAACCAGCGATCGGGCCGGCCGTTTCCGGCTCGCCGGCCTCGAGCCCGGCCCCTGGATCTTCAGCGCCAGTCACCCGGAGCTCGCGCGCAAAGTCGTCCGCCTGCGGATCGGCACCGGCGACCACCCTCTGGATTTCGTTCTCGATCCCGGCTCCGAGATCGCGGGGACGGTCACGAACCAGGGCGGCACCCCTGTCGCGGGCGCCCAGATCCTTTTGAGCCCGGCGGGTGGCGCGGCAGGGGGCGGGCCCCTGCCGCCGGCGCAGGGGCGCGAGGTCGTCTCCCAGGCCGACGGCTCGTTCCGTTTCATCGGGGTGGAAGACGGCTCCTATCGCCTCCGGGCTTCTAAGACCGGCTTCGCCCCGGACGAGCCCGCCGAGATCCTCGCCGTCGCGGGGGCGCCCATCGCGGGCAAGGTCCTCCGTCTCGTGCCGGGCAGCTCGATCCGAGGGCGCTTGCTCGGGCTCCCCCAGAACGAGTTGGCGCGGGTCGAGGTCTTCGCCTCCCAGAGTGCCGAGAAGACCGCCAGGGGCGAGGTCGATCCCACCGGCGGCTACCGCCTCCTCGATCTCGAGCCTGGCCCCTGGTTCGTCGTCGCCGAGGTGGAAGAGACCGGGAAACGAGCCGCCGGCCAGGTGCTGCTCGGCGGAGAGCCCGCCGATCTCGACCTCGATTTCGCCGGCGGAGTCGTGCTCTCCGGGACGCTGACGGTCGACGGCCGTCCCACCGCCGGCGCGATCGTGCAACTGGCCTCCGCCGGCAATGGCGGCGCCTCCATGACCACACGGATCGACGGAACGTTCCGTTTCACCGGGCTTGCCGAAGACTCCTATTCGCTCCGGGTCGAGGTGCCCGCGACCGGCCTGCGGCACGTCCAGCAGATCGACCTCTCCGCCGACCGCGAGATTCATCTCGACCTGACCACAACGGCTGTCAACCGACCACCCCTCGATCTTTGAGATCGAGCCTCTTCAAAGGAGATCGTATGAACCGTCGCTTTTCCGTCCTCGCATTCTGTTGCCTCGCCCTGATGGCGCTGACCACGGCTCCCGCCACCGCGGCAAAAGCCAAAAATCCGCCGGCGGATAGGATTCCCACCAAATTGATCAATCCAGATGATCCGCGAGAGCCTGCGCTCAATCTCTGCGGTTCCGTCTGCTCCAGCGGCACTCCGTGCGACTCTTGCAGGACCGCCGGAGGCTTGACGACGACCTGTGGTCAGTTCGCCGGCCACCCGGCCAACGATCTCGACGGCGACGGTGTCGTCGATACGAATGACAACTGTTCGTGCGCGGCCAATTCCAACCAGGCGAACTGCGACGGCGATGCCTATGGTGATGTCTGCGACTTTCAGGACAACAGCTGGAAACTGATTACGACAGGGACCCAGCACTGCTACCTGGACACGGACAATCACACGTTCAATACCACTCTCGAGTTCTACTACCAGAACGTCTATAAAAGCTCGTGCACAGGCCAGACCTGCTATCAGAAATATCTCAGAGGCTCGGTCAGCTGCAGCACCGGCTCCGATCTCTTCCAGTGCTGCCAGAACAAGTGGTTCGCTCCTGATTGCGGGGGCGTCTGGAACCAGGACCAGTGCGGATTGCCGCGCTGCGCGTTCTAGATCTGACCGCGGAGGCGGCTCGCGCTCAATCTTCCTGTGAGCCGCCTCCGGCCGCGATCCCCAGACTCTTCATATAACGGTGGAAGGTCGTCTTGGTGAGCCCCAGGCTCTCCCGGGCGGCCTTCACGTTCCCGCCGTGCTGCTCCAGGCGCGAGAGGATCAACTCGCGCTCGAAGGCCTCCACCGCGTCGTTCAGCGGGACACCCTCGGCGAGCAGCGGCCCCGCCTTGGGGTTCGGCGTGCCGGTCAGCACCTCGGGCAGGCAGCGCGCGATCAGATCGCGGTCGATCCAGGCTCCGGGCTGAGCGTGGATCACGAATAGCGAGCAGGCGCGGGCGAGATCGCGGACGTTGCCTGGCCAGTCGTGGGAGACCAGGGCACGGAACGCATCGCGGGTGAATCCCAGGGTGGGTTTGCGATGCTTGCGCTCGTGATGGCGACGGTAGTGCTCGAGCAGCGGCGGGATGTCCCAGGGGCGCTCGCGAAGCGGGAGCAGGCGGATCGCCAGGGTGCGGAAACGATCGTAGAAGTCCGCCCGCAGGGCGCCGTCGCGCACCGCCTGGTCCAGGTCGCGGTTGGTGGCCAGCACCACGGCCACGTTCACTTTATATTCGCGGGTCTGCCCCACCGGCGTCACCGTATGGTTCTCCAGCACCCGCAGCAGATGGGCCTGCGCCCGCGGCGACAGCTCGGCGACCTCGTCGAGGAAGAGGACGCCGCCGTCGGCGGCGCGGAAGAAGCCGGGCTCGTCGGTGAGAGCGCCGGTGAAGGAGCCCCGCTTGTGGCCGAAGAAGCGCGAGGCCGCCAGCTCATCCGTGATCTCGGCGCAGTTGACCACCACCAGCGGCCGCTTGTGGCGCGAGCTGTAGGCGTGGAGGTAGCGGGCGATCAGGTCCTTGCCCGTGCCGCGCTCGCCCAAGACGAGGGTCGGCTCCGGATTCTCCACCTCCATCGCGGGGATGAACGTCTCGTGCAGGACCCGTCGCAGCGCGGCGGTGTGCGAGGAGTCGCCGAGGATCTCGGGCATGTTGTCGGCCGCGCCACGGGTTTCCCGCAGCTCCCGCAGCTCGCGATCCTGGAGCGACTGGCGGAAGGAGAGGCCGAACAACCGGCCCACGGCCCCGGCATAGCCTTCCAGCCAGGCGCGGTCGCTTTCGCCGTAGGCCTCCATCAGGCCGCTGTTCTGGAGATAGATCACGGCGAGGACGGCGTCGCGGACGGGATCGAAGATGGGTGCGCAGAGAACGCTGTAGGGCCCTCCCGCGAGCGAGGGGGTGTGGGCTGCGTCCGCCCGCAGCCGCGGATCTTCGATCAGCTCGGGAACGCCGCTCGCCACGACGCGCTGGATCAGCGACGGGCTCACGCCCCGCACCGAATCCCCGCGCTCGCACGCCGCGATCTGCTCCGCCGTGAGCTGGCCCAGGGTGTGGACGGCGCGCAGGCGCAGCGGCTCACGCCGCTCGATCACCAGCAGCAGCGCCTTGCGGGCGCGGAATCCCCGCGCCGCGGCCTCGAACGAGGCCCGCAGCGCCACCTCCTCGCCGCCGTCGCTCGACAGCACGGCGAGGAGCTCGTTCATCGCGCCGAGGAGCTGCGAGTAGTCGCGCCCCGGCGGTGGAGAGGCGGCGTCAGGCATGCCGGGCAGGCGCCCCTACCAGATCGCGCAAACCTTCGCCGGGTCCTTGAACATCGGTTGGCCCGGCTTGCAGGCGAAGGCCTGGGCGAACTGGGGCAGGTTCACCACCACGCCGTTGATCCGGAACTCGTGCGGCGAGTGGGGATTGATCCGCGCGGAGAGGCGCCGGGCCTCGGGGCGGTCGCCGCCGCAGTCCCACTGGGCGAAGCCGACGAAGAAGCGCTGCTCGGGCGTCAGGCCGTCCCGCGGCTCGAGCTTCTGGTTCTTCGTCTCCTCTTTCCAGGCGAGATAGGCGAGGAGGGTGCCGCCGAGGTCCGCCACGTCCTCCCCCATAGTGAGCTGGCTGTTGATCTTGATGTCGTCCACCACCGTGTACCGCGCGTACTGATCGGCCACGCAGGCGGCCCGCTGGCGGAACTCCTTGTCGTCCTTTGCCGTCCACCAGTTGCGCAGGTTCCCCTGGGCGTCGAACTGCCGACCCTCGTCGTCGAAGCCGTGCGTCAGCTCATGGCCGACGGTGCTGCCGGTGTTGCCGTAGTTGGGGGCGGCGTCCATCTTCGGATCGTAGAGCGGCGGCAGCAGCACCCCGGCCGGGAAGTTGATGTCGTTCATCGCCGGGTTGTAGTAGGCGTCGACCGTCGCCGGCGTCACCCCCCACTCGCCGCGGTCGACCGGCCGTCCGATCTTGGCGAGGTCCCGGCGCGACTCGAAGGTGAGCGCCCGCTCGACGTTCCCCGTGAAGTCGCCCCGCCTCACCTCGAGGGCCGAGTAGTCGCGCCAGCGGTCGGGGTAGCCGACCTTGTCGCGGACAGCCCGGAGCTTGACCAGCGCCTGCTTCTTGGTCTCGGCGGTCATCCAGGGGGACTGCTCGATCCGCATCGCCATGGCCTCGCGGATCTGCCGGACCATCCGGTCGGTGTCGGTCTTGATCTCGCGTGGGAAATTCTTGCTCACGAAGAACTCCCCCACCGCCTCTCCCAGGTCGCGGTCGATCCAGGAGGCGCAGCGCTTCCAGCGCGGCGAGAGCTCTTTGGCGCCCCGCAGATAAGCGTCGTAGAACTCGAAATGAGCCCGCACGAAGGGGGTGGAGAGATAGCGGGCGGCGGTGTCCGCGAGGTGGAAGCGGAGGTAGGCCTGGAGGTCGTCGAGACTGCTCGTGGAGACCTGCTTCTCCATCTCCCGGAAGAACCTGGGCTCGGTGACGTTGAAGTCGGCGAGGTCCGGCTGGCCGAGCGCCTTCAGATAGACGTCCCAGCGGAACGACGGGGTGAGCGCCTGGAGGTCCCGGCGCTTCATCACGTGGGCGGTCTTGTAGGGATCGCGGCGCTCGACGGGGGTGAGGGACGCCCTGGCGAGGGCGGTCTCCAGGCGCAGCACCGCTTCCATGCCGCGCGCCGGCTGGGGATCCCCCAGCAGCTCGAAGATCCTGCGCACGTAGGCCCGGTAGCGCTCGCGGACCTCCCTGGACTTGGCGTCGTCCTTCAGGTAGTCCTCGGGCGAGGGGAGGCTCAGGCCTCCGGCCCCGGCGAAGCCGATCACCTGGGAGGCGTTCTTCGGGCTCTGGCCGGAGCCGAAGCCGAAGAACATCTCGCCCGAGGCCCCCGCCGGGTGCAGCCGGCCGAGGAGGGCGGCCAGCTCCGCCCGGGACTCGAGGCCGCCGATGGCCGCCAGATCGCGCTTCAAGGGGTCGATCCCCGCCTTTTCGATGGCCGCCTCGTCCATGCAGGAGGCGAAGTAGTCGCCGATCTTCTGCGTGTTGGCGTCGCGCCCGGGCACCGGACGGGCGGCCTCCTCGAGCATCCCCCAGAGGAAACGCTGGTTGTCGTAGGCCGTCTTCGAGTAGACGCTCCAAGAGGAACGGTCGGCCGGGATCGGGTTCTTCTCCAGCCACTTGCCGCAGGAGAAGGTGTAGAAATCGACGCACGGGTCGACCGAGCGGTCCATCGCCGAGGGGTCGAGGCTCGGCGTATACGGCAGGGCCGTGAGGGGGCGCTCCGCGGTGGCCGGCTGCTCCGCGGAGCAGGCCGGCGCGGCGGCGAGCCCGAGGAGGGGGAGGATCGAAAGGACGGCGAGACGGCGGTTCATCAGGGCTCCTTTGGTTCCGAGGCGGTCGGACCCGCCGGGAGAGAGTATCGCCGCCCCGCCGTCCGGCAAAGCCCCGGGGACCTCCCCCATCCTCCTGGCCAGATTCGTGACGCTTTTGCTGTAGTCTTGCGCCAGCTCAGTCTCATCCCGAGCTCGATGTTTCCCCTTTGACCCCCAGATGTCGAAAGGAGTACGCATGGCGAGCAACGATGAAAAACCCGACTTCTCCGATGTGGAGGGCGGCGCGTCGTCGACCGCACCCCTCGCCGAGCCGGCCGCACAGACGTATACGGTCGTCTCGGGAGACAGCCTCTCCAAAATCGCGAAGAAGCATTACGGCGATGCCAACAAGTGGCGGCGCATCTTCGAGGCCAACCGGGACCTGATCAAAGACCCGGACGAGATCTATCCCGGACAGACCCTGAAGATCCCTTCCGAGTAAGAGAGGAAAGAACCTATGCGCTTCTATCGCACCACGCTCCTGATCCTGGCCGCCTGCCTCGCGGTGTCCGCCTGCAAGAAGAAAGAGGAGGCCGCTCCTCCCCCGGCCCCCGCGGTGGAGGTCTCGACCGCTCCCGCTGTCGAGACGCCCCCGGCCGCCGTCCCCTTCCACGTCCTCGCGGTCGACCTCGGCAAGGGCCTGGGGGCGGACAAGAAGGTCACCGACCCCACCACCACCTTCGGCCCGAAGGACACCATCTACGCCTCGGTGGCGTCGGAGGGCACGGCGTCGGGGGTGACGCTCCGCGCGAAGTGGACCTATGGCGACGCCGGCACGGTCGTCCACGATGAGAACCTGAGCATCTCCCCCACCGGCCCGGCCAACACCGAGTTCCAGATCTCCAAGCCGACCCCCTGGCCCGCCGGCAAGTACAAGGTGGAGATCTCGGCCGACGGCGCCACGGTCGCCAGCAAGGATTTCGAGATCCAGAAGTAGGCTCTCCCCGCCTCGATCCGCCGGCGTGGGAATCCCCCGCCGGCGGCCCTTCCGTAGAAGCTCCAATCTGATTTGTCAAGCTAGATATCCGCATTGATCTATGGAACCATGGCCCTGGTCGCGGAAGACCGGTGCTGTGTGGAACGATCCGCGACAGGCTGGGATTTCGCGGTCTTGCAAACGGTGGGCGGGCAGAAGGAACGGCCCGCTCCAGTCCAACAACCCCGAAGAGAAGTACGGAGATTTTCTCATGAAGAAGACCATCAAGAAGCTCGCCCTCGCCAAGGAAACCCTGCGCAACCTCAACGAGGACCAGATGGCCGACGTTGCGGGTGGCGTGCCGTCCAAGCGGTACTCTGACTGTGGCTCGTGCGGCATCGCCTGCACGTACGTCGACTGCACCACGTAAAGTGGCGCGAGAAGGGGGAGGAGAGATCCTCCCCCTTTTCATTTCCGTCTGCGTCATAATCCCTCCCAAGCAGGCCTCACATCCATGGCGGAGGGATTCGCATGTTCTTGCGTGCCAGGCTGGTGCCGCGGCGGGTCCGGACGGAGGCATGCTTCCGGGCGGCGGACCCCTGGAACGGGGGTGTTCCGGCCGAGTTCTCGATTGAAACCTATTATTACGTCCCCGGGCACGTGCGGGTGGTGAGCTGCCCCTGGCGCTGGGGGAGCAACCCGATCCACGCTCTACGCTCAGGCTTCGACGGCGTCGAGCGCTTCCTGCCCGACGCGCTGAGCCATCTCTGGAAGGTCGGAAAAGTGCCTGCCGAAGCGCTCCCCGGCCTCCTCCGGGAGATCGAGCCGGACCTTGCCCAGACCGATTTCCAGCCGATGCTCGGAGCTCCCATGAACCAATGGGTGGCGGTCGCCCTGACCCTCCTCCTCGTCGCCATGGTGGGGCTGCTGCTGAGCTGGCCGCCGGGAGGTGGAAAGGAGATCCCCTGGCTCGCGGGGCTCTGCGGGGCGGTGGTGGCCGGGGGGCTCCTCGGAGCGCTCTATTTGTGCCCCTCCTACCTCGCGAGACGCGGCCGCCGGCGCCGGCAGATGGAGTGGGCGACTCAGGGGAGTCGGGGGAAGTAAGAACAAGGGACTCAAGGGACAGCAGAGACTTCAGGGACAGCAGGGGAAGAGAGAGCCCCGGCCCGGGTGGTTCCCTGATGTCCCTGTCGTCCCTTGTGTCCCTGGTTTTCGACTAATCGACCTCGGCCTTGACCGTCTGCGCCACCAGGGCGCCGTCGGCCCGCAGGGTGCCGCGGGCTTCGGCCCGCGTGGGCTTGCCGGTATTCACCGCGGCCGCCACCTGCTGGAGCGAGAAGAGATCGCCGCGGGAATCCCACTGCGTCTGGCCGTTGACGACGATCCGCTGACCGCCGGCCAGGATCAGGGCTCCGGCGTCCACCGAGGCCACCGTACCCTCGCGCTCGGTGCCGGTGCGCGGCGGACGCTGCTGGTTGCCGCCGTTGTTCCCGTTGTTGCCGCCGTTGTTATTGCCGCCGTTGCCGCCCCGGCCGCGGCCGCGGCCGCCGCGGTCGTCGCCCGCGGGATCGTCGGCGCCATGGCGCTTGTCGCCGGACACGGCGAGGGAGCTGCTGCTGGCCGCGACGGGCGTATCGAAGCTCGCCGGCTCGGTGGGGCTGGAGCCATTCGAGCAGCCCGCGGCGCCGACGACGAGGGTGGAGAGGGAGAGCAGGGTCAGGATGCGAGGAAAGCGAAGTTTAGTCGTCATGGGACCTCCTTGGGTTGCGACCGGCCCGGGGAGTTTCCTGAGCCGTGCCGGTGTGCCTTCAGTCCTATGAGACAGGTGGAGGGGCGGGCGGGAACAAAAAATTTGCGGCGAGACCGTCAGCCCTGGAGCTGACGGGCGATCTGCTCGGCGCGCTGCTGGTTGGAAGGGGCACTCGCCGCCGGGCCCAGCTCGCGGCGGACGGCCGAGGCGACCCGGTGCTCCCTCTCCGCCGGCGACAGGGAGGGGTCGTGGAGCGCGTTCCAAGTCTGGCTGACCACGATGGCCTCGAGATTCTCCAGCCGTTCGAGCAGGGCGTCCCGGTCCTTGCGCAGGGTGGCGACGTCCCGCTCCAGCTCGTGATTCGAGGCACCCAGGACCCGCTGCTGCGTTTTCATGTGGATCCAGGACTTCACGGTCTTCGCGAGGATCGCGGCGAGCGGAATGAGGACCCAGACGGCTTGAGAGCTGAAGAAGTACATATCGGAACCTCCAGGGACATTCTACGCGTCCCGGCCTCCAGAGTTCTGGGGAACCTGCCGGCCGTCCGCAGTCCCGGATTCCCTCTCTCGGCACACCTCCCTGACAATGGATCTTCAACTTCGAGAGCGCGGGGATGGCGTGGAGGATGATGTACAGTTCCCCCTCGCCATGGCCGACTGGTCCCCCACTTCCTGGCAGGAGAGGCCGACGCTGCAGCAGCCGGTCTACCCGGATGCCGCCCGCGTCGAGGGTGTGCTGCGCGATCTCTCCAGCCTGCCGCCGCTCGTCACCTCCTGGGAGATCGAGCGGCTGAAGGCGCAGCTCGCGGAGGCGGCCCGCGGCGAGAGCTTCCTCCTCCAGGGGGGCGATTGCGCCGAGAGCTTCGCTGACTGCACCTCCGAGTCGATCACCAACAAGCTCAAGATCCTGCTGCAGATGAGCCTGGTGCTGGTGCACGGCGCCCGGCGCCGGGTGATCCGCGTCGGCCGCTTCGCCGGCCAGTACGCCAAGCCGCGCAGCGAGAACCTGGAGGAGCGCGACGGCGTGATCCTCCCCTCCTACCGGGGGGACCTGATCAACCGCTCGCCGTTCACCCTCGCCGACCGCACGCCGGACCCGGAGCTGCTGCTGCGCGGCTACGAGCGGGCGGCGCTGACCATCAACTTCATCCGCGCCCTGATCGAGGGCGGCTTCGCCGACCTCCACCACCCCGAGTACTGGGACCTCTCCTGGGTGAAGCACTCGCCGCACGCCGACGAGTACCGGCGGCGGGTGGCGGCGATCCGCGACTCGCTGCAGTTCTTCGAGTCGCTCGCCGGCAGCCAGGCCGGGGAGATCCGCCGGGTCGACTACTTCACCAGCCACGAGGGTCTGCACCTCCTCTACGAGCAGGCCCAGACCCGGAGGGTGCCGCGCCGCGCCGGCTGGTACAACCTGTCGACCCACTTCCCGTGGCTCGGCATGCGCACGGCGCAGCTCGGCGGGGCTCACGTCGAGTACTTCCGCGGCATCTCCAACCCGATCGCGGTCAAGGTGGGCTCCGCGATGACGCCCGCCGGGCTCGTCGAGCTCGCGGACGTGCTCGATCCCTACCGCGAGCCGGGGCGCCTCACCTTCATCCACCGCTTCGGCCACAAGAAGATCGCCGACGGGCTGCCGCCGCTGGTCGAGGCGGTCCGCCGGGCGGGGCGCACGGTGCTCTGGGTGTGCGATCCCATGCACGGCAACACCGAGGCGGTGGCGAGCGGCCTCAAGACCCGGCGCTTCGACCACATCCTCTCCGAGCTCCAGCAGGCCTTCGATCTCCACGAGGAGCTGGGGTCTTACCTCGGCGGCGTCCACTTCGAGCTCACCGGCGAGGACGTCACCGAGTGCATGGGCGGCGCCCGCGGCGTCACCGAGGAGGATCTCCAGCGCGCCTACCGCTCGCAGGTCGATCCGCGCCTCAACTACGAGCAGGCGCTCGAGATGGCCCTTCTGATCGCACGGCGGATGGGTCGCGCGAACGGCTGAGCCGGTTTTCGCGAAGTCCGCCCGCGTTACAACGAAGCTCGCCCGCCTTTCAACAGATCCCGCCCGCGTTACGACAGAGCTCGCCCGCGTTTCAGCGAAGCGCCGCATCGTTGCGGAAAAGCGCCGCGACATTCCGGAGGAGCTCCGCAGGGTTGCGGAGAAGCGCCGCGACGTTGCGGAGGAGCGCCGCGTGGTTGCGGAGGAACGCCGCGACGTCGCGGAGAAGCGCCGCAAGGCAGCGGAGGAACGCGGAAATCTTGCGGACAGGCGCGCAGCAGTGGGGGCCCTTATACTTCCGGCCATGAGCTTCGAGCACCACCGCGACGGCTTCACCGTCTCGACCGATCCCGCCCGTCTCGACCTCGACGCGGTCCACGCCTTCCTCGCGACCTCCTACTGGGCCGAGGGGATCCCGCGGGAAATCCTGGAGCGGGCGCTCCGCGGCTCGCTCTGCTTCGGACTCTACGAGGGGGAGCGGCAGGTCGGGCTGGCGCGGGTGATCACCGACGCCGCGACCTTCGCCTATCTCTGCGACGTCTACGTGCTGCCGGAGATGCGCGGGCAGGGGCTCGGGAAGTGGCTGATCGAGCGCGTGATGGAGCACCCGAACCTCCAGGGGCTGCGGCGCTTCTCGCTGGTGACCCGCGACGCCCACGAGCTCTACCGCCCGTTCGGCTTCACGGAGATCCGGAGCCCCGGGCACCACATGGAGATCGCGCGCCCGGGACTCTACAAGCGGGAGGGGTGAGACACGCCCTTGGGATTACGCGGCCCGGCTGCCCGCGAGGCGGTCCCGCCCCCCGGTGACAAACTGGCAATAGAGCCCGCCGAGCGCCAGGAGATCCTCCTCCGTACCGGCCTCGACGATCCTCCCACCGTCCATTACCAGGATACGGTCGACATCCCGCAAGCCAACCAGGCGGTGCGTCACCCGGATCGTCGTGCGGCCCGCGCGGAGCCGTTCGAGCGCCTCTCGGATCGACTCTTCGGCCAGGGGATCGACGGACGAGGTGGCCTCGTCGAGGATCAGGATGCGCGCGTCCTTGAGCACGGCACGCGCGATCGAGAGCCGCTGGCGCTGGCCACCGCTCAGCAGCACCCCCCGCTCGCCGATCTGGGTATCGTAGCCTTCCGGCAGCGCGGTGATGAAGTCGTGAGCGTGCGACGCCCGGGCGGCGGCTTCGATCTCCGCGTCGCTCGCCTCCAGCCGGCCGAAGCGGATGTTCTCGCGGACGGAGAGGCCGAAGACATGGACGTCCTGGGAGACGATGGCGATCTGCTCGCGCAACGACCGCAACTGGACGTTCCGCACGTCGGTCCCGTCGATCAGGATCCTCCCCTCGGTGGGGTCGAAGAAGCGCGGGATCAGATGCAGCAGCGTCGTCTTGCCGGTACCGCTTGGCCCCACCAGAGCGACCGTCTCTCCGGGCTCGATCTGGATCGAGAGGTCGCGCAGCACGAGGTGCCCGGGGACATGGGCGAACGAGACCCGTTCGAAGCAGACGCGGCCCCCGCCGGCCGGGAGTGGCGAGGCTCCCGGGGCCTCGGCGACCGCCGGCCGGGTATCCAGGAGCTCGAAGACACGCTCGGAGGCTCCCGCCGCCGCTCGGAGCGAAGCGTAGTTGGTGGCCAGCACGCTGATGCACTGCGAGATGGTCTGGGAGTAGAACATGAACGCCACCAAGTCGCCCGCGGTGAGGCGGCCGGTAAGGACCTCCCGGCCGCCGAACCAGAAGAGGACGACGGAGGAGACGGCGAACAGGAAGGTGATCGAAGAGCTGAAGATCGCGTTGGCCCGCGCCGACCGGCGCACGGTCTCGATCAGCGACCGCAAAGCGTCTCCGTAGCGCCGGACCTCATGCTCGGAACGCGCGAAGGCCTGGATCACCGGCAGCGCCGACAGCCCCTCCTGAACGACCGCCGTGCAATGGGCAAAACTCTCCTGGACGGCCCGCGCGATCCGCTGCAAGGGGGGGCCCGAGAGCTTCGAGACCAGGGTGACGAACGGGGTCACCAGCAGGACGATCAGGCTCAGCCGCCAGTTGAGGGCCAGCATTACCGCCATCGAGCCGAGGAGCTGGAAAAGGTTCAGCGCCAGTGAGACCAGGACATCGGTGGCGACCGCGCGGATCGCGTCGGTGTCGCTGGCGAGGCGGGAGGAGAGGTCGCCGATCCGCTGCCGCTGGTGGTAGGCGAGATCCATCCCGTGAAGATGGCGGTAGAGGGAGAGGCGCAGGTCGGCGATGAGCCGCTCTCCCGTCATCCGCATCAGGTACTGCCCGACGAACGCGAGGAGCGAACGGATGAGGAACAGGGCGAGCAGCCCCAGCGCGAATTGGTCGAGCAGCCCTCTCCGCCTCCCCTGGAGCGCCTGATCCAGGAGCCCTTTCATCCCCAGCGGGAGCGCCAGGGTGGCCGTCGTGGCCAGCAGGATCAGGGCGATGGACGCGGCGAGCGTGTAGCGGTGAGGCCAGGAGAGTCGCCAGACGCGCCGGAGCCGGGACCATAGGCTCATGGCACCACCTTCACGGCCATCTTGGGCCCGGCGGGATCCCTGGTGGAGGCCACTCCCATCTCCACCAGCAGATCGCGGGCGTGCTCGACCTCGTCCAGCAGCCAGAGGACGTAGCGGATGTCGAGATGGATCGAGCGGGTCATCGCCGGGTTGTAGTCCCACGAGGAGATAATCCCTTCCTGGTTGATGTCGAACAGCAGCCCCACCAGCTCGCCCCGGCCGTTCAGCGTCGGCGCTCCGGAATTCCCGCCCGTCACGTCAACCGTGCCCAGGAAGTTGATGGGGAGGGTCGCGAGGCGCGGGTCCCGATAGCTTCCGAAGCGCCCCTCCTTGAGCACCGCCAGAACGGGAGCGGGGGTATCGAACGGCTCCGCCCCCGTGTTCTTCGCCACCACGTCCTCCGCCTTGCTGAAGGGTGGAAAGCGGACCCCCGCGGACGCGGTGTACCCCTTGACCTGGCCGAAGGAGACGCGGAGTGTTCCGTTGGCGTCGGGGTAGAGCGTCTCGCCCCGGCTCTCCATATAGGCGACCAGGGCGCTCATGTAGCGGGCGTAGAGCGAGCGCAGAACGTCGGCCTCCCCCTTCTCCCGCGCCTCCTGGCCACGGTCGTAGGCGTCGAGGCGGGTGGCCAGCTCGAGGAAGGGCTCGGACGCGTCCGCGATCTCCGCCGCCGTGGCGCTGGCGAGATCGCGGACGCGCTTGAAATCGCCGAGACCGGTCCGCGCGTACATGCCGTCCAGGGCACGGTCGAGGGACTCCCGGGAGTCGCGGCCCGGCTGAAGATCGAACCAGCGGTCGAGCGGCTCTACCCGCTGGTCCGCCGGCAGCTCCTGATAATCGAGGAGGAAGGCGCGCCAGATCGCCCGGTCCACCTGAGGATCGAAGTTGCGGGCGCTCTTTTCCAGCGATTGCAGGATCTTCTCCCGGTCCTGCTCGCGATACCCGGACGCCTGCTCGGCCGCGGGCTTCTCGCGCTCCCTGGCGAGCCGGTAGACCTCGCGCGCTGTCTTCAGCAGCGTGGACTGGGCCGCCAGGTGATACCGCCGCTCGCGCTCACGGGTCTCGCGCTGGCGGGCGAACGCCGCACGCAGCTCGCCTACGACATCGCCATAGGTGGCCTTCCGCCGGGAATCGGAGACCACCCAGGCGGCGAGATCCTTTTCGATCGAGAGCTTCCGCGCCAGCATCCGCGAGCCGGTGTAGCCCATGACCAGCCCTTCGATGTACTTCAGGCTGTTGTTGACCCCCGCGTTGAAGCCGGCGTACTTGAGCGCCGCCTCCGGACGCCCGTCGACAGAGTCCTCCACCACCCGCAGCATCTTCTGATAGCTCTCGATCAGGCGCGGGTACTGCCAGAGGAAGCTGTCCTCCACCTCGGAGGACAGCCGGTAGCGGTTGGTCGAGTTGGGATAGCCCGCCACCATGACGAAGTCCCCCTCCTTGAGCGGCTTGGCGGCGATCTTCAGGTGGCTCCCGGGGTGATAAGGCCGGTTCTCCGCGGCGGGATCGGCGGGCTTGCCGCCGGGACCCGCGTAGGCGCGGAAGAAGGCGAAATCCCCCCGCTGTTGCGGCCAGGCGAAGTTGTCCACCTCGCCGCCATAACGGCCGACCCCCTCGGGCGGGGCATAGACGAGACGCACGTCCCGCAGCTCGAGCTGGCGCACCAGCGAGTAACGGACGCCGCCGTAGAAAGAGGCGACCTGGCAGTGGAATCCCGGCTCCTTCTCGCAGTCGCGCATCAGGGCCCGGCGGCGCGCGTCGATCTTCTCGACGCGATCCTCGCCGGCGAATTCCTGGAGGCCGTCGAGGACCCGGGAGGTCACATCCTGCAGGCCGACGGTCACGAAGACGTGGAGGCCCGGGGAGCCGGGCAGCTCCTCGCCGCGGGAGCGGGCGAGGAAACCCTGCTTGAGAAGATTTTTCGCGGTCGAGGAATTGAGCTGGATGCTGCTGTAGGCGCAATGATAGTTCGTGATGATCAACCCGTCGGGCGAGACGAACGAGGCGGAGCAGCCGCCGAGCCTGACGACGGCGTTCAGAGGATAGGCGGCCAGATCCGTCAAGCCGCGGGGATCGATCTCGAGACCGAGCGCCTTGAGGTCCTTGGCGACTTTGGGAAGCTGGGGAGGAGGCCACATGCCTTCTTCCGCCGCCACCGCCGCGCAGACGGTGAACAACAGGAGAAAGGCGGTTGAAATCCTGGTCATCGAAGCACCTCTTTCTTGAAGGGGCGACCCGGCGGCGGATCGGGAACCGCCGCCGGGCTGCTGGGAATCGCGCGGTTACTGCGCGCTGGCGTCGGCGGCGCAGAGGCCGGCGCTGACCGACGAGCACAGCCCGCCGCTGATCGAGGAGCAGAGGCCGGCGCTGATCGAGCTGTCGTCGGCGGCGGCGTCCTTGGCGTAGGAGGTGGTGGTGAGGGCCTGGAGGCGGAGGATGCGGCTCATGTTTTTTCTCCCTGTGTATTGAGAGTCGCTCTCGCGATCTCTCTATTTAATTTCTATGATCAGTGTAGGCTCTCGATAAGCCATTAGCAAGGAAAAAACGTTAGCATTACTTGTCTTTCGTTAGCATGAACGGGCGCTTCGCGAGCCGCGGACGGGAGTAAAAAAAAACCTTCCTATAAGACATGAAAAAAGGCGGCGGGCCCGCAGGCCCGCCGCCCCGAAGAGACACCTGGGAGGTTGCTCAGGCCGGTCTCGCCCCCGCCAGCACATGGCTCTCTGTCTGGCGCAAAAAGGCCGCGATCCCGCCCTCGAGCCCGGCCCCGGCCAGCACCGCCGGCCGCGCCTCGCGAACGAACAGCTCGTCGACCAAAAAATCGGCCGGACGGCGGGTCAGGTAGCGATGCAGGAAGAGGGCGACCCCGGCGCTGCCGGTACCGATGTCGGTGCTCAGACGGAACAGCTCATAGCCCGGGAAGCCGGCCCCCTTCTCCGTCTCCACCTGGAAGAGCAGCAGGCCCGAGATGAGCCGGTGCAGGGAAGCCTCGGCCCGCTCCTCGAACCCCGGCGTCGCGGCGAGGTCCAGCAGGAATTCCCCCATCCCGGTGAGTCCGATGAAACGGCCGGGAAAGATCGCGTACTTGCGGTCGACGTCGGGATGCATCATCTCCAGAGCCGCGCGATACTCGTCTCCCCCGAGCAGCCAGTTATAGCGGACGGTGGCGAGGCCGATACCGGCGGTGCCGTAGCGCAGGTACGGGAGCATGGTCGACGCCGGGTTCCGCCGCATCCGCCAGGTGGAGTGCCCTTCCGGGTTGCTCTCCGCCTGGGCGAGGTCGAAGTCCAGGGCCCGGCGTCCGAGGTCGAGATACTGCTCGTCGCCGGTCACCATCGAGAGGTACAGGAGGAAGAGGCTGATCCCGCTGGCGCCATGGCCGAGGCCCAGGGGAATGCCGCCGTCGGCCTCCGGCCAGTAGCGGTAGCCGTCCTCCTCCCGCGCGGTGCGGGCGAGTGTGGTGCCGGCCAGGATCGCCTGGTCGAGATAGCGCTCGTCCCCGGTGTTGAGGAAGAAGCGGAGTTGGGCCAGACCCCAGCCGGCGGCGCCGTAGAACAGGTCGGCGGACTCCTCGAGGCCCGGATGGCCGTGGCTCTCCCGCATCAGGCGCTCCGCCGGCTCGCGGAAGCCCATGTCCCACAGAGCCCAGGCGATCCCCGACAGGCCGAGGTAGAGGCCCGGGGGATAGGTCTTCGCGCCGGCGCTCTGGCGCAGGATCCAGTCCGTGATCCCCTGGGGCACGGAGCCGGTCAGGGTGTTGAGCGCGTAGGCGACTCCGGAGGCGCCATAGGCCAAGCTCAGAGGGTTGGTGACGAACAGCTTGGGATCGGAGGGGAAGAGCCGATCGGCGCGATCCTCGGTCGCCGTCCGCAGCCAGTGATCGGCCGAGCGCCGCAGCACCTCGCCGCACGCCGCCGGCAGATCGTCACGGAGCTGGAAGGCGGGTGGCCGGGTGATCTCCATGCTCCCGAGGGCGGCGATGACCTCGGCGGGCGTCGCCCGTTTCGACGGCTCGGGATCGAGCAGGCGGTTGATAACGTCGAGGAGCTCGCCGGGAAGCCCGAAATCCTCGCAGATCGAGCGGATAAACCGCAGGTGGACGGTGGGATCGACCGTCAGCATGCCGTTGATGGGGAGGAGGTAAGCGATCATCAGCGCGCCGAAGGCGTAATAATCACTTTCGAACTGGTACTCCTGCCGCATCATGTCCTTGTAGGAGACGAACCCGGGGGTGAAGATGTAGGTCGGCTTCTCGATGGCGGGCTCGAACGCGCCCTCGAAATCGATCAGTTTGAGATCCCGCCCCTCGTCGACGAGCAGGATATTGTTCATCGACACGTCCATGAACACGATGCCGTGCTCGTGCAGCACTGCCAGCATCTCGGCGATGCGGGTGAAGATCCGCTTGTAGTCCGCCCAGTAGGCGTGGACCGCTTCGGCGGACGGCTGCGTGAGCAGGACGAGGCTCCGTTTGACCGAGCCGCCGTAGAGGCGCAGGGTCGGCACGTCCCCCAGGTACTCCTCGGCCAGATAGGAGTGCTCCCAGTCGGTGAAGAAATCGATCGGCCGCGGCGCGACGCCGGTGCCGTCGAGCTTCTGGAGCAGGCGGTACTCCTTGCGCAGCAGCGCCACGGCGTCCTCGCCGCTCGGCGTGGTATTGACGTGGGGGCGCGCCTCCTTGATCACCACCGTATCGCCGCTCTCCCGGTCGGTCGCCAGATAGACGCCGCCGGAGTTGGAGAAGGCGAGCACCGAGGTGATCTCGTAACGCCCGCCCTTGAGCGTGTTCTCGGCGCTCTCCTCCTCCGCCGGCGTCCCGAAGGGGTCCTCTACCCAGGAGGGGAGGACGAAATAGGGCTGCCGCTCGTCGGGGATGGTCTCCCCCTCGGGGGTGGACAGCACGAGCGTCTTCTCCCCCTTCGCCGTCAAGGTGTCGACCGGCGACAGGCCCCCATAGCGATAGAAGACCACCCGGCTGTCGCGGTAGCGGCGGTCGGAGAGGATGTAGGGCCCCTCGAACTCCGCGGTCGCCTGATGGATCTCTTCGATCAGCCGGATGAAGTGGTCCTGATCGTCAGGATAGATGGTAATGAATTTGCCCGAACCTCCCCGGTGCCAGTTCTTGCCGGTCATGATCGAAAGGATGCGGCGGTCGAGGCCGAACTTGAAGACGGTGCGCTGGCCGGTCAGAATCGGCACGACACGGCGGAGGATCTCCTCGGCGTTCGTCTGCGTGGCCGAGACGTGGATCTTCCACCCCTGCACCGCCAGCGCCTTGGCGAACGGAACGGCGTTGAACCAGACCCCCTTGCGGACGATCTGCCAGTCGGCGGGGAGCCGCTCCTTGACGAGGTCGAAGAACGCCTGGCGGTCGGGCTCGTAACGGTCGAGCGGCTCGTAGAAGAGTTTATCCGCGATGGTGTAGGAGGCCTTCGGAACGCTGGACATTGTGGAATCCTTTCTGGTCTTGTGGGCTTTGGCGCTAGCCGCAGCGCTCGTTCTCGATCGCAAGATGCATCTTGGTCCGATAGGCTTTCGGATTTTCCGCGAAACGCGCGTTGAACGCCCGCACGAAACTCGACGAGTGGTGATAGCCCACCGCCGAGGCGATGCACTTCACCGGATCGCCGGTGGCGGCGAGCAGGCGGGCGGCGTGCAGCAGGCGAAGCTCGGTGATGTATTCTCCGAGCCCGATGCCGGTTTCGTTCTTGAACAGGCGGCTCAGGCGCGAGGCGCTCAGGTTGACGCGGGATGCCAGCTCGCACACGCCCTGGCGTGAGGACTGTTCCAGCGCTTCGAGCACCCGCCGCACGCGGATGTCCGCCACCTGCGTTTGAATGTCGGTCGTCATGACCTCTCTCCTTTGACAGTAACCGTGAGCTCGCCTAAGGCTGCGCCGCCTTGACCGGGCTCACCGGACCGCTCACGGGCTCGTCCCGCCACCACCACAGATCGGCGATCTCCTGGCGGGCCGGCCAGATCTGCTCCAGGGTATTGGCGCGGTATAGATTGCCGTTTTTCATGACGTAGGAAACCGCGCCGGTATTGCGGATGTCGTCGAGCGGATTCCTGTCCAGGATGACGAGATCGGCCAGCTTGCCGGTCTCAACACTTCCCAGATCCTGGTCGTAACCGATCGCTTCGGCGCCGTTGAGGGTGGCCGCCCGGATCACCTCGAGGCTCGACATCCCGCCGCTCGCCAACGCCCACATCTCCCAGTGGGTCTGGATGCCGTGGAACTGGCCGTGCCCGCCGACGCAGACCTTGCCGCCGGCACGGGCGATCGCCGTCGCGGCTTCGGCAAGCTTCGGGAACACGTACTCCTGCGGGTGATACCAGGAGCGGCGCAGGGTCCGCGAGTCGAGGATCTGCGGTGGCACGAAATGCTTCAGCTTCGGATCGGCGCGCACATCCGTGCTCTCGTAGAAAAAGTTTTCGCCCAGTGGGCCGCCGTAGCTCAACACCAGGGTCGGCGTGTAATAGATGCCCGACCTGGCGAACAGCTCGACCACGTCCTTGTAGAGCGGAACCACCGGCAGCGCGTGCTCGTTGCCGCTGAAACCGTCGAGGGCATGCGTCAGATTGAGCTTCAGATCCATCGCCCCCTCGGTGGTGGGCATCAGGCTCTTCTCCTTGGAGGCCTGAATGATCCATTGCCGCAACTGCCGGTCGCCCACGTTGTAGGCCTTGATCATGTTGGTCCGGTAATACTTCTGATACCGGGTGGCGACCTGCAGCACGTCGTCATAGGAGCGCAGCGGGAGCTTGGAGAAGATTCCCGGCCCGGTGGTGTACATGCGGGGGCCGAGGACCTCTCCCATCTCGACGAGATCCTGATAGAGAAAGATGTCGATGGTGCGCGACTGCGGGTCCCGGGTGGTGGTCACGCCATGCGCCAGGTCCACCAGCATCGGCCAGTTCTCCCGGTTCACCAGCCCGACCTCGAGCTCGTTCCAGTGCTCGTGGATGTCGACCAGGCCCGGAATGACGTATTTGCCCGCGACGTCGATGACGGTAGTCCCCGCCGGTGCCCTTACCTCTCCGCGCGGCCCGACGGCGGAGATGCGATTGCCGGCGACCAGCACGTCGGCATCCGGGACGACCTCGTCGCCGCGCATGGTGATGACCGTCGCGCCGCGCAAGAGCACGCTCCCGCGCGGCACGTTGCGCGGGGCTTCCACGACGATGGCGGTCTCCTGGTAGGCCGTGGCCGCCGCCGGCTGGCGGAACAGCGAGGCGCCGAGGGACCAGACGACGCTCTTGCCGCCGTCGGCCCAGGCGAAGTAGTCGGCGCCGAGCTCGGAGAGCTGGCGCAGCTTCACTGGCGGGGCACTGACGTCCACCGTCAGCGTGTCACCGCTGGTGGGAAGGTCCATGAGATAGAGCTGATTGTTGATCAGGGCGAGGGCCTGGCGGCCGTCCGGGCTGACGCGCAGCTCGTCGGCGACGGTCGGCGAAGGAGCGCCGGCCATCCCCTTGCCGGTGACCTTCAGGAGCGTATGGCGCTCGCCGCCGTCGAGATGGAGCAGCTCCAGCCCGCGCCCCGAGGAGAGGTAGACGCGGTCCCCGGCGCGGGCGAAGTGCGGATTCCCGGCGCCTTCGGCCGGCGCCAGCGTCACCGGCTCCCCTCCCCCGGCCGGCACGGCGACCAGATCCTCGGGCTCCGCCTCGGACAGCCCGTCCTGGGCCTCCAGCCGGGCCCGCGTCGCGCCCCGCACCGCGAGGAGCCGCGCGCCGTCCGGCGCCCAGACCGGGTCGTGGTAATACCCCCCCAGGGTGGTCAGCCGCTGGGGCGCCGACCGGCCGTCGGCCCTGACCTTCCAGAGATGCCCTCCCGAGGGGGACCAGGTGACGAAGGCGATCTGGGTTCCGTCCGGCGACCAGGCCGGCTGAAACTCGAAGTCGCTCACCCGCGTCAACCGGACCGGATCGCGCCCTTCGCCGTCCGTGGTCCAGAGGTGGCCAAGCGCCGAGAAGGCTAGGCGGCGGCCGTCGGGGGAGGGCTGCAACCACTGGATCAAGTGGGCGCGCACCGGCCCTTCCTCGGTCCGCGCCTCATAGCGGAGACGGGGCCCCAGCTCGAGGGAGACCTCGGCCGAGAAGGGGATCTGACGCTCCTCGCCGGTCGCCACGTCGAGCCGCCGGATCTTGCCGCCGTAGGAGAGCACCAGCTCGCGATCGTCCGGGGTGAAGGCATAGCCGGGGATCACGTCGCGGGTCGATCTCGCCTCCTGGTCGTCGCGCTGGATGGGATACTTGAGCCACCGCTCCTCGCCGCTCCTGAGGTCGCGGAGGCGCAGGCCGGTCTCGCTGTTCTGCCGCGTTCCATAGACCAGCTTCGTCCCGTCGTGGGAGAGCACGGGGCTGAAGGCGCTCCCCGGCCGCGCGGTGATCACCTCCTCCTCGCCGGTACCCTGGTCACGGCGCACGATCTGCCAGAGCGGGAGCGTCGGAGTCCAGGAGAAGGAGCCCCGCCGCCGCGCGTAGTAGAGATGGCTCTGGTCCCGCGTGGAGACCGCGCCCATGCCGTTGAGCCGTTGATCCCCGGCACTTGTCAGCCGCACTCCGCTGCCGCCCCGGACCCCGTACATCCAGATCTCGCTGACGCCGACGCCGCCGGTACCCCGCGAGACCAGCACGTACTCGCCGTCGGCGGTCCAGCTCGGGGAGGCGAAGCCGCGGTCACGATCCCGGGTGAGCGCCCGCGGCGAGGAGCCGTCGGCCCTAGCGATCCAGAGGTTCTCGCTCCCCCCCGCATCGCTGGTATAGGCGATCCACTGCCCGTCCGGCGAGTAACGCGGCTGGGCGTCGAAGGCGGGCCCCGAGGTGAGGCGCCGGGCCGGGCCGCCGCTGAATGGCACCGTGTACAGATCGCCCAACAGGTCGAACACGACGGTCTTGCCGTCCGGTGAAACGTCGAGCGAGATCCAGGTGCCTTCGTCGGTCAAGAACTCCAGCGTGCGCTCCCCCTTGAGGGGAAGGCCGGAGTCCGGCTCGCCGGGGGCCGCCCATCCGGAAGCGGCCGCCAGGAGCGCCGTCATCCCCAGCAACAGGGCTATCTGCTTGCTTTTCATGCTCGTGTCCTCAATCGCGGAAAGGTTTCCTTCACGATCGGCGGAGCGTCACCATGGCGTCCGTCGCCGCGGCTCCACGCGCCGGGAAATAGCTCGCCAGCAGCGCGACCGCGGCCAGCAGGAGAGGAGTGGCCACGAAGACCACCGGGTCGTGCGGCTGCACTCCGAACAGGAAGGTCTGGAGCAGCCGGCTGAGCGCGAACGCGCCCGGCACTCCGAGCGCGGTGCCGAGCGCGGTCAAGCCGAGCGCCTTGCCCAGGACCAGCCGCATCACATCCCCCGGGCTTGCTCCCATCGCCAGCCGGATGCCGATCTCCTGGGTTCGCTGCGCCACGGAATGGGAGAGCACCCCGAAGATCCCGATGCTCACCAGCACCAGCGCCGTCAGGGCGAAAAGCCCGAGCAGAATCGTCTGGAACCGCTGCTCCTTGAGCGAGTCCCGCGCGACCTCGCGCAGCGTGCGCGCCTGCTCGACCGGCAGGTAGGGGTCGACATCCCGCAAGGCGGACCGGAGCAGATCCAGGCTCAAAGGGCTCTCCCGCGCCGTCCTCGCCAGGAAGGTGGCCGGGAACTTGCTGGTCACGGCGACGGCAGGATCGCTCAGCTGCGCGAGCGGGACGAAGACGGCCGGCCTGGGCTGGGACTGCAGCTTGGATTCGTGAATGTCGCCGGCGATCCCCACGATCTCCCGCCACCCCTCCTGGTACTCGGGGCCGAGGATGTCCCACCCGAGCAGGATGCGCTTCCCCACCGCGTCGCCGTGGGGAAAATGCTTGCGGGCGAACGTCTCGCTGACGATGGCGACCGGCAGCGACCCGGCCGAATCCGTGGCCGAGAACTCCCGCCCGCCGTGCACCGGGATGCGCAGGACCTTGAAGAATTCCGGTGTCACCGGCATCCATTGCACCGTGTCCAGGTAATGGTCGAGCGGCTTGGGATGGCCGTCGACCGAGTGAAGGGGGAGCTTCAGGCCGCCCTTCAGCGGCAGGCAGGCGCACAGGGCCGCGTTCTCCACTCCGGGAATGGAGCTCAGCCGGTCCGTCACCCGGCGGGCGAAAGCATCGACCCGAGCCGCGCTGTCGTAATGGCTGCCCTTGAGCCCGGTCTGGAAGGTCATGACCCGGTCGACGTCGAACCCCGGGTCGACCCGCCACAGATTCGTCAGGCTGCGCAGGAGGAGAGAGGCGCCGACCAGCAGGATCACCGACAGCGCGAACTCCAGCACCACCACCGCTTGGCTGACGCGCTCCCGGCCGGTGCTCCCGCGATGGCCGCTCTCCCGCAGGGTGGTCTGGAGCTCGGCGCGGGACGACTGCAGCGCGGGCACGAGGCCGAACAGCAGGGTAGTGAGCCCGGCGAGGCCGAGCGTGAACAGCAGCACCCGGCCGTCCAGCGCCACCTCGTCGAGCCGCGGCAGCTCCACCGGCCGGAAATGGACGACGGCCCAGATCACCAGCCGCGCCAGGCCGAGCCCGGCGAGGCTCCCCAGGAGCGACAGGCAGAGACTCTCGGTGAGGAGCTGCCGCACGATCCCGCCCCGGCCGCCTCCCAGCGCCAGCCGCACGGTGAACTCGTGCCGGCGCGCCACCAGCCGGGCCATCAGGACGTTGGCCACATTGGCGCAGGCGATGAGCAGGAGAAGGCTCACCGCGCCGATCAGGATGAGGAGCCCCTTGCGGGCCTTGCCGACAGCCTTGTCCCGGTAGGGCTCGACCGCGACCGTCTCGGTCTCCGACATCGCCTCCGGGCTCTCGGCCCGGAACCGCTGCCCGACGTTCTCCAGGTCGGCCTGGGCCCGCGCCAGGGTCGCGCCATCCTTCAGGCGTCCGATCACCCGCAGGTTGTCCCCGGAGCCCAGCGGATCGGTCGCCGGGGCGAACGAGGTCCAGACGTCCGCCGCCAGGGTCGAGTCCATCCCGTCCGGAGCCACTCCGACGACGGTGTAATCGTGGCCGTCCAGCGACAGGGTCCGGCCGAGGACTCCCGGGTCGCGGGCGAAATGGCGCTGCCAGAGCTCCTGGCTGAGCACGGCGACGGACACCGCGCCCGGGCGATCATCGCCGGGCACGAACATCCGCCCCACGACGGGCTTGCGTCCGAGCACCTCGAAGAAGCCGGCGGTGACGGGGCGCTGCTCGAGGCGTTCCGGCCGGTCCGGGGTGTCCAGGGTGACCAGCCTGGAATCGAGGCCGGCCGCGATGCTCGCGAGCGAGCGCTGAGAGTCCTTCCAGAACAGATATTTGGCCGCCGTCGTGTCCGGATCCACCGACCCCGACTTCACCGCCCGCTCCACCGCCACGATGCGATCGGGCCGCGGATACGGGAGAGGACGCAGGAGCACGCCGTAGATCAGGCTGAAGATCGCGGTGGTGGCGCCGATCCCGAGGGCCAGCGTGGCGATCGAGACGAAGGTCGTCGCCTTGTGCTTCCGCAAAAGCCGCAGGGCATAACGAATGTCTTGCTCCAGGGTTGCCGTCAAAACCTTCCAAGCCATGACTGCTGACCTCCTCGCCGTCGACTCGCTTCGAGCCATTCGTGATCGATTCGTCTAGCCGACCGGGGGGGGCGGCGGCACGTAGAGATTGCAACTGAATTCGGTGCAGGTCGCCGAATCCGTCGCGCCCGTTCCGAGACCGCCGGTCACCCGCGCCAGGGCCTCCTCCAGCAACAGCTCCAGACCCTTTCCCCGCAGGGCCCCGGCGCCGATCCGGAACGCCGCCCGGTTGAGGGGGGTCATCTCTTGCTGCGTGCCATTCCTCTTCATCTCGCCTCTCCTCAAAGGAAGTTCGCCGTCACCGGCGGTCAAAGATCACAGACCCGCTCCTGCACCGCGGCCGGGCCGGCCCCGGAGAGATGCTCCAGGTAGGCCTCGGCGACGCTGGCGCGGAAGCGGGCCGCGAAACCATCGCAATAATTCGAGTTGAACTCGCCGTTCTTGCCCAGGGCCAGGATGGCGCAGCCGCCGCCGCAGTGAAGAGCGAAGCGGCAGCGCCGGCAGACCGGGTTGCTCGCCACGGTGCGGCCGCGCCAGATCTGCAACTGGTCTTCCTGCAGCTCGACCTCCCCCTCGGGCGTGACGTGGCCGACGCGGACGTCGCGGTCGCCCGTCCGCTCCCAGCAGGCGTAGATGTCGCCGAAGGGGTCGAAGATGTACATGCGATCATGGGCGCCGCAGAAGCTCGGCCGCAGGTTGGGGAGGACCTCCTCGCCGGCGGCGAAGATCCGCCGGGCGCGGCCGCGCATCCCCTCGTCGGGCCTGGCCAGAACCCGCATGTTCGCGTGCTCCTCGCGCATCGCCGTCAGTGCCCGGTCGAGCTCCCAGGAGCTCAGGGTGCTGGCCGCCTCGGTCTTGCCGTTGCCGGCGCGCACCGGCGAGGTGTAGGCCGAGAAGCCCGGCAGGCGGTCCCAGCCACGGGCCACGATCTCGTCGGCCATCGCGGGGAGCTGGCCGAGGTTGTTGCGATCGATGTTCAACCGCACGCTCACCTGGGTTCCCAGCTCGAGGGCCATCGACAGATTGCGGGCGATCCGTTCATAGGAACCGCTGCCGTCGGCGTAGACGCGCCGCGCGTCGTGCTGCTCGGGCGGACCGTCGAGGGTGATCTGCAGGCGGGCGATGCCGGCGGGCCCCAGGAGATCGCGGTAGGCATCGAGTTCGGTACCGTTGGTGACCGCCCAGAGGTCCACATCGCCCAGCTCGAAAGCCTTGCCCAGGATGTGCTCGATCGCCGGCCGGTTGGCGGCGAGCAGGGGCTCGCCGCCGAAGAAGCCGATGTTCCGCCGCCGCGGCGCCGCGGGATCGAGACCGTGGCGCTCCTCGATGCGGGGCATGGCGGCGAAGATGCGATCGATCATCGGGCGGCCCATGGCGCGCAGCAGGTGCTTGAAGCCGCAGTCGCTCCGCATATGGTCCTGATAGCAGTAGGAGCAGCGGAGATTGCAGTCATAAGTCGGCATGAAGATGTAGCCGGGAGCCTGCTGGAGGGCGCGCTGGTGGAGCTTGACGGCGAGCTGCGCGAAAAACGTTTCTTCCTCTTCCGGCGACAGCTCGGTGAGATATCCCTGATCGAGCAGGAGATCGATCGTCGCGTCCGATATCCCGGCCGCTCCGGCGCCGGCGGCCTCCGGCTCAGCGCTCCAATCACCATAGAGCGGCTTGGCGGAACGCTTCGCCTCGCGTGAGCGCAGGAACCCGGCGACCTCGCGCGAGACCCGATCGTAGGCCCCGGTATAGCCATGGACCAGCAGCACATCCTGATCGTTTTCCGGCAGATTGACGAAGATCGTGTAGCTGCTCGTCCGGAACATCTTCACCCTGCCTTTCGTGGTCTCGTCGATGGGATCGTTTTTTTGACTCGCGAGGGGGTCGATTGCAAGTGATGGGCCAGGCTCGCAAACCCCGAAAAACATTGCTTTCCGCGCCCTGTCCGGGGGAGGAGGAAGGGGACGATGAGTAAGCCGTTACCCACCGCCGGGTAACCGTCTACTCCAATGCGGGCCCGACGGCGGCGGAAGCCCTCTGCGCAGGCATGGCACGGGGGGTGCACTGGGCTACGGATATACTCGTCTCCGCGCCATGGGCGAAGATCGAATACGGATTGATCGAAACTCGAGGGAACTCAAGCATGGTCGGCGCAGTCGCCAGGAAAGAGCTGTTCAATCACCTCGCGAGCTTTCGCTTCTGGGTGGGAGCGCTGCTCACTCTCGTGCTCGCCGCGTCGTCGACCCGGGTGGCGGCCGGGGACTACAACCTGCGGCTGAACAGTTATCTCGATCGCGTCACGGGGGAGCAGAAGGCGCTCCGCGGCGTGACCGTCTACTCCTATCTGCAGCCGCTGGCGGTGCGCCCCCCGGAGCCGCTGAGCGTTCTCGACCAGGGCTTCGACGCCCATCTCGGAACGGACGTGGTGATCCATCTGTTCGCCATTCCATTCGAGGCCATGGGGGAGCGGCGGGGCAATGAGTTCCTGGCCGCCATCCCGTCGGTGGATCTGACGACGGTGGTGAGCGTGGTCCTGGGCCTGCTCGCGCTCCTGCTGACCTGCGACGCGGTGACCAGCGAGACGGAGGACGGTACGCTGCGGGCGGTCTTCGCCAATGGCGTGTCGCGGCGCGCGGTGCTGGCCGGCAAGTTCGCTGGCAGCCTGCTCGCGATTTCCCTCCCGCTGGCGGGAGGGCTCGTGGTGAGCCTGGCCATTCTCCGGCTCCTGATCAGGGCTCCCTTGACGCTGGACCAGTGGCTGCGCGTCGCCGGCATGGCCGGCGCGTACGGCGCTTACCTGTCGCTGATGCTTCTGCTGGGTCTCCTGATCTCCGTGGCCGCCCGCAACACCTCCCAGGCCCTAGGCGTCTCGGTCCTCCTCTGGTTCGTGCTCACCATCGTCGTTCCCGCCACGTCGGTGGCGATGGCGAGCGATCTCGTGCCTTCCGAGGAGATCAAGAGGAATACCGAGAGCCGGATCGCGGAGCTGACGGCCGCCTATGACCGGCGTCTCGCCGAGGAGTTCCGGCGCGCCCCTCTGCTCGCCGCGGTGAGCGGCCACACGGCGATGACGTTCGCCAGCGGCGGCCACCGGGCGGTGCGGTACCGGCACGGCTCGGCCGCCTACTACGACGCCCTCGCGAAGTATTTTCAGTTCGAGACGGCTGCCGCCGCCCGCCAGGCGGAACGGGTGTTCGAGCTCCGGCAGCGCTACGAGCGGAGACTGCGCACCGGTCAACGGCTGGGGACGGCACTGGCGGCGCTCTCGCCGGCGTTTCTCCTCGGCCGCCTGTCAGAGTCCTTCTCCGGCACTTCCATCGCCGAGCACGACCGCTTCCTGGCCTCGTGCCGGCGCTACCGCGGAGAGCTCCTCGCCTACCTGGAACGGCAGGGGGCGTTCGGTTCCTGGCGCTGGTTCTCGGACGATCCGCCCGGAGAGCTCCGCCCCTGGCCCTACTACCTGGGGCTCTCTCCCGAGGCGGTCGATCAGCGGCAGGTGAACCAACTGATCAACCGGTTGAACGAGCCCGGGGTGCAGGCGCGCCTGCGCCGGGACCGGGAGGCCATCGAGAGGGATCCGTCCCGTCTCCTGCGCGCCGACGACATGCCCCGGTTCTTCTACCAGAGCCCGGATCTCGCCGGCACCCTGCGCCGCGGAGCGCCAGCGGCGGCCGCCCTGCTGATCCTCAACGCGATCGTGGCCGCGGCGGTCTGGGCTCGCTTCCATCGCTATGAGCTCGGATGACTCGCGCTCGGACAAACCGATGAAAGCCTCCGCCCGCAGCCTCGCCGCCCCGTCCTCCTCCGAGGTCCATGCCGTTCCCTGGGTCCCCATGGAATCGTCGCGCTGGAGCCCGGTAGCGGCCATCTTCGGCAATGAGATCCGCCGGGTGACGGATGGCTTCCGGTTCCCCGCGTTCGCTCTCCTGTCCATTGCCTTGATGGCACTCTCGGCAATCACGGCCGGAGCGCGGTATCGGGCCGAGATACACGAGCAGCAAGCCCTGACTCAGGACTACGCCGGGCAGCTCGCCGGCCTTACGGTCGACCGCGCCGTCGAGATCCTCCACCCCGCCTTGAAGCCCCCCTGGAAACTCGACCTGGTCGTGGACGGCGGCCAGACGGCGACGCCGGACGTCTACGAGCAGGCGCTCAGCGCCCTCGTCGCGCCCGAGATCCGCAGGATCCAGAGCCGCAATTACCGGCTTCCCAACCAGGAACCGCTCGATTGGATGTTCGTCATCCGGGTGGTGCTCCCCCTTGCCGCCTTCCTCCTGGGCTATGACGCGGTCTATGGAGAGCGCCGGGACGGCACCCTGAAGCTGCTGTTCTCCTATCCGGTCGCGCGCTGGAAGGTGATGACGGGCAAGTTGCTGGCCCTCTGGAGCTGCCTTGCGGCGCCCTTCCTGACGGGAGCGGCCCTGAGCCTGCTGCTCGCCGTCGGCCTGGAAGGGATCCCCCTCCAGCCTGGAGACCTGGTCAAGGCAGGCCTAGTGGTCCTCCTCGGGCTCTGGGGGGCGGGCTTTTTCGCCCTCATCTCGCTGCTGGTCTCCTCCCTGTCCCGGGAGAACTCCACCAGCCTCAGCGTGCTGGCGTGGCTCTGGGTGATGGCGGTGATCGTGGTGCCGGCCGTGAGCGGATTGCTGGCCCACCGCCTGCGGCCGATTCCCAGCGAGGGGGAGACCGCGCTACGGTTGCGGGCCATCAACCAGCAGATCGCCCGCGAGTACACGGGCCGGGAGGGTCACTGGCGCCGGCCGGAGTGGGCCGCAGCCGACGACTACGCCTGGGAACGGGCGTCCGCCGCGGCGGAGAACCGGCGCCAGACCCTGGAGGAGGGAGTGCGCAGGCAGGGCCTGACGCGCAAGCTCGATCAGGTCCGCCTGGCCAGGAGCCTCGCCTCCATCTCCCCGGTGTCGCTGATCCAGGAGCTGGCCGAACGCCTGACCGGCTCGGGCCTCTGGCGGGACGAGAGCTTCCTCGAGCAGGCCCGGAGGTTCCGCTCGGCCCTGGCCGGACGGATCGCGGAGCTCGACCGGCGCGATCCGGAGAGCCCGCACATCCTGTTCTTCAGCGGTTACGTCTCGCGGCGCCCGATCGGGGAGGGCTCTCTCCCCCGGTTTGCCTTTCGCGAACAGCCGGTCCGCCGGGCTCTGGCCTCCGGCCTCTCCGCGCTGGGGGTCTTCGTCCTCGAAACGGCGGCCCTCGCAGCGGCCTCCCTGTTCATCTTCTCCCGGGTCGACACGGGTGATCTATGATCGAAGCCATTGACCTCAGCAAACGTTACTCCAACGGCACGCTGGCGCTGGATGCCCTGAACCTGCGGGTGGAAGCCGGCGAGATCTACTGCCTGCTGGGCGTCAAAGGCGCCGGCAAGACAACGGTCATCAACCTCCTTCTGGGCTTCCTTCAGCCCACGTCCGGCACGGCCCGGATCGACGGCATCGACGTCGAGCGGGAGCCGCTCCGGGCGAAGAGCCGGGTCGCCTATCTGGCAGACACCACGGCGTTCTACCGCCGTCTCACGGCGCTGCGGAACCTGGACTTCTTCGCCCGCCTGGGCGGGCGCCGTAGCCCCTCGCGGCACGAGTGCGAGATGGCCCTGCGGGAGGTAGGGCTCCCCGAGCTGGCCTTCGACCAGCGGGTTTCGGAGCTCGGCCCCGGCGGGATCCGGAAGCTGGGCATCGCGGCGGCCCTGATGAAGGGGGCCCCGGCTCTCGTGCTCGACGAGCCGCTCTCGGGCCTCGACCCCAAAGCGGCCGCCGAGCTGGTGGAGCTCATCGAGGGGCTCCGGGACCAGGGCAAGGCCCTGCTGATCACGATGCAGGACCTCTTCTGGGCGCGCCAGCTCGCCGACCGTGTGGGGATCCTCCAGGAAGGGCGCCAGGCCCTGACCCGCACCCGCGAGGAGTTGCGCTACGAGAATCTGGAGAAGCTCTACCTGGACTACATGCGCGGAGGGCTGCGCTCCGGGGGAGGAGCGAATCCGGGGATTCCGCTCGAGGGGCGCCGGGACTAGGCCAGTCCGTCCTCACCCTCCTCGGTGCCGAGGCCGTACTGGCGCATCTTGTTGAACAGCGTCTTGCGGGATACTCCCAGGCTCTCCGCGGTGGCGGTGCGGCTCCCCCGCTGCTCGGCGAGCCGGGAGAGAATCATCACCTTCTCGAGCCGCTCCGTCGCCTCCGCCACCGCCTCCGCGAGGCTCAGGCGGGAGAGGTCGGACCGGGGGAGCGCCCCCTCTCCCATCGGCTCACCCCGCACCCTTCCGGGCAGGTCGGCGACTGTCAGGACGTTTCCCTCGCAGAGGATCATCGTCCGGCAGATCATGTTCTCCAGCTCGCGCACATTGCCCGGCCACTGGTACTCGCACAGGATCTGGCGAGCGTCCGGCGCGATGGCCTCAACCGCCAGACCCAACTCGCGGTTGAACCGGTCGACGAAGTGATCGATCAGCATCGGCAGGTCGGCGCGCCGCTCGCGCAACGCGGGCAGGCGGATGTGGACCACATTCAGGCGCCAGTACAGGTCTTCCCGAAAACGGCCTTCCCGCGACTCCTTCTCCAGGTCCTTGTTGGTGGCGGCGACGACCCGCACGTCCACCGGGCGCGGGGCGCGGGCGCCGATACGATGGATCTGCCGCTCCTGAAGGGCGCGCAGGAGCTTGGCCTGGGCTTCGAGAGCGAGGTCTCCGACCTCGTCCAGGAACAGGCTGCCACCGTCCGCCTGCTCGAACTTGCCGGGCCGGGCCTCGCGGGCGTCGGTGAAGGCCCCCTTCTCATGACCGAAGAACTCTGACTCGACGAGCGTCTGTGGAATGGCGCTGCAGTTGACGGCGATGAAGGGACCCTGCACCCGCGCGCTGCGGCGATGGATGGCCCGCGCCACCAGCTCCTTGCCGGTGCCCGACTCACCCGTGATCAGGACTGTGACGTCGACCCGGACGACCTTGGCCATCATACGAAAGACGTCCTGGATCTCCCGGCTGATGCCCACGATCTCGCTGAAGCCGTACCGCGCCTCCAGATCCTCGCGCAACGTCTCGACCTCGGAGTTGAGCCGCCGCACCTCGATCGCACGGTCGACGATCATCAGCAGCTCGTCGTTGTCGAAGGGCTTGGTGATGTAGTCGAAGGCTCCCCGGCGCATCGCTTCCACGGCCGACGAGATCGTGCCGTGAGCGGTCATCATTACCACGTCCAGGCGTGGCTGGAGGAGGCGCAGGCGCTTCAAGGTCTCCAGTCCGTCGATGCCGGAGAGCTTCAGGTCCAGCAGCACGAGATCCGGCTTCACCTCGGGCAGCACGGCCAGGCCCTCCTCCCCGGAGCCCACACCGGTAACCTGGTGGCGGCGCTCCTGAAGGAGCACGGTCAGGATACGCCGGATGGGGGCCTCGTCGTCGATGATCAGAATGCTTGCCATGAATCTCCCTGAGTCAGTGGCAGGCGGATCAAAGCCACCGTGCCGGTCCCGACCTCGCTTTCGAGCTGGATCTCCCCCTCGTGCTGTTCCACGATGCCGTGACTGATCGCCAGCCCCAGGCCGGTGCCGTCGCGCTTGGTGGTGTAGAACGGATCGAACGCGCGTCGCAGTTGCTCCGCGGGGATTCCCGGTCCGGTGTCCGCGATCCTAATCTGCGCCCACCGCCGGTCAGGGAGCTCAGAGGGGTGCGACCACGGCGTCACCATCACCGCGATCCTCCCCCCGCCGGGCATGGACTGCAGGGCGTTGAGCAGCAGGTTCAGAAAGACCTGCTTGAGTTGGCCGGCATCTCCGAGTACCCGCAGATCATGATTTCCCAAGTCGCTGTCGACCTCCACCCCCTGCTCGCCGGCCTGGGCCTGGAGGAGCTGCACGGCTTTGCCGAGAGGCTCCCGGAGATCGATGTTCAACCGCTTCAGCTCCCCCGAGCGGCTGAGACTGAGGAGACCGCCCACCGTGCTGTTGATCCGGTCGACCTCGCTCAGCAGCTCCGCCATGAGCTGGTGCTTCGGCTCCTCGGGATCGAGCCCGCGAAGCAGGTATTGGATCGTCGAGCGGATCGCGGTCAGGGGGTTGCGAATCTCATGGGCCACGCCCGCCGCGAGCTGCCCCACGGCGGCCAGGCGCTCGGCCCGGTGGAGGCGGTCGAGCCGCTCGCGCTGGGCTCTGTAGAGCGCGGCGTTCTCGAGCGCCAGGCTGGCCTGGGAAGCCAGCACGTTCAGCAGCTCGATGTCGCCGCTCCCGACACTCCAACCCGGCCGGTCCGAGCCCAGGAGCAGGATCCCCGTCAGACGGTTGAGAGAGATCATCGGAACGCAGAGGTTCAGCCGCAACGCGTCGAGCAGATCGCGCTCGGCGGGATCGAGGTACTCGTGAATCCCGGGCTGGCGGTCGAGCACGAGACAGGTCTCATTCACCGACAGCCAGCGCGCGAGCTTCCCCCTCGCCGCCAACTGAAGGCCGGCAAGGTTGGATTCCCGCAACCCGAAGGAGAAGCCCGGCAGGAAATTGGCGGTCGTCAGATCCGGCTCGAGAACGGCCATGCGGTCGGGGCTGAAGAGCTCCCGGATGCGCGCCGCAACGCTGGCCTCCAAAGCCTCGCGATCGACGATCAGCGCCAGGGAGCGACTGAATTCCTGGACCGCGCGCTGATTCAGCCGCCGCCGGTGTAAACGTCCAATGAGACCTTTGAGCCCGAGCCGCATTTCCGCGGATGATACTCCCTCTGATCGGTACTACTTTGGGAAGGTGCTCGGAGGGGAGCGGACTGAGCCCGTTCTACCGCTTCCCCTTCACCTCCAGCTCGACGCCGATCTTCTCGGGAGGCAGAACGCCGGTCAGGAGCAGGAGCTTGCCGCTCTCGGGGATGGTGATCGGCAGTGGCTTGATGCCGCCGGCTAGGCCTTTCCGGAGGACTTTCATCTCCTCGAAGGCGTCGAAATCGTAGTCGGCGGGAGGGGAGCCGGCGGCGGCCATGTCAGTGATCACCACCCCATCGACGGAAAAGACCGCCGGGGCGCCTCCCGAGCCGGGCTTCATGGAACGGGGCCTCGCCACCGCCGGCCGCAGGTCGCCGGAGCGGAAGCGGTAGCTGGCGCCGTCCGGCAGCAGCAGGCGCCAGCGGTGCTCCTGCACCGGCACGGCGACGCGGGGAACGTCGAGCGCCAGCTCGGAGCGCCCCACGGGGACCGCCTTCGCCTGCACGGAGACGACCTCGACGATCGCATCCCTGCCGGTGTCGAAGCCGAGCGGCACGGAGATCTTTCCGTTCCCCCGCTGCAGCGGGCGGACCGCCACGTCGTCCACCCGGGCGGACCAGAGAGTGGCTCCCGGGGCGAGCGTCAGGTCGAGGGCGGTGCCGATGGCGGCCGGCCGCAGGGTGATCCGGTCGCGGTGCAGGAGGGTGCCGTCGAGGGTGATCAGCGTCGTCGTCTCCCGCAGGCTCGCCACCGCCGGCAGGGACGGCGCGGCCGGCAGCGTCGAGACCGCCATCCGCAGGCCGGCCCCCGACCCGAGCGACGCGCTCGCCAGCCGCCACGCCGCCACCAGGTCGATGCCGCCGAGGGCATCGCGCAGGGTCGGCGGCAGGTCGTCGAGATCGATCCGCGACCAGGCACCCTGGGGGAGCGGGCGCGCGTCCGCCGCCACCGACGAGGCGAGGGCCACGTAGCGCGCCTGCACCGGCCCCTCGGGAACCACGGGATCGAGGGGCAGCTCGGCGCCGGTAGCCGGTTCCGAGGTCACCGGAGTCGAGGTCACCACCAGGTAGCCCACCCCGCGCAGCTGCTGGCGGCGCTGCACCGTCAGCCGCCGGGACTCGACCACCGGCACCGCCTCCCCCTCGTCGGTGCCGGCCGTCTCCATCGCAAGGCCGGGCGGCAGGTCGACGGTGAGACTGCCGAGGCCGCCGCGCGAGACCTCGTAGAGCACGATGTCGTGCCGCCGCGGGCCGTCCGGCCGGAGCTGCACGAGAGTCAGCACCAGGCTTTTGGCGAGCAGCTTCTCGGCGTCGCCGCCCACCTTGCGCCGCACCTCCAGAGCCTGCGCCTGTCCCCGGCGCGAGGTCAGCCGCAGGGTGCGCCGGGCCCCTTCCACCCGATCCTCGACGACCACCATCCCCGGAGCGCTCCAGTCGAGACCGGCCGGCAGCTCGACCTCGGTCAGCGAGACCGGAGCCACGGCGGGGGCCAGGGCGAGGCGGCTCACGCCGCCGGCCGACAGCGGCACCGGTCCCGAGATCTCGACGGCGTACCGCCCCGCGGCGGGAGCCACCAGGAGCCACTCCCCCTCCTTCGCGCCCGCGCTCAAGGCGGCGCCGGACGGCTGCACGCTGGCGTTGCGTGGAACGCCGGTCACCGGCAGGACGACAGGACCCTCGGGCCGCCCCTGGACGAGGACCTCGTAGTTGGCCGTCACCTCCGCAATATCCCCCTCCCCCAGCGAGATCCGCACGCGCTGAGAGGTGACCTCGGCGGCGGGCGCTTCGCGGACGGACTCCCGCCGCTGCCGTTCCTTCGCCGCC